>Ga0187893_10011813_pt1 | contig 12567 bp, 10 predicted proteins | sample MA1701074metaG_FD_139574 | JGI IMG/M metagenome (GOLD analysis project Ga0187893, IMG submission 139574) | White microbial mat communities from a basaltic lava cave in the Kipuka Kanohina Cave System on the Island of Hawaii, USA - MA170107-4 metaG ...
AAGGCTCCGTTCGCATCGCCAAGGCCGCGCGTGAGGCGGGAGTGCGCCGCTTCATTTACGCGTCGTCATGCAGCGTGTACGGCGTCGGCTCCGGCGAGTTTCTCGACGAGACGTCCCCAACGAACCCGCAGACGGCGTACGCACAGTGCAAGGTGCGGGTCGAGCGCGATCTGCACCCGATGGCCGATGGCCGCTTCTGCATCGTGTTCATGCGCAATGCTACCGCGTACGGCCCATCGCCCAGGATGCGCTTCGACATCGTGCTGAACGACCTGTGCGCGCTGGCCTGGACGAAGAAGCGCATCGCCATGGTGAGCGACGGCAGCCCCTGGCGCCCGATCGTGCATATCGAGGACATTTGCGAGGCCGTGCGCTGCGCGCTCGAAGCATCTTCGTCCGCGGTCAACGGCGAGATCTTCAACGTCGGACGCACGAGCGAGAACTTCCGCGTCCGCGAGATCGCGCAGATCGTCGCCGATGCGTTTCCCGGCTGCGAAGTCAGCTCCGGACCGCCGGCAAGCGACAACCGGAGCTACCGAGTCTCTTTCGAGAAGGCCGAGGCCAGGTTGCCAGGCTTCATGCCGCGCTGGAGCGCTCGACGGGGTGCCGACGAACTGCGCAACCTGTTCGAACGCATCGAGCTTTCGCCTGAAACGTTCGAGTTCCGCGCGTTCACGCGTCTCAAGCAACTGAAGTATCTGCTTCAGACTCGTCAGCTCGACGAGGATCTGTACTGGAGGCGGCGATGAGGATCGAGATCGCCGCTTCGCGGAGCTAGAGCGTGCTGCTCGAGCGGCTGCGCAGCGATTCCGGCGCGTTGGAGGCCGCCGCCGGCGCCTTGGCCACGATCTCCGAGCTTTACCCGATCTGCCGCAGCATTACCGGCGACGGCGTGCGCCGCACGCTCGACTCGATCGAGCGCTCCATTCCGCTGCAACGTCACGAGGTTCCCACCGGCACACGCGTTTTCGATTGGGAAGTGCCGCGCGAATGGAACATCCGCGATGCCTGGATCATGGACCCCAACGGCAAGCGCGTCGTCGACTTTCGATCCCACAACCTGCATGTCCTGAACTACTCGGCGCCCGTGCGGGCGAGCATGTCTCTCGACGAGTTGCAGCCGCATCTCTACTCGCTGCCCGAACGTCCCGACTGGATCCCGTACCGGACGACCTACTACCGCGAGCAGTGGGGCTTTTGCATGCGCCATCGCGATCGCGAGCGCCTCGCACCCGGACGCTACGAGGTGGTCATCGATGCGCGGCTCGAGCCGGGGCACCTCACGTACGCCGAATGCATCATTGCAGGCACGACGGCGGCAGAAGCGATCGTCTACACGCACACCTGCCATCCGTCCCTGGCGAATGACAACCTCACCGGCATCGCGCTGGCTGCCGCACTCGCCAATGAGCTGCGCACGCAGGAGCCGCGCTTGACGTGGCGCTTTGTCTTCGGACCGGGAACGATCGGCTCGCTGACCTGGCTGTCGCGCAACGAGGCTCTGCTGCCGAGAGTGGTAGGCGGTTGGGTCATCGGTTTGCTCGGAGACTCGGGCGCGTTGACGTACAAGCGCAGCCGTCTGGGCGCGACCGTGACCGATCGCTGTGCCGAGCACGTGCTGCGTGCCTCGGGCGTGGCGGCTCGCGTCACGGACTTCGAACCGTACGGCTACGACGAACGGCAGTTCTGCTCGCCCGGCTTCGACCTGCCCATCGGGCGATTGACCCGATCACCCAATGGTCTGTACCCCGAGTACCACACGTCGGCCGACGACGTGTCCCTCGTGAAGGTCGACAAGCTCGCTGAATCGCTTCAGGTTCTCGCGCACATGTTCGCGGTGCTGGATGCGAACCGGCGATGCGTCAATCTGCAACCGAAGGGCGAGCCTCGGCTCGGAAAGCGCGGGCTCTATGGCTCGGTCGGAGGAACCGAACCCGGTCAGTTCGAGCATGCGCTGCTCTGGGTGTTGAGCCTTGCCGACGGCAATCACGATCTGCTTGCGGCGGCCGAGCGCTCGGGGCTGAACTTCGAATTGCTCGAGCACGCAGCCACTCGACTCGCCGATGCAGGACTCGTGCGCTCGATCACCGGCGAGCCTGTGTCCGAAGGCAAAGCGAAGGAGACGCACGCATCGTGCTGACAACCTCACCGAACTCGCGCAGGTCCACCGGAGCTGGGCCGCTGGTCAGCGTCGTGACGCCGGTCTACAACTGCGGCGCATACATCCGGGAATGCATCGAGAGCGTGCTGGCCCAGACCCATACCAATTGGGACTACACGATCGTCGACAACTGCAGCACCGACGACACGGCGGCCATCGTGTCGGAGTATCAAGCACGCGATACGAGAATCAAGCTGAAGCGCAACGAAACCTTCGTGCGGGTGAATGAAAACTACAACAATGCTTTCCGTGAGATATCTCCGGATAGCCAGTACTGCAAGGTTCTGGCGGGCGACGATCGGATGTATCCGGAGTGTCTGGAAAAGATGGTGGCGCTGGCCGCGCAGAACCCCACTGTTGCCATCGTCGGTTCATATACCCTGAACGGGATGGAGGTGGTTCGAGCCGGCCTCCCCGCGGATATCAGCGTGTTTCGCGGACCCGATCTATGCCGTAGTTGGCTGCTGCGGACGATCGGCCATCCTTTCGTGACACCCAGTACCGTTCTGTATCGCAGCGATCTCGTGCGCGCCAAGGGGGCGTTCTTCAATGAAGCGAGCCTGGCGGCGGATCAGGAAGTGGTCCTGGAGATTCTCGCGGATCATGATTTCGGGTTTGTGCATCAGATTCTCACGTATCTGCGCCCGCGGGATGAGTCGATGACATCCTTTTCCAGCCGCATGAACACCTACCTCTCGGCCAACTTGTACGAGCTGGAGATCTATGGCCCGAAACACCTGAACGAGAAGGAGATGCGCGAGCGAACCAAGGACTGCTTGCACAACTACTATCGGTATCTCGCCAAACAGCTCTACAACAGCAGGGACGCCGTTTTCTGGCGCTACCACCGAGACCGGCTCGCGAGTTTGAAGTATCCGTTGAACCATCTCAAGCTCCTGGCTTTCGGCGTGCTGGAGGGCGTATCGTTTTTGTTCGAACCGCGGCGCATTCTGAGGCGGATGACGACGCGCCGACCCAGCGCCTGAGCGGTATGAGCGTCCAGCAATGAGCGCCTTGTCAGGCCAGTTCGCAGTCGTCACCGGGGCGAGCGGCGCAATCGGCGCAGCGATCGCCGCCGGCCTCGTCAAGGCAGGTGTACGGGTGTGCGCCATCGGGCGCAACAGGGAGCATCTGGAGCGCCTCGGGCAGAGCGCCTCGATGCTCGAGGGAAGCATCGTGCCGCTGGTCGGCGACCTGGAAGACGAAAGCGGGTTGCATTCGATCTGCGCCGGCGTCCACGCGCTATCCGCCGACGTTCATCTTCTCGTTCACGCGGCCGGGCGAATCTACACCGGCAACGTACAGGATGCGCCCATCGCCCATCTGGACGAGCAGTACCGATTGAATGTCCGGGCACCCTATGCGCTCACACAGGCGCTCCTGCCGTCGCTGCGACGCACTGCCGGACAGGTGGTGTTCGTCAATTCGACGGTCGGAACGGCCGTAGTGCGCGGAGGGATCGCGCAGTACGCGGCCAGCAAACACGCCCTCAAGGCGATCGCCGACAGCCTCAGATTCGAAGTCAACGCCGACGGGATGCGCGTGCTCACGGTGTTTCCCAGCAACACCGCGAGCTCGATGTACCAGAGGCTGTGCGCGAGCGAAGGCAAGCCCTACAAGCCCGAGCAACTGATGCAGCCCGAGGACATCGCTTCGACCGTCATCGCCGCACTGTCGCTGCCGCGCAGTGCGGAAGTGACGGACATTCAGATGCGGCCTCTGAAAAGGTCGTGATTCGAAAGACGCAGCTCAGGAAGTCATCCATGAAAGTCGTCCTTCTCGCCGGTGGACTCGGCTCGCGCATCAGCGAGGAAAGCATCGTCAAACCGAAGCCGCTGATCGAGATCGGGCACCGCCCGATCCTCTGGCACATCATGAAGACGTACTCGGCGCACGGGCTCGACGATTTCGTCATCTGCCTCGGCTACAAGGGCCAACTCATCAAGGAGTACTTCGCGGGCTACTTCCTGAGCAGCTCCGACGTGACCTTCCACGTGGCGGAGAACCGGATGGAAGTGCATCAGAAGTCCGCCGAACCGTGGCGCGTGACCCTGGTGGACACCGGCGACGGATCGATGACCGGCGGACGCTTGCGACGCGTGCGCGGCTACGTGGGCAACGAGTCGTTCTGCCTGACTTACGGCGACGGCGTCTCCGATATCGACATCGGCAAGCTGATCGAGTTTCACCGTTCGCACGGCAAGCTCGCGACGCTCACTGCCGTGCAGCCACCGGGCCGCTACGGAGCGTTCGCCCTCGGCGAGGGCGAGACGCGAGTACCCAGCTTCCGCGAGAAGCCGAAGGGAGACGGCGCTTGGATCAACGGCGGGTTCTTCGTGCTCGAGCCCAAAGTCATCGACTACATCGAGGGCGATTCGACGGTGTGGGAGCAGGAGCCGATGCAGAGGCTCGCGCACGACGGGCAACTGCACGCCTACAGGCACACGGGCTTCTGGCAAAGCATGGACACCCTGCGCGACAAAACGCTGCTCGAGGAGCACTGGGCGAAGCCGAACCCGCCATGGAAGGTGTGGTGAGCGACCGCCGCGCGGGCGCAGCACGCCGCGCCTTCGGTCCCCTTCTCCGAGAGGCACACGCTCCGCGCAGCGCCTGATCTTCGAGCTTCGAGCATGCTGTTCAACTCGAGCGTCTTCCTGCTGTACTTCCTGCCCGTCGTGCTGGCGGGCTACCTGGCGTGGACGGGCTTCGGCCGACGCGGTGCGGCGCAGGCGTGGCTGACCGTCGCTTCGCTCTTCTTCTACGGCTGGTGGAACCCGCGCTATCTGTTCCTGCTGCTCGCCAGCGTCGTCGTCAACTACCTGCTCGGACTCGCGCTGAGCCGCCATCGTTCGCCGCTCTTGCTCGCCGGCGGAGTCGCATTCAACGTTTCCCTGCTCGGCTACTTCAAGTACACGAACTTCTTCGTGCAGGCGCTCGACGATGTTTTGGGCTTCAACTGGGTCGTCTCCTCCATCGTCTTGCCGCTGGCGATTTCCTTCTACACGTTCCAGCAGATCGCCTACCTTTGGGACGTCCACGACGGCGTCGACGTCGAGAAGGGCCCGACGCGCTACTGCTTCTTCGTGACCTTCTTTCCGCAGCTGATCGCCGGCCCGATCGTGCACCACCGCGAGGTCTTCTCGCAACTCGACGATCCCGACCGCGTGCGGCTGCGCTGGCAGCTTCTGGCGATAGGGGCAACGGTCTTCTTCATCGGTCTGGCGAAAAAGGTGGAGATCGCAGACCGGCTCAGCCTGCTCGCCAGCCCGATCTTCGACGCAGCCGCGAGCGGTTCGGCGGTCGGCTTCGTCGATGCGTGGGCGGGCGCGCTCGCTTACTCGTTGCAGCTCTACTTCGATTTTTCCGGCTATACCGACATGGCGATCGGCCTCGCGATGATGTTCGGCATTCGCCTGCCGCAGAACTTCAACAGCCCCTATAAGGCAAGCAGCGTCATCGACTTCTGGTCGCGCTGGCACATGACGTTGACGCGCTTTCTTACGGCGTACGTGTACAACCCGATCGTCGTCGCCGTGACCCGCGCGCGCGCCCGCCGCAAGCTGCCGTTGCCGCGCCGGGGCCGCATGTCGCCCGGCACATGGGTCGCCCTCGTCGCCTACCCGACCGTGCTGACGATGTTCGTTTCCGGGGTGTGGCACGGAGCGGGCTGGCAGTTCATCGTCTTCGGTCTGCTGCACGGCTTGTATCTGTGTGTGAACCACGCCTGGAGAGCGCTGAAAGCGCGCAAGGCGATCCCCGAAAGTCGCCGCCCTGCCCTCGCGCTCGCCGGCTCGGTCGCGTTGACTTTCCTGTGCGTCGTGGTGGCGCTCGTGTTCTTTCGGGCGCAGAGCGTCGGGGCGGCGACGAGCCTGCTCGCCGGCATGGCGGGTGCCGCCGACGTGGCGGCAGTTCCTTCGACGATCGAGTTCACCGTGCGCCATTGGCTGCAAGACCGATTCGGCCTCGTCATCAGCCCGTTGCGCTACACCACACGAGTGGAGTTGCTCGTCATCGCGCTCATGCTCGCCGTCGTCTGGACGCTGCCGAACACGCAGCAGTGGCTGCATCGTTATCCGACCGCCTTGCAGACTCCGCCGCAGCCGAACTGGGTGCAGAGGCGCTTTCCCGCTCTCGCATGGCGACCCTCCATCGTCTGGGGGATCTTGACCGGATGGCTGGGTTTCTTCATCGTCATGCGCGCTTGCTCGCGAGCGCCGACCGAGTTCCTGTACTTTCAGTTCTGACTTATGGAGCAGCTTGACTGGTTGCCTCGGCATCCCGATCTGCGCGGGGCGATCGCCGCTGCGCGCAAGCTTGCCGACGCGCAAGACCGGCTTGCGGCCGCGATCGCGCTGGCGGGCCATCGACGCGACTTCGTCGCGACCGACCAACTGGCCCGGCTGGCCGACGCCGCAGCGACGGTCATCGGCGGTCTCGATCGCACGGCTTGCGTCCAGCTCACGCCGGTGCGCGTGGCTGTACTGGCTTCACACACGGTCGACCACTTGCTGCCGGCCGCGCGGGTGGCCGGGTTGCAGCGGCGCCTCGCCCTTGCCACCTACGTCGCTCCGTACGGGATGCTGCGTCAAGCGCTGCTGGCACGCGCCTCCGAGTTGGCTGCCTTCGCTCCGCAGTTCGTCGTGATCGCGTCCGACGCGAACGACGCAGCGTTCGACGTGCCGATCGATACCTGCGAAGCGGCTGCCGAGCAGGCGGTGGGCGCACGCGTCGAGGAGTTGCGCGCGCTTTGGCGCGGTGCGCGCCGCCACTATTCGGCGCAGGTCATCCAGCAAACCTTCGTCGCGATGGTGCCCCCGTTGTTCGGCTCGTACGAGGGCCTCGTACCCGGCGCGCCGACCGCGTTGCTCGAACGGCTCAACAACGCACTGCGCGCTGCGGCCCGCGAGGACGGCGTGCTGCTGCTCGACCTCGCGTGGCATGCGCGTCGCTCGGGCACAGTCTTCGATCCGGTGCGCTGGCACCAGGCCAAGCAGCTCGTGAGCCCGGTCTTCGCGCCCTGCTACGGCGACCTGCTCGCGCGTGTCGTCGCCGCGGCGGTGGGGTGCTCGCGCAAGTGTCTGGTGCTCGATCTCGACAACACGCTGTGGGGTGGCGTCGTCGGCGACGACGGCCCGGAGGGCATCCAGCTCGGCAACGGCAGCCCTGCCGGAGAGGCATTCCTGGCGTTCCAGCGCTACGCGGCGCAGCTCGCGAGGCGCGGCGTCGTGCTTGCCATTTGCAGCAAGAACGACCCGCGTTTGGCGGAGGAGGTTTTCTCGAGCCATCCGGAGATGGCGCTTCGCTGCTCCGACATCGCCTGCTTCGTCGCGAATTGGGACGACAAGGCGACCAACCTGCGGCGCATCGCACGCAGCCTCGAACTCGGGCGGGACAGCTTCGTGTTCGTCGACGACAACCCGGTGGAACGCGACATCGTGCGCCGCGAACTGCCCGAGGTCGCCGTGCCCGAACTGCCGGACGACGTCGCGCTCTACCCGGCCATGCTCGCCGCTGCCGGCTACTTCGAGCCGGCCTCGTTCACCCGCGAGGACGCCGGGCGCAGCCGCAGCTACGCGGCCAATGCCGAGCGCCGATCGCTGCAAGAGGGATCGACCGACATCGACGGCTTCCTGCGCAGTCTGGACATGAAGCTCGTCGTCACCGCTGTCGGGTCCATGCAGTTGCAGCGGGCGGCGCAGCTCATCAACAAAAGCAACCAGTTCAACCTCACGACGCGCCGCTACACCGAGGCGCAGCTCGCGGACATCGCCGCACAGGCCAGCAGCGTCGCGTTGTGCCTGCGCCTCGTCGACCGCTTCGGCGACAACGGGCTCATCGGCGTCTTGATCGCGCGGCCCGACGCGGACGTCGCCGCCGATGAACTGCTGATCGACAGTTGGCTGATGAGCTGCCGCGTGCTCGGCCGGCAGGTCGAGGTGGCGGCGCTGCAAGTGCTGGCAGCCGAGGCGGCGCGGCGCGGCGCGGCGGCGCTCGTCGGCGAATATCGCCCGACGCCGCGCAACGCCCTGGTCGCGGATCACTACGCCAAACTGGGGTTCGAGGCGATCGCCGTGCCTGCGACGCAATCGAATGGGGTCACGCGGTGGCGCTACGACATCGAGGCGGCGCCGCCGCTTCCACACCACATCCAACTTGAAGTCGATGCATGAACGAAGCCCAGGTCTATGCGGCGCTCACCGAAGTGTTCCACGACGTCTTCGACGACGAGACGATCGCGCTGGCCCCGACCATGACCGCGGCCGACATCGAGGGATGGGACAGCACCGCGCACGTGGCGCTGATCGTGGCCGCCGAGACCCGCTTCGGCGTGCGCTTTCGCACCTCGGAGTTCGAGACCCTGCGCAACGTCGGCGACTTCGTGCGTCTCATCGCAACCAAGGTCGCCAAGGGTTGAAGCGACGACGCGGCGATGCTTGCCACCCGCACCTTCTCGCTCGCCGACCAGCGCCTGTTCGCGCGCGCCTCCGGCGACTTCAACCCGATGCATATGGACCCGCTGGCAGCGCGGCGTACGCCCGCTGGCGCGCCGGTGGTGCACGGCATGCACGTGTTCCTGTGGGCCTTGGAGAGCCTGCTGCAAGCCTGCCGGCCGCCGACGCGCCTGGCCGCGATGAAGGCGACGTTCAAGAGCTTCGTCTATCTCGACCGCCCCGTGGAACTCGAACTGGTGACCCGAGACGAGCGACACATGAAGGCGCGAGTGCATGCCGACGGCATGCCGGTCGTCAACTTGACTCTGCAGCTCGGCGGCATGACCGAGAGCGCGCACGAAGTCGCGCAGGCGGCGCCCGAACTGCGTTTGCCGAGCACGCCCGAGGATCACGATTTCGAATCGACCGCCGGCCTGAGCGGCTGGCTCGCCCTCGGCGATGCACCGGCCGAACTCGCGCGCGCGCTGCCCAACGCGATCGCGAGCATCGGCAGCCAACGCGTGGCTGCGCTGGCGCGCCTGTCGGCGATCGTCGGGATGGTGTGCCCGGGTTTGCATTCGATCTTCTCCGAGTTCAGCTTGAAGCTGATGCACGACGAGCCCGCACGGCGCGCCATCGGATTCCGGACGCTGCACGCCGACGAGCGCTTTCGGCTGGTGACGATGGCGATCGGCGGCGCCGGCTTTGCAGGTGAGGCCCGTTGCTTCGTGCGCCGAGCGCCCGTCGCACCTCCCGAGGCGAACGCGTTCGCCTCTCTCGTCTTGCACGACGAGTTCGCCAAGACCGTGGCGCTCATCGTGGGCGGTTCACGCGGGCTCGGCGCCGTCACCGCGAACCTGATCGCCGCCGGCGGCGGCAAGGTCGTCATCACCTATGCCAACGGTCGCGAAGACGCGCTCGGCCTGCAACGCGACATCGAGGCCGAGCACGGCGCGGGAACATGCCGCGCCATCGCGCTCGACGTGCAACGGGAGGTCGCGCCGCAGCTGCGCGGTGCGACGCTGCCCGAGATCGATCAGCTCTACTACTTCGCGACGCCGCACATCTACCGGCCCCACGCCGCGCTCGTCGACCCATCGCTTTTCGAAGAGTTCGTCCGCTACTACGTGTTCGGGTTTTGCGAGACGGTGCGCGCAATCGGAGCACACTCCGCGGGTCGCCCGCTTGCGATCCTTTATCCTTCGTCGGTGTTCGTCGAGCGCGCCCCCAAGCACCTCACCGAGTACGCGATGGCAAAGAGCGCCGGAGAACAGCTGTGCAAGGCTCTCGCGTTGGCCGAGCCGCGACTGCACGTCGTGTGCGAACGCCTGCCTGCCATGCGAACCGATCAGACGGCCGGCGTGCTGCCGGTGGAAGACGCGCAACCCGCCCCGATCATGCTGCGGCTCATCCGATCGATGCGCAAGCCGACGCCATGAGCGCGCCGGGCCGCTCCCAAGCGCTCATCCCGGAGCACGCAGTGCGGAGGGTAGTCCACTGAGCGCACAGCCTCATCTGCTGCGCGACTCGTCCGGGGCGGCGCCCGCAACCCCTCTGTCCACGTGGCCGCGCTTCCTCGGCGTGCTCGCCATGGGAGGGGTGCTGGGTATGCTGTCGTTCGCCGCGCTGCTCTTCGGCCTGGAGCAGACGGGCAACCTGCCGCCTCCTCCCGTCGCCAACGTCGTCTGCGTCGACGAGAAGCTGGTGTTCCTGCGCGAGCGCATGCCCAAGGCGCCGAATCTTCTCGTCGTCGGCTCTTCGGTCGCATGGCGTCATTTCGACAGTGAGGTGGCAGTCCCGCGTTGGAGGCCGCTGAACGGCGCGTTCTGCTACCTCGAGATCAACCAGACGGTGGCGGTGGCGAATTGGCTCGTCCAGCGCCTGCCCAGCGTCAGCAACGTGGTCATGATCGCCGGCCTGCAGGACTTCGAGACCTGCGCCGAGCGCGGTGCGGCGTTCGACGTGGCCGATGCCGACCGCTTCGTGTTCGAGAAGGCGCGCAAGTGGGACTACTACGTGCGCTACTTCGACCCGGTCTCGCTGCTGCGCAACGCGAGCAACATCGCCGAGGAGCGAGCACCGACGGAACCTCTGAACGGAGCCCTCGTGTTCACGAAGTACGGCGACGGGCCGATGGACACGAAAAAGAGCCGCGAACTGCTCTACGGCCCGATCGGCAAGCTTGACGACGCGTGCTTCGCCTCGGTACGCAAGTTCGCGCTGGCGATGCAGCGTGCGGGCAAGGAACTGCTGTTCGTGTCCGCCCCGCTGCACCCTGAGTGGAAGATGCAGCACGACCCGAGCGCGCAACTGCGCGACAGCTTCGAGCGCAAGATCCTCGCGGCGCTCGCAGGAACCGGTGCGCGCCGCTGGGACGGCGACAAGGAAGGCGACCTCGACGCCGCAGCGTTCTTCGACGGCATTCACCTGCGCTGGTCGGCCGTGCGCGGTTTCACCGAGAAGCTGATGCGCGCCCTCCACACGCACGATTCCTCGTCTTGACCCATGGCTGCGCTTGCCGCCGTCGTCACGCCCGTCTACAACGGGGCCGAGTATCTGGAGCAGACGATGGCCTGCGTGCAGGCGCAGAGCTATCGTCCTTTGCTGCATGTCGTGGTCGACAACGCGAGCACCGACGACACGCCGAACATCATCCGCCGCTTCGCGAACGGCCGCGTCCCGGTACGCACGTCGAGGAATCGCGAGACCTTGCCGGTCGGAAAGAACTGGAGCCTCGCCGCCTCGCTCGTGCCGCGCGAGGCCAAGTACTTCCAGATCCTCTGCGCCGACGACCTGTTGCGCCCCGACGCGGTGGAGAAGATGGTGGCGGTGGCGGAAAGCGATCCGGCAGTAGAACTGGTCGGGTCGTTGCAGCGGCGAGGCACGCGACTGAAGAAGAGCGCGCTGCGCACCGAGCGTTCCGTTTTCGACGGCGCCGAGGTCGCGCGAGCGTTTCTGCAGAAGCGCTCGGACGACATTCCGCACGCGTTCGGGTTGTTCCGCCGGCATGAGAGCGACTTCGAGGGCGACTTCTTCGATTTGCCGAACCTGTGCCTCGATACCGACGCCTGTCTGCGCGCGCTGTGCCGCGGCAAGTTCGGGTTCGTGCACGAGCCGCTGCATGAGTTTCGCCTGCACGAGGCGCAGCTGAGCCGCGCTGCCCTGTGGATCGGTCGCCGCAATGTGTGGGAACCGTTGACCTTGATCGACCGCTGGGCGCGTCATGTCATGCCGGCCGACGAAGCTGCCGATTGCTTCAATCGGCACCTGCGCGTCGTATACCGCTACATGCTGGCATGGCGCCTGACGGGAAAGTCGGAGGTGCTCGCGCGCTATCGTGCCCTTCTGGCCGAGCGGGGGATCCGCCCCGGATTCGGAGACTACGCGCGCAGCGTGCTGGAATGGCCGCTGATCAAGCTGCTCAAGTACCAAAGGCCGGTCGACGCGGACCGGCGCGTCACGCCGGCGGCTTGACGCGGGCCTCGCCGGCTTCGCGCAGCAGCTTCATCAGCACTGCGGTCAGCACGCCCGCCGCGATCAGGATCCATCCGGCCAGTTCGAGCGCCTCTTCGATACCGCCCTGGATCGTGTGCACGATGTTCTCGCCCGTGGACCATGGCGCCGATACGACCTCGGCGGCAATCGCGGCAACGAGCAGCGCCAGCCCGGCGAGCGCGCTCTTCGTCGTGGCTTGCGAGCCGGTGCGTGCGGTGCGAATGATCAACACCGCGGTCAGTACCAGCAACGGCAGGTACATGGCCGGCCACAGCACGCTGTCCCAGACCTCCGAGAGCGACAACAGCTTGTAGAGCTTGCCGGCCACTCTTTCGTGGATCTCGACAGCGTCGTCCATCGACAGAAAGGCGCAAGCCGCGGCCAGCCCGAACAACGACGCGCGGCGATCGTTCGTCGTGAGGGCACCGATGAGCGCGGCGACCGCGATGGTCGCGCAGGCCACGACGCTGAGCCACGTGA
>Ga0187893_10011815_pt1 | contig 12566 bp, 14 predicted proteins | sample MA1701074metaG_FD_139574 | JGI IMG/M metagenome (GOLD analysis project Ga0187893, IMG submission 139574) | White microbial mat communities from a basaltic lava cave in the Kipuka Kanohina Cave System on the Island of Hawaii, USA - MA170107-4 metaG ...
ATTCCCCATTTTGATTCAGAAGATTGACGCAGAGCGAGTTGGAGGGTCACGCTCCGTCGTGACCGCATTGGCGAATCGGACGCGACAGAGCGCGTCCCTCCAATTTGGGGAATTTCTGGTCAAGCGCCTCCGATGTTGCGGCAACACGCCGTTGCCCTATACTGGACGCGTTTGCGATGAACCCTTCTCTGGAAGAAACCATCGCCGCCATCTCCACTCCCGTCGGCGAAGGCGGCATTGCCATTGTGCGGATTTCGGGCAGAAACGCGCTCGAAGTCGGCGACGGTGTTGTGCGCGCAAAACGCGGCAAACCGTCCGAATGGAAAACGCACACGATTCATTTTGCCGACGCAGGCAGCAACGGTTCGACGCTCGATCAAGTGATGGTCAGCGTGATGCGCGCGCCGAAAACTTACACGGGCGAGGATGTGGTCGAAATTAATTGTCACGGAGGCATTCTCGCCGCGAAACGGTTGCTGGATTTGACTCTGAAACACGGGGCGCGACTCGCCGAGCCAGGGGAATTCACCAAGCGCGCGTTTCTCAACGGGCGCATTGACCTCACACAAGCCGAAGCCGTTATAGATATTATCCGCAGCGGCAGTGACCGCGCGCTGTCGGCGGCGGTGCAGCAGTTGCACGGTCGGCTCTCGCAAAAACTTGAGCCAGCGCGAGTGGGACTGATTGAAATTCTCGCGCATGTCGAAGCGCACATTGATTTTCCCGATGAAGATATTGCTCCTGACAAACGCGCGACGTTATTGGAGAAATGCCGAGCCATAGAAAACGTTCTTCGAGAGTTGCAGGCGACAGCACGAGAGGGAAAAATTTTGAGGGAAGGCGTGCGCGTTGCGATTGTCGGACGACCCAATGTCGGCAAGTCCAGCTTGCTCAATGCGCTGCTCGGCGAAGAACGGGCAATTGTCACTCCAATTCCTGGAACTACTCGCGATACCGTCGAGGAAGTCGCCAACATTCGCGGAATTCCGATTCGGTTGATTGACACGGCAGGACTTCGCCACACCGCAGACCACATCGAGAGCGAGGGAATTACTCGGAGCAGGCGGGCGATTGAATTGGCAGATGTTGTTCTTCATGTCTTGGACGGCTCGGAGCCGTTGAACGGAGAAGACAGGGAGCACCAGCGCCTTATCTCGACCAAGCCGCATATCACGATAGTCAACAAGTCGGATTTGCCGATAAAGATTGAGGACGCTGAAATAACTAATGGACAAGTAGTAGTGAGAATATCTGCAACGACTAAGGCGAAACTTGAGGACTTGAAGGAAGCTCTGGAAAAGTTGGTTTGGGGCGGCAAAGTGAATTCAAAAAATGCCGAAGTCGCGATCAACAGTCGCCACGAAGTTGCCATTGGGCGCGCGCTGGATTCGTTGACGAAAGCGCAAGAGGGGTTCACTGCTCATCGCGATTTGGAATTCATCGCGATTGATTTGCGGACTGCGCTGGCGGCGGTCGGGGAAATAACAGGTCACACCTCGACCGAAGACATCCTCGATAAAATTTTTAGCACCTTTTGCATAGGAAAGTAGGACAAGCTTCCAGCTTGTCCCTCAAATCAGAGTGACAACCAAGATGGTTGTTCTACCTTAATGTTCAATTACCCAAAACAATTTGATGTCATTGTCATCGGCGCGGGACACGCGGGGTGCGAAGCGGCGCTCGCTTGTGCGCGGATGGGCTGCGAGACTCTGATGCTCTCGACAAATCTCGACACCATTGGGCAGATGTCCTGCAACCCTGCCATCGGCGGCGTGGGCAAAGGACACATGGTCCGCGAGATTGACGCGCTCGGCGGCGAGATGGGTGTCAACACCGACCACACGGGCATCCAATTCCGAATGCTCAACACCCGCAACGGTCCTTCCGTCTGGTCACCGCGCGCGCAATGCGACAAGAAAGCTTACCAGTTCCGCATGAAATGGGTCATCGAGCAGCAGCTGCATCTCGAAGTGAAGCAAGGGATGGTTGAAGACCTCGTCGTCGAGAATGACCGCATCGCCGCCGTCGTCACAAAGAGCGGGACACGATTCGCGGGAAGAGTCTTTATCGTCACCACGGGCACATTCCTCCGCGGCCTCGTCCACGTCGGCGAAGCTAAAATCGAAAGCGGTCGCGCAGGCGAACCCGCCGCTTATTCTCTCTCCGACACCCTCAAACGCCTCGGCTTCGAGCTTGGTCGCCTCAAAACAGGCACGCCGCCTCGCGTCAGCCGAAAATCCATTGATTTCTCTGCCATCGAGCAGCAGCCTGGCGACGAACCACCGCCGTTCTTTTCCTACTCCACGCCCCCAGCGTTCCACGTGGAACAAATCCCCTGCTGGATCACCTACACTAGCTTAAAAACCAAGGAAATCATCCTCGCCAACCTCCACCGTTCCGCCATGTATTCGGGCGCAATCAAAGGCATCGGCCCGCGCTATTGCCCCTCCATCGAGGACAAAATGGTTCGTTTCACCGAGAAGGAAAAGCATCAGGTCTTCCTTGAGCCTGAAGGTCGCGCGACCGACGAATTCTACCTCAACGGCATGTCCAGCTCCCTCCCCGAAGATGTCCAATGGGAATTCGTCCGCAGCATCCCTGGCCTCGAGCGCGCCGAAATCATGCGCCCCGCCTACGCCGTCGAATACGACTACTCCCTCCCCATGCAGCTTCACCCCACGCTCCAGACCAAGCGCATCGAAAACCTCTACTTCGCAGGCCAAATCAACGGCACATCGGGCTACGAAGAAGCTGCCGCCCAAGGCATCATCGCAGGCATCAACGCCGCCCGCCAAGCCCAACAAAAACCGCCCGTCACCCTCGACCGCAGCGACGCCTACATCGGCGTCCTCATCGACGACCTCATCACCAAAGGCACGGACGAACCCTACCGCATGTTCACCAGCCGCGCCGAATACCGCCTCCTCCTCCGCCAAGACAACGCCGACCTCCGCCTCTCCAAAATCGCCCACGACATCGGCCTCCTTCCCTCCGACCGCTGGCAACGCGTCGCCAAAAAACAAAAACTCATAGACGAAGAGATCGCCCGCCTCCGCAAGACCCGCAACGGCGACGCCACCTACGACCGCATCCTCAAACGCGAGGGCATGACCTATAAAACCCTGCCAGTCGCAAACCACAATTTGCCAGAAGACATACAAGCCCAAGTAGAAATAACTCTAAAATACGAAGGCTATGTCACCCGCCAACTAGAAGAAATCGAAAAATTCAAACGCCTCGAGGAGAAAAAAATCCCGCCCACCTATAACTACGACCAAATCCCAGGCCTCCGCGCCGAATGCCGCCAAAAACTCACCCGCCACCGCCCCGCCAACATCGGCCAAGCCTCGCGTCTCTCAGGTATCACCCCCGCCGACATCGCCGTCCTCCTCGTCTGGATGCGCAAAGAGTTGTAGTGCGCCTGTCTCAGGTGCAGAAACTCCGAATTGGAACTTTCTAACCGCGAATGCACGCGAATCTCCGCGAATGGTGTAGCTCGCCAATCTCAGGCGCAGAATTTCCGAATTGGTAGCATAGGCCTCCGTGCCTGTGAATCCTCTGCGGTCACAGAGACACCACAGAGTTGATTTCGTTAGCCGCAAGAAGGCGCAAGAAGCACAAAGATTCCGACTTGGTAGCATAGGCCTCCGCGCCTGTGATTTCTTTGGCCACGGATTCGTGCAAATTGTCACTTCTGTAGCTGCCGACGTAAGAAGACGGGGATTCTTAACCACGGATTACGCGGATTGAACGGATGCAGAAATTTCTTTAGACAGGATTAACAGAATTCACAGGATTTCCAAACTGTAGCGGCGGTCTATGACCGCCGAAGACAAATCCCGTAGCTGCCGACGTGAGAAGGCAGTTCCCCTCGTCACGTCGTGGGCTACGAGGCAATCAGCAGCAACAGCAGCAGCACTTGCAATCTTTGCAATCACATTTGCCGTCGCAAGCGCACTTGCCGCCCTTGCAACACGCGCACTCGCACTTTGCCTTCACTGCCGACTGTTTCGTTTTCTTCTTCTTGTTCATGTTTACTCTCCTTTTCAGGATTCATTCCCGAAATTTTCAACAACACCGCTTCCCCTTCCTGCTCCTCGGCAACTCGCCATACCCCAAACAACACCGCCCCTCCTCCCGCATCGCGAACCGCTTCTTCAACCGCGTCGCGTCCAGCTTCGTCCGCTCATCCTCGATCTCCCCCAGCGCCGCCAGCAACCGCCGCAACCGCGCCCGCTCCACTCGCGCCACCGAATAATAAATCCAAGTCCCATCCTTCCGCGTCTCCAATACCCCCGCCGACCGCAACGCCCCCAGATGTCGCGACAAATTCGACTGCTCCACCTCCAGCGCATCCGACAACTCGCACACACACGACTCCCGTTCGAGCAACGCGACCGCCAACCGCAATCGCGTCTCATCCGCCAACGCCTTCATCAATTGCACCGCCGTCTTCATAATGAGTATATGAGCATTTGCTCATATATTAACCGCGCCTGCCAAACTGTCAAACAGAATTTCTTAAGCCACAGCCAAGCGGGCGCATCTTGACACGGGAGCCGGTGGCAGTTGATGAAAAGGCGCTCAACGGGTTTGTAGGGCGCGAATGCCCCGCTGCGGGGATTCGCGCCGCCGTCTGCTATCGTGGCGCCGTCAAGGGAAAAGGACACGGCGCGAAACCGCAGCCCTCCGCAGACTGCGGGCTGGGCATTCGCGCCCTACAACCACGCGGTATCGCTCTGCATGGCTCCAGTATCAAGATGCGCCCCAGCCAAGCGAGCCGAGTCTGTGAGACGCCGCGCGTTAGCAGGGCAACCGAGACGCAGCTACGAAGTAGACCCGAAGGGCGAGCCGAGTCCGACGAGCGAGTGCAACATTACGAACAGAGTAGCGCGAGCGTCCCGCTTGCGACTTGGTAGCATAGGCCTCCGCGCCTGTCTCAGATGCGGAATTTCCAAATCAAGCAAGAATATATCGTCCCGTCTTTCTCGTCCCGACTCGTTGAACCAATCCTGCGTCGAGCAATGGCTTCAACAACTTGATCGCGCCTTGTTTGGTCACGCCCAGCGCATCCCAAATTTCCTGCGGCGTCATACTTTTACGGTCACGCAACAATTGCAAAAGTTGCTCCTGCTTCGGACGCAACACCAGTTTCTTACGGCTCGATTGCGCCCCGAATCGCTGCGCGCGCGTCCAAACTTTTTCCAGCGTCTTGTGCAACCCTTCCGCTGCGTATTCCAACCAACTCGTCAACTCTCCGCCGTCTTTGCGCACACGATCCAATGCTTCGTAGTATTGCGAGCGATTTTCCCAATAAAATTCGTCCACCGAAAAAATGTGATGCGTGTCAAACCCGCGCCGATAAAGTTCCCACAACGCCAGCGCCCGTCCCACGCGCCCATTCCCATCCGCGAACGGATGAATCTCCTCGAACCGATAATGCACGATGGCTGACGACAACACAGGCGACAACTTCGGCGCTTCCTTATTCCACCACGCCAGCAATTCAAACATCAACCCCGACACCTCACTCGCGGGCGGTGGCACAAACTTTCCGACTCGCACCGCCATGCTTCGATATTTTCCTGCAGTTCCTTGATCCATCACACCGCCGCCCGCGATGACTGTATGTAATTTCAGAATGTCTTCGTGCCGCAACGGATTCTTCTTCAGATTTTTCTCGATGAACCTCAGCCCCGCAAAATAATTCAGCACTTCACGCTTGGAACGCTCAGCCACGGCGGCAATTTCCTTCCCCTCCTCCAACGCTCGCACCTGCTCCAGCGTCAGCGGATTCCCCTCGATGGCAGTGGAACTGTGTGTGTTGCGGACGCGACTGTCCTTCTGCAATGCAGGAATCCAGGCGACTTGCACCGTCGCCGCAAGAATCTTCTCCCGTAAAGCCGCAATCTCCTCGATTCGCGACAGCAATCGCGCGGAGATGGTTAATGGAGGCCGATAACTCACGGCGGCACGGTAACGATTAGACAACCGTAAGTCAACTTATTAGACAACCATGCTTTGCCCTTCCGCGCCAGTGATTTTTTCTTTAGCCACGGATTCACACAGATTTTCACCATAGAGGCGCAGAGAACGCAGAGATTTGTTAACCACGGATTACGCGGATTAAACGGATGCGCTGTAGGGCGGCTGTCTCAGCCGACGAAAGGTCTTGAGTCTAACTTTAACACTGTTATCCGACACAAATAGCTGTTGACTTACTTTTGTATTTCCGTAGGATTTGTAACCATGAAGAAAACGAACGGAGTTGAAACAGTTTATTTCACAGTGAAAGGACAGGTCGTCATCCCGCGCAGCATCCGTAAAGAATTCGACATTGAGGACGGCACGCGGGCGATGGTGTATCCCGAAGGCGACCACATCGTGCTCAAACCCATCACGTCGCAACATTACCGACGGCTGCGAGGAATTCTCAAAGGCAAGGGCGTGCTCAAGGCATTGATGGAAGACCGTAAAAAGGAGCGCGAACTTTAATGGCAACCAAAGTTTTGGATAGTTGGGCGCTGCTCGCGTATTTCGAGGACGAACCTGCCGCCGAAGAAGTGGAAAAACTACTATCGAAAGCGGAGGCGGAGTCGCACAAACTTTTGCTTTCCGTTGTGAACTGGGGCGAAATTTATTACAGCACGATGCGCAAAACCTCCATGGAAAATGCGGAGCTCATCGCAAAGGAAATCGAAGGGATGCGTATTGATATTGTGCCCGTCGAAAGCGACCTCAAACTGGTGCGCCAAGCTGCTATCTATAAGGCACGAGGAGAGCTTGCTTACGCTGACGCATTTGCCGCCGCACTGGCGAAAATCCGCAACTGCGAACTCGTCACTGGTGACCACGATTTCAAAGCTGTCGAAAGTGAAATAAAAATTGGGTGGCTCAAGTGAAGTTGCAAGAAACTGGCGGACGCGTTCTGTCCTGATAAGGAGTTAAACCATGTCTACGTTTGGTAGAGGAATTGAAATGCCCAAGGGCGGAGACTTTTTCGCCAAATTGCCGCGCAGCGACGCGCGACCAACTGTCATCAACTGGCCGCAGCAGGTAAAAACGATTGCCGATCAATACAAGCAGTCTGCGACAGTCAGAGAGGGCGTGCAAAAGGACGCCATTCAGAATTCTTGGGATGCGCGTGTAAGCAAAAGTGGTGATGGATGGCGGATTAGATTCCAGCTCACCACAAAGAACAAACCCCATTGGCTTAGCTTTACCGACTATGGAACCCACGGACTCACGGGGCGCGTTTTGAAGCCCGAAGAGCTTGCGGCGGATTTGCACGCGAACGAGCGTTGGGGACGCTTTGAAAATCTTGCCTTCACGAAAGGACCAGCAGAGGGAAGTCTCGGCGCTCGCGGTCAGGGAAAATTCATCTTTGTGGCCGCTTCTGAAAAGATGAAGATTTTGTATGACACCTTACGCAAGGATGGAACTTATAGATTTGGCGTCAGATGGGTGGAGACGACGGATTCCCCGATAATAGCTTTTGATGGAGAACATGCCCGACAACAGATCCGCGCATATTCGCGCGACCTGCAGCCGCTCGACTCTGTCGGCACGCGGGTAATTATTCACGAACCAGATGCGTTGCTAGTAAATTCAGTGGTGTGTGGCGAGCTTGCCAGATTCATTGCGGTCACGTGGTGGGAAATTATTTCGCGTTATAAGGCGACCATCGAAATCAACGCTGGAGACGGCAAGGGATTTCAGCGAGTTACAGTGCCCAGTGATTTGATTTTACCACCAAAGGATACCGATGAGTGCATCGTCTCGTTAAAGGAAAATGTCAGCTTTTCATTGAGCGGCAAAAAGTATTGCATCGAAAAACTTCATCTCGTGAGCGCGAAAAAGGGGGCGGTGAAAGATGACATCCGCGGTGTCGCATTGCAACGCGGGGGGATGTGTGTGCAACGGCTTCAGATAAAGCACGTCCCGAAGGAAATTGCCGCGCGTGTATAATGGATACGTTCGCTTCGACAAAGAACTCGACGAGGCAATGAAAGCGCTGGAAGACCCAACTCACTTCAAATTCAATCTTCACCACGGCGTCGGACGAAAAGTCGGAGAGATAATAGAAAAAGCACTCGATGACTTCGCCCGCGACCGATTGGGAGTTGGCGGCTCTGTGTCGTCGGCGGGCGTCAATGAAGATGCCGCGAAACGCGCCTTGGCTGAGATGAACAGAATTGCCAAACTTTTGGGAGTTACTTTGGGCAGCCAGCCGCCGCCACCTCCACCGCCACCGCCTCCGCCACCAGGCACAGCCGTTCTCGTGCGAGTCACTTTCGTTGGCGGTATTGAATTTCCAAGACCTGGCAGCTTCCGCGTCGACTACGGTGAATCACTCCGTGCCGAACGGTTCTCTCTCGTAAACGAAACCGACCAAGTCGCAGAAGTGCGTGTGACGCTTGTCGTGGTGCAGGGCGAAACGGGGCAAAGTGAACAAATTTTTATTAAGGACTGCAAAGTGAAGCCAAATTCTCAATTGGAACTGGCCGCACCATTTGAACTCTTTGTAACCAAGGGTAAATACGCTCGGGGCGAGTGGTCATTGACCCAGAAAGTAGTTGCATTGCAGCCCATCGCACATGAGCAAGAAAATTGGGAGCGGGGAAAAATCATTCAGGAGGTCAGTCATCGTTTTTGGGTTGAGGAAGACCCGCCTGGATTCGGCATTTTCGAGAACATCAATATGGTTAAACTCGTTGACCCCGATCATGAACTACAATACCGCGTTCGACTCGGGTCAAAACCTCAGCGCCGACAACTCGATATCAACATCTCGCACCCCGCTTACATTGACTCAATGAGCGAAACCGAACTCGTCGAGGAATACGTCTTCGAACAGGCAGCGATGGCGCTAGTGGAAGTCGATCTCGGAGCGGAAAAAACCGTTCTTATCCGCGACAAAGATTCTTTAAAGCCCCCCGACCTTTTGCGAGCAGCTACCACTCAGGTTGCGAAAATTTTGGCACAATACTTTGGGAATTGATTATGCCTGTTCTCATACTCGAACCCACTGAAGGCGATCCGACCAAGTTTGAAACGCACTACAAGAGCGCGCGGGGAACTCTAACCAAAGCTGACGAAACCCTCGCCAATAAAAACGACGCAGAAATTGAAAAACAATTTCGCGAGATAGAGCGGGATTTTACAAAGAAGAAACTTTTGGAGTTAAAAAAAACGCACCGCGTCCTGAAATTGTGGTGGGAATTGGGGAGGCGGCTGAAATTTCTGAAAAAAATCGATGTCGGAGATGAGCGCGACAGAATTTGGCTTTGGCGCGCGTGCTACGACCACTGCGGGAAACTTAATCCCAGTCGGGACGGGAAGCTTTCTGTGCGTGCCCGTCATCGTTTGAAAAACAGCCATTTCCGATATGCAGCGTTACTGGGGGAACTCGACTGGGAAACGGCAGACGCCATTGGCATTTGGGATAGTTGGAGCGGCATCTGCGATTCGGAGTGTTTCCAGAACGACGAGCGATTCGTGGATTGGTTGAATGAGAGAGTGCATGTTTCAAAATCGCCAGTGGCGCGGCTGCTGAAAGCCAAAAAGCACCAAGACCTGTTTCGCGAGCTAGCAAAACAAATTCGGCATCGCTTCAAAAAGATGGACACAAGTATCCTATCCGAAGAGGAACTGTTTGAAAAACTAGACGAGGTAGCAAACGAAGCCTTGCGTGGGAAATGAGCCAACTTATTCCAATAGCCGTTGACCTTTTCGCTGGCTGCGGCGGCATTAGTGAAGGATTCACGAACGCTGGCTTCTCCGTGGCTGCCTATCTGGAAAAGGACGCCTCGGCTTGCTCTACTCTCAGAACGCGAATTATGTTTCGGCAGTTGCGTAGAGTCCGAAAATTGGATTGGTATCACCAATACTTTCGCGGCGAAATAACGCGTGAGGAGATTTGCCGAAAATTCCCCGAAATTTCAGACCTTCTTGAATGCCAAACGCTTGAAAAGGAATTTGGGAAGCACCGTTACGCGGATTTGATTTCTGCAATTCGTGTCTCCCTAAAGGTGCAGGGAATCAAACGGGCGCAGGTGTTGTTGGGCGGTCCTCCCTGCCAAGCATATTCACTGGCAGGACGTTCTCGCGACCCCGACCGCATGGAGGGCGATGAACGGCACTTCCTATATCAGCATTACTTGGATGTGCTCGCAGATTTACAACCAGATTTCTTTGTTTTGGAGAATGTGCCAGGATTGCTCACAGCTAAAACTGAGGGAACTGACATTTTTCAGAAAATGCTGGATGATTTCGCGAAAATTGAACCGTCCTATGAAGTCGCACCGAGCTACGAGGAATTTCGCTCGAATCCACGAGGTTACTTGGTAGACAGCTCTAAATTTCACGTGCCGCAGCGCCGTCGGCGCGTTCTTCTGATTGGCTTTAGGCGAGGATTGCTGAAGCAATACCCTTCGGTGAGTGAAGTATTCCGAAGATTAAAGAGAAGAGAAACAGATACAGTGCTTGACGTTGCTGATGCCATCGGCGACTTGCCAATGCTCAAGCCAGGGGAGGGGGGCGACCATTGGTTCGGTGCTTACATTCGAAACGAAAATTTGAAGAAATATCAATTTGCCATGCGAACGCTTTCGGCGGGAGTTTGCAACCATCGAGCGCGAAGTCACATGTCGAGCGACTTGGACAGGTATAAGTTTTTCATCGAGCATCATAAGAATGGAGAAGGGCGCGCGACGCTGGAAGATTTGAAAAAAGAGCGCCCCGACCTGATGCCCGACCACAAACACATAGACAAATTTATCGACCGTTTCAAAGTGCAGTATTACAACCAGCCCTGCTCGACCGTGATGTCTCATATTGCCAAGGACGGGCATTATTACATTCATCCCGATGTTCACCAGTGCCGCTCATTTACAGTGCGCGAGGCCGCGCGATGCCAGTCCTTTCCCGATAACTTCAAGTTTGAAGGCCCGCGCACAGATCAATTCAAGCAAGTGGGGAACGCCGTTCCTCCGTTAATGGCGCAGGCAATTGCTGGAGTCTTGCTGAAAGAGTTGAGGAATATCTACAAATAGATTTGGACGGCTAACAAGATTTTCTTCCTGGCAAACACCAGAAGTCCTGGTAGAATTTTTTCATGAAAACTTACATCTACGTTCCGCCGTCGGAGGCCGCTGCAAAGCGTCATATCTCTCTAGCTACGGGAAAGTCACTGCGCAGGCTGCCAAAGAAAACATTCATGCGCGCATGGTGTTCCGTTTCTTGGCTAAATCCTGGTCTTCATCCAGATGGTTATGTGGATCGGGGCAGCGGCTGGCCAAAAGCTTTGAAGCCACTAGCGAACGAAGCATTTCGTCGCCGCAGTGCTCGAACAATCACTGACAATGAACTCTACCCTTATCAGGCGGCGAAAGCCCGAATCGTCCACGAAAGAAAGTTGGTGGGCTTGAATGCCTGACGTTTTTACCAAGAAGAAGCGCTCCGAAGTGATGTCCCGCATTCGCGGGCGTGGCAATAGGGAGACGGAATTGGCGTTGCTCCACATTCTTCGGTTACACCGTGTAACTGGTTGGCGGCGCAACCTGTCCATTTTCGGCAAACCTGACTTTGTTTTCCCAGTCTTCCGTGTCGCAGTATTCGTAGACGGTTGCTTTTGGCACGGTTGCCCCAAACATTCTAATATGCCCGTCAACAACCGCGCGTTCTGGAAAAAGAAACTTTCTGCCAACAAAGCGCGTGACCGATTTGTAAATCGGGAGCTTCGGCGGAAAAAATGGCGCGTCGTGCGAATTTGGGAGCACGAACTGGCGAAGAATCCGAATCGTTGCATCGAGCGAATCAAAAAATCTCTGTAATCTGCTTCATCAGCGGTCAGAAAATAATCCTGTTAATTTTGTTACTCCTGTCCAAAGAAAATCTGTGACAATCCGTGTCCATCCGTGGCTAAAAAATTATCCTGTTAATCCTATTAATCCTGTCTAAAACTTTCCCCATGCCCAAGCTCACCGTCCGCGACCTTTCCGAACTCCGCCGCAAACGCGTTTTGATGCGCGTGGATTTCAATGTGCCGCTCGACAAGGACGGCAAAATCACCGACGACACGCGCATTCGCGAGACGCTGCCGACCATCGAGTTTCTCCGCGACCAAGGGGCTATTGTCGTGTTGATGGCGCACCTCGGTCGCCCCGACGGCCAGAAAAATCCCGCGATGTCGCTGCGTCCCGTCGCGCAACGGCTCGCCGAGTTGCTCTATCAGCCCGTCGCGTTTGTGGACGATTGTCTTGGCGAAAAAGCGCTGAACACCGTCGGCATCGCGCAACCTGGCGATGTGATTTTGTTGGAGAATGTGCGTTTCTACGCGGAAGAAGAAGCCAACGACGCGGAGTTTTCCAAAAAACTCGCGGCGCTCGGCGACCTGTATGTCAACGACGCGTTCGGCACGGCGCATCGCGCGCACGCGAGCGCCGTCGGCGTCGCGAAATTTCTGAAGCCCTGTGCGGCGGGGTTGTTGATGGAGAAGGAACTGAAATTTCTCGGCGAAGAACTCGCGCAACCCGCGCGCCCGTTCGTGGTTGTGCTCGGCGGCG
>Ga0187893_10011818_pt1 | contig 12565 bp, 8 predicted proteins | sample MA1701074metaG_FD_139574 | JGI IMG/M metagenome (GOLD analysis project Ga0187893, IMG submission 139574) | White microbial mat communities from a basaltic lava cave in the Kipuka Kanohina Cave System on the Island of Hawaii, USA - MA170107-4 metaG ...
CGGGGACGATGACGCAGGTGACGGTGCGCTCGGTCATGGCGATGCGCAGGGCCCGGTCGACCAGGAGGGGGAACTGCTCGGGCTGGGTGGCCATGTGGACGTAGCGGTGGGCCACGTCCTTGAACAGGGTGGTGAGGTCGACCTCCTGCTGGTAATGGCCGCCCAGGGCGGTGCGGGCCTGCTGGCCGACGATGGCCACGACGCCCACGTGGTCGAGCTTGGCGTCGTAGAGGCCGTTGAGGAGGTGGATGGCTCCCGGACCCGACGTCGCCGTGCACACGCCCACCCGGCCGGTGAACTTCGCGTACCCGGTGGCCTCGAAGGCGCTCATCTCCTCGTGGCGGGCCTGGATGAAGCGGGGCCGGTCCCCCGCTCGCTGGAGGGCGGCCAGCAGGCCGTTGATCCCGTCCCCCGGGTAGCCGAACAGGTGCTCGACCCCCCACTCGCTCAGCCGGGCGACGATCGCATCGCCCACGGTCTCCGACGCCATCGGGCCTCCTCCAGGTCTGCCAGCCAGTGGGTCCGTGTCCCTACCCCAGGGCCCTCACCCAGGGCCCCTCTACCCAGGGTCCCCGCCGTCCGAACGCCAGCCCGTCCCTTGGCTCAGGCGGGCCCCGGCGTCGCCGGCCCGCCGGCCCCGCCGGTCGTCGAGCACGGTGGCGGCGTTCACGAGCGAGAGGTGGCTCAGGGCCTGGGGGACGTTGCCCAGCGCCGCCCCGGTAGCGGGATCGTGCTCCTCGGAGAGCAGGCCCAGGTCGTTGGCCGCGGCCAGGGCCCCGCAGAACACCTCCTCGGCCTCCTCGACGAGGTCGAGGCGGGCGAGGGCGTCGACGAGCCAGAACGAGCAGGCCAGGAAGGCCCCCTCCCGGTGGCGGAGCCCGGTCGTTCGCCACAGGAAGGGGCCCCGCCCCAGCTCGGCCCGCACGGCGGCCACGGTTCCCTCGAGCTGGTCGGGGGTGGCGAAGCCCATCCGGCCGGCGAGCAGGCAGGCGGCGTCGAGCTCGTCGCCGCCGGCCGTCATCATGAAGGACCGCCGGACCGGCGACCAGCACCGGGTCTCGACGAGCTGGCGGATGGCGCCCTGTTCCCGGCGCCAGCGGTCGGTGTCGCCCTCGAGCTGGTCGAGCTCCACGAGGCGCAGGGCCCGGTCGAGGGCGGCCCAGGCGCCGATCTTCGAGTGCGTGTAGTGCGCCGGCGTGGGCAGCTCCCAGATGCCGCTGTCGGGCTCCCGCCAGCGGTCGCAGAGGCGGTCGGCGAGCTCGGCGACGAGCGAGCCTGAGGGTGGGTCGAGCTCGTTGCCCCGCTCCACGTAGCGCCAGAGGGCGTCGAAGAGGTCGAACCAGATGCCGAGCTGGAGCTGGTCGTGGGCGTCGTTGCCCACCCGCACCGGGCGGCTGCCGGCGTAGCCGGGCAGCGCCAGGGTCCGCGAGCCCGGGGGCTGGTCGCCGGCCACGGTGTAGAGGGGGGCCAGGTCGGGCCGGGTGGCCCGGGCCATGGCCAGCATGGTGACCACGGCGTGGTGGGCCTCCTCGACGAGGCCTGTGCCCAGGAGGGCGTCGACGGTGAGGGAGGCGTCGCGGATCCAGCAGTAGCGGTAGTCGTAGTTGCGGTCGCCGCCCACGTCCTCGGGCAGCGAGGTGGTGGCGGCGGCGAGGGGGGAGCCGGTGCGGTGGTGGACGAGGAGCTTGAGGGTTCGGGCGCTGGCCCGCACCGCCTCGGGGGCCGGCCCCGAGACCTCGATCCGCTCGGCCCAGTGCTGCCAGGTCCGGGTCGTGCTCTCGAGGCGGCCGGCCACCTCGTGGTGGTCGGGCCGCACGAGGGGGGCGCCGTCGACGACGACGAGGGCGAGGAGGGCCTCGGGGTGCTCGGCCGACACGGCCACCCGCCCGAGGACCTCGGGCCCGGCGCAGGTGGCCTCGGCGGCCCCGAAGGCGCGCACGGCCATGCCCAGCCGGCCGACCCGGCACCGCAGCAGCCCCCGCTCCGCCACGAAGGAGGCGGGCGGCGCTCCGAGCAGGCCGGTGGTGGCCAGGCTCCAGGCCAGGCTCACCTGGCCCCGGAGGAGGCGGACCCGCCGCACCAGCTCGACCCACGGGAGCAGAGCCCCGTCCCGCAGGGTGAAGCCCTCCACCACCTCGACCGCCCCCCCGGCGGTGGTGAGGACGGTGCGCAGCACGGCGGAGTGGCCCACGTAGTGGCGGCGGGCCTCGTAGGCGGTGGTCGGGGCCAGGCACCACTGGCCTCCCCCGGACGGGTCGAGCAGCGAGGAGAACACCGCCACCCGCTCGTCCTCGGGCAGGATCATCCAGTCGAGGGTCCCCTCCCGGTCGAGCAGGGCGAGGGCGTGGCCGTCGCCGAGCACGGCGTGGTCGGCGATGGGTGGGTAGCGCCCCGGGCCCCCGGGCCGGGTGCTCACCGGCGGTGCCCGGCCCACACCTCCCGGGCCCGGCCCGCCACCGCCCGGGCCAGGGCCCCGGCCTGGGACGGGAGCTGGCCCAGGAACTGCGGGGTCCGCACGCCCTCGGCCTCGTCGTCGAAGATCCCGTGGGCGCCGTGGTCGCGCTCTTCGTCGACCGGTGCGAAGAGGTCGTCGCGCCGGTCGGGGGCGAGGGGACGGTCGGTGAGCTGGCCACCGAACCCGGTGAGGGCCATGAAGTGGTCGCCCACGCCGGGCATGGTCTGGGCCAGCTGGACCACCATCCAGTTCCAGGTCCCGAGGATCTTCTGGCGCCGGGGCCGGAGGGCGGCGTCGACGATGGCATCGGCCGCCACCTCCGGCTGGTAGATCGGGGCCACGGGCCGGGGGTGGCGGCCCACCTTGGCCCGGCACCAGCCGAACTGGGGGGTGTTCACGGCCGGGAGGTGCACGACGGCCACCCGCACCCCGCTGCCCTCGTGGAGCAGCTCGGTGCGCAGGGACTCGGCGAAGCCCCGGACGGCGAACTTCGCCCCGCAATAGGCCGCTTGCAGGGGGATGCCGCGGTAGGCGAGGGCGGAGCCCACGAAGACGAGGGTCCCCCGGTCCCGAGCCCGCATGTGGGTCAGGGCGGCCATGGCCCCGTGGACCTGGCCCAGGTAGGTCACCCGGGTGGCCCGCTCGACCTCGGCCGCGGTGAGGTCGGCGACGGGGGCGAAGGCGGTGGTCATGGCGTTGTTGATCCAGCAGTCGAGGGGGCCGAGCTCGGCCTCCACCCGGGCGGCGGCGGCGGCGACGGCCCCGGCATCGGCCACGTCGGTGGGCACCGCGAGCCCTCGCCGACCCTGCGACTCGACGTCGGCCACGGCGGCGGCCAGGCCGGCCGCCCCGCGGGCCAGCACGGCGACGTCGAAGCCCCGCCGGGCCAGCTCCCTGACCGTGGCCCGGCCCACGCCGCCGGTGCCACCGGTGACGGCGGCGATCGGTGCCGGCGCGGCTCCGGTGGGCACCTCAGCCCTCCGCCGCTTGCTCGGCCTCGCTGTAGGCGAACTGGAGGAAGTCCGCCACCGCCACCATCCCCAGCACCGAGAGCATGGTCCGGGTGAGGCGGGGGGCCGCCACGAGGCCGGCGACGATGGCCGTGGCCAGCCACTGGCTGATGCAGAACGGGCAGGTGAGGAGCTCGCCGAGGGCGTGGCGCCAGCCGGTGCCCCGGACCTCCTCGCTGAGCTCGGCCGGGCCCTGGACCCCCTCGTAGCGGGTGAACGGCGCCCGCAGGGGGCTCGTGACCGGGTCCTTGGTGAGCACCCGGGCGGCCTCGAAGGTGGCCACTGCTCCGAGGGCGAGGTCGGCCGCCGGCAGCCGGCCGGGCAGCCGGCGGCGCCCGGCCAGGGCGAGGGTGAGGACCACCCCCCCGTAGGCGGCGAGGAGCCCGGCGTAGGACCGAAGCGGGCGATCCTCGTCGGTGTCCCGTCGGTAGGCCGCCTCGATGGTGTGGATCCGTTCCTGGGTCGTGGCCACGGCGTACCTCCCGGGTCGCGTGCAGATCGGCTCGCCGTCCCTCCTACCCAGGCCGCCGGTGCCGACCCGCCGCTGGGCCGCCTATCCCACCCCCGCTGGACGGCCCGCCCCGCCCGGCTCTCATGGGCCTCTCATGGTCGGGGGGGGAGCCTGCGGCCATGGCCACCGCCCGGAGCGCCGCGCCCCCCACGCTCTTCTCGGGCCGGGGCCGGGGGGGTTCCCGGCGCCGGAGCCGGGACCGGCGCCGGTACCTGGCCATCGCCGTCGTCGTCGTGGCCGTCGCCCTCGGCGGGGTGGTCGCCAACCTCGTCGCCGGCAACACCCCCCAGCTCGGCCTCGATCTCCAGGGCGGTGCCTCGGTCGTGCTCCAACCCCGTACCGAGGTGCCCAGCGCCACCCTCGACGAGGCCATCGCCATCATCCGCACCCGGGTCGACGCCCTGGGGGTGGCCGAGCCCGAGATCGTGCGCCAGGGCGACACCGTCGTGGTCTCCCTGCCGGGGGTCAAGGACCAGGACCGTGCCCTCGAGGTCGTGGGCCGCACCGCCGAGCTGCGGTTCCGGCCCGTCCTCGGCACCGAGCCGGCCCCGGCCGAGCCACCGCCGGCCCCCGAAGCGCCGCCGTCGCCCGACGCCGAGGTGGTGCTGCCCGGCCTGCCCGGCGGCGAGAGCGCCGGCGCCCTCTACCGGCTGGGGCCGTCCGAGCTCGGAGGTGAGGCGGTGGCCGACGCCCGGGCCCGGTTCGAGTCCAACCAGTGGGCGGTGGTGGTCGACCTCACCGACGACGGCTCCCGCCGCTTCGACGACCTTGCCGAGCGCCACGTGGGCTCCCAGGTGGCCATCGTGCTCGACGGGGTGGTGCAGTCGGCACCCCGGATCACCACCTCGCACTACGGCGGGCGGGCCCGCATCACCGGGTCCTTCACCCAGGAGCAGGCCGAGGACCTGGCCCTCGTGCTGCGCTACGGCGCCCTGCCGGTGGACCTCGAGCCCCAGACCGTCCAGACCATCTCGCCCACGCTGGGCCGGGACGTGCTGCACGCCGGGATCGTCGCCGGCGTCGTCGGGCTCGTCCTCGTCGCCGGGCTCCTCCTCGGCTACTACCGGCTGCTCGGCCTCGTGGCCCTCGCCGGGCTCGGCGTGGCCGCCGCCCTGCTGTGGTCGATCGTCACCCTGCTGGGGGCCACCCGGGGCCTGGCCCTCACCATTGCCGGGGTCACGGGGATCATCGTGTCGGTGGGCACCATGGCCGACTCCTCGATCGTCTACTTCGAGGTCCTCAAGGAGGAGCTGGGGGTGGGCCGCACCGTCCCCCGGGCCCTCGTCGGGGGGTTCCGGCGGGCGTTTCGCACCATCGTGGCCGCCGACGCCGTCTCCTTCATCGCCTCGGCCCTCCTCTACACGCTCACCGTGGGGCCGGTGCGGGGCTTCGCCTTGTTCCTCGGCCTGGCCACCGTGCTCGACGTCGTCGTGGCCTGGTGCTTCCTGCGCCCGGCGGTGCTGGTGGTGGCCCACACGCCCTGGCTCGTGGCCCGCCCCCGCCTCCTCGGCCTGGGCACGGGGACCACCCCCACCGGAGCCGCGGCGGAGCGGCCCGAGCGGCTGCGGACCCGGCTCCACCGCCAGGCCACGAGCTTCGACTTCCAGCGCTGGCGGCGGCTGGCCCTGGGGGCCTCGGCGCTGCTCGTGGTGGTCAGCGTGGTCTCCTTCGCCACCCGGGGCCTGCACCTGGGCATCGAGTTCGAGGGGGGGACGGCCTGGGAGGTGCCGGCCCCGTCGCTGTCCACGGCCCAGGCGCGCGACGCGCTGGCGCCCTACGGGCTGGCCTCGGCCCGGGTCCAGGTCCTCGGGGGCGACACCGTGCGGGTCCAGGCCGGGCCCCAGGAGGCCGCCCGGCGCACCGAGGTGGTCGGGGCCCTGGCCTCGGCCGCCGGCGTGCCGGTGAGCGAGGTGAGCACGAGCCAGGTGGGGCCGTCCTGGGGGGCCGACGTGAGCAGCAAGGCCCAGCGGGCCCTCGTGTGGTTCCTCGTGGCCATCAGCGCCTACATCGCGCTGCGCTTCGAGTGGCGCATGGCCGTGGCCGCCCTCGTGGCCGTGGCCCACGACGTGGCCCTCAGCGTGGGGGCCTACTCCGTCCTCGGCCTCGAGGTCACGCCGGCCACCGTGGTGGCCTTCCTCACCATCCTCGGCTACTCGCTCTACGACACCATCGTCGTGTTCGACAAGGTGCGGGAGAACGGCCTGGCCATGCCGCGTGCCCGGCCCCGGGACGTGGTGAACCGGTCCATGAACCAGGTGCTCATGCGCTCGGTGAACACGAGCGTCACCTCGGTGATGCCGGTGGTGTCGCTGCTCGTGGTGGGCGCTGGCCTCCTGGGGGCGGTCACCCTCGAGCAGTTCGCCCTGGCCCTGCTCGTGGGCATGCTCGCCGGCGTCTACTCGTCGCTCTTCGTCGCCTCGCCGCTCTTCGTGCTGCTCTCCCCCGATCCCGGCCCGCCCCGCCGGCGGGCGGCGACCCCACCCGCTCGGGAGACGGCCCTGGGGTAACGGGATTCCCGAGCGGGCGGAGATGGTCGGGGTGACCCGGGTGCGGCCGGGTCACCCCTGCCGGGACCGGTCAGCGCTCGCAGCGGCGTGACCGGACCCGAGGTCCGGGTAGCAACTCGTGGCCTCCGAGGATGGCGGATCGGCCATGAGATGCCGATGAGAGGCGGGCCGCATCAGGGCCGTCGGCGATCGGCCCTGTCCCGGCGGTCGGCCCGAGGCTTCCCGTCGGCCCGAGGCTTCCCGTCGGCCCGAGGCTTCCCGTCGGCCCGATTAGGGCGGTCGGCCTTGTCCCGGCCTGCCTTGTCCGGGCTGGACGGGCCTCGGCGGTCGGAGGGTCCCCGGCCGTTGGCCTGGGCGGGCGCCTCGACCGGGTGGAGCCGCATCACCACCTTCTGCTGGCCGACCCGGAAGAGGTTGGCCACGAGGTAGTAGACGGTCACCCCGGCGGGCAGGGAGATGGCGAAGAACCCGGTGAGCAGGGGCAGGAAGCGCACCAGGCCCTGGCCCGGCGCGGGGCTGGCGTTGGCCGGGCGGCGGGCGAGCGCCAGCCGCTGCTGCCACACGCTCGTGACGACGACGAGGGCGCCGAGGACGAAGAAGGGGGCGGCGGCGGCGAGGGACTCGTGGGGAGCCAGGGCGCTGCGGGAGAGGTCCATGCCCCAGGAGACCATCTGGCCGCCGCTGGCCTGGAGGGCCCGGTAGAGCGACGAGGCGTGGTCGAGGTAGCGGGGGTCGAGCGCCCCGGTGGTGGGGTCATGGTAGGTGAGGCCCCGGATCACCCGGTACATGACGATGATGACCGGGAGCTGGAGCAGGCTGGGCAGGCACCCGGCCATGGGGTTCACCCCGTGGGCCTTGTAGAGCTCCATGGTCTTCTGGTTGAGCTCGGCCCGGCTGCCCTTGTGGCGCTTGCGGAGCTTGCTCAGCTCGGGCTGGAGCCGCTGCATGGCCGTGGTGGCCCGCACCTGGCGCAGGGTGACGGGGAAGAGGACGGCGAGGACCGTGGTCGTGAGGGCCACGATGGCGAAGCCGTAGGACGGCCACACGGCGTAGAAGGCGGCCAGCACCTTCGCCAGGGGGGCGAACACGGCCGCCATGGTGACGGCGCAGCCATGAGAACGAGATGAGAGGCGCCCCGGCGTCGCCGGGGCTCAGGGGGCCGAGGGCAGGCGCACGCTCACCACGGCCCCCCCGAGGTCGCCGCCGTTCGTGGCCCCCACCTCCCCGCCCTGGCGGGCCACGAGGGCGGCGACGATGGCCAGGCCCAACCCCGCGCCCCCGGGCCGGCTGCGGGCCGTCCCCGCCCGGCTGAAGCGGTCGAAGGCCCGGTCGAGCACGGCGGGGTCGAAGCCGGGTCCGTCGTCGGCCACGGTCACGACCACGGTCGAGCCCTCGGTCCGGGCCCGCAGGGCCACGCGGGTGCGGGCCCATCCGAGGGCGTTGGCCACGAGGTTGGTGAACACCTGCTCGAGCGCCTGGGCGTCGGCGTGCACGGCGGCGACCCCCACGTCGAGGTCCACGACGACGGGCCCGCCGCCCACCCGGGCCACCACGGGCGCCAGGACCTCGGCGAGGGCCACGGGTTCCCCGGCCTCGCCCGGGCCGCCGGCATCGGCCCGGGCCAGGACGAGGAGGCGCTCGGTGAGGGCCACGACTCGGTCGGCCTCCTCGAGGGCGCTGTCGAGGGCGGCGGCGGTGGCGGGGTCGCCGCCGCCCTCGAGGCGGGCCAGCTCCAGCTCGCCCCGGAGCACGGCCAAGGGGGTGCGCAGCTCGTGGCTGGCGTCGTCCACGAAGGCCCGCTCGTGGGCCAGGGTGGCGGCGATGCGCTCGAGCATGGCGTTGAGGGTGCGGCCGAGCTGGGCGATCTCGTCGCGGCCCACGGGCTCGGGGAGGCGGTCGTCGGGGCCGGCGGGGGCGTCGGGGTTGCGCCGGGAGGGGTCGCGCCGCGGCCGCGAGGGATCGCGAAGGGAGCGCGAGGGATCGCGAAGGGAGCGCGAGGGATCGCGAAGGGAGCGCGAGGGATCGCGAAGGGAGATCGTGGCGGCCCGCTGGGTCATGCGGGCCACGGGCCGCAGGGCGGCCCCGGTGAGGAGCCAGGCCATGGCCGCGACCACGGCGAGCATGGCCGGCCCGGCGATGCCGAGCACGAGGGCGAGGCTCCGCTCGGCCCGCTCGATGGGAGCGATGGACACGGCCACGGCCACGAACCGGCCGTCGCCGGTGGGGAGTCGGCGAACGAGCAGCCGGGCCCGGCCGCCGGTGGTGGCCACGGCCCGGTCCACGACGAGCTCGGGGCCGGCCTGGGCCAGCTCGGCCGTCGTGGCCAGGGGTTCCTCGTCCCTGGGGATCACCACCGTCCCGTCGCCGGTCACCACCTGGGTGGGCAGGCCCTGGCCCAGGACCGGCTCGGTGCCGGCCTCGATCTGGGCGGCGACGTCGTCGGCCCGCACCCGCAGCTCGGCGGTGAGGGCGTCGCCCAGGGCGGCCCGGAGCCGGCCGTAGAGGAGCACGGCTCCCACGCTGAGGACCACGGCGGCCGCCACCGTGGCCAGGAAGGTGAGCCGCAGCCGCAGGGACAGGCGGGACGCGAGCCCCGCCGGGCTCCTCACCCCGAGGCTCCGGGGCCCTCCCCGGCGGCCAGCCGGTAGCCGTGGCCCCGGACCGTCTCGATCGACGCCGCCCCGAACGGCCGGTCGACCTTCTCGCGCAGGTAGCCGACGTAGACGTCCACGACGTTCGAGGTGCCGGCGTAGGCGAAGTCCCACACGTGGTCGAGGATCTGCTGGCGGCTCAGCACCTCGTCGGGGTGGCGCATGAAGAGCTCGAGCAGGGCGAACTCCTTGGGGGAGAGCCCGACGGCCCGCCCGGCCCGGGTGACGACCTTGCGAGCGGGGTCGAGGCGGAGGCCCCCGATCTCGAGCACGGCGGGGCGGGCCCCCAGGGGGCGGCGCACGAGGGCCCGGAGTCGGGCGAAGAGCTCGTCGAAGGCGAAGGGCTTCACGAGGTAGTCGTCGGCCCCGGCGTCGAGCCCCGCCACCCGGTCGGCCACCCCGTCCCGGGCGGTGAGCATGAGCACCGGCACCCACCGGCCCTCCTCGCGCATGCGCCGGCACACGGCGAAGCCGTCGGGACCGGGGATCATGGCGTCGAGCACCACGGCGTCGAGGGCGAGCTCGGCAGCCGCCCAGAGGGCCTCGGCCCCGGTGCCCACGACGTCGACCGCGTAGCCTTCGTGCTCCAGGCCCCGTCGCAGCAGGGCGGCGGTCTTCACGTCGTCCTCGACGACGAGCACTCGCACGCCGCCGAGGCTACGTCGAGGTTCATGAGATCGCGATGAGGCGAGGATGAAGCAGCCGGGGGCAGGACGCTGATGGCCGACATGGTCGTCGAGCCCGGGCTCGCCCGGGCCCGGGCCGCCTTCGCCGAGGGCAACTGGGTGGTGGCGCACGAGGCCTACCGTGCCGCCCGGGAGCGCGGCCCGATGGGCCCGGCCGACCTGGCCGCCATGGCCGAGGCGGCGTGGTGGCGGGGCCTGGTGGAGGAGTGCCTGACCGTGAACGAGGAGGCCTACCGCCTCCACCTCGCCGAGCGCCCGGCTGGGGTCCGGCCGGCGGCCATGGTCGCCCTCGAGATCGGCTTCTTCTGGTTCCTGCGGGGCGCCGCCGCCGTGGCCTCGGGGTGGTTCAGCCGGGCCCAGCGCCTCCTGACCGGCGAGGCTGAGTGCGTCGAGCAGGGGTACCTGTTGAGCCTGGGCATCGAGGTCGCCAGCGCCGAGGGCGACCTCGAGCGGGCGGTGGCCGTGGCCCGCCAGGTGGTGGAAGTGGGCGAGCGCTTCGGCGACGACTCGCTCGTGGCCCTGGGGCTCGTGGGAGAGGGGATCGCCACGGTGCGCCAGGGGCGGGTGGCCCAGGGCATGGCCGTGCTCGACGAAGCCATGCTCGGCGTGGTCGCGGGCCGGGTGCAGCCCGCCTTCGCCGGCAACATCTACTGCCAGCTCATGAGCACCTGCTACGAGCTGGCCGACCTCCGCCGGGCCCGGGAGTGGACCGAGGCCACCGCCCAGTGGTGCGAGGGGTTCCCGGCCGCAGTGATGTTCCTCGGTGTCTGTCGCGTCCACCGGGCCCAGCTCCTCACCGTGGGCGGGGAGTGGGCCCGGGCAGAGGCCGAGGCCCGCCGGGTCTGTGAGGACCTGGCCACCCTCAACGTCGTCGCGGTGTCGCTGGCCCAGTACGAGCTCGGCGAGCTGGCCCGGCTCCGGGGCGACCTCGAGGGAGCCGAGGCTGCCTACGGCCGGGCCCGGGACCTCGGGCGCCCGCCCCAGCCGGGCCTGGCCCTCCTCGAGCTGGCCCGGGGCCGGCCCCGGGAGGCCCTGAGCCTCCTGCGGGCGGCGGCGGCCGCCGCCACCGACGGCCTCGAGCGGGCCCGCCTCGCCGCGGCCGAGGTGGAGATCGCCCTGGCCGCCGGCGACCGGCCCGGGGCCGAGCAGGCCAGCGAGGCCCTCGACCGTGCCGCCTCCCGCTATGCCACCTCGGGGCTCGTGGCCGCCGCCGACCAGGCCCGGGGGGCGGTGCTCGTGGCCGGTGGTCACCACGAGGAGGGCCTGAGCGCCCTGGCCGAGGCTGGCCGGCGCTGGCGGGACCTCGGCGTCCCCTACCGCCTGGCCCAGGTCCGGGTGCTGGCCGCCGCCGCGCACCGGGCTCGGGGCCAGGACCCCCTGGCCCGGCTCGAGCTCGAGGCGGCGGCCGACACCTTCGAGGAGCTGGGCGCCCGGCCCGATGCCGAGCGGGCCCGGGCCGTCGCCTCCGGGAGCGGGCGACCCGGGGGCCTCACCGCCCGCGAGGTCGAGGTGCTGGCGCTCGTGGCCACCGGGGCCACGAACCGGGAGCTGGCCCGCACCCTGGTCCTGAGCGAGAAGACCGTGGCCCGCCACCTCGCCAACATCTTCGTGAAGCTGGGGGTGTCGTCGCGCACCGCGGCGGCCGCCTATGCCTTCGAGCACGGCCTGATCTCCGGGCCCGGGTAGCCGGCCATGGGGAAGATGGCCCATGCTCGCCCCGGGGTCGTGCACAGGCTGCCCGAAGCGGCGCCCGCCTCACTCGTTCAGGCTGGGTCCGACACCGGCGACCGGCTCGGCGGATGACCCGCCGCCGCCGCCCGACGAGGGAGGGCACCATGGCCACGACCGATCCCACCAGCACCACCGCGGCGGCGACCACCGCCACTGCCACCGCCGTCACCAACGGGGGCGGCGACCTCGACCAGGGCCGGGTCGAGGCCTTCACCCAGGCGCTCATGGGCCACTACACCGGGGCCTTCGTCACCCTCATGGTCGACCTCGGCGACCGGACGGGGCTGTGGTCGGCCCTGGCCCGGGGGCCGGCCACGAGCGAGGAGCTGGCGGCCCGGGCTGGCCTCGTGGAGCGCTACGTGCGGGAGTGGCTCGGGGCCGTGGCCTCGGCGGGGATCGTCGACTACGACGCGCCCTCGGCCGTCTACGCCCTGCGGCCCGAGCATGCCGCCTGCCTGTCCGGCGACGGCGCTCTCAACCTTGCCCCGGTGAGCGTCATGGCCGGGCACCTGGCCGCGTTCCTGGCGCCGGTGGCCCAGGCCTTTCGGGAGGGCGGCGGCGTACCCTACGAGCGCTACCGGCCCGAGTTCACCGACGTCATGGACGGCCTCAACCGGAGGGTCTTCGACGAGCTCCTCGTCGAGGGGATCCTCCCCCTGGCCGGCGACCTCGCCGGGGTGCTCGAGGCCGGCACCCGGGTGGCCGACGTGGGGTGCGGGACCGGGCACTCCACGAACCTCCTGGCCCGGGCCTTCCCCGCCTCTGCCTTCGTGGGCTACGACCTGGCCGAGGACGCCCTCGACCGGGGCCGGGCCGAGGCCGCCGCCTACGGCCTGGGCAACGTCTCCTTCGTCCGCGGCGACGCGGCCCGGCTGCCGGCGATCCCGCCCCTGGGGGCGGCCTTCGCCTTCGACGCCATCCACGACCAGGTCGACCCCGCCGGCGTGCTCGGCTGCATCCACGCCGCCCTCGAGCCCGGGGGCACCTTCGTCATGGTCGACGTCCGGGCCTCGA
>Ga0187893_10011819_pt1 | contig 12564 bp, 11 predicted proteins | sample MA1701074metaG_FD_139574 | JGI IMG/M metagenome (GOLD analysis project Ga0187893, IMG submission 139574) | White microbial mat communities from a basaltic lava cave in the Kipuka Kanohina Cave System on the Island of Hawaii, USA - MA170107-4 metaG ...
AGCAGGCTCTCGGTCAGCATTTGTCTGACCAGCCGGCGCCGTCCCGCACCCAAAGCCGCTCGCACCGCTATCTCGTGCTGGCGCGTCTGCCCGCGGGCCAGGAAGAGATTGGCCACGTTGACGCAGGCGATCAGTACGACGAATCCCACCGCGCCCAGCAGAACCAGCAGCCCGCGCCGCCAGTCGCCCAGCAAATCCTGCAGCACAGTCAGCACCTGGAATTGCATGGCGCGCCCATCGCTGTGCACCGTGCTGCGCAGCGGCTCAGCCAGCGCCTCCAACTCGCTCTTGATCTGCGCCGGCGAAACGCCCGGCTTCATGCGGCCCACCACAAACAGGTCGTGGCTGGCGTATGGGGTTGCGGCCAGCGGGAACCAGACTTCTCCGGCCGTTCCTTGCAACAGGGTCTGAAACGACGATGGCACGATCCCCACGACCGTGTAGCCTTGCGAGCGCTGCACCGGCCGGCCCCAATTTTCGTTAACTTCCACCGTCAGGTTCCGGCCCACCAGCGTGGGATTCGCGCCAAAGCGTCTGCGCCAGAGCCCTTCACTCACCAGCATCACCTGGCCCGCGCCTGCATGATCTTCTGCAGGAAGAAAGTGGCGCCCGTGGAGGGTTGCGATCCCAAGCATGCGGAAAAAGGATGCAGAGACGAGCGCTCCCGACACTTGCTCGGGCTGATCGCCTCCCAGGATCGTCGCGCTGACCGGCTGAATTCCGGCCACAGCTTCCAAGTGGCGCGACCCTTCCGCAAAAGCCGTCAACTCCCTCCAGGCCAGGACGGTCCGGCCCGCGCTCCCTTCGTACACCGCAACCAAACGGTCCGCTTCGAAATACGGAAGGGGACGAAACAGCACGGTGTCCACCACACTGAAAATTGCAGTGCTGACCCCGATGCCGAGGGCCAGAGTGAGCGCCGCTACGATGGTGAAGCCCGGGCTCTTGCGCAGCACGCGCAGGCCATAGCGCACGTCCTGCCAAAGCTGCTCGATCATCGCGCCCGCTCGCGCCTCGCGCACCTGCTCTTTCACTTGTTCCGTCCCGCCAAACTCCACCAGCGCGTGCCGCCGCGCCTCCTCCGGCCGCATGCCCGCGGCCATCTTTTCGCTCGTAAGCATCGCGATGTAAGCCTGGGTCTCGCGGTCGAGATCGCTTTCCACCCGATTCTTGCGGAACAGGTTTTGCAGCAGGCTCTTCAAGCGCGGCATACGGCCTCCTCGCGTCCACAGCTCAAGACGTCACTTCCAGTGCTGCTGAAATGGCCAGCGCGACCCGCTCCCAATTCTGCTTTTCGGCGCGGAGCTGCCGCTGTCCAACCTTGGTCAGCCGGTAATACTTGGCCTTGCGGTTGTTCTCCGATTCGCCCCACTCCGCGTCCAGCCAGCCTCGTTCTTCCAGCCGATGCAGCGCCGGAAACAGCGAGCCCGGCTTTACGTGAAAAGTGCCGCGGGTCAGTTGCTCCACCCGGCGCGCGATGCCCAGGCCGTGATTGGGGCCAAGGCTTAGCGCCTGAAGAATGAGCACATCGAGTGTGCCCTGCAGCAGTTCGGTACGGTCGGCCATGTCTTCTCCTATAGAGACTCTGTAGGAGCGTAGGATTAGACGTATAGAATGTCAATAGGTCAGGTGCCTCGGCTCATTTTTCATGTATCGTACCCACCCATGCTCACCCTGAACCGACGCGCCTTCTTAGCCGCTTTGCTGGCCGCTCCCTGGGCGCCGGCGTGGGCGGCGCTGCCCTCCGTGGACAAAGCCGCGCTGGCCGCACGGGTGCGCGAGGAGTTCCTCCACGCCTGGAATGCTTACAAGAAATTTGCCTGGGGATCCGACGAACTGCGGCCGCTCTCCAAAGGCGCGCGCAACTGGCACTCCGCTTCCCTGCTGATGACCCCGGTGGACGCGCTCGACACTCTGCTGCTGATGGGCTTGGACGGCGAAGCCAAAGCTGCGGCCGACTACATCGCGAAGAATCTCTCGTTCGACCACGACATTTCCGTGAAGAACTTCGAAATCACGATTCGTATCCTGGGCGGCCTGCTGAGCGGCCATCAGGTGATGCGCGACGAGCGCCTGCTTGCACTGGCCGATGATCTGGGCCAGCGCCTGCTGCCGGCCTTTGAGTCCAAGACCGACATGCCCTACATGTACATCAACCTCAAGACCGGCGCAGTGCGCGGCGACGTGAGCAACCCGGCGGAAATCGGCACGCTGTTGCTGGAATTCGGCACCCTGGCCAGGCTGACCAGGAAACCTGTGTACTACGAAAAGGCCAAGCGCGCGCTGGTGGAGCTCTACAAACGCCGCTCGCCAATCGGGCTGGTCGGCTCCACCATCAACGTCGAAACCGGCGCGTGGGTGAACACGCGCAGCCACATCGGCGGCGGCATCGACTCCTATTACGAATACCTGCTGAAGAGCTGGTTGCTGTTTGGCGACGAAGATTGCGGCGAAATGTGGCGGAAAAGCGTGGCTGCGCTCAACAAGTACCTGGCGCACGAAACCGAGTCGGGCTTGTGGTACGGGCGCGTGGAGATGGAAACGGGCAAGCGCGTAGCCACACGCTACGGCGCGCTCGATGCTTTCCTGCCCGCAGTGCTGGCGCTGGGCGGCGACCTCGACCGCGCGCGGCGCTTGCAGGAGTCTGGCTACAAAATGTGGCAGGTGGCGGGCATCGAGCCTGAAGCGCTGGACTATTCCACGATGAAAATTACTTCACCCGGCTATCCGCTGCGGCCGGAGATCATGGAGTCTGCCTACTACCTCTACTTCTTGACGCGCGAGGCGCGCTGGCTGGAAATGGGCCGCGTGTTCTTCGAAGGGCTGGTGCAGCACTGCCGCACAGAAGCCGGCTACGCCGCGTTGCGCAACGTGGAGACCAAAGAGAAAGCCGACAACATGGAGAGCTTCTTTCTGGCTGAGACGCTGAAGTATCTCTACCTGCTGTTCGCGCCGCCGGAAACTCTCGACCTGAAAGCCGTGGTGTTCAACACCGAGGCTCATCCGCTGCGCAAGACGTGGTAGCGCGACGAACGAACGCAGCCGCTCCCGCCTTCTATGGTGCCGCCGCGCGCTTGGCCGGCACCGTCCACATATACACTCTGCGGCCGTCTACGTCGGCGCTCTGCTCCGGTTCCCAGTCGCCCATGCGAAAAGCGTGCGAGACGATGCGCGTGCCCGGTTTCAGGTCGCGCAGCAGCTTGGGGCGAAGCTGCTCGTTCAGCCGGTCGAGCAGATACAGGGTTACAACCGTGGCCTCGCTGATGTTGGCTTCGAACAGATCCTCCTGGCGGAACTTCACCAGGTTGGCCACCCCTTCGCGGCGCGCGTTGTCTTCCGATTCGCGGATGCGCTCGGGGTCGATGTCAATGCCCACCCCGCGCACGCCATACTTCTTGGCCGCCGCGATCACGATGCGCCCGTCGCCGCAGCCGAGGTCATACACCACATCGCCCTTGTGCACTTTCACCATGCGGAGCATTTCGTCCACCACTTCCGGCGGCGTCGGAACATAGTGAATATCCGGTTTGCGCGGGGCCTGTTGCGCCTGTTGCGCTTGCTGCACCGGAGGTTGACCATCGCCGTTGACCGTCGTTGAAAGAAACAGCCCGCCGACGATGCTGCTCACCGCCAGAAGGCCGACTAACAGGGAGATTCCCTTCCTCATTGCCCACCTCGCACCTGTAGATTCGCTTGCGGCTGGGATGCCACCACTATAGACGATTCCGCCCCACAATGGTTACCCTCGCCAGCCCGCCAACCTACACGTGACCCGCTCTGCTAAACTGTGGCCGTGAACTTCGACAAAGTCGTGGCATTGCTCCGCGCGCTGGAGCAGGAAGGTGTGGAATACATCCTCGTCGGCGGCGTGGCAATGAACTTGAATGGCATAACCCGCGCCACCCAGGATGTCGACATCGCAGTTCGGCTGGAGGAAGGAAATATCGAACGTTTGAAAAAGGCGTTGAAAAGAGTGTGGTCCGACCCAAACATTGAAGATATTCAGTTTTCTGAGTTGGCCGGAGAATACCCCGCCATCACCTACGGTCCGCCGAACGAGACATTTTGGGTCGATATCATTGCGCGATTTGGCGAAGTCTTCCGATTTGAAAACTTGCAGTCGCAAACCGTGGACTTGAAGGGCGTGCAGGTCAGGTTGGCCACGCCTCAGACTCTCTTCCGCATGAAGAAAAACACGGTTCGTCCAATTGATCAAATGGATGCGGCCCTCCTTGAAGAACGCTATGGTAAGCTGGACGACTAATGCCAGTTCGCAAATTCCATTCCGTCGATGAGATGCGCCGCGAACAGCGGGTCAGCGCGGATGACCCCCGTCTGCCCGAGGTCATTCGGACGGTTTGGGAGTGGGGGTGGGAAATGGCCGGCCGGGCCGAGCCACCGCGCGGGCTCCTCAAGTTCCGAAGCGTTGAAGAGGCAGACGCCCACCGGAGGAAATGGGAAGAGCGCCGCATCGCCCTCATTCGAAAACGCGTGCAGAAGGCAGCCCCTGAGCAACCAATGTAGCCTAGCGACGTTGCGTATCGCGCTGGCAGCGGCGCGCAATGCCCCGTCGATTGAGGAGCGCCTGCGCACGCTCGAACGCTTTCTTGCTGAGGCTGCTGCCCAGCGCGCGGCCATCGTTTGCTTTCCAGAGACCTACATTCCCGGCCTGCGCGGTCAGGATTTCGACGTGCCGCTTCCTGATCAGCCCCGTCAGGAGGCCGCGCTCGAAGAAATCCGCGCAGCGGCCGGACGGCATGGCGTGGCCGCCATCGTGGGTATGGAGTGGCAATCCCCGAAGGGGTTACACAACGTCGCATTCGTAATCTCGCGAGAGGGAGCCGTCCTCGGCTTTCAGGCCAAAAACCAAATCCCACCGGAAGAAGAGCCGTTCTACGTGCCCGATGGGCAGCGGAGGCTATTTGAAATCGACGGCGTGCCGTTCGGCATCACCATTTGCCACGAAGGCTGGCGCTATCCAGAGAGCGTGCGCTGGGCCGCAGCGCGCGGCGCGCGCATCGTGTTTCACCCGCAACTCACCGGCAGCGACCGCACCGGCCCCACGCTCACCCGCTGGGGCGATCCCGACTCGCCGTACTATGAGAAAGCGATGATCCTGCGCAGCGCGGAGAATTCCATCTACTTCGCCAGCGTCAACTACGCCATGCGCTTTCAAGAATCCGCCACCAGCTTGATGGACCCCGAAGGCAACTGCGCGGCGCATGTCCCGTACGGGCAGGAGCATTTGCTGGTCTGCGACCTCGACCTTTCGCGCGCCACCGGGCTTTACGCCAAGCGCTTCACCCCCGCCTTCTACCCAACCACCTGACACCGGCTTTGTCTCGGCCTTCCGGACCAATGGGGCAGGGTTGGTTTGCGTCCCCAACGAACGAGGAAGAAACAATGGAAGAGTGGCGGGTGAGTCTGTAAGCCGGATTCTGTCCGGTGCGTGTCCGTTGGACACGCGCCTCACAGGTTCGACGTCAGCCGGAGGCTGACGTCGAAGGACTGTACGGCGCGGCCGTTAGCCTACGCACCGTGACGGCCATTCCTCTAGGTCCGTGATCGCTCGCGGACTCCAGCGGCCTACCCGAGAGTTGATCTCCGACGAGCGCCTCGCGGCACTCGCGGAGTATGGCTTCTCGCTTGCGCGAGTCGCCACAACGGGCCGGGCCGGCCCTCCTCTCCTATTTGGCCTTGCTCCGTGCGGGGTTTTCCGTGCCTCGCATGTTGCCACGCGAGCGGTGGGCTCTTACCCCACCTTTTCACCCTTGCCTGCGCGCCGTACCGTGGAGACCAGGCCGAGGTTTACCTCAGCCCTGTCGCAGCGGACTGCTCACGCCGGCGGTTTGCTTTCTGTGGCACTGTCCGTGGCCGCGCGCTCGCGCGTGCGACCCCCTGGCGTTACCAGGCGCACTGCCCTAACTTCCGGTCTTCGGCTGCCGGCCCGAAGGCCGACCGCCTCTGACTAAAGTGGAGTCCGGACTTTCCTCCCGCCTGCGGCTCGTCCCGAAGCATCGGGACTCGCGCACAGGCCGGCGACCGTCCGACCCACCCGCCATCTCTATTATAGATGCATTTCAAGCAAAGGGAGAGGATTGGTACCCGCGTAGCCCGCTACTCAACATTGCCCGCCGCAACGGCAGCGATGCTGGTATCGCCGGCCTCGGGCCGGCCTTGCCTCAACTAGGAACGCCAGATCCTATTCAAGCGCGACCACAATCAGCGTGGCGTCGTCTGCCAACTCGCCGTTGCAGTGGGCCAGCACTTCGCTCCAGATTTTCTGCTGCAGGTCAGCGGCAGGCAGCTCGCGATGCGTGGAGACCAGGTGCGCCAGCCGCGTTTCGCCGAACTCTTCATTGGAGGCAGAGGGCGCCTCGCTTACACCATCGGTGAAAAGCACCAGGCGGTCGCCCGGCTCGATCTGCACCTGGCCTTGCTCGTAAAACAACCCTTCGAATTCGCCCAGCAGCGGCCCGCCCGCGCCCAGCCGGATCAGGCGGTTCGACCGCCGCACCAGCAGCCCGGGATTGTGCCCCGCGTTGCAATAGACCAGCGTGCGATGCTTCGTATCCAGCAGCCCGTAGAACAGAGTGATAAACCGCTCGTGCGCGCTGACGCTGCAAAACATGCGATTCAACTGCTCGCACAGGCTGGCCGGTGCGGCGGCGCCTGCCCCGTGGGCGCGCACCGCGGCCTGGAGATTGGCCATCAGCAGCGCGGCGGGCAAGCCTTTTCCGCAGACGTCGGCAATGCACAACCCCGCCGATTCGTCGCTGAACTTCAGCACATCGAAGTAATCCCCGCCGACCACCAGCGCCGGACGCCACTCCGCCACCATTTGGCAGCCGCGCAATTTGGGGATCGTCTCCGGCAGCAGACGCTGCTGGATGCGCCGCGCCTCCTCCCACTCCTGCTCTTTCTGTAATTGCTGGCGACGGTCCTGCCGCAGGGCGCGGCCCAGCTCCACCTGCGCGCGCATCGTGCGCAGCAGTTGGTCGTTTTCCCACGGCTTGAGTACAAAGTCGCGCGCGCCGCGGCGCATGGCTTCCACCGCCAGCGGCACGCTGCCCCACGCTGTCATCACCACGATGGGCAAGGTGTTGTCGAGCGTTTGCAACCAGTTGATCAGCTCCAGCCCTTCTTCGCCGGACGTGGTATCGCGGGAATAATTCAAGTCCATCAGGATGGCGTCGAACGCGCCCTTCTCCACCGCGCGCATCACGCGCTCCGGCGCGTCGGCCACTTCAATGTGAAAGCCCTCGCTGCGCAGCAGCAATCGGATGGCTTCGCCGATGTGCGGCTGGTCGTCGGCCACCAGCACGCGCGGTGTGGCGGCTACTGCGGCATGTTCTGTAGCTGACATTCCTCTTGTTATGGCACGCGCGGGGCCGTTCTTTGCGCCGGGCGTGACTCTAAGGTGTTCGATTCTTTGACGCTTGCCGAGGGAAGAAAGTATCACGGAATCCGTGCGTGTCCGCTTGCGGGACGCACCGTGCAACAGCGAACAGTGTGATGTCATTCCGCCGATTCCCCGTTGGCAGATTGGGGCGATCAAGGAATCTGTTCTTAGTCGATGGCCCGCAGCGCCGCGACGTTGACACCTGGAACCTGGCACCCGGAACCTGTTACCCTGCGCGGACAGAGGTTTTATGGCAAGACAGACGCGCGTGACAACTGGAAAACGCCCCCTCTGGAAATGCCCCAAGTGTGGCGCGAAGCTGGTGACCCGCAACCTGTGGCATGCCTGCGGGCGCTACTCGATGAAGGCGCTGTTTGCGCGCTCGGAGCCGCACGTCTGGCGCGTCTACCAGCAATACGTCAAGCTGGTGCGCGGCATCGGGCCGGTCACGATAATTCCGCAGAAATCCCGCTTCGTCTTCATGACCCGCATCCGCTTCGCCGGCGGCATGCCGCGCAAGAGTTACATCGACGCGCACTTTCTCTACCCGGGGCCGCTGCGCTCGCCGCGCATCACCTCGAGCATGAAGTTCCCGAGCTGCTATGTGCATCGCATCCGCCTGCGCTCGCCCCGCGACCTCGACGCCGAACTCCGCGGCTGGCTGCGTACCGCCTACCGCGTCGGCTTGCAAGAGACAAGGTAGGGGCCGATCTTCAGATCGGCCCGCGAGCGGGTCTGAGACCCGCCCCTACAACCCGAGCAGCTTTTCGAATGCGGGTTCGTCGAGGATGGTAACGCCGAGGGATTTGGCCTTGTCGTACTTTGAGCCGGGTGACGCGCCCACCACCACGTAGTCGGTTTTTTTGCTCACCGATGATGTCACCGTGCCGCCGTGCTGCTTCACCAGAGCGCCGGCCTCTTCGCGCGTGCGGTTGACCAGCTCGCCGGTGAACACGAACGTCTTGCCCGCGAGCTTCGCGCTCTTCGGCGCGGCGCGCTTCTCCGTCATCTGTACGCCCGCTTTGTCCAATTTGCGAATCACGTCACGATTGGCCTTTTCCGAGAAAAAGTCGCGGATGCTCGCCGCCACCTTCGGCCCGACCTCATGCACCTCGGCCAACTCCTCCTCGCTCGCATCCATCAGTTTCTCGATTGACCCAAAGTGCTCGCCCAGCAGCTCACCGGTGCGTTCGCCCACCATACGAATCCCCAGCGCATAGATCAGTCGCGCCAACCCCGCTTTCTTGCTGCCTTCGATCTCCTCCAGCAGGTTCTGCGCGGACTTTTCCGCCATGCGCTCCAGCCCAGCGACGGTTTCCTGATCCAGCTTGTACAAATCGGCGACGTCCTTCACCAGCCCCTTCTCCACAAGCTGGTCCACGATTTTCTCGCCGAGGCCATCAACATTCATCGCGTGCCGCCCGGCAAAGTGCAGCAGAGACTCTTTGCGCTTGGCCGGACACGCTGTATTCACGCAGCGGTAGGCCACTTCTTCCGGGTCCTTGTGAATTCCGCTGCCGCAGACGGGACACTTCGACGGAATTTGGAACGGCCGCCGCTCCTTCCCTTCCTTCACCTCCTTCACCACGCGGGGGATCACATCCCCGGCGCGCTCGATCAGCACCGTATCGCCGATGTGTACGCCCAGCCGCTCGACCTCATCCATGTTGTGCAGCGTCGACCGGCTCACTGTCACGCCGCCCACTTGCACCGGCTCGAGATGCGCCACCGGCGTCAGCGCGCCGGTGCGACCCACCTGCACCTGAATGTCGTTGACCACCGTGGTTTCCTGCCGCGCGGGATACTTGTAGGCAATCGCCCACCGCGGCGCTTTGGCGGTGAAGCCCAGCTCTTTCTGAAACGCGGTCGAGTCCACCTTCACCACAATGCCGTCGATTTCATACGGCAGCTTTTCGCGCCTTGCCTCCCAGCGCTCGCAGTACTTGATCACTTCCTCGATGCCATCACAGCGAGCCCAGTCTTTGCTCGCCTTGAATTGCAGCTTCGCGAGCGCTTCCAGCGCTTCCGAGTGATGCTTCATCGGCTCGCGCCCCTCCACCAGCAGCAGGTAAGGAAAAAAGTCCAGCCTGCGGGATGCGGTGACCGAGGGATCGAGCACGCGCACCGAGCCCGCCGCGGTGTTGCGCGCATTCATGTAACGCTTCAGCCCTTGTGCTTCCTGCTGGCGGTTCAATTCTTCAAACGCTTTGCGCGTCATGATGATTTCGCCGCGCACTTCAAAGTCGGCGGGCAGCTTGAGCGACTTGAGCAGCGCCGCATCCACCTGCAGCGGGATCGACCGGATGGTGCGCGCGTTGGGCGTGACGTCTTCGCCGGTCGAGCCGTCGCCGCGCGTCACTCCGCGCGCCAGCCGCCCCTTTTCGTATTGCAGCGACACGCTCAGCCCGTCGAACTTGTGCTCGCAGACGTACTCGATGCTCAGCCGGCCGAGCGCTTCGCGGGCGCGGCGGTCGAATTCGCGCAGCTCGTCGAAGGAGTTTGCGTTATCCAGGCTGAGCATGGCCCGCTTGTGCCGCACGGTGACGAAGCCATCGCGCGGCTCGCCGCCCACGCGCTCTGTCGGCGAATCCGGCGTCACCAGGCCGGGGTGCGCGGCTTCCAGGCGCTTCAGCTCGCCTAGCAGCGCGTCGTACTTGGCGTCGGAAATTTCCGGGTCGTCGAGAACGTAATAACGATGCTCGTGATAGCGGATTTTCTCGCGCAGGTCGGCGATCTGTTTGGCGGCGGCTTTGCTCATCAGGAACGGTGTAGCTGCGGCGTCACATCGGCCCGCGGAGGCTAGTATACAATGCGCGTGACAATGGCCCCTGAAGTCACCGCCGATCTTGCCGCGGCGCAGGCCCCCGAGGTTGCCGCGCCCCGCAGCGCCGCCGGCCCGGCGCCCGAGCCGCTACGCATCGACCGCATCCGCAACGCGGTGATCATCTTCAATCCCACGGCCGGCCGCCGCCGTCATAAGCGCGTCGAGCAACTGCACGAAGCCCGGCGCGTGCTCAGAGAAGCGGGCGTGCACGCTGAGATGGCACCCACCAGCGGCCCCGGCTCAGCCACCGCGCAAGCGCGCGCGGCGGTGGCCCACAACGCCGACCTGGTGATCGCGTCCGGCGGCGACGGCACCATCAACGAAGTGGTTAACGGACTGGCGAACAGCCGCGTGCCGCTGTTCATCCTGCCCGCGGGCACCGCCAACGTGCTGGCCAAGGAACTCGACCTTCCTTGGGACGTGCGGGAGGCCGCGCGCTTCCTGGCCGGAAGCCGCTTGCGCCGAATCGCACTGGGCGCTGCTGTGCGCGATGCTGCGCCGGATGCGCCGCGCTACTTTATCTCGCTGGCGGGCGCAGGCTGCGACGGCGAAATGGTGCACGCCGTCAACCTCACACTGAAGCGCCTCACCGGGCAGCTCGCCTATTGGGCCGCGGGCATCGCGTTGCCCTTGCGCTTCCACTTTCCGTTCTTGCGCGTCACCTCCGACGAGCGCACCGCAGAAGGCTCCGTGGTGGTGATCGGACGCACGCGGCACTACGGTGGGCCGATTCAAATCACAACGCAGGCAGATTTGTTTGAAGACGCCTTCGAAGTCGCCGTCTTTGAGCGAGGTTTTTGGGGGCTGGTGCGCTTGTTGCCCAGCACGTTGCTGCACAACACGCGCGGCAAGCGCGGCGTACATATGTGGAAGACGCGCCGCCTGCGCTGCGAACCGCCCGACCTGCGCCCCGTCTACGCGCAAGTGGACGGCGAGGAATGCGGCACGCTGCCCATCGAGTTCCGCATCGTGCCCGACGCTCTAACGCTGGTTGTGCCCGGCAACCGCTGATGGAACCGGTTACACATCTGTTGGCCTCTACCGCGCTGGCGCGCAGCGCGTTCGACCGCACGCGCTACGCGATCCCCGCGGCGCTCGTCGCAGGCGCGGCCGTGGATCTCGACTGGCTCAGCCAGTTTGCTGGCCCCGAGGCGTATCTCAATTACTACCGCGTAGCCACGCATTCGCTGGCCGGCGCCGCGGCGGTTGCTTTTGCGAGCGCGCTGCTGTTCTGGCAACTGGGCCGCCGCGACGCGAAACCGCCAGCATCGTTCGTTCCTCTGCTGTCAGTCTCGCTGGTCGCGGCGCTGCTGCACCTGCTGTTCGACGTGCTGAACCCGCACGGCGTGGCCCTGTTCTGGCCCTTCAGCAGCGCGCGCTATGCCTGGGACCTGGCAGAGGTGCTCGACCCGCTGCTGCTGGCGATCCTGCTGTTCGGCTGGCTGGTGCCCACGCTGCTGCGCCTGGTGACGGAAGAAATCGGCGCGCGCGCGGAACGCAAAGGCCCGCGCCGCTGGGCGGCCGCTGCGCTGATTCTGGTGGCGCTGTACTTCGGCGCGCGGTGGTACTGGCACAGCAACGCCGTCGCGCGGCTCGATGCCAGCGTCTATCGCGGCGCGCCGCCGTTGCGCGTGGCCGCGCTGCCCGATTCGCCTTCCCCGCTGCGCTGGCGCGGCCTGGCGGAAACAGAAAACACATTCGAAGAGGTCGAAGCGCCGGGCACGGCAGGCGGCTACTTTGACGCGGACCGCAGCCTGACGCTCTACAAGCCGGAATTTTCGAAGGCGCTGGAGAATGCCCAGAAGGCAGCCTCGGTGCAGCGTTACGTTGCCGCGGCGCGGTTTCCCATTGCACGCGTCGAGCCGCTGTTGGAATCCGACGGTTTCCCGCGCGGCGGCTTCCGCGTGATGGTGCGCGACCTGCGCTTCACCGAGCGCACGCCCTTGATTCGCCCCGTGGTGGTGATTGTGGATTTGGACGAGCAGAACCGCGTGGTAGACGAACGCTTCGCTTTCGCGGACCAGAATTAGGATGTGGGGTGTGCGTGTGCGTGTGGAGTCTCAGCTAAAGGTAGGTGTCATCCCGAGCGAATTCGGCGAACCTTCGGGGCCGACGCAGAGAGGGATCTCCGGGGTTTTTGTGGACTGTGAACTGTCAACTGTCGGCTTGTTCTGAGTTGTCAGTTCAACGTTCTGCGTTCTGAGTTCCCTTCCCGCCCATAATCATCCGGCTGACCAAATAGCTCGCCAGGATGAACGCTGCCATCACCGCCGCGAACAGCACTTTATTCTCGGAGATGTAGCCCGCCGCCTCTTCGCCGTAGCGCACGGCGAGAAAA
>Ga0187893_10011820_pt1 | contig 12564 bp, 21 predicted proteins | sample MA1701074metaG_FD_139574 | JGI IMG/M metagenome (GOLD analysis project Ga0187893, IMG submission 139574) | White microbial mat communities from a basaltic lava cave in the Kipuka Kanohina Cave System on the Island of Hawaii, USA - MA170107-4 metaG ...
CGTCCGGAGGGGCTGAGACGCTCTCTGCCCTACCCTCTTCCCGTCGGGCCGAGAGCAGGACAAAGAGACGTCCAGAAATGGTGCGCCCTAGAGGAATCGAACCTCTGGCCTTCGGATTCGTAGAGCAAGTCGCGGCTCCGCCTCAGCCCGTAAGTGCGCGAGGTTGCAGTACAGGCATTGTGCCCAGACCCACGTGTCCTACCGCATCCCACCGGGTCTCACCCGGTGTCTGGGCACGTTCTCGGTCACGTTGGACCCGGCGTTCCGATGGGCCATCGTCAATGGAGTGGGCCTTGGACAGCTATCCCTCAGAACGCACCCGCCAGGCGCGCCGGCTCCGCCGCCTCCCACCCAGGCCCGTGGCGCTCGGGGCACTCGATGACGTGCTTGGGATTGCTGCTCCCCTTCTCCTTCTTGAGACGGGGGTGAGGGGTGTCCTTGTAGGCGTGACAGTGGGAGCACTTGGGTCGACACCTTCTCTTCGTCGGCATCTTCGTTCTCCTTTCCCTTCGGTCAATCGGCCAGGGTGTGAAGGTTGTAGCAAACGTTCGACGTCCTTGCCGGGCGAACCGAAAATAATCTGGCCGTGTCATCAGGCTGACACCACGGCCTACGGTCCTTCGCGATGCCAAGTCTCCTAGTTGAGGGAAGGTGACTGGACGGTGACCACGCCTCCCGAGAGTCGCGCGCAGCCACAGACGGCTGCGGCACAGCCACCTACTCGCACGGTAGCCAGTGCCAGCTTCCAGGAGGGCCGGGTTCTGTCCGACCGCTGCGTGGGCGTCCAGCCGTCGCCCAACGTAGCACGCGCCCGCCCCGACGACCACAAGAGCCCCGGCCCGGTTCGGCGCTCATCTCTGCGCCGTTCTTCAGGTGTGGAACAAGTTTTGGTTGTTCCACTTACCACATCTCGTGACTTCTCACCGCAGATGATCTCAACCAGACTAGGACTGTAGGAGAACGATTTCTCTCGTGGGCTAGGGCATCGAACCCGAAAAGCCGGTTCCCGACCGGCCTGCCCACGATCAACCCTCGGGTGCTCCACGGGAGAGTACAGCGTGAACGAGAAGAAGAAGCGCGGGGTGACACCGGAGGAGCGCCGAGATTACCTCGCTCGCCTCGGCTCCGCCGCCGCGCAGAGGTTACCGACCGACCCGACCGCAGACTTCGTCTGGTCGCTCCTTGAAGGCCAGGTACCCCCGGCTCTCATGGCCGACCTCATACCAAAGCCCGAGCATATCCGTACCGCCAAGCAGAGCCTCGTCGTGGCTCTCGACTGCGCTGTCGCCTTGGGGGATCGGGGCGCCATGCTCACTAAGAACGCCCTCTTCGATGCCCTCGCGCATCGTTGGAGTCCCGCGTTTCAAGAAGCGCGCCGCCGGGGCGCGCGCGTCTCCTACGACATGAAGAGAGAGACCATCGAACGCGCCATGCGAGAACTTCTCATCGCCGGGGTCCGGTTCGATGCGCTTTGGAAGATCGTGACCCGGCCGGAGTCGACATCCGGGCTCAACCGTCTGTTCTCCGTGCGGCGGGCCGGTGGCAAGGGCCATGCGCTAGGGTACAGCGTAGATCTCACTGTGGACTCCACGCTTCTCGCGGAGTTCGAGCGCGCTATTGAGCACGACGAGCAGTACCGTCGTCAGCCGCAGCCGTGGCCGCTCCTTCTCGCCGAGAACTGGGCACCCTCCCGTCGTAGGACTCGCCAACAGGTGTGCGAGGAGCAGCCCTACAACGTCGTCAACCTCGGCGAAGGATCAGAGCGCGTCCTGTCGATTCTGGAGGGCGCCCGGGTGAAATTCGACGTTGAGACATTCCGAGCCGACTACGAAGCGAAGCGCGCGCTATATCTCCGCAGCCGCGCCGAGCCCTACCGCGTAGATCGGACCCCGGATGAGCGGCGTCAGTACCGCAAGCTTAAGGGCTTCGTAGAGGGCTGGCGGCGCTTGTACCGCCAGACCGAGACAATCCCGGTTGAGACTGTCGATATGGGCCCTTACGAACCTCCCGGGAAGGTGCCCCGCCGTGTGTGGATTCGGAGCCGATTCTCACGGGGGCTGAACCGACGCTATCACGCGGTGAACTTCTGGCCCGAGCGGGCTCCGAAGGAGTTTCGTGCGCGGTGGTTCAGTCTCCCAGCCCACGTGCCGGAAACTGACTACACCACACCGGGCAACGGTCCGCACGAGCCCGAGGAGCACGAAACTGTTCCGGCGCATACCGCGCCCGGCCGCTACGTTGAACGGGACATCGTAACCTCTCAAGTCCAGACCCTCGCCGTATTCCTCGGGCTCCGTGACCTAGAAGCGCGCGCCGTCTCGAAACACCCCAAGCTGAAAGAGTGGCTCGCGGATCGCCTATGGGCGCAACATCTTGAAAGCGGCGGGCGGCTGTTGGCCAAGGGCTACGCGAGTGCAGATGGCGGCTACGACGAGAAGCTGGTTAGCTTCGCCAAAGCGCATCTCATGCATTTCTACGGAGGCCGCCTGAGCGGGATTGTGCGCAAGTGCGGCAAAGACGCAACGAAGTACGGCCCAGGATGGCAGACTGGACGGGGCGGCGTCACTGAGGCGGTAGACCACGCAACCGAGTTCTTCGTTGCGCTGCCAGAGTGGACCAACGCGTTGACAATCTTCCACGCCGCGTGTCGCAAGCTCGCCGAGAAACGCGGTGGCGTCATCTTCCACGATCCACTAGACAGAGAGACCGAGATCCGGTGGAACCACGCGCAACGCGGGACTGTTCATGTAGGCCACCATGAGCTAGAGATACGCCCGTCCGGAAAGGGCACTGCCAAGAGCTTTGTCAGCCTCCCCGCCGGAACCATTGATCGCCCGAAGCTACAGCGGTTTCTCACCCCATGCCTCACGCACATGCTGGACGCCACTTTCTCTAGCCTAGTCGTCGAACGGCTCCACGCGGCAGGGCACACCGATATCGTCGCCCTTCACGACGCGTGGCTCGTGGCCGAGACAATGCCCGTTCCCGGCGACCCGGCGGCTGTCATCCTCGGTGCGGGTGTTCTGGAACAGGCTATCGAAGCTGTGGGCAAACCGTGGCTGCTGGGCCTGGAAGGCGTCTATGACCGCCTGATCTGCGACCTAGGCGACGATCCGACCTTCGGGCCGTTCGTCCACGAGATCCGTAACGGCTGGCGGGCGCGCGTAAAGGCGCACCGGTGGCCCAAGTTCCTGTCCGATTGATCCCGAACGATTCCACAGGCTTTCGCTATTGCCGACTATAGGGATAGGGCCCAATCACCACTCAATGAAAGGAGGGACACCCATGCCAGACACCCGTGAGTTGATGACCGTTGGCCAAGCCGCCAAGCGGTTGCCCGACATCACCGAGGCCGGGCTCCGTTGCCGGATCGACCGCCGCGAGATAGAGACCGTGCGTATTGCCGGTCGCATCTTCCTGACCGAGACCGCGCTCCGTGCTGCTTTCGGCGACCGCTACCGCCCCGCCTAGTCTCCCGCCCCGCAGCGTCCACCGCAGACGCGCCCGACAAAGGCAGCCCTCTGTCTGCTTGCCGTTCACCGTCCGTCAAGCCCCGGCTTCGGCCGGGCTCCATGAGAAGGAGGCCTTGTTGAAGCTCGCTACAGCAGTTGGCGACGTGACATGCTGCGCGTTCTGCGGCACTACCAGTGGCGGACTGATCCTGATCGTGGTTCCGGCAGACGAGGGCTTCGCCTTGCCGACGCGGCACGACTACACCCTCGGCGTCTGCAAGCGTTGCGACGACAAGGCGCCCGGCGGCTCCATCGTCGGCCGGTTGGTCATGAGCGCGCTCCGCTGGATCGTCATTGACGCGACGAGGCACCTGCTACCGCTGGGTACCAAGAGCGGACACCTGCACCTGTCCGAAGAACTAGACGGCACATGGCAAGTTGAACACGTCGCCACTGCCGCGAACATTCGTTCCTCGCTGACGAGTGGGCGTAGTTTCGAGCGGGCGCGCCAGTTTGCGGAAGCCTACGCGCGAGCCTGCAAGCCCGACAACAAGAGCTTGAGCGCCCCGGACGCCCCGTGGCGGTTGGGGCCGATGAGCGAGGCGCAGCGCGCGAACCTAGACGGGCTGGGCGTGAAGCCCGCACTGGCCATGACAGCGGGCGAGGCTTCGGACCTATTCCAGCGGGTGAAGGCAGCGCGGGCGCTCGCCATGAGCATCGCGCGATGAGCGAGTTGCTAGAGCGGATACGGGAGCAGATGGCACAGAGTGTCCGACTCGACACGCTGTGCAAGGAATTGACCACGCTAGGCGGGGAAGCGGCCCGGGAAGCGAACCGGCTCAACGATCAATGGTCCCGGGGTGATGTTGACGCTTGCGTGTTGATCGAGCGGGCCGACGTGGTGCTGAGGTTGCACACCCCCGCGCCGGTCGAAGAGGAGAAGCCGAAGCCACCGGAGCCCGAGCCCGATCCGGGTCCAGGCGATGAGCCCGATGGCGGCTGGGAGGCCGCCGACTTCATCAGCGGACCCGATGACGTGGTGGAGGTAGTCGACAACCGGAAGCCGAAGTCCGAGCCGCCCGCTGAGACGGCCACGGACCGCCGTACGGCGACCCCAGCGGAGCAAGAGCAGCGGATCGTGTCCTGGCTGTTCGGCATCCTGGATGACATCGCCCCGGCGCTGCCCGCCGAAGTGGCACTCGGATACCTGCACTGCTGGCGACTGGCTGACTTCAAGACGGGCGAGTTCTACATCAGCCACGAGCGGATGGCCGAGCGGCTCGGAGCGGCCAACCGCAGCACCGGCAAGCGGGTCATGCGGACGCTGAGAGCGGCGGGCGTGGTGCGGATCAAGGTGAAGGGCGGCAAGCACCGGGCGACCCTGTACCAGTTGGCACCCCGGAGTGCCTTCCAGCGGGGCCGAGTGATCGCGGCCGTGGTGAGTACCTGGATGAATTACAACCCGAAGATGCTGGCCCAGGAAACGGGTTCGAGGGAGACCCTTAAGGATTTGGGAAACGGGTTCGAGGGAGACGCACAAGACGCGGGAGACCACCCGGAAACGGGTTCGAGGGAGACCCACCCTTCCCCTGAAGGATAGCAGCCCTACAGCGGGGAGGACGGCGACCAAGAGACGCCAGTCCGATCCACGCTGACTTGGTAGCTGTAGAGAAAGAACAAGACTCACTACCTTGGTGGACTTTTGGCAAAGGCCGCCCGGGCAAGCCCGGCGGCCTACCTGTCCCGGAGTCTGTGGTAGCTCGTAACTGAACAACCAATAGCTGTAGCTGAAAACCACCCGGTTCAATCCATCCCCCACTGGTGCCGTTGAAGAACGTGCGCCCGACACCAACTCGTCACCCACAACAAGGAGGCCTCGCTGTGTCCACCGATCCCGTTCGTGTTGTCCAACCCTGCGGCGTCCCCACGAAGAGAGGTACGCCCTGCCAGTCCATCGGCCTCGCTGCTGACCAACGCTGCGCCCAGCATAGTGCGACCTTCACAGACGCCCAGCGTTCGTCCTGGGGGCTCCGTGGCGCTGTAGCAGCCAACTACAGCAAGCTCGTGAAGAAGGAGACGGTACTCGCTGTGAAAGCCGCTCAGGGCCTCCCTGCGGCGGCTGGCGTGCCGGATCTGTCCGATACGAAGGCCTGTGAGGCCTTCCTCGCCGAGACCATCGCGCACGTCCAGAACGGCACCATGCCCCCGAGCGTGGCTCGCGTCGTCGGAGGACTGATCGGGGTCCGTCTCAAGCTGGTCGAGCTATCGCAGGCCGAGCGGCTGCTCCTGATGGAAGAAGAGGCTGAGTGATGGCCTCTCGACTGCTCGACCGGCTGACGAAGGTTCGTGCGCGTCGTATGGGGAAGGTCTACAGGGTCACCCGAGCACCTGCGCCCGGTGCTGAGGATGAGACGAAGGCTCCGCGCTTCATCGCCCTTGGTGGTGGCGCTGGCTGGCGCAAGAAGGCTGAGGCGGCTGCCGTAGAGGCAGAGAGGAACTCCCGAAACGCCCTGCCACTCCTTGGCCCACTCTCGCCCGCTGAACCTAACGCAACGAGTCAACCTGTGGTGAGCCCGGGCGCGACTGGAGGCGACCGTGGCGCCGCATGAGCAGGCCGAGTCTGCCGCGACACTGCCTCTTGCCGCTGCTGCTGAGCGCCTCCGTGGCCGTCCTGGGCGCCCTCGGACCCGCCCTGAGTGCCCCCAGCGTAGTCACGTTGCAGTCACGTCTCCCTCGCAAGTCCGCGTCGTACAACGCTCCGAGCCTAGCCCACCGGTTACCCAGACCAGTGTTCCGCCCCGGCTGCTGGGCGTCCGGGAGGCTGGGACCTACCTGGGGGTGTCCTTCTGGACCGTCCGCAACATGCTCCGAGACGGGCGCCTGTGCCCCGTGCGGGTGCCGGGCTTGGTCCGCGTGCTGGTTGACCGGCTCGACCTGGACCGGCTCATCGAGGGGTGGAAAACATGACGCAGATAGTCGTCGCCACCCGGTTGTTTTCCGCGTTGATATTTGGCCGAGGCTGACCCCCCGGCACCCCCAAAGAAGAGGCGGCGCGCCATAGAGGTCGGGAGCTTGTCTGGTCCCACATCCAGTTTTCCAGAGCCTGAAGCGCCCACCGATCCAAGCGCCACCACCGCAACCCGTATCCGCGTGAAGCGAGCAGAGAGGAAATCCAGATGACCCGGAAGCGGACAACTCGCGTGCACCAGATGACAAGCCCGATGTCCGGCGCGCTGGACATGTTCCTGGCGATCCGGGCGGAGAGGAGCAGGAGTCGTGAGCCCGAGTCACCAGGAGAGAGATCCCGTCGAGAGCCGCCGACGCCAGAAGCGGCAGCGTCGACTGCGCCTGAAGGCGCGTGCTGTTCACATTTCACACAACGAGGAGAGCACAGCCGTGGGTAAGCAAGACCGAAAGACTGAACGCTGGAAGAACGAAGAGGCGTCGAAGTTCGCCGCCGAGCCGACCGTCGCAGAGGCTAAGGCTGCCGCCGAGCAGCGGCACGTGGATCTGATGACCGGACCCGAGGCGCCGGAATGGGCACGCGTGACTGTCAACCCGACTCTAATCGCCGGGCCGCCACGCGCGGACATCGCGGCCCGACTAGCGCGGTTGGAGACCGAGCAGGCGGACGCCCAGGCGACTCTTGCCCGGCTCCAAGAGGAAGAGCGCACGGTCCTGAATGCCCAACTGGACCAGCGGCGGGCCGACGAGGAGAAGATCCAGGCAGCCCAAGCGCTGCCCAACAAGCTGCACGACGCGTTGAAGATGGTCCAGAGCTTCAGGCCCGCGACCGAGAGCGCCCCGGTGCCGACGCCTGCCGATCACATCGCCCGAGGAAACCTCCGTGAGCGGGTGGCCCCCGCCCTGGCCCAGGCAGCGCAGATGCAGGCCGAGATTGAGAAGTGGGAGAAGGCGGTGGGCAAGACACTGGACACCTTGTACACCGAAGACGAGAACCAGCGGAGCGCGGTGGACGATCTAATGCGCGGCGTTCCGGCAACGCACCCAAACGTGTCGCTCGTGACGAACCTGCTGAAGAGCGTGCGTCAGCTTGTTGACCTGAAAGCGGGTCTCCAGAAGACCATCTCGCGTGAGACGACGGCACTTGAGCACATCGTCTCCGGGATAGACCGGCGCGGCTCGATGGAGGTGTCTGGGGATCGCAGCGCAGCCTGGTACTCGTTAGAGCGCGAAGTGGTCGGCACACTCGCTGCGCTGGCGACAGTCAACGCGGATGCGGTCGCCGCCTTGTGGACTGGCGTCAATGGCGTGATGGCGCGACTTGAAGCCCTCGCCCGCATCCGGGCCGAGCACGCTGGCGAGGTCGTCAAGCCTCTGGAGTGGCACAACGTCGGCGCGATTCTCGACGCGGCTGATGTAGCGAAGCGGACCGGCGAGACCGTCTATGGCGACGCGCCCGGCGGGCGTCCTCACGTCGGCGCTTCGTGGTCCGTGTTCGACAAGGAGACTAAGTAATGGCAGAGCCCAGCGTCGTCGCACCTGTCGAAGTAGTAGAGGCGCCGGTCGTGCCCGCAGCCGTTCCGCCAGAGAAGGAAGCCGAGCCGAAGGCCGCTGTAGTAGAGCCGGAGAAGCCTGCGGTAGTCGCGGAGCCTGAGAAGCCTGCGGTTGCGGCCGAGCCCCATGCGCTCGTGGTCCCGAACTTCGTCCCGTTTAGTGAGCAGACACCGGAGCGGTCCGCCATGGTCGAAGAGTTCTCGCAAGTAGCACCAGGCGCGGGCCTCGACGCGGAGACAAGTCAAGGGCTGCTTGACCTGGTCACTGACGCGGTAACGATGCTCGCGTACGAGGCCGTCGATCAGCACACGACGGCGCAGGACACCTTCGACACCCTGGTGAAGAACTTCGGCCAGGAGGTTGCAGCCGGGATCGCCAACCGCGCGCAACGCTACGTCGCGGCACACAAAGGCTTGGGCGACTACCTCGACCGCACGGGCCTGGGGGACGATCTCGGGGTTGTTGTCAGCTTGAGCATGGCGCAAGAAGGTGTCTTGAAGTTCACGCCGGAGAAGGCTCAGGCCGAAGTCAGTCGGCTGATGCAAACGACCGCATACCGCCAAGGTGACAAACAAGTCTTGCTCAAGATCCACGCGTTGTCACGTATCGCAAGCAAGGGCGAGGCGAAGAAGGAGCAGGCTCAGGCGAAGGCGGTAGCCGCCGACGTTGGCAAGGCGGCGAAGGCGGCGGTCCAAGCTGAATTGCAGAGCTTGGCGTCGAAGAAGACGCTTACCGAGGAGGAGCGTGCCCGGTGGATAACCCTAGTCGCGAAGCTGTCCACATGAAGACACGTAAGTAGTTCCACAACTAGCCGCGCCTTCGGGCGCGCATCAAGGAGTCTACGAACGATGAGCCTCACTGAGGAACAGTTGCAGAAGGCAGAAGCATCGGGCGACCACAACAAGATCAAAGCCGCTGGCTGGGTTCGCGCCGTCCGCGCCGCGAAGGAGGTCAACGCCCGGCTCGCAGAAGGCAAGCAAGCTCTTGCGTCTGCCGAGAGCGAGCATGCCAGTCGGATGCCCGATCTGAAGAACGCGGTCACCAGCGCCGAGCAGATCATTGCCCCATACCAAGTGAAGCTCGATGAGGCGCGTGCGGCATACGCGGCGGGCGAGCTAGCTGGTGAGCACAAGGTCAAGGTCTGCCGCGCGACCGTCGCGGCGTTGCAGGCAGAGGCGGATGTAGCGAACAAGGCGGCGGCGGGCCTCGACGGCATCGTCGACAAGTAGTCCCACAAACTTGCCGCGCCTTCGGGCGCGCGATCAGACGAGGCCGAGACTGACGCGCCCACGGCGGGGCGTGCGGACATGCACGCGCGGCAGGTAACGAACGATGGCTACATCCTCGACGCGGAGGAGAAGATCGCTGCCGCTGAAATCGAAATCACGCGGCTCCAGAACGTCGTGGCCGCCGAGAAGATCCGCGTCACGGCGGCACAGAATGAGGTAGCCGGGATGCTGCGGGCGCACGCGGAGTTGATCCAGTCGCTCAAGAACGCGGTGAGCGCGGCTGCGGCCGAGGAGGCGCAGGCGGCTGCGGCGCTCGGCAAGAAGAAGTAAACCCAACCTACAAAGGAGAATGACCATGGCAAAGGCAGGCAACATCGGCAACGCGAAGCCCAATCCCACGAGCGGCGACGTCCAGGGGAAGGCGAAACAGACCTATGTCCCGCTCGGGTACAAGAAGGAAATCGGGGGCGGGAAGGCCGAGCGCGGCGAGCGCGGGCAGCAGATGCACTTCAGCACCAACCCCGCTCGGTCGAAGAAGAACAACCCCTACTCGAAGTAGATCAGCACCAGAAACAAGAATGACGACGGCGGGGGTCAGTGTGTGTCGCTGGCCCTGTCGTTCGTCTGCCACGGTACCGGTTGGGCTACGGTCCAAGGGAGCGGCATCCCAAGCTGGCGACAGACGTCAGCTACTATCCAGGCGATCCACCGTTGCTCGCGGGTTGCGTCCGGGGGTAGCGACCAAAGGAGTTCTAGCGCCGCCTGCTCCGATGCGCTGCCTTGGTGGACGGGATCGGATGCCATGAGGCCGCCGAGTGTACCACAGGCTCGCGCTTTGCTAGACTCCCGCCCAGCACAACGGAGGTGATGGCGTGGCTGCAGCGAAGCGGCTGCTTTGTGTCCCAGTAGAGTTGCACCCTCACCAGAGACTCGGGCTGACTCGCTGCGAGGTGATCGCAGGCGTCACATTGAGCAAGCTCTCTCACGGTCTGCGCTCCACACTAGACCGTTTGATCCAGCAGAACACGGGCACAGCGACCTGCGGAGTACCGAGTCGTCAAGGATCTGTACAACACCCGTAGTCGCATCGTGCACGGTAGCGCTCGGATGAGGAAAGGCCACATTGCGTGGGACTCCTTCCACATCAGCGCCAAAAAGGCCATTGTGCCAGTGACCAAACTCCACGAACTGGGACGCGTGGTCCATCAGGTGATACTTGCGGTGCTCTCCCGCCGCGAACTTCTTGCCGTTATCCAAAAGCTCCAGCCAGAGGAGAAGACGAACCGCGACCTGGACGACTTCTTCCTTCGCCTGACCCTTACGTGACGACGGCTAATCGCAGGCAGCGCTTCGTCGCCAAAGGACGAGGCGTCGCCCTACTCGGGCGGGTGCACGCTCTCGTGGCTCAAGGTCCAGGTGCCGGACTACCGAGTGAAGGAGCGCGGGTGGAGCCAGGACGTTAGCGCCATCCCCGAAGCGGCGGTAGGCTGGTGTTACCGGGTGCGCGGCGAGGCGCCCGGCCTTCCGCCCGAAGGGGATGAGCCGCCCTCTCGTGGCTGCCCCTTCGGGCTCTAGTCGGCTACCGACCCGCTTCAAGAATCTGGATGAAGAAGGCAAGACCACCTTCGATGCGATCGGCGTTGGCGACAACCTCGAACTCGGGCGCCATCTGGCGCTGCGCGGCAACGATGGCATCCTTCACGTTGCCATCGGTGAACAACTTTGCGCGATGCTGCCTGTAGCCGACCATCACTTGAATGAAGAGCGGCTTGCGGTCGTCCTTCGAGTAGTCGACGCGGACTACGAGGATGTCGCCCTCGGGTGTCGTTGTGGACATGCCGGGTATTTGCGGATCGCCACCTGTTGCGACTGCCTGCCCACTAGAGACCGCAGCACGTATTTCCTGAAGCCATTGTTGCTTCGTAAGCTTGAAGAGCCTGATCGCATCTGCCTTCGAGACAAGCTCGATCTCAGATTTCCCTTGCGCCGAGATGGTCCCGTAGCCTGCCCCGGTGCCGAGCAGCGCTGCGAGGATAAGCCGCCAGACTTTTCCTATGGTCATCTCGCCTCCCCCTCGACCACGATCAGCCGCCTGCGACCATCCGCCCCCGGCACCGGGATGCCCTCGACACGGTGCTTACACCATTCGACGTAGCCGGAACCCTGCCACGGTTGCCAGCCCCAGGACCGTAGGTGCTTCGGTGGCAACGTTTGACGACGGCGATCTCGCGGGCCGCATGTTGGGCACGGGCGCTTGGGCCTGGGACGGCCCTGCTCGTCGAGCCAGATCGGCGGCAGACTACGCGCGCGGTTGATCGCAGAAGTGTTCGAACTCTGGAAGGGTCATGACGCGGGTCTTCCCGAGCGCCTCGATCTGCTGGCGCTGGGGGCTGCCCTCCCCACCGAAAGCGGCGATATCGTCCGACACGAGGATGTCCCGTTTCTCCCGCACGTGGGCGCAGAAGATAATTGCGTCTCGAAGTTGCCGCCGCTGGCCATCCGACAGCGCGTCACGCGCTCCCGGTCTCGGGAATGCGCCATTCGAGACGATTCGCAGGGCTTGCTCGTAGCAGGCGGTATCGGCTTCACTGCCCAAGACAGCGGTGCCCAAGGGGGACTCGCCCAACACCCACGTCTCTGGAAGTAGCTTGAGGGTCGACAGTTCCGGCTCGAACTTCGTGCCGTGGACCTCTCGTGCCGTCACAGTAGTTACGGCAACATCGGCCCTTATCCGCGTCGCAGCCGCCATCGCCCTTTCGAGCGGAAACGTGTTCGTATCCAAGGTGATCTTCAGCTTCATGGATTCTTCCCTTCGCCTTCTTCCCCAGCGCGCTCGCGCGGCTAGTCGCTCCCGACCTTCTTCGCCAGGCAGGCGGCATACGCCTTCTCGGCTATGTTCGAGATTCGCTGCCCTTCGGCCGTCTTTCCAAGCGCGGCCGCGATCTCTCGACACTCTTCGATTGCAGACGGAGGACGTTCGGGTCTCAGCATCCATGCTGCGAAGAGTATTGCAGCCACCACAAGCCACGTGCCCGGTTTCACGCTTCTAACGATCTGCAGGAGTTTCAGTAGGCCCATGTGACACCACCACCTTAGGGCTTCACCTGCGGCACCCAGGGGATAAAGCCTTAGCGCATGGTTGGCAGTTCGCTCGCCCATTGCTTGTACCGCACAATGTCGCGACGCAGTCGCCGGACCTTGGCTTCACACACCCTTATGACTTCGCCAGGGTCGAATGAAGCCGCCGCTAGGTCGTTTTCGAGTTTCGCCAGAAGCGCCTTGGTTTCCTGGATGAGCCGAGCTATCGATGTCGGTGCCACGGGCGGGCCTCCTCTGCTACCACTGGGTCCTCGGAGGAAAGGCGA
>Ga0187893_10011822_pt1 | contig 12563 bp, 12 predicted proteins | sample MA1701074metaG_FD_139574 | JGI IMG/M metagenome (GOLD analysis project Ga0187893, IMG submission 139574) | White microbial mat communities from a basaltic lava cave in the Kipuka Kanohina Cave System on the Island of Hawaii, USA - MA170107-4 metaG ...
AAGAATCTGACGGCGCGGCGAAGCCGACACCGCGCTGCGAAAGCGGCAAAGCCGCAAAAAAACAAAATGTGTCCAGACTTCAGCATTGAATTTACCTTTTTCAAAAATTCCAAGCCTTCTGCTTCGCTTGTCTGAGTCTTCGACGCCAAGAACTCATCAACAAGCGCAATCATCGAGGACATCTTGCGAAGCCATGCAAAATGCGGGTCATCCAAAACAAGACGAAAGACTTCGCTGATAGAATTTACTTTGCTGTTCGCGCGTTCATATTCGGCGCGTTCATCATCAAGCAAAGTCTTATGAAGCCGCAAAAGCGATTTGCTCAAAGCTTTTAATCGTCCGCGTGTTTCGTCCGTTAGCGGCATCGTGTTTTCGTTTGTGTTATTTGCCATTTAATTAAATTTTTGAAAAATCAAGCCGATTACCGGGAGCGCAAGCGTCTCGCTTGCAAAAGCGCGCAAAGCACGCTTAATGGTTTCATTACCTTTCAATATTGAATTTAACGAAAGTTTTTACTCGCTTCGCTCGTTGGCAAGCGAGACGCTTGCGCTCCCGGTAAATGCGTTAATTCCAATGTTTCAACTTTTGCCACAAACCGCCAAGCGGTTGTTTTAATCCGCGACAAACAAAAATCGTGTAATGCTCTTCACCCATGCCGTAAGGATGCCCTACTTTTTCAGCTTCTTCCACACTGTTGAATTGCTGTTCGAGTTCTTCCCGTTCGCCTTGAAGAACTATAACAATTTCACCAGTGTAATCACGCGGACCCCAGAGAAAATAGCTCTGATGCGGGCTGATTGCTTTTGGCAAACCGTACTTTGCGCCAAAGAAATCTATCGCCCCTGCTTCGCCGTAATTGCTTCCGTAAATTGCAGTCTTGCTTTTCTCTTCGGGCAGCAACTTGTTATAAGCGCGCGCGACTTTCTCAACCATTTCTTCCCAACCAAACTGGTCTCCGAAATACTGCGGGAGTGGTCCTGTGTGACCGACTTCGGATTTAGGGGGTTTGAAACCCAAAAAGTTTTGATAGGCGATAAGTTTTTCAACCGGAAGTACAGGCAAAGCCAGAGGCATTAAAATAAGCGCCGTCACAACCAACAAAACCGGATAAGCGATTTTAAGCCAACCGAGACGCTTTCTGTTTTCAAGCAGCCTTTCAACAAACATGCCGCCGCCCGCAAACAGCATCGGGTAAATCGGAAACAGGTAATAATCCTTGCCGCTTAAAAGAATCATTATCAGCAGAAGGATTAAATACGTTACGCCGAGAGCGCGAAACCGTTTGCCTTCGCCATCAAATAGAAAATAGAAAAGCCCTGCAATCCAAACGGGTGCGGCAATAGGCGATAACCCTAAAATCTGTCTGAGGATGAAATCAAACGGCGAAAGTTCCACGTTCTTTCCCGTTGCTTTCACATTTTTTAATAGCTCAATCGTCGCCCAATCGTGTCGCCATTGCCAGATGATATTCGGCAAGAAAATCAAAAAAGCAATTGCGCCGCCAATCAAAAGCCACCTGTTAAAAAGAAACGAACGCGCATTTGTAAAAAGCAAACCAACGACGATTGCCACGCCGAAAAACAACATAGAATGTTTGTTCATCAGCCCTGCGCCAGCAAGCAATCCAAACACAATCCAGTAACGCGGTTCGTTTCGATTGATAATTAACATCAACGAATAAACACAGCCCATCCAGAACACAGGCTCGAATGCGTTCATCGAAAGCATATTGTCAATTACCAAATATGAGGGTGCGAGCAATACGCACAGACAGGCAATGATAATGGCGAACCGTTTGCCGCCGAGTTCGCGTGCCATTAAACCCGTGAGCAAAACTTTTAATGCGCCCGCGACAGCCGAAAAAAATCGAATGGCAAAGAGCGAATCGCCAAAAATCGCGCGGCTTATCTTCGCCGCAAATCCGATTAAAGGCGCGTGGTCAACATATCCCCAATCGAGATGTTCGCCGCACGCAAAGAAATAAAGTTCATCGCGGAAATAACCGTAACCGCTGTTAAAGACGAAATGAATAAGAATCTTCAACGCCGCGAAATAACAAATAAGCGCAAGCGGAGAGGTCCAACGATTTTCAAACGAAGATTTGATGGCAGTATCTGTCATCCGGCTCTTGTACCATTCGGAACTTCATTTTCAGGAACAGCTAAAACGGGCTTGATATTATCTGCGAAACCAATATCAAACAACATCCCTTCGGAAACCTCACCAGCCATTTTCTTTGGCGCGAGGTTCAAAACAAACAAAGCTTGGCGACCTTCAATCTCTTTAGGATTTTCGCGTTCGCCTTTCATACCGACAAGAATTGTGCGTTTGTAATCGCCGAAATCAACCATCAGTTTCACAAGCTTTTCGGATTTGGGAACGTCTTCGACCAATACAATCAAACCGACACGAATATCAATCTTTTCCAAATCGGCAAAAGAGATTGTCGGCTTGATTGGCGAAGGTTTGAAATCCGTTTTAGTTTCTTCTGTCATGGGCTACTTCCCGTCAAAACAAGAGCCTCTCTTTCATCAAAACCAAACATCAGGTTCATGTTTTGCACAGCCTGTCCTGCCGCGCCTTTTACAAGATTGTCTATCGCAGAAAAAACAACAACCTGTTTTCCGCGAACCGCAAAACCGATGTCGCAAAAGTTTGTCATCTTTACCCAATTGATGTCGGGCGAACCTTCCACGATGCGAACAAAAAACGAATCCTCGCGGATTGCGGATTGCGGATTGCGGATTGCGGATTTTGATGGGTGATAAAAATCTATGTAAATGTTTTTTAATTCTTCCTGTGTCATTTCATTTTTCGTTTCGGCATACATCGAAGCGAAGATGCCCCGCGAAACGGGCAAACTGTGTGTCATAAAAACAAGTTCGTTTGTCCAATCGCCAACGTCGCGCAAGTGTTGCTCGATTTCGGGAACATGCTGATGTGTGAAAGGTTTGTAAGCGTAAAATGAATTCATGCGTTGCGGATGATGCGTATTTGCCGCCGCCTTCGCGCCCGACCCCGATGAACCTGTTTTGGCATCAACTACGACGCGCCCGTTTAGCAAACAGAAGCCTGACTGTGAAGGAGGGCTTACATGGTCTGCGCCCTTGCTCACGCGCGGGCTTCCTACAAGCGGCGCGAGTCCCAAAAGCGTAGCGGTAGCAAAACATCCGGGATTTGCAATCAATCGTGCTCCTTTGATTTGCTCACGATTTGTTTCTGTCAAACCGTAAACAAACTCTTGTTGCAAATCCATCGCACTGTGTTCTTGCGTGTAATGCTTTTGAAAGCTCTCTGCATCAGAAAGGCGAAAATCACCCGACAAATCAATCGCCTTTACGTTCGCGGGCAGTCGCGGCGCGAGTGCCATCGCCTGACCATGCGGCAAAGCAAAGAAAACACAATCGAAATTTTCAAGCGTTGATAAATCTTCAGGAGCGGTTTCAAACTTCAAATCCGTTAAGCCATACAAATTCTTATGAACCGCACCGACACTTTTTCCCGCGTGTTCGTTCGCAGTCACCAAACCGATTTCAACGTGCGGATGAAAAAGCAAGATGCGAAGAAGTTCCGCACCGCCATAACCTGAACCACCAAAGATTGCAACTCTAATCTTTTCCATAATCAAATTTTACTAATTCTTGCTCAATGCCGCTTTTCGCAACGATTTCTTCGATGTGATTAGTTAAAGAATCTGAAGGTTCAAAGCTAACTGCCTTCCAAACGGCATTAGCTGTTGCCGCCGCAATCGTCGTCGAATTTGTGTCAACAATTTGTCCCACGATTCTTTTAATCTTTATATGCACATTTGAAATATCGGCTATTTCTAATCCGAATTTTGCACCATAAATTGCACCTTCCAACCAATTATTAAAATTCCCTTCAAATAACTGCTTGTTCCACTGGTCGTTTTTATCTAAATCAATTTCGACCAGTGTGCTTTTTGAGTCGGTTTCAAATTCAATTAACACACGGGCATATCCACTTCGGTATTTTGCAAATTCTCCTTCAAATAAGTGCATACAATATGAATTTAATAGAGGACTCTGATTAGCAATTATCAAAAACTCATACTAGAATCACTGACTTTTTGCACCACCTAATTTTTATGGAGACAAAAATGGTTCAGGAATCATTGCCGCATTCAAAACTCGGAATAGCTTCGTTAATTATCGGAATACTACTTTTTTTCTTTATGCTGTTTGGCGTTTCTTGGAAGTCTTTATTCCTACGAGCAAACTTCCCGGCGCCCTCGTTGGGCTAAAAGTAATAATCTTTTTCTCGGCGCTCTGGCTCACACCTTTATTACATTTCATGGCTTTGGTATTAGGCGCAATCGGGCTTTTCCTTAATAACAAAAAACTCTTTGCCGTTTTGGGCGTTGCGTTCAATGCGTTAATGCTTTTGATTCTTATTGCATTGATAATCACAGTGCTTGCGTCGGCAATGTAAAGCAAATCAAAGCCGCTACTTATTTTTGAACTCGATTAAATCCCAGAGGTTGCCGTACAAATCTTCAAAGACGGCAACCGTTCCGTATTCTTCTGTTTTCGGCTCTCTTACAAATGTAATCCCTCTCTGCCGCAAGGTTTCATAGTCTCGCCAAAAATCGTCAGTTCTTAAAAACAAAAAGACTCGTCCGCCCGTTTGATTTCCGATTCGGCTTCTTTGTTCTTCGCCCACGCCTTTGGCAAGAAGCAAAGAACATTCTTCCGCACCCTTTGGCGCAACCAACACCCAGCGTTTTGTTTCGCTTTGAGGCGTATCTTCCAAAAGAATAAAATCTAATTTCTCTGTATAAAATTTGATGGCTTCGTCGTAATCATTAACCACCAAAGCTATATGAACGATGCTCTGTTTCATAATAATCTTTATGCAGGGAACGCAGGCATCTTGCCTGCCATGAGCGCGAAGCGCGAAAAAATGTTTAGCTGAAATCTATCTTGAAATTTAGTGCAAATTGTTACTCGCCTTCGGCTCGTTAGCAGACAAGATGTCTGCGCTCCCGGCGTTAAGCCGCTCGTTTCAATTTGTCTTGCACAATCTTAAACAGTCTTGCACCGTCGCGTCGCGCGTTTCCGGCGGGGACGCCAAACTCGTCTTGAATATAGTCTTCGCCCATCTTTGAATCCGTAACAGAACCCGCCACTACATCAACAGAAATTCCTTTTTTACTGAAAAGTTCAACACCGCCCCATGCACCAACATAATCCGAAGCGCAAAAGACAAGCGCGGCGGTGGCTTCGCGCAATTGTTCATCTTCAAAAACAGAATCAACAGAGTAACCGCCTAAAATTCCGTCACCTAGTTCAATAACAATCAAATCGGGTTCGCTCTCGTTCAATCGGTTGATGATTGCCTTTGCGTAAACCGACAAATCGTCAACGCCGACAGTCGAAGGCAGACCGCAATCTACAAAACTTGAAGTCACAACAGCCCCGTGGTCCTGCATATTCAGCGTATCACGCAAACAGGCTACGCCCGAAAGTTTCGCGCCAGCGACTTTCAAACCTTTGTGTGTAGCCTGTTTAATAAGTTCCGTCGCGGCGAAAGTCTTGCCGCTGTTCATGCACGTTCCAGCAACCAAAACCAATGGCGCAGTTGTTTTCAATTCATCGGTCGGTTTCAAAGCGTTGTCTGCGATGTTCAAAACATTTCCGTTTTCATCGCAGGCAAGACCGATAATTTCCACTTGAATCGCATCGCTCAAGCTTGAATGATGTCCAGTGCAAACGCCAATAACGCCGCCCATATTTAAGAGGTGAAGTTTATCGCCCTTCTGAATTGTCTCCGGCACATCGCCGACAAAACCTTTCAGCGCACGGCGACGACCAAGCACACCAATCAAAACATCCGTCGGATTAACTTTCGCCAGACGCCCAGACGGCAGTTCGAGTTGATTGTAAGTCGCGCTGTCCGTCAGTGCGCGAACAACAACAACATCGCCCGCTTTCGGTTTATCACATTCAGCGATAACACCGACAAGTTTGTTTAATCCTAAGGGCGAAGTCGCAGAACCGATTTTGTCCGCTTTGACAATAGCGATTTCAACTTCATTGATTGTTGTTTGTTCCGTCATTTTTTACTCCTTGCAATAATGCGCGTTGCCTTTTATCACTTTGCCCTCACTGTTGAAGGTCAAAACTTCTGCCGCCAGAAAACCTTTCGCGTTGCGATACAAAAGCGTGATGCTTTCAACACCGACAAGCACGTTTAGCAATTCAAATTTCAAGGGCGGCATTTGCTCTAAACCAATCTGCCAATAAGGGCGAATTTTATCTTTGCCTTTTAGCTTTCCACTTGGCTCGTTCATGCGTTCAACTATGAAAGGCGAAGACATCTCAAAATCATCCGTGTAATGCGAAAAGATTCGCTCAAGGTCGCGCGAATTCCACGCTTCGACCCATTCGTTTGCAAACTCATTCGCCCACGCTTTATCAATCATTGTTTTCAAAAGAAAAACTCTTTTACAGGGAACGCAAGCGTCTCGCTTGCAAACGCGCGCGAAAGCGCGAGTAAAAAAGCTTGGCAAAGAAATATTTTTATTTTCAATAATATTATCCTCCTCGAATTTTTTCGCGCTGCGTTTCGCTACGCTTCACTTTGCGCTCATGGCAAGCGAGACGCTTGCGCTCCCAGTAATTCAGTAATTCAATCTCTCACTCGCAAACGCAAACGCAACGCATTCAACTTTATAAATCCTTCGGCGTCGTGTTGGTTGTAAGCACCAGCGTCATCTTCAAATGTGACAATGCGCTCGCTGTAAAGCGAGTATGGCGAACGTCGTCCTGCTACGGCTACGTTGCCTCTGTAAAGTTTTAAGCGAACATCGCCTGTTACATTCTCTTGTGTTTCGTTAATGAGCTTTTTCATCAGCTCAAACTCCGGCGAGAACCAGAAACCGTAATAGACGAGTTCGGAAAACTTTGTGCTTAAACTATCACGAAGACGCACAACTTCGCGGTCAAGCGTGATTGATTCAAGCGCGCGATGTGCCGCCTGCAAAATCGTCACGCCCGGTGTTTCATAAACTCCGCGCGATTTCATTCCTACGAAACGATTTTCAACCAAATCAACACGCCCGATGCCGTGTTCGCCGCCAAGCGCGTTCAATGTTTCAAGCATCTTCACCGCGCCCAAAGCTTCGCCGTTAATTGCTACGGCTTCGCCCTTTTCAAAAGTCAGGGTTACGTATTCGCTCTGGCTTCGCGCATCTTCGGGCGATTTTGTCAGAAGGAAAATATCTGCGGGCGGTTCGTTCCAAGGATTTTCCAAGATGCCGCCTTCGTAAGAGATATGCATCAGGTTTCTGTCCATCGAATACGGTTTTTCAGCAGTCGCTTTGACGGGAATGTTGTGTTGTTGGCAATAGGCAATCAAATCCGCGCGACCTTTGAAATCCCAATCGCGCCAAGGAGCTATGACTTTTATGTCGGGTTGCAGAGCGTAGTAGGTAAGTTCAAAACGGACTTGGTCATTGCCCTTGCCCGTTGCTCCGTGCGCGACGGCATCCGCGCCTTCTTTGCGTGCGATTTCAATCTGTTTTTTGGCAATCACGGGACGCGCCAGACTTGTGCCTAAAAGATAAACGCCTTCGTAAAGTGCGTTCGCTTTAACAGCCGTCCAGACGTAATCCTTTACAAACTCTTCGCGCAAATCCTCGACATATAATTTGGATGCGCCCGTCGCTTTTGCTTTTTCATCAAGCCCGTCTAGTTCTTCCGCTTGTCCGACATCGGCGCAGTAACAAACGACTTCACAGCCGTAAGTTTCTTTAAGCCACAACAACATTGCGGATGTATCAAGCCCGCCTGAATAAGCCAAGATAATTTTGTTAATTTTCATGTTTGTCAGTGGTCAGTGGTCAGTGGTCAGTGGTCAGTGGTTCGCTTTACTAACTTGAACTCTATTTTTAAGGTTTAAGTTCACTTGGCGAACAACTGACCACTGACGACGGACAACGGACTAATCAAAAATTTCCCAAATTTTTTTAATAGCGTTTCTTTGTTCTTTGCGGTCTTTGACCGCTATAAAAATTGTGTCGTCTCCCGCGACTGTGCCGACAATTTCTTTTATGTCTGCATTGTCAATCTGCACGGCGACTGCCGACGCAAGACCCGATTCGCATTTGGCGACAATTAAAATTTCTCCTGCCGTATCCAAACTCAAAAGCCCGTGCGACGACGCTCTGTCGTTTGTTGTCGGCAAAGCGTAAACGCCATGAACTTTCACTACGCCCAATTCAAGCAAATCACGCGAGATGCTTGATTGCGTAGCGTAAAAGCCCGCACGCTCAAGTTGCGCAGTCAAATCAATCTGACTCTTAATGCGCTTCGATTTGATAAGGCTTAAAAGTTTTTCTTGTCTTTTCGTTTTCAACATAACTTTTATGCAAAATTAACGCATAACCTTTGCATAGACACATAAAAATAAGAAAAGTATGCACATTTGTCAAAAATAGTTTTTAGTTTCCTGTTTTCGGTTTTCAGTTAGCTTTGAAATTGTCACTTGTCACTTGTCGCTTTTAAGAATACCTTTTGCGCTTTGAGGTGATGAAGATGAGTGACTCGAAAAATCTCTGGGGCGGAAGATTCACAGGGAAAGCGGATGAACGCTTTGTTGAGTTTAATCGTTCGTTCGGTTTTGACCGAAGGCTGTTTGACGCCGATGTGCGTGCGAGCATGGCGCACTGCGAAGGGCTTTATCGCGCCGGAGTTCTCACAAGACTTGAAGCGGAAAAAATTAAGAACGGGTTGCAAACGATTGTTAAGCGTGCGGAGTTTGACAGTAATTATTTTGACGATGAGGCAGTAGAGGACGTTCATTCGTTTATTGAATCGCGCCTTGTTCAACTTATCGGTGACACCGGGAGAAAACTTCATACGGGACGAAGCCGCAACGATCAAGTGGCAACGGCGTTTCGTTTGTTTTTAAGAGATGAGATTGACCGCACCACAGAAAGATTGAAGAAAACACAAGAGGCTTTGCTGGATGTAGCGGAACAACATCGTGAAGCTGTTCTTCCGGGTTACACGCATCTTCAAAAAGCACAGCCTGTTTTGTGGGCGCATTGGTGTATGGCTTATTTCGAGATGCTCGGGCGCGACCGCGACCGCCTCGATGAAACAAGAAAGCGCGTTAATGTTCTGCCGCTCGGTTCTGCCGCCTTAGCGGGAACTTCTTACAGTGTTGACCGTGAAGCTGTTGCGCGTGAGTTGGGTTTTGAGCGGGTCACGCGCAATAGTCTTGATGGCGTGAGTGACAGAGATTTTTGTATTGAATTCGTAAGCGCGTGTTCGCTCATAATGGTTCATCTTTCGCGTATGGCTGAAGACGTAATTGTCTATGCGACAAACGAGTTTGGCTTTATCGAATTGAGCGATGCTGTTGCGAGCGGTTCGAGCCTGATGCCGCAAAAGAAGAATCCCGATTCAATGGAACTTGTACGCGGAAAAGCAGGGCGTGTATTTGGTCATCTCACTGCATTGCTCTCAATGATGAAAGGTTTACCCCTTGCCTACAACAAAGATATGCAGGAAGACAAAGAATCTGTCTTTGACACAATTGATACTGTGAATGCCTGTCTGGAAGTTGCAACGACAGTGTTGCGAAACATGCGATTGAGAGAAGAAAAAACTTTAGAAGCCGCAATGCGCGGTTATATGAATGCAACTGAACTTGCGGATTATCTCGTAGGAAAAGAGCTGCCGTTTCGTGAAGCACACGATGCTGTCGGCAGGATTGTTTTAAGAGCAATTGAACTTGGGGTTGAACTCGACGATATGCCTCTTGATGAATTGCAGGAAGTTTCGCCATTGATTGATGCGGACGTTTACGGGTCGCTCACGTTGAGGCAGACATTGGCGACAAAGAATCAAATCGGCGGGACTTCGCCCCAGCGCGTCGCAGATGAACTGGCTCTTGCAAGACGTTCATTAATTGAATTGGTGGAAAAGGCTTAATTCAAGATTCAAAAGTAAGTGAAGCAAGAAAACAATCCGCAATCCGCAATCCGCAATCCGGAATCAATAAGCCGCTTTGCTTTCAAGTTATGGCAAGAGTGGAAGCGTTTATCTTTGCCTGAAAAAAATGCGTGTGTTGTCGTTGCAGTTTCAGGCGGGGATGATTCGGTTGCACTATTTTTGGCTTTGCATGAATTGACTCAAGCAGAAAAACTTTCCTTGCATTTAATCGTCGCGCATTTCAATCACGGTTTGAGACAAGAAGCGAAAAGTGATGCCGATTGGGTTGAGAACCTCATTGAAAAATTCAAAATTCAAAATTCAGAATTCAAAATTCAAGAAGCAAAGACCAAAGACCGAAAACCAAAGACCGAAATTGAATTTGTGTCGGGCGAAGGCGATGTTCCCGCACAAGCAAAAGAAACGAAAGATAATTTAGAGCAAGCGGCGAGGCGGGCCCGTTACGGGTTTTTGTTCGATGTTGCGGTGCAGAAAGAGGCTTCGATAATCGTGACAGCGCACACAATGGATGACCAAGCCGAAACAGTCCTTCTTCGTTTGCTAAGAGGAAGCGGCGCGGAAGGCTTAGGCGGCATCGAATCTGTTTCAAGATTCAAGATTCAAGATTCAAAATTCAAAATTCAAAATTCAAAAACAGCAACAGACAAAAAAAATCCGCTGGTCCCAATCTGCAATCCGCAATCGAAAAATCTGCAATCCGCTGGTCCCAATCCATTACTGGTTCGTCCGCTCTTGAATTGGTCAAGGCGCGATGACACGGAACATTTTTGTCGTCAAAATGGAATAGATTTTCTTACGGACGCGATGAATGAGGATGGGCGGTTTGCCCGCGTGCGTGTGCGAAAAGAGTTGTTGCCAATAATGGAAAGTTTCAACGGGCGAATAGTTGAAACGCTTGCACGCACGGCTTCGATTTTGCGCGAAGACGCGGCGGAATTGAACAATCAGGCTGAAAAGCTTTTAATCGAGGCGAGTATTGATAACAAACATGAATCTGCTCATTTGTCTTTGAGCGTAAATGTTCTGGCACAGGCATCCGCCGGGCTAAGAAGGCGTGCGTTGCGTTTGTGGATTGAAAAAGCAAAAGGCGATTTAAGGCGTCTTGAAACGGCACATATTTTACAGGTCGAAAGTTTGTTGAAAGGTGAACAAGGCGGGCGTTTTATTCTTCTGCCCGGTGGCTTTCGGATTGAACGCCGAAAAAGTTTTCTCAACTTTATTTTGCCAAAGGGTTGATAAAAGCTTTGTCGAATGACTAAAATCAAATTTGCAAAAAATCGCCGCTTGTACTGCAAGCGGCTTTAGTTTCTTTCAAGCGATAAAGAACGGGTGGACTAGCATGAACGAACAAATAAAAGAACTTTTCAGCACAGCGCAAATCACGGAACGGATTAAAGCACTTGCAGAGGAAATTTCCCGCGCATACAACGAACGTGACCTAATAATTTTTAGCGCGCACGAAGACAGTTTTGTCTTTCTGGCAGATTTGTTACGCGCTCTTGACATCCACCCGCGAACAACCTTTTTGCGTTACGCACATAATTCACTTGGCGGAGTGCAAGACCTTTCCTTTACAACCATGATAGATGTTTCAAAAAAAGATGTTTTGTTGGTAACGGGTGTTTTGGAAACGGGCGTGACACAAGATTATTTACAGCGACAATTAATCGGGCGCGGTGCGAAAAGTGTAAAACTTTGTGTTTTGCTGAACAAAACAGAGAGCCGCCACGTAGAATTACAGCCTGATTGGTCGGCGTTTGAAACCAATGAGGACTATGTTTTCGGTTACGGCTTGGAATTTCAAGACCGTTGGCGCGAATTGCCCTTTCTTGCTACGTTTGAAAGCAAGGAAGACGATGGTGCAAGTTAAAGAGTTTACACAACTCAGATGGCGTTAGCTACATCGAACGCCTGTTTTGAAATAAAGTTAATTTGCCAAACGTTTTGATAAAAGGGTTTTCATTAACGGCGTGAGGCGACAAAAGACGCTGAGTTAGTTTATATTCGGTGTCGGAGGCAAGAAGAAATTGAGTTCGACAGTAAGACAAATTATTTTTTGGGTTTTTATAGTAGTCGGCGCGATTGCGCTTTATCAATTCTTTGCAAAGACGCAGGGGCGTAATACACAGAATGTTGATTTAACCTTTATTCAACAGAAGATTGATGCGGGTGAACTAAAACAACTGACAATCAAGCAAAGCGAAGTTGTTGGAATTGATAAGGCGAATACTGAATATCATGCATCGCTTTCAAACGAGTTTGTAAAAGCTGACTTTGTAAAACAGGCGTATGCCAAGGACGCTAACGGCAAGCCGAAAGTGGAAAAGGTTGAGGACGAATCGGCTGGTTCAAGTATTCTTTGGCAAATACTCTGGTTCTGGTTGCCGCTTTTGTTATTCGTAGGCTTCTGGATTTTTATGATTCGCCAGATGCAATCGGGCGGCAACAAAGCACTCAGCTTTGGAAAATCGCGCGCGAAGCTTTTGAACAATCAGCAAAAACGTATCACGTTCAAAGATGTAGCGGGCGTTGACGAAGCAAAAGAGGAGCTGCATGAAATAATTGAGTTCCTGAAAGAGC
>Ga0187893_10011823_pt1 | contig 12562 bp, 11 predicted proteins | sample MA1701074metaG_FD_139574 | JGI IMG/M metagenome (GOLD analysis project Ga0187893, IMG submission 139574) | White microbial mat communities from a basaltic lava cave in the Kipuka Kanohina Cave System on the Island of Hawaii, USA - MA170107-4 metaG ...
AGGTGGTGCAGGCACGACCACGTGAGGAAGTTGGCGCCGCGCGCTCCGATGGCGTCATGCGCGCGGAAGGGATTCGGCCCCAGCAGCCTGCGGACGATCTTGTCGAGCTTCCAGTACGGAACGTTGGCGCGCTGGTGGATGCGGGTCCCCGCCAGCGTCACGCCGCAGAAGAGCACGTCGAGCACGAACGACCAGTCGTCGCTGACGGGGACCGGGATCAGCCCGAGCGACCAGAAGAGCCTTCCGATGCCCGCGCCCTCCGGCTCCACCATCTCCCACACCTTGTTGATCTCGTGGGGAAACGCCGGATGCGCGATCCCCACGCCCAGCGTCGCGCTCGGGAAGCCCGAGGTCACGGAGCGGATCGCGATGCCGGGGAACGCGGCGCGGAAGGCGGCGTAGTGCGCCTTCTTGATGTCGAGCACTTCGGGGACCGCCTCGAGCAGGAAGCGCGGGTTCATGCGCGCAAGCTCCGCGGGCAGATTCCGGCCGTCGTACGAGAACCTCACGATCCCCGCCATGATCCGGTCGGCCCCCTCGGCGCCGAACGCGCGCTTCAGACCGGCGTACTGCCGGCCGATCCCGTCGGGGGCCGAGGGCAGATCGAGCGCAGCGACGCGGACGCCGTGCGGCTCGAGGCGCGACCCGAGCTGCATCGTCTTGCCCGCGCCCACGATGCCGTTGGCCCCCGACACGACGAGACTGCCGCGGGCGGACGCGGGGCCGAAGACGGACTCCACCTCTCCGGCCGCGGTGATCGGGAGTTTTCCGTCGCGCAGGATCGCGAGCGGGCCGGGAAGACCCAGCGTCTCGAGCGTCGCGGGCCGCATGCGCGCGCTCATGCGCGCCCCTCCGCGACCGACAGCAGCGCCGCGATGCCGACGTCGCCGGCCGCGCATCCGAACACGAGCACCCGTCCTCCTCCCAGGGCGACGGCCTCCTCCAGCGCCTCGATCGTCACGCGCGTGAGGGTGGGCCCCTGCGGATGACCCCAGACCAGCGAGCAGCCGGTCGTGTTCATCTTCCGCCAGTCGTACTCCAGCATCTTCGCGAAGACGGCGTCGTTGACGGCGAAGGGATTGTGGTTCTTGACGACGGCGATGTCGGACATCGCGAGACCCGTCAGCGACAGGAGCTTCCTCACGGCGAGCGCCGGCGCCTCGGGCATCAGCGACGGCTCGGCCCGCACTTCGACGCGCGCGAGGATGCGGATATCGATCTCGGGACGCGCGGTGAAATCCTTCACCCGCTCCCTGCGGACGACGATCAACGCCGCCATGCCGTCGGACGCGTGCGTCTGACCGCCCGAGGTGACGCAGGTGTCGAGCGCCGGCATCCGGGCCAGGTCGCCGCGCGTGATCCTCCGGATGCCGAGATCGTCGTCGATCTTCCCGAGCGTCTTCCCCTGAAGATCGAGCACCTCCAGCGGAACCAGCGCGCGATCCAGAAAGCCCGTGCGCCGCGCCTCGAAGTACTGCTCGTAACGATGGAAGGTCAGGTCGTCCACTTCGGCGCGCTCGAGACGGTGCTTGCGCGCGGCGTTGCCCGCCGTGGCGATCATCGCCTTCCCGGTGGCCGGGTCGAAGCCGAAGTTGTCCCAGACGTCGCTCAGCACCATCGTGCGGCGGTGGTCCCGACGTTGCGGGAAGACACCGGCGGGCGAGTCGCTGGTCCTGTCGAACGTCAGCACGCCGGATGCCTCGCTGCCGCCGGACTGCACCTCCCCGGCGGCGCAGAGGATCGCCTGCAACCCCGTGGCGCACGCCTGCTCGACGTGGAACCCCGGGATCCGGTGATCCATGAAGCGCGACACCAGCGGCGCGTTCCAGAACTTCCAGTGCCAGGGGATCGTCGAGCCGATCACGAGATAGTCGATCGACGACACCGGGACGCGCCGCAGGCCCATGATCCGGGCCATCGCCTCGCCGGCGAACTGGCCGATGTTGACCTGGGCGAGCGCCGAGGTCTGCCACGCCGGAAAGTAGCTGCTCCCCCACGCCCCGTACGGGATCCGCGCGTCCGGATAGATCCCCTCGACCGCGGAGGCCGCGCGAGAGCGCTTCAAGGCATCGGCGTTCGGCATGGCGTTGGCGCACTCCCTCAGGAGCCGCTCATTCTGCCATCGGCAGGGGCCGGAAGGAAACATGCGCGCAGAGGCCCGCGCGGGCCCATCGACCGCCGGAGCCGGACCACCGGGGCTCCGGCAGCGGGTCAGTTCAGGGGGCGCCGGCCCATCATCCGCTCGACGCATTCGGGGGACAGCGCGCGGCGCGCGTCGAGGCGCCAGTCCACGAAGGCCGTCCATTCGCAAAGCAGGCAGGTGCAGGCCGCGTCGTGACGCTGGCAGCAGATGGCCGGCATCTCGCCGTGGACGCAGATCCCCGGAGCGCCCTCTTCCGGCGAGCCGGGAGCGGGAAGCTCACGCTGCCTTTGCGGCGCGACGAGGATTGCCACCGACGGAACGGGTGTGACGCTGCGGCGGGTCGGCATACGCCCCGATTGTCGTCCGCGCATCCTTACGCGGACCTTCTCGCGGGATGAACTTTCCGCAATGTCCGTCGTAAGATGGGGGCTAGCCTGGTCGGCCGCCGAGGATCCTCGCCGGGAGCATGACCAGGGCTTTCACGAATTCGAGGGCCCCGGAGACCGCCACGCCCAGGAGCCGGAACGGCAGCAGCAGGATCCAGACGATCGGATAGAGCAGGACCGCCAGCAGCGCCACGGGCCAGCAGAGCACCAGCAGGATGCACCACAGGATGAAGGCCGCCATCATGTCGTCCTCCTGACGACATGATACGCAGCCGCCGCGCGCCGGGATCGCACCCGGGATCCGGCCGGCACCGCGCGCTGCAGGGAGGGATGGATGACAACGGCAGTATCGCTCGTCAACCTGACGAAGACCTTCGGAGAGCACCGGGCCGTCGACGGGCTCTCCTTCGACGTCCCGGCCGGCTCGATCTTCGGCCTGCTGGGGCGCAACGGGGCCGGCAAGACCACGACGATCCGGATGATCATGGACATCCTCCGGCCCGATTCCGGAACCGTCGCGATCCTGGGCGGCGCCGCGGGGGGCGACGTCCTGAAGGACCGCGTCGGGTACCTGCCCGAGGAGCGGGGCCTCTACCCGAAGATGAAGCTGGCGGACATGCTGGAGTTCGCCGGCTCGATCAAGGGACTGGCGGTTCCCGAGGCGCGCAGGCGGGGCATCGCGTGGCTCGACCGGCTCGAGCTGGGCCCGTGGAAGGACAAGAAGGTCGAGGACCTCTCCAAGGGGATGCAGCAGAAGGTCCAGTTCATCGGCGCGATCATGAGCAAGCCCGATCTGCTGATCCTCGACGAGCCCTTCTCGGGGATGGACCCGGTCAACCAGGAGATCTTCAAGGACCTGATCCTCGAGCTGAACCGCGAAGGCTGCACCATCATCTTCTCGACGCACGTGATGGATTCGGCCGAGAAGCTCTGCCGGGAGATCGCGCTCATCAACCACGGACAGGCCGTCCTCAAGGGGACCATCGGCGAGATCAAGAAGAAGTTCGGCACCAACACCGTGGCGCTGGAGTTCGACGGCGACGGCTCCTTCCTCGGCGGTCTGCCCGGCGTGGAGAAGGTCCACCACGGGGGGCAGACGGCGGAGGTCCGGCTCGCCCAGGGCGCCGACACGCAGGCCCTCCTCAGGGCCGCCATGCAGAAGCTGGTCATCAGGCACTTCTCGGTCGTCACTCCGACGCTGCACAGCATCTTCATCCAGCAGGTGGGCTCGGAGCAGGGGGGCAACGGCAATGCGTAAGGTCCTCATGGTGATCCGGCGCGAATACCTCCAGAGCGTGACGAAGAAGTCGTTCTGGATCGGCACGCTCGCCTTCCCGCTCGTTCTCATGCTGATCTTCGGCCTCGTCATCCTCGCGCACGTGGTGAATCCCGAGACCCAGCGCAAGATCTCGTTCATCGACGAGACCGGCAGTCTCGCGGCGAACATGACGGAGGCGCTCGCGTCGCAGGAGGAAGGTGTGCTGTCCGACGGCAAGCCGGCGTTCGTGGTGGAGTCCATTCCGCTCACCGGGACCGTCGAGCAGACGCGGCAGGGCCTCGAGCAGAGGGTCCTCGACGAGGAGATCCACGGGATCCTCGTGGCGCGGCAGGACCTCGATCCGAACCAGGGCTTCGGGCTCTATCTCAAGAGCGTGGGAGACGAGGACACGGGGCGCACGCTGCGCCGGGCGCTCCAGAGCGCCGTCGTCCAGCTCCGGCTCGAGCGCAGCGAGATCGATCTCGACCGCGGCACGCTCGACGCGTTCGTGCAGCCCATCGCGCTCAAGAGCTTCGAGGTGAAGGCAGGCGGCGGCGCCACGGAGAAGAACCCCGCGGTGGCGCAGATTGGCATGCTCGGTTTTTCCATGATCCTCTATATCGTGCTCTTCTTCTACGGCTTCGCCGTGGCACGCGGGATCATCCAGGAGAAATCGGGGCGCGTGATGGAGGTGCTGCTGGGGTCGATGACGCCCAACCAGCTCATCACCGGCAAGATCCTCGGCGTGGCGGCGGTGAGCCTCACGCAGATGATCGTCTACGCCGGCACGGCCTGGGCCGCGCGGATCTACATCATGCTCAAGCAGGATCCCGAGCAGTTCCGGAGCATCCTCGAGCTGGTGGCGCCCGCAAGGCTCCTGCTGTTCCTGCTCTTCGTCCTGCTGGGATACTTCCTCTACACGTCGTTGTTCGCCATCGTGGGCGCGGTCAGCAGCACGGAGCAGGACGCACAGAACTTCCAGACGCCTCTCGTGATGATGCTCATGATCCCGTACGTCATGTCGGTGTTCTTCGTGAAGCACCCCGACTCGCCCGCCGCGGTGGCGGCGTCGTTCTTCCCGCCGTTCACGCCCATGGTGATGTTCATGCGCATCAGCGTCCTCACGCCACCGGTGTGGCAGATCGCCCTATCGATCGCGCTGATGCTGGTGGCCATCTACTTCACCTTCCGTCTGGCGGCCAAGATCTTCCGCATCGGCTCGCTGATGCACGGCAAGCGCCCGACACTCCCCGAGATCGTGCGCTGGGCCCGGAGCTGAAAAGAAAAAGCCCCCGGCGGTTTCCCGCCGGGGGCCGGATCGTTTCGACGTTACGGGCAGGTCTGCACGGTCTGCGGGAACCCGCTGCTTGCCGGCGCGAAGCGCCGCGCGCAGGCGCTGCGCGCGCCGACCATGAAGTAGTTGATGGCGCCCGGCGCCGGCGTGTCCGACGTGACGGCCGACAGGTCGGTGTCGTTGGATTCGACGCACACGCCGCCCGAGAACCCTCCCGACAGACCGCTGCGCACCAGATCGTAGGTGGGCGCGGCCACTCCTCCGAAGTCGGAGGGCGCCGTCCAGTCGAACTGGACGTTGCCGGACACCGGCGTCTGAGCCGTCAGGGTCAGCACCGCGGACGGAGCGCTCCAGAGCGCGGGATTCGCCGGAGCGCAGTCGTTGCCGTCGGTCACGCTGTCGCCGTCGTCGTCGCATACCGGATCGTGAGGCACGATCGACGTGAACGGCGTGTTGGTGATCCCGGCGAAGGCGACGTTGTCGATCTCCCATCCGTCGGCGCTGACGAACACGTCCGTGCCGATCCGGAACCGGATCCGCACCGTCTGGCCCTGGTAGGTCGTCCCGAGGTTCACGGTCACGCCGATCAGCGCCGGGTAGCCCGCGCTCACCCCCGAGAATGCCGGCCGGGCTTCGAGCGGGTTGCTCCCGCCCACTTCGAGCGTCGCGTTGTAACCCCCACCGGGCGTCGTGATCGAGGCGCCGATGTCGGTCCATGTCGCCCCGCCGTTGTTGCTCAGCTCGAGGACGCCGCCGTCGTAGAAGAAGCCCCCCGAGGCCTCGAAATCGTAGCGGTGCTGGAAGGTGAAGCTGAACGAGCCGGCGCCCGCGACGTTGAGCGGCGGCGTGGTCAGCTCGGTGCTTCCCGCACTGCCGCTGTCGGGCCCCATCCAGAGGTGATCGACACCGGTGATCTTCAGGCGCTGCCACGGCAGAAGCCCGGCCCCCGTGGTGGGCACCATCACCGGAACCGAGCCCTCCACGGTCTCGGTGGCTGACGACGCGGGCACTTCGTCCGCGTTGACGCGGAAGGAACCCGTCGTGAGCGTGCCGTTGGGATCCGACAGGGCCGGATCTTCCACGAGGATCTGGAGCGGCGCCAGATCGGCGCCTACCTCGCCGGCGAGCGACACCTGGACGGAGCCGGCCATGTTCCCGAACGGACCGGCCGGCGAGAAGGCGATGACGTTGCCCGACGGGAACGAGACGTTTGGATTGGAGGATGTCACCGTCCCCGTGGTCGCGGAAAGCGACGCGCTCCCCGTGTTCTTCATCGACACCGACAACGTGCCGATCTCGCCGTTGTCCAGGATGCCGTCGGGGAGACAGTCGGTGGCGACGTCGTCCGTCAGGGACACCGAGAGGACGTCCACCGCGCCACCCGTCACGAAGCTCTCCACCACGCCGATGTTGGTCGCGCTGAAACGATCCGGAGCGACGGCTCCCACGCCGGCGCCGCGCTTCGCAAACGCCTCCCAGCAGACCTCGTAGTCCTCGATGTCGTTGGCGAAGGCCGAGGCGAGCACCGCGTCGCGCGCCTCCAGCAGCGTCGGGGAGTTGGGCGTCATCTTGTATCCCCCGACGAGGTAGTCCTTCATGCGGCTCTGCGCCTCGGCGAACGTGAGACGCGGCGACCCGCCCAGCGTGTCGCGCAGCAGACCCGCGTAGCACTCCCAGAGCATGAGCGACCAGACCTCGCCTGTATTGTGGACCTGCGCGTTGCTGGCGCCCGAGTGACCGAATGCGAAGTTGCCGGGCGGCAGCGGGACGCCGTTCTGGATGTGCTTGTAAGTCAGCGGGTTGATGTTGGGGTCGGTGGAAAGGGGCGCGCGGCGGATGCCGTAGTAGTAGGCCTGCGAGCCCGGGCTTCCGAGAGCGTAGGAGGCCATGGCGTAGGCGCCGCTGTAGTTCGGGTTCGCGGGCCTGTTGGCGTCGCCGTCGCGGACCGTCAGCAGCAGCGCGTGGAAATCGGCCCAGCCTTCTCCGAGTCCGCCGGCCATGTTGGTATTGAGACCGAACGCGTCGCCGATGAGCCGGTTGCTGATGTAGTGGCCCCATTCGTGCGTCACGATCTGATTGTCGATCGTCCCGTCGGGATCGGTGGAGCTCGTGCGGGACATGCTGGCGTTCAGCCCGGTCTGGTTGGCCTTGAGCGCCGTCCCGGCGTCCTGCGTGATGGAGAGCACCGGGATCAGGATGCCGCCCGTCCCGGACATGTTGATGATCCCCGCGGTGTTGTTGGCGATGATGACCCCCGCCGCCCCCGCGTCCTGCGCGTTCTGGGCCTTGATCACGAACGTGCAGAAGCCGCGATCGACCAGCGCGATCTTCCCCGAGACCGCCGGACCGTTGACGAGGGCCGTGCAGCCGTCGGTCGTGGTCTGGTTCGGGTCGGGCGCGACCCCGTCGTCGACGAGCACGACGTCGGTGGTGGACAGCGTGAAGGTCTGCGGACCGAACTGCGCCGTCCCGGTGACGTAGCCGCCCGCCACGGCCGGCGGCGCGTGGACGGTGACCGAGGAGGTTCCCGCCCCGTCGAAGATGTACATCTGCATCCGCGGGCGGCCGCCGTCGGGAGGTGTCGACATGTTGGCGTTGTTGCGGCCGGAGTAGTCCTGCGCCTCGGCGCGCAGATCATCGTTCTGGATACCCCCGCGGCCGTAGTTGCTCTTCTGCGCGTTGCCGGAGATTTCGTCGAAGCCGTGGTCATAGAAATCGTCGTGCAGCCAGTTGGTCACGTAGAAGAGCTGGGTGATGGACGCCCGCCGCTGCACGCCGTCGACATCGGGGTCGAGGGCGGTGTTGTAGATCCGGTCGAAGGTCCTCAACGACGTCGTGGCCGCGCGGTGATCTCCCGTGGAGACGCCGTCGGGCGCGTTGATGTCCGCGTAGGCGTCGACGTTGTTGCCGTTGGTCAGGTTATTGTTCGGATCGAGCCACGGATCGTTGGTGCTGATCGGCCCGTTCTGGAGGCTCACGAGACGCTGGGTGACGAACGTGGGCGTGTAGCCGTCGGGCACGCCGGTCGGGTGCGGCGAAGCCTCGGTCCCCTGAGGGCCGTCGTCCGGGACCTTGGAGTTCGGATCGGCCCAGACGCGGTAGGTGAACGACTCGGAAACGGTGAAGTCCTTGCGCAGGAGAACCTCGCCGTCGACGGCCGACACGACGTAGCCGTAGTAGGACGCGTCCACGCCGTCGGCGGGACCGATGTTGATGTCCAGCAACCACGCAGGCTCGAGCCCGTCGCTCAGCCGGAACCAGACCTTGCGCGCGCGCAGCGGCTCAGAGGAAACCAGACCCGAGTCGGTCTCCGCGCGGGACGCGAGCAGGAACTTCTGCTCGCCGCGCGGGCCGGCCCCGCGTCCAGCGGCGCGCATCGGATGGAGATCGCCGGGGGCGAACGCGAACTCCGTGAGGTCCTCCAGCGCGAGCGCGAGGACCTGCGGCGCGTCCAGGCCGAAGACCCGCGAGCGCATCTGGGGTCGCGTGAGGTAGCCCGAAATCGCGATCAGATCGTCGTTCTTGTCGAGGATCATCCGCATCTCGTCGCGGAACACCTCGATGCCGTCCACATCCTGGGAGAAGGTGACGATGCGCCCGCCGCGTCCGGTGTCGTGGACCCTGCCCACCCGCGCCGTCTCGACGTCCGCGGGATCCAGCCTGTAGAGATGGGCGTACTGGCGCAGGTGCTCACGCGCCGCCTCCGGGGCCGTCATCGGACCGCGCTTGGCGCGGGGCGCGAGCTTGCCGCGGTCGCCCGACCAGAGGAACGTGGGCAGCCCGAGCCGCTCCTCGACGTGGAGCCGCGTCCCCGGACGCACCTCTCCGCGCGACGCGACAACCGCCTCAGGCCTCCTGTCGGGGCGCTTGCCCGACCCGAGGGCATCGTAATCGGGACGCCGTGGTACCTGTCTGGCGGCGAAGGCTGTCGAGAAGAGACACAGTGCCAGTGCTGCGCCAAGGCCGGCGCGGAGGTTTGCCCTCATGGGTTTTCAGACTCCCCTGGATGGTCGGGCGGCTGCGGAACGCCCCTGAAAGGTAAAGGTAATGGATTGGCCCCCGAATGCATGAGGGAAAATACCACCATGCAGGCCCATCCACCACCATGGAAGATCCTTTGGTTCCAATTCTCCCCCATTTTCGGCCCCGGAACCCCTGTCCCCCCCCGCACCCGGCGCGCCGGGAACTGGAATAAGCTCCCCTGATGCCGCTCCTGTCACCTCCCTCCACCGCCCTGCGCGCCCGTCCCGCGGCCGTGCTCGTGGCGATGGCGGCGGCGCTGCTGCTCTCCGGCACGGCGATGCCCGGCATCGACCTTCCGCCCCGGGCCGATCGCTCGGTCCATGACGGCGCGGGGGTCATCTCGCCGGAGCACGCCGCGCTGATGGAGAGCCTCCACCGGGCGCTCTTCGACAGGACGGGTGTGGCCATCGTCGTCGTCGTGGTCCCCCGGCTGGAAGGCGAGCCGATCGAGGACTTCGCCGGCCGCGCCGGCAAGCAGTGGGGCGTGGGGCGCAGGGGCGAGGACAGAGGCATCGTCGTCGCCCTCGCCATCGAGGAACGCCGCGTCTTCATCGCCACGGGCTACGGAGTGGAAGGGTTCCTCCCGGACGGCAAGGTGGGGGCCCTTCTCGACGCGGAGGTCCTCCCCGAGCTGAGGCGGAACTCCTGGTCGGAGGGGATGGCGCGCGCGAGCGCCGCACTCGTGCGCGAGGCGGCCGCCGAGTACGGCGTGCACCTCGAGGATCTCGAGCGGGCCCCCGCCGCGCGCGGACGGCGGGAGCGTTCGCTCGTCGGGCGCCTGCTGCCCTTCCTCGTGCTCGCGGTGATCGTGCTGCTGGTGATCCGCGAGCCGTGGATCCTGCTGTGGCTGATGTCCGGCGGCGGCCGGCGGGGGCGCGGCTTCAGGACGGGGGGTTTCGGCGGGGGAGGCTTCGGCGGTGGCACGGGCTTCGGGGGTTTCGGCGGGGGCGGCTTCGGCGGCGGCGGGGCCGGACGCGGATTCTGAACAATGAGGGAGGCAATGACGATGACGAAGGAGACGGCGGCGGCACGACATCCGGCCCTCACGGGGCTCATCGCCGGGCTGGCGGCCGCGCTGGGACCGCGGCTTCGTTCCGTGGTGCTCTATGGTTCGGCCGCCCGCGGCGATCAGCGCACGCGCACGGTGGACATGAATCTCCTGGTGGTGATCGACCGGCTCGACGCGGAGACGCTCGACGCGATGCGCCCCGCGCTGCGGCAGTGGACCCGCGCCCGCCAGCCGTTGCCCCGCTTCTTCACGCCGGAGCTGATCGCGGAATCGGCCGACGTCTTCCCCATCGAGTTCCACGACATCCGCAGCCACGGCGCGATCCTCCACGGCGACGACCCGCTCGCGCGGATCGTGCTGCGCCGCGATCATCTGAGGCTCCAGTACGAACGGGAGATGCGCGAGAAGCTCATGCGGCTGCGCGAGGGCTATCTCCAGACGGATCTCAAGCCGGCCGACCTGAACAGGCTTCTCGTCGTGTCGTGGGGCGCGTTCGTCGCGCTGTTCCGCGGATGCCTGCATCTGATGGAAGCGAAGGTCCCGCTCCACGACGCCGACGTGGTGACGGCGTTCTGCGGCCGCGCGGGGATCGACCCCGCCCCGTTCGAGGAGGTGGAGCGGCTTCGCAGGGGGGGCGCCGCCGCGGACCCCCGGGGGCTCTTCGTGCGCTACCATCGGTCCATCGAGGAAGCGGTTCACCGGGTGAACAGGTTCGATCAGGCCGGGGGGGCGTCATGAAGAAATCGATCGGTTGCTTCGTCGTCGGAGGCGCGGTGCTGCTCGCCCTCGTCGTGCTCGGAGGGTACGCCGTCGGCCGCTACAACGCCCTCGTCACCGCCGGCGAGAACATCGACGGAGCGTGGGCGCAGGTCGAGAACGTCCTTCAGCGCCGGGCCGATCTGATCCCCAACCTCGTGGAGACGGTCAAGGGCTTCGCCGCACAGGAGCGCGGTGTCTTCGAGGAGATCGCCCAGGCGCGCAGCCGCCTCATCGGCGCGGTCGGCGGGATCGCCGGCTCGCCGGCTGCGGCGGCGTCCGCCGACGCCGCGCTCAGCTCCGCGCTGGGCCGGCTGCTGGCCATCGCCGAGGCGTACCCGGATCTGAAGTCGAACCAGAACTTCATCCGGCTCCAGGACGAGCTGGCCGGCACCGAGAACCGCATCGCGGTGGAACGGCGCGCCTACAACGAAGCCGTGCGGAGCTTCAATGCCGCCATCAAGCGCTTCCCCGCGAACGTCGTCGCGCGGTTCTTCGGTTTCGACGAACGCGAGTATTTCGAGGCGAGCCCCGGCGCCGAGGAAACCCCGAAGGTGGAGTTCTGAGCTTGGAGACGATGGACGATCTCTGCCGGAAGGAAGTCATCGAGCTGTACCAGTTCTTCGAGGACTGGTTCAACGGCCGCATCCCCCTCACCGACGAGAGCTTCTCGCGCATGAGCGACGTGGTGGCTCCGGGATTCCAGATCGTCTTCCCCAACGGGCAGATGATCGATCGCGACGACCTTCTCGAGCGGGTGCGCGCCGCGCACGGCACCGACGCGCGCTCCGGCAAGCCTCTGAGGATGTGGGTGGACGGCTACCGCAGCCGCGCGATCGACGAGGGGCTCCAGCTCGTCACGTACCAGGAGTGGCATCTGACGGAGGGGCCGTCGCGCGGGCGCCGCGTGACGGCCGTGCTGCGGCGCAGGCCCGGCGCCCGCAACAACGTCGAGTGGCTGCACGTGCACGAGGTCTGGCTCCCCGAAGCCACGTCGTCCTGAAGGAGCGCCGGCCGCGGTCTCGTTGCGGCGCGCCTCGCGCGTACATTAGGATCGTCGCATGTCCCTCGCCAAAATCCTCGGCTTCGGTGGGGAGGCTCCGCCCGATGCCGCGTCGGGCGCCCGGGCCGGAACGATCCGCGCGATCGTGGGCGCGCTGGAGAAGATGGATCCGGAGCGGGCGCGTCATCTGGCCGCCTTCGCCTTCATCCTGAGCCGGGCCGCCAACGCCGACCGCCGCATCAGCGCCGCCGAGCGCGCGCAGATCGAGCACAGCGTCATGACGTGGGGGCATCTCCCGGAGGATCAGGCCGTCCTGGTGGCGGAGATCGCCATCAACCAGAACGTGCTGTTCGGCGGCACCGACAACTTCATCGTCACGCGTCAGTTCCGCGAGCACGCCACCCGGCGGCAGAAAGAGGAGCTGCTCCATTGTCTGTTCGCCGTCTCCGCATCCGAGGACGAGATCTCGGGCCAGGAGGAGGCGGTCGTCGCCCAGATCGCCACCGAGCTGGGGCTCTCCCACCGCGACATGGTCGGGATCCGCGCCGCCTGGCGCGACCGGAGGAAGGTCCTCAAGGACCTCCCGTAGCCATCCGATCCCGACAAGCGTCATCTCCTCTCCAGCTTTGACTGATTCCCGGGTGTCCGCTATCTTTCGTTTTTTCGGGTGATCCTGCCGTGACGCACCGA
>Ga0187893_10011825_pt1 | contig 12559 bp, 14 predicted proteins | sample MA1701074metaG_FD_139574 | JGI IMG/M metagenome (GOLD analysis project Ga0187893, IMG submission 139574) | White microbial mat communities from a basaltic lava cave in the Kipuka Kanohina Cave System on the Island of Hawaii, USA - MA170107-4 metaG ...
CGCCGACCCCAAGGCGAGCTATCGCCTCTATGCCGGCTTCTCCGGCTGGGCGCCGCGCCAGCTCGAGAGCGAGTTCAGGCGCGACGGCTGGTACGTGCTGCCGGCCGACGAAGCCACGGTATTCCGAGCGCGCATGGACGGCCTGTGGGAGGAGCTGGTCGAAAAAGCCGAGCGCAGCGGGCCGCGCACGCGCCGGGGTGAAATCGATCCTATGGCCGGACTGGGCGACGCGCTACAATAGTTTGAGGATGCACGTCGTGCCGCGCCTGCTGGTTCTGCTGGTTCTCGTCGCCACGGCGTTCTGGGGTGAACCGGTGCTCGCGCAGGACGACGACGCGATGCTTCTCGTCGCGCACCCGGCGTTCCGCGATCTCGACTACCGGCAGACCGTGCTGATCGCCGCCCCGGGCCCGAACGGCGGACATGTCGGGGTGATCCTGAACCGGCCGACGCGGCGCACCCTGTCGAACCTCTTCCCGGATCACGAGCCCTCCAAGAAGGTGCTCGACCCGGTCTACTACGGCGGCCCGTTCTCGCGTGGCGCGCTGGTCGCGCTGGTGCGCACCGACGCCTCTCCGGGCGGCGGCGCGGTGCTGCTGATGAAGAACCTGTACATGGCGTTCCGCGCCAACACCATCGACCAGATCATCGAGTCCAGGCCGAACGAGGCGCGCTACTACGTCGGCTACGTCGGCTGGCGGCCGGGCGAGCTGAAAGGCGAGATCGAGCGCGGGCTGTGGTCGGTCCTGTCCGCGGACCAGGACGTCGTCTTCCGCAAGGACATGGACGGGCTCTGGGAAGAGCTGTACCAGCACACGAAGCGCATACGGGCGGAACTGCCCGTCCTGCACAGGGCAAACCTGGACCCCCGCTGCTGCGGGGGTGACGTTCGTCAGGCGGCGGCCTTCGCCGGCGCCTTCTCGAACACCATCCTGCCCGCGCGGTAGTCGGCGCGGATCGTGTCCCTGGGCGCGAAGCGCCCTTCCAGGATCGCCTTGGCAAGCGGGTTCTCCAGCTCCGACTGGATCGCGCGCTTTAGCGGCCGCGCCCCGTAGACCGGATCGAAGCCGGCCTTGGCGAGCTCGGCGAGCGCTGCCTCGGAGACTTCCAGCCGGTAGTCGAGGGCGGCGACCCGCTTCTCGAGAATTTTCAGCTGAATCTGCGCGATCGAGCGGATCTGCTCCTCGCCCAGCGCGTGGAACACGACGATCTCGTCGATGCGGTTGACGAACTCGGGCCGCAGCTGCGCTTTCACCTCGCCCATCACCGCCACCTTGACCGCGCCGTAGTCGGTGCCGGCCATCTGCTGGATCATCTGCGAGCCGAGGTTCGAAGTCATCACCAGCACCGTGTTCTTGAAATCCACGGTGCGGCCCTGCCCGTCGGTGAGGCGGCCTTCGTCCAGCACCTGGAGGAGCGCGTTGAAGACGTCCGGATGCGCTTTCTCGATCTCGTCGAAGAGGATGACCGCGTAGGGCTTGCGCCGCACCTGCTCGGTGAGCTGCCCGCCCTCGTCATAGCCGACGTAGCCCGGCGGCGCGCCGATCAGGCGCGACACCGAGTGTTTCTCCATGTATTCGGACATGTCGATGCGGATCAGGTGCTCCTCCGAGTCGAACAGGAACGCCGCCAGCGCCTTGGACAGCTCGGTCTTGCCCACGCCGGTGGGCCCGAGGAACAGGAAGCTGCCATACGGGCGATTCGGATCCGCCAGCCCCGAGCGCGAGCGCCGGATCGCGTCCGAGACCAGGCGCACCGCCTCGTCCTGGCCGACCACGCGCTCGTGCAGGCGCGCTTCCATCTGCACGAGCTTCTCGCGCTCGCCCTGCATCATCTTGGCGACCGGAATGCCGGTGGCGCGCGATACCACCTCGGCGATCTCTTCGGCACCCACCTGGGTCCTCAGGAGCTTCGATCTCTTCGCTTCGTTCTTTTCCGAGGTCTTGAGTTGCGCCTCCAACGCGGGGATTTTTCCGTATTGGATCTCCGACATCCCCTTCCAGTCGCCCTTGCGCCGGGCGTCCTCCATCTGCAGCTTCAGCCTCTCCAGCGCCTCCTTCACGTGCTGGCTGCCCTGGACGTGCGCCTTTTCCGCCTTCCAGATCTCCTCCAGGTCGGCGTACTGCTTGTCCAGCTCCTTGATCTCCTTCTCCAGCAGGCCGAAACGCTTCAGGGATGACTCGTCCTTCTCCTTGCGCACCGCCTCGCGCTCGATCTTGAGCTGGACCAGCCGGCGCTCGAGGCGGTCCATCGCCTCGGGCTTGGAGTCGATTTCCATCTTGATGCGCGCGGCGGCCTCGTCGATCAGGTCGATCGCCTTGTCGGGCAGGAAGCGGTCGCTGATGTAGCGGTGCGAGAGCTCGGCCGCGGCCACGATCGCCGGGTCGGTGATGTCGACGCCGTGGTGCACCTCGTAGCGCTCCTGCAGCCCGCGCAGGATCGCGATCGTCGACTCGACGCTCGGCTCGTCCACCAGCACCTTCTGGAAGCGGCGCTCGAGCGCCGCGTCCTTCTCGACGTGCTTGCGGTACTCGTCCAGCGTGGTCGCGCCGATGCAGTGCAATTCGCCCCGCGCGAGCGCGGGCTTGAGCATGTTGCCGGCATCGATCGCGCCCTCGGCCTTGCCCGCGCCGACCATGGTGTGCAGCTCGTCGATGAAGACGATGGTGTTGCCTTCGTCCTTGGCAAGGTCCTTCAGGACGGATTTGAGCCTTTCCTCGAATTCCCCCCTGTACTTGGCGCCTGCGAGGAGGGACGCCATGTCGAGCGCGAGCACGCGCTTGTTCTTGAGCGACTCGGGCACCTCGCCGTTGACGATGCGCTGCGCGAGGCCCTCGACGATCGCGGTCTTGCCGACGCCCGGCTCGCCGATCAGCACCGGGTTGTTCTTGGTGCGCCGCTGCAGGATCTGGATGCAGCGCCGGATCTCGTCGTCGCGGCCGATCACCGGATCGAGCTTGCCGGCGCGTGCGCGCTCGGTCAGGTCGAGGGTGTACTTCCGCAGGGCCTGCCTTTGACTTTCATCGCTTTGCGCGTTTATGTTTTCTCCTCCGCGCACCTGCTCGACGGCTTTCTCGAGAGAGGCCCTTGCAACGCCGGCCGCCTTCAGAATCCGGCCGATCTCGCCCTTGTCTCCCGCGCAGGCGAGCAAGAACAACTCGGAGGCGATGTACTGGTCGCCGCGTTTTTGCGCCTCCTTGTCGGCGACGTTTAGCAGGTTGCCGAGATCGCGCGAGACATGGACCTCCCCCGGCGTGCCCTGCACCTTGGGCAGGCGCTCTAGGGACTGCGCGAGGCTCTGCCGGAGCGCGTTCGCGTTCCCGCCCGCCTTGCTGAGGAGGCCGGCCACGCCGCCGTCGCCCTGCTCCAGGAGCGCGAGCAGCAGGTGCTGGGGCTCGATCTGCTGGTGGTCGCGGCCGAGCGCGAGGCTCTGCGCCTCCGCGACGGCCTCCTGCAGCCGGGTGGTGAGCTTGTCAAACCGCATCGCCTTGATTCCTTGATGAATTCCTACACGGCAGATGGGGGCATTCCGGGATGATTCAACCCCGACCCACTATAGTTTGCGCTATGCCGTCCGACCATGAAAAGTCGGTCTCCGACTACCGTGCCATCGCGCCCGGCTACGACCGGCGCACGCGCCTCACCGAGGCACTCCGGTTCGAGGCGGTTGCGGCCCTCGGCCTGCGTCCCGGCGACACCGTCCTGGACGTCGCGTGCGGCACCGGCTTCTGCTTCCCGCCGATCCTCGAGCGCATCGGCGCGCAGGGCCGGCTCATCGCCTTCGATTCCTCCCCCGAGCTTCTCGCGCAGGCGCGTGCACGCGTCGACGGCCGCTCGAACGTTTTCGTTCTCGAAGCTTGCGCTGAAAGGGCAGACCTGAAGCAGGGCAAGCCCGGCGCAATCCTCTTCAGCTACGCCCACGACATCCTGCAATCGGAGGCCGCGCTCGACAACCTGCTCGGACAGGCGGCGCGCGGGGCGCGGGTCGCCGCCTGCGGCAGCGTGCTCTGGCCGGCGTGGGCGTTTCCCCTCAGTTTCCCTGTCAACGCGTGGCTGCGCGCGCGGCACCGCAGCTACATCACCAATTTCGAGAACTTCGACCGGCCCTGGGCGAAGCTCGCGCCGCGGCTGGAGCGCTTCAGCGTCGCGCGGCGCGGGCCGGGCTGGCGCTACCTGGCGACCGGACGCCTCTTGTCGTCCCAGCGCTCGGCCGCCTGATCGTCCGAGGCCTTGGCCTCGACCCAGCGCGTGCCCTCGGGCGTTTCTTCCTTTTTCCAGAACGGCGCGCGCGTCTTGAGGTAGTCCATGAGGAACTCGCACGCCGCGAACGCATCGCCTCGGTGCGCGCTCGCGACGACGACGAGCACGATCGGGTCCGTGGGCTTGAGCGCGCCGTAGCGGTGGATCACCGTGCAGTCGATCACCTGCCAGCGGCGCTGCGCCTCCTCGACGATCTTGGCCAGCGCCTTCTCGGTCATGCCGGGATAGTGCTCGAGCGTCATCGCGACGTCCCGGACTTGGCCGATGAAGCTGGCGACCGCTCCGATCTTCTTGTTGTTGTGTGAAATTCTCTCTATTTCAAAACCAACGTCAAAAGCTTCGGGTTGAACAACGACTTTCATTCCTAGCCCCCAGTCACCGGAGGAAAGAAGGCGACCTCGTCGCCCGCCTTGATGCGCGCCGAGGGTTGCGCCATGTCCTGGTTGACGGCGGCCCTGAGCAGGGACCTTTCGGCGAAGGCATTTTCATAGTTGCCGCCGCGACCTCTCAGGTGGCTGCGCAGCGCCGCCACGGTCGCGACCCCGGCGGGGACGTCGATCTCTTCGGCGTCCTTGCCGACCTTCTCGCGCACGCTCGCGAAGTAGAGGATCTTCAGCTTCACCAGTACAGCTCCGAATAGGGCAGGAAGCGCACGCGCTCGCCCTTGCGGATCGCGTGCTTCGCCGGGTTGTCGATCAGCCCGTCGGCCCAGGCGGTCGAGGTGAGCACCGCGGAGTCCTGCGTCGGGTAGAGATCGAGCCCGCCCTGCGCGTTCCATTTTACGCGCAGGAACTCGCGCCTCGCGTCGGGCTCCGGCCAGTCGAAGTCTGCGCGGGCATCGATCGTTTTCGGCCTTGTTTCGACCAGTCCTTGCGTCTTGAGAAGAAAAGGCCGCACAAAAATCAGAAACGTGACGAAGCTCGAGACGGGATTTCCCGGCAGCCCGATGAAGGCGGCACTCCCCACCTTCCCGAATGCGAGCGGCCTCCCCGGCTTCATTGCGATCCGCCACATGAGCAGGCTGCCTTCGGCCTCGACCGCCGGCTTGACATAGTCCTCCTCGCCCACCGACACGCCGCCCGAGGTCACGATGAGGTCGTTCTCGCCCGCCGCGCGCCGCAGCACATCGCGCGTCGCCTGCAGGTCGTCGGGGACGATGCCGTAGTCGCGCACGTCGCAATCGAAGGCGCTGGCGAGCCCGTTCAGCGTGAAGCGGTTGGAGTTGTAGATCTTGCCCGGCGCCAGCGGATCGCCCGGCATGACGAGCTCGTCGCCGGTGAAGAACAGCCCGAGCCGCAGCTTGCGGTAGACCGGCAGCGTCTTGATCCCGACCGAGGCGGCGAGCCCGACGTCCTGCGGCAGCAGCCGCTTGCCCGCTTTCAGGATGGTTCCGCCCTTGCGGATGTCGCTGCCGACACGACGGATCCAGTCTCCCGGCCTGGGGATCTTCTTTATCTGGACTTCGTCTTTCCCGCCGTCAGTGAACTCCTGCATCACGATCGCATCGGCGCCGGGAGGAACCGGCGCGCCGGTGAAGATCCGCGCCACCGTTCCGGGCGCCAGAGGCTTTCCGACCGAACCTGCTGGAATGCGTTGGCTCACTTTGAACTTCTTTTCTGGCGAAAGATCCGAAAGGCGAACCGCAAAGCCGTCCATGGCGCTGTTGTCCATCGGCGGCACGTCCATGGTCGAGGCCTGGTCGCGCGCGAGCACGCGGCCGGTGGCCTGCATGGCCGGCAGCTCCTCGATCTCGCGCACCGGCGCGGCGCCCGCGAGGAGCTGCGCGAGCGCGTCGTCGACCGAGAGCAGGCCCTGGTTCATGACAGTCCGAGGTGCTTCAGGATGAACGCGGAAATGCCGGCGTGATCGTTCAGATCCAGCACCGGGAGCTTCGTCTCCACCGGGGAATCCGAGGCAATCCCGATGATGTGCGAATCGTTGGGGTGCAGAAACCCCTCGCCTGTCGCGGCACGCCAGACTTCCAGCTTCGGGATCGGCGCGAACTTGAAGCCCTCGACGATCAGCAGGTCGCAGGGCGAGAGGTGCTTCACCTGCTCGTCGAACGAAGGCTCCTGCGCGCCGCGCAGCTCGTGCATCAGCGCCCAGCGCCGCGACGAGGTGACCAGCACCTCGCTCGCGCCCGCGTGGCGGTGGCGGTAGGAATCCTTGCCCGGCTGGTCCACGTCGAAGGTGTGGTGCGCGTGCTTGAGCAGCGACACGCGCAGCCCGCGCGCCACGAACAACGGCAGGAGCTTCTCGATCAGGGTCGTCTTGCCGCTCCCCGACCAGCCGGCAAACCCAAATGTTTTCATGGGATTGCGCTACTTTAGCGCAACCCCGGTCAGGCGGTGGCTCCCCCGCAGGAGCTGCCCGCCCCCGCCGTGCAGCCCAGGCAGTGTGCGTCGAAGCGGATTGGCCGCTTGAGCACTCTCTCGAACCCGAACTCGAAGATCGAGAGCGGCTTCCCCTTTGCGTCCATCGCGTCCATTTCGAGCATCTGGTTGAAGTCGCAGTCGTAGATGCGCCCGTCCCAGCCGACGCTGATCATGCTCCGGCACATGACGCCCGCGGCGGCGGCCGGGTTGAACGCGGCAAGGAGCTTCTCCATGTACGCCTCGAGCTGCCCGGACTTCTCCAGGTGCAGCTTGAAGCGGTTGATCGGCATGTTGGTGATGGTGTAGAGGCTGTTGAAGCGCAGGCCGAGCTTGCCGAGCTCGCGCCGGTAGTCCGCTTCCAGGCTCGCCTGCGGCGCCGGCAGATAGGGGCCGACCGGGTTGTAGACGAGGTTGAGCACCAGGCCCGAGCCCTCGGCGCCGTAGCCGAGCGCGTTTAGCCGCTTCATCGCCTCGACGCTCTTGCCGAACACGCCCTTGCCGCGTTGCGAGTCGGTGAAAAACTCCTGGTAATAGGGCAACGACGAGATCACCTCGAGCCGGTGCTGCGCGAAGAACGCCGGCAGGTACGCCATGCTCTCGCCGGTCTTCGGGTGCGGATCGAACTGGACGGTCAGGTTGTGGCGCACCATGACGTGCCTGCCGAGCGCGACCGCCTTTTCGACGAAGCCCTTGAAGCCCGGATGCAGCTCCGGCGCGCCGCCGGTGATGTCGAGCTTCGTGATGCCCGGATTCCTTTCGAGGATCTCCAGGCATTTCGCAATGCCCTCGGCGGACATCTTCTCGGTGCGCGTGGGCGAGGCATCGACGTGGCAATGCCGGCACACCTGATTGCAGATCTTCGAGATATTGACCTGCAGCGTGTCGAGCGCGAGCGGCGTCAGGTCGATGCCGTTCCGGCGCAGCAGCTCTGCGAAGTCGTATTTCGACTTTTCGACGGGAATCTTCATGACAACGGCGGATTTCACAAGACCAGCTTGCTCAGGTGATTGTGCATCTGCACCGAGTGTACCAAGGTGATTCCGGCCTGCATCACCGCCGCCACGTGCACCGCTTCCATCATCTGCTCGGGGTTGGCGCCGGTCTCCAGGCTCTGCGTGGTATAGGCATCGATGCAGTAGGGGCATTTCAGCGCGTGCGAGACCGCGAGCGCGATCAGCGCCTTCTCGCGCTTGGTCAGCGCGCCGTCGGTGCCGGTGGCGTTGCCGTAGTACTTGAAGAAATCGTCGGCAAGCGCCTTGGCGTGCTTGCCGATGCCGCCGAACTTTTTCAGATCCTCGGATTCATAGTAGCTGCTCATGGGCGCTCCGTTTAGTCGAGCCAGGAGCGCCAACATTACAGTACCCGCCCTATTCCTCCGTCTTACTTGTCCGCGTTCGGGAAGAAGAGCTGCTCGCCGCCGATCTTGTAGTCGGCGATCGCCTTCTGGCCCTCGGGCGAGGTCACCCAGTCGATGAAGGCCTGACCCATGTCCTTCTTCACGTGCGCGTGCCTCGCCGGGTTCACGAGCATCACGCCATACTGGTTGAACAGGCGCGGGTCGCCCTCGATTGAGACGACCAGATCGCCCCGGTTCTTGAACGAGAGCCACGTCCCGCGATCGGTCATCGCGTAGGCGTTCATCCCCGACGCGGTATTCAGCGTCGGGCCCATGCCCGAGCCGGTCTCCCGGTACCAGGGGCCCTTGTCTTTGGCGATGTCCACGCCCGCGGCTTTCCACAGATTGACCTCGGCGAAGTGCGTGCCGCTCTTGTCGCCGCGCGAGGCGAAGGGCGCCTGCGCTGCCTTGATTCTCTGCAGTCCGGCGACGATATCCTTGCTGCCGCCGATTTTCGCCGGATCCGACTTCGGGCCGACCAGGACGAAGTCGTTGTACATGACTTCGAAGCGGCGCACGCCGAAGCCCTCGGCGACGAACTTCTCCTCCAGCGCCTTGGCGTGCACGAACACGACGTCGGCGTCGCCGCGCTTGCCCATGTCGAGCGCCTGGCCGGTGCCCAGCGCCACCACGCGCACCTGGACCCCGCTCCTCTGCTGGAAGATCGGCAGCAGGTGCTTGAAAAGACCGGATTGCTCGGTCGACGTCGTCGAGGCGATCGTGATGAACTTTTCCTGCGCGTTAAGCGAAAAACACAGGAAAAAGGAAACCAACGCCCTCCAGATCAGGCCCATGGCAGTTCTCCTTTGATGAAGGCAGCCGCCTCTGCCGAAGCGGGCCGCTTGAAAAATGTGTCGACCGGGGAGCGCTCCACCAGCTGCCCCTGGTGCAGGAAGAGCACCTCGTCGCCGAGGCGCATCGCCTGGGCGAGGTTGTGCGTCGCCATGACGATCTTCGAGCCCGCGGCGTCGAAGGCGCGGATGATCGCCTCGATCTCGCGCGTCGCCCTGGGATCGAGGCTCGCCGTCGGCTCGTCGAGAAACAGCACTTCGGGATGCAGCGCCCAGGCGCGGGCAAGCGCGAGGCGCTGCTGCTCCCCGCCGGAGAGCACCCGGGCCGGATTCGGGGCGAGATGCGCGAGGCCCACCTCGCGCAGGGCGTCGTCGGCGCGCGCGCCGCATTCCGCCGCGGCAACGTCCGCTGCACGCAGCGCAAAGAGGACGTTGCCGCGTGCCGAGCGCCTGAGCATGACGGGGCGCTGGAACACCATCGCCTGCTGCCGGCGGGCGCGCCGCGCGTCGGCGTCCGCCCAAGCGACGCGCCCCGAGGTCGGCTCGATCAGCCCGTGCATCAGGCGCATCAGCACGCTTTTGCCAGCGCCGTTGGCGCCAAGGATCACCGTGCTCGTGCCCGCCTCGATTTCGAGCGTGAGCGGCGCAATGATCTCGCGCCCGCCGACCGCGTAGGAAACGCCCTCCAGCCTGAGCGGCAGGATCATCCATACCTCCGCTGCGCCGCTTCCTTCACCACGAAGGCCGCGGCATTCAGCACGAGCACCAGCAGGATGAGCACGATGCCGAGAGAGAGCGCGAGCGGCAGGTCGCCCTTGGAAGTCTCTAGCGCGATCGTGGTAGTCATCACGCGTGTGACGCCGTCGATATTGCCGCCGACGATCATCACCGCGCCCACCTCCGCGCTCGCCCGGCCCAGGCCCGCGAGCACCGCGGTGAGCAGCGAATAGCGGATATCCCAGATGAGCGTCAGCGCCGCCGGCAGCCCGGAGACGCCGAGCGAGCGCAGCTGCTCCTGGTACTCGATCCACGCGTCCTCCACCGCCTGGCGCGCCAGCGCAGCGATGATCGGCAGGATGAGAATGGTTTGCGCGATGACCATCGCGGGCGGGGTGAAAAGCAGCCCGTACTGCCCGAGCGGCCCGGCTCGCGAAAGCAGCAGGTAGACGACCAGCCCCACCACCACCGGCGGCAAGCCCATGAGCGCGTTCAGCAGGACGATCACGGCGCGCCGGCCGGGGAAGCGCCCGACCGCGATCGCCGCGCCGAGCGGCAGCGCGAGCAGCGTCGCGAAGAACACCGCGCTCAGGCTCACCTTGAGGCTGAGCGCGACGATCGATACGAGCGCCCCGTCGGCTTTCGCGATCAGCGCGAACGCGCCCAGCAGGGCTTCGGTGAGGCTGTTCAGGCGTTCCCTCCCGGAACCGGCCGCGGGTTAATAGGCATATCCCCGCATATAAGAAGTATGGCCACCCAACATCCTAGGGCAACGGCACGTTTTCTGCCCAATATGAGATGATCTGCATATAGATGAAGCTTGTGCCCGACATCGCCTGGCGCAGCGCCGACGCCGCAGTGGCGCTCGACCCGCGCCTGCTGCGCCTGTTGCGCGAGATCCGCGAGCAAAACACGCTGCGCGCCGCGGTAGTTCCGCTCGGGATGTCTTACCGCGCCGCCTGGGACCTGCTTGGCGCGCAGTCGCGCCTGCTCGGCACGCCCCTCGTCAAGATGGTGCGCGGCCGCGGCGCGCGCCTCGCGCCGCTGGCCGAGCAACTGGTCGCCGCCGATGCCGCCGCGCGGCAGCAGCTCGAGGCGGCGGGCGACGCGCTCGGCGTCAGCGTGGCCGCGGGCACGCCCGCGACGGCGGCAAGACCACGCGTTGCGGCGAGCCACGACCTGCTCCTCGCCGAGTTCGGCGGCGCGCTTCTGGATCTCGAGTTCCGCGGCAGCCTGGAGAGCCTGCGCGCCTACTCGCACGGCGACGCGGACATCGCCGGCTTCCACCTGTCCGGCGATCCGGCCGAGTCCGGGGCCTATCGGGCGCTGCTGCAGCCGCGCCGCGACCGGCTGATCCGGTTCGCGGCCCGCGACCAAGGCCTGCTGCTTGCGCCCGGCAACCCGAAAGGGGTGCGCGAGCTCGCCGACGTCGCCCGCAAGCACCTGCGCTTCGTCAACCGGCAGCGCGGCTCGGGCACGCGCCAGCTTGTCGATCGCCTGCTCCGCGAGGCGCGCGTCCAGCCCGCGCAGATCAAGGGCTACGCGGACGAGGAGTTCACGCATCTCGCGGTCGCCGCGACGATCGCGTCCGGACGCGCCGACGCAGGCGTCGGGGTGCGCGCGGCGGCGGCGCGCTTCAACCTCGCTTTCGTTCCACTCGGCCGCGAGCGCTACTGGCTCGTCGTGCGCCAGAGGGACCTCGGGCAGGCGCGCATGCAGCGGCTGCTCAAGGCCTTGCGCGACGGCGCGCTGAAGCGAATCGCGCGGCGGCTGACCGGCTACGACGTGCACGGCGCTGGCGATGTCCTGCCGCTGGCGGCGCTGAGTCAGGAGGCCGGCTGATGCCCGGTCGCTCGCTCGCGATCGCCCTGCTTGCCGGAGTCGCGGCCGGCGCACAGGCGCAGAAGTTCACCGACGGCGCGGGTCGCCCGGTCGCGATGCCGGCGAAGGTCGAGCGCGTCTACGCCGCCGGCCCGCCGGCCAGCATGCTCGTGTTCGCGATCGCGCCGGACAAGCTGGTCGGATGGACGCGCGCCTTCCGGCCGAACGAGGCGGCGTTCGTCGCGCCGAAGTACGGCGCACTCCCCGAGCTCGGCCGGCTCACCGGTCGCGGCAATACCGCGAACGTCGAGGTGCTGCTGCAGGCAAGAGTCGATCTGGTGGTCGATGCCGGCTCGACGGCCGAAACCTACGTGTCGCTCGCCGACCGGGTCCAGCAGCAGACCGGGATTCCCTACGTTCTGCTCGATGGGCGGCTCGATGCGGTGCCCGGCTCGTTGCGATTGCTCGGGCGGCTGCTCGCTGACGAGAAGCGCGGCAACATGCTTGCCGACTACTACGAGAGAGCGCTGCGCGACATCAAGGAAAGAAGCGCGAAAGTAGGTCCGGCCGAAAGGCCTCGCGTCTACTACGGCCGTGGTCCGGCCGGGCTGCAGACCGGGCTTGCGGGCTCCATCAACGTCGAAGTGCTCGACTATCTCGGCGCGCGCAACGTCGCCGGCGAAGCGAAAGGCGGCCTCTCGGTGGTTTCGCTCGAGCAGGTGCTCGCGTGGAACCCCGAGGTGATCCTGACGAGCGACCCGAACTTCTACGCCGCAGTCTGGAAGGACGCACGCTGGGCGAACGTCGCTGCCGTGCGTGCGAAGCGCGTCCACCTCTCGCCGCACCTGCCTTTCGGCTGGTTCGATTTTCCGCCGGGGGCGAACCGCCTGCTCGGGCTCTACTGGGCCGGCAAGCTGCTGTATCCTAAGGCTTTTCAGGAAGACCTGCGCCTGATCGTGACCGAGTTCCACCGCCGCTTCTACCACCAGGCGCCCACCCCGGCGCAGCTGGACGCGTTGCTCGGCGAGCCCGGCGTCCTGCCGAGGTGAGCCGCCGCGGATGAATCGGGGAACTGCGGCCTATCTCGGCGCGGCCGTGGCGCTGCTCGCGCTCGTCGGGCTGGCGTTCTCGGTCGGCCGATTTCCCATCCAGATCGACAATCTTCTCAGCGTGCTCGTCGGCCGCGCGGTGCCCGAGGA
>Ga0187893_10011826_pt1 | contig 12558 bp, 6 predicted proteins | sample MA1701074metaG_FD_139574 | JGI IMG/M metagenome (GOLD analysis project Ga0187893, IMG submission 139574) | White microbial mat communities from a basaltic lava cave in the Kipuka Kanohina Cave System on the Island of Hawaii, USA - MA170107-4 metaG ...
AATCGAACCACACCGCGGTCTGGGTCAAACGCGCCGATCCATCAGGCAAACCGCGCTGGCAGGCCGTGTCGTGGGTTTCTATACCAATCAAAGCGTCAGTTTTAGGAGCAAAAGCAGTGACCACATCATCCGGATTGAGATACGAAGATATAGTCGCCGGAACCGGCGCCAGCCCACAACCGGGACAGGAAGTGACCGTGCATTACACCGGCACGCTCGAAGACGGAACCAAATTCGACAGCTCACTCGATAGCGGCCAGCCATTCAAATTCAAGATCGGCGTGGGTCAGGTGATCAGGGGCTGGGATGAAGGCGTGATGACGATGAAGGTTGGAGGAAAGCGCAAGCTGGTAATCCCGCCGCTACTGGGCTACGGCGCGCGAGGTGTGCCAGGAGCGATTCCGCCGAATGCGACGCTGGTTTTTGAAGTAGAGCTGCTGAACGTGCAGTGATCTTCAAGAGCCAACATTTGCTAAGAACATCGCTGTGAGTTTTGACAAGGCTTCAGAGCCTTAGTGGTTTGTAGTTACCGTAGAGGCTGTATCCTGCCCAGTAGTAAGGACTCGCCTGATTTTCGACTTGGCAATCAGGCAGGGCCTGACGCAGGCAATCCAACTGAACGCGCTGTAGGGCTTCGTCGCGCGGGTAATTGGCGAGGTAATGATAGAACTGCTTCATCCCGGCGATGGCCATCTCATCATGCACCACCCATAGGCAGCCGAGAATGCTGCGCGCGCCCGCGCGCCACAAAGCCTCCGGCAAGCCGATCACCCAGCGTCCGGGCAAAGTGAATTGGTTCGCCGACCAGCACGAGGAGAGCGTGGCGTGTTGCAAGCCGGAAAGATTCAATTCAGTCAGTTCCCGCAAGCTCAAGATCTCTGGCTGCCCAGGTTGCGGCAAGAGCAACAAACCGGATTGAGCGGGGGCGCCGGGCTGGGACACCCCGTGACAGGCGATATGAAACAGGTCGGCGTGCGGCAAGCGGGCAAGCAAGGCGGCCTTCCGCGCGCGCGGAGATGCCGGCGTGGAGTCGTCGAAGCGGTATACCGTGAGTTGGCGCTCCTCCAGCCAGTGGGCGATGTGGTTCAGTTCTTGCAGCGCACCCGGAAGCGCGGGGATCGGCCTGTTATCCGGCGGCAGCCCGACAGTGCAGCCTTCGGAGACCCCAACCGCCAGCGCGGCGCGGCTTATTGCTCCGCGCGCTGGCGAGTTGTGGCCGCTGGCCTCGAAAGCCAGCGTAAGCGCGTAGCGTTTGATCAGGTACTCGCCCTCGTGTCTGATGGTTGCGAAGGGGAAGCCGTGCAGACTGTCATCCGGCACGATGGTCAGCGCGCGCACGCGCTGAGGCAACCGGCTAAGCATCTCAGGCAGCCGCAGCAATTCCGTCAATTGGTGGCTGGTTTTTTCCAACTCACAGTCGATCTCTGCCCACTGGCGGCAAATCGCTGCGCGCTCTGGATCTGGATTCCGGCTGGGCGTCGGCGCCTGGCCGATGTCACGCGCGTGAGCGTCGGCGTGGGCGATCTCGGGCCAGCGTTGCGCCAGTCTATCGTAGTCGCTCATCAGCTTCTGCCAGGATTGCACCAGGGCGCGAACCTTGCTGCGCGGCGCCGGACTGGCGCAAAAGTCAAGCCTGCCCCAGCCGCGGCGGATGACCAGCGTCCGGTCGGGCAAGACCAGAAAGGAAAACGTCACACGGTCGCGCGGATGTTGCCAGAGCCGCCACCACCAGAAGCGGGCGGCCAACTCCTTAGGCTTGCCCTGGTCGCCCACCACGCTCCGCTTGAAGACAGCCTGCTTGTGGCGTTCGATGTCCCGCAGCGCGGCGTCAATGCCCTTCAGCAGTTGCCAGCGGCGGCGCAACCGCTGCCACCAGGGCGCGGCAGCCAGGTCTTCGCGCTCGCGGGCGAGCTCGTCGAACCGTCTGGCGATGCGCCTCTCCTTCCAACTCCACCATCTGGCCCAGATGATGCCCTGTTCGTGAGGCGGCAACGTGGCGATCATGCCCTCGATCAATTGCTCGTTCGCTTGCGCCAGCCGCTCCTGCTCATGCTCCGGGCGCGCGAGCTTCTCCCAGCACCAGCCGAGTACGCACTGCGCTTGCAATAAATCCGGCCGCACGTCCATCTCCTCCAGGGCGGGGCGCACTTCACTGAAGATCGCTTCGGCCCGGTCGAATTCACCGCGGTAACACGCCAGCAAACCCGCCAGCGCCCGCAGACGCACTTTAATCAGGCGCGAATCGGCGCCGCCGAAGATCTCCTCAAGCTGTGCGAGCAGCGCCGCGCTGGCGTCCCAATCGCCGTCTCCGAGGCGCCACTGAAAACCCAGCGCGCGGTCTTCAAAGAAGGCCAGGTAGTTATCTGATGGCGGCAGGTTTAACGGGTCAATGTCTGGCTCTTTGCCGCGCTTCGGCTGCTCGAAGGCGAAAGGCAGCGCATCCCTCCACGTCTCGAAGACGGAAGGCGGCGCATCCGCAGTCGAATGGCTGCGCGCGTCGGCCAGTTGGCGCAGGAGGTCGGCCTGCGCTTCCAGCGCCCAGAGCTTGTGCTTCGCGGCCTGTTTTTCGATCTGCTCCAACTGCTCCCGGGCCAACTGGGTCTGGGCGAGGTAAATCTGCAAGCGCGCCAGATTGAGCGTCGCGTTTAGGGCTGCCTCGATCGGGCCGTATTGGCTGCAGACCTCGCAGACTCGTTTGAAATCTTCCTTCGCCGGGCCGAACTCGCCGAGAAGGAAATGAATCTTGGCTGACAGTCCCAGCCAGCGCGTGAGCAAGGCCGGGCTGTTCGCAGCCAACAGTTCAGCTTCGAGGCGCGCCGCCTCATGCCGGGCGGCCAGGACTTCGCCCTGTTCGAGTAGGACCGCCGCCCGCGCCAGTTGCAACGGCACGCTGGTCTGGCGCGCCAACGGATGGGTTTCCTGCTCGGTGAGAAACAGCCCGCGTTCCAGCGCGGCGAGGGCTTGGCCGTATTGGCCGAGCGAGGCCAGCAGCCGGCCCATCACATAGTAGAGACGCGCGAACAAGACGACCCGGTCGGCGCGCGTGACCTGCGGCCAGGAGCAACCGGCTTCCCATTGCGCCAAGCCGCTGGCGGAGAAGGTGATCGCGGTCACGTCCCCGATGCTCGGCGCCAGCGCCTGCAGCAGCGCGTAAGCATCACGCAAGCGCCCGTCTTCTAGCGCCGCCTCGATGCGTCTGACCGTGGCGTAATCGGCGTGGTAGCGTTGGCCGGTTTGCGCGCAACGCTCGGCCAGATCGGCGAGCAGACCATCAGCCACTTCCGCCTGCCCCATCATCACGGCCAACTCCGCCAGGCGATCAACCGCCAGCCGTTCGATAGCCCTCACTGACTCTGGCGGCGCGACCGGATTGCCCTTCTGTTCGGCAGTCGGAATTTGCGCCAGCGCCTGACGGTAATGCTTCAGCGCGGCTGCGTATTGACCGTCGGCCAGCAGGTCCTCTCCTTGCTGAGTCACGGCCACGAGCGCGTTCAACTCATCCGCTGTCATCATGCGCCTCCCATTGGATCGGCAATCAACGGCGGCGGCGCGCCGCTGTCCGGTGGAACGCCGCCGCCGCTCATCCAACCGGGCCGGAGTTAAGTCCCCAGCCCAGGTCCGGCTCCTATTGCATGCGCACATTCACGCGCGTGCGGACAACGTATACGCGCGTCTCTTTGCTGTCACACACCCCGTTGCGATTTTCGTCCGCACAGTTATCGCACACCCCATTGCGATCTTTGTCCGCGCAGGGGTCGCATACTCCATCGCGGTCCTGGTCTTCGCAGTCAGGGCCATCCGCCGCTGCCGGGACATCAGAGTTATAGCGGACACGCAGACGGAACTGAGGTTGTTGCGGTTGAGGGGTCTCTCCACCAATAGCGGCGTCGCCCGGCGGCGGTGGGGGGATGAAAGCCCCAGGCGGAATCCAACCGCTGGCGCTTCTACCGCGCTCACCGATGATGAGTTCCCGCACGTCTACCCGCCCGCTGGAGATTAGGCCCTGGATCGTTCGTGGCGCGAACGAAGGGCTCCAGTTCTGCTTGTCGAAATCGGGATTATCATCTGTGACGACAAAATCCCGCCCGCCACCGATGCCGCCCGCTGCTGTCACACGCCGGCCTGACGAATTGAGCCGGTGTCCCCAATACCGCGCGCTCAGCTCATCGCGGAGATGGGGGTCTTTCCGCGCAGCTTCGCTGGCAAACTGCAGCCCGTCGTTATGCCGGCCCACCGCCATGAGTCTGTCGAGTTGGTTCAGTAGCTCTTCGCGCCGGCTTGGCGGCGGCTCCGGCGTGTAGCGAATCACTCCGTCAGCATCCGGCTCCAGCTTCGCTACCTTTTGCAGATCAGCGGCGCTCAATCGCTGGCCAGCCAGTGTCGGGTCTTGTTGCAGCGGGGGCGGCAGGTCGCCCACCCGGAAATAAATGCGACCGGTCGCCGGATCGAATTGCCCGCGTAGCGTGCCCTGGGGCTGCCTGATCTCAATCGGGATGACGATTGGGGGCAAGAGGCCTGCGGAGAGATGGAGCTTACCCGGCGTGGAGCCATCAATCAGCGCGACTCCGATGTAAGGTTGTTGGCGCAACTCAGCTTTGGCCGCCACCGGCTCGACCCAGTCCAGAGTGAGATTGGAGGCCCATATCCGCGTGTCTCCCGCCCGCGCTTTGCCGTCCCTGACCGTCGGGCTAGGTTCCTTCTCCAGGAAGACTTTCAACCACTTCTTCCCGCCGGCCATCTCCAACAAATAATACTGGCCCTTTTCCACCCAGACTCCCGTTTTGACGTCCGGATCGAGCGCGATCAATTCGGACCGGTCGGGCATCAGTCGGCGGAGCATCTCATGGATCGGCTCGTCCTCCTTGCGGATCGGCCAACCGGCGTCGAATCCTTTTTCGGCGGCCGGCGCGCTGCTAAGACGGCGCGTCAAGTTGAATCCCGCATCCGCCTCGCGACCCGCCAGGCCGACCTCGAAACCATTCGCACTCGGCGCGACCTTGAACGTGCTCTGCTCAATCCCGCCGATCCGGCTCTCGATGACCAGACCCTGGGCATTGAGTGAGATGGTGCGCGTGTAGCTGACCCCGGCGGCGAACTGGCCAGTCGTGCTCCGGAAGGTCGCTCCCGGCTTGGGCGTGGCTACCACCGCGGTGAGCGTCGGCTGGCTGGTGACCTTATAAGTCGTACCGTCCAGCATCGGCAGCAAATTCGGCGTCACGCGCGCCAAGTCGAGACCGGAGCGCAGGCTCATCTGGCTGACAGCCGGCCGCGGTGGCAAACCGGCGCTCCGCTTGAACAGATTCGGGCTCGGCAGCGAGACGCCGCCGGAGATCTGATAAATTTGCCCGAAGAGCGGAAAGCCGCCGGAATACAGGATCGGCATTGCTTCCGTCTGCACGCCCTTGTAGCCCTGCTCGTAAAAGCCAATCCGCCGCCACTGCTGGAACCGCAGTTCCGGATGCTGGTTGACCCACTCCGGGAACCAGTTGCCGCGCTCCACAGGCACGGCCTTCAAAAAGCCGAGTTGTGCGCTTTGCTCCGTCGCGTTGAGCCAAGCCACCACAAGACCCCACTTCATGATCTCGTTGAGCCGCTCGTATTGCGGCTCGTAGCGCGCGACCTCTTCGTAGTGGCTGTCCCACCAGTCGAGCGTGGCGGCGGATAAAGCGTTGGGCTGCGCTTCCCGGCCCGGCGCCAGCAGGCTGGACGAGGCCGCATAAATGCGCGTCGCTTTGCGGGCGAAGAGCAATTGGCCGCGATGCCCGACAAACTGAAAGCCTTTGCGGTCGGGGCCAAACCAAAGGCGCGTGCTGGACAGCTTGTTGATCTCGGCCTCGTAAATCCGCGAGAGCGGAGTGACGCCGGCGGTCTTGAAATCCGTGATCTCCCGGACCGGAGCGGAGCCGAAGATGTTGCCGGACCAAATCTTTGCTAAAAGATCGGTGTAAAAGAGCGTCATCCCCACTTCCGTCCCCTGCAACTCGCCGTCGTAGCGGGCGGCTTGGTAGCGGTATGGCCCGGCTTCCCCCCAGAGCATCTCGGCCAGGCGACGGTCGCCCGGACGGTCGCTCTTTTTGAGCCGATCAATCCAGGTCAGGTAGGGCACTTCGTCCTTCCGGGCCAAACCTTGCTTCGCGGCTTCGAGGTCTGCTGGCTTGAGGACGGTCTCCGCTTCTAGCGCCCATCGGCTCAGTCGCGGCTCGGAGTCGGTGAGGAAGCGGCGCAAGCCTGCATAATCCCACTTCGGGTCCAACGAAATACCGCTGGTGTCAACCAGGCGCAGCGCGCGCTGGCGCGACCGCATCTCGTCGGAGAACTGTTCTTGCTCGCGCGCCTCTGCCTGTTCGATTTTGGCGCGGTCTGCCGCGATCTCTTGCTCCAGGCGCGCGCGCCCGGCGAGGGCCCCCTGCTGCTCCAATTCCGCTGCCCGCGCCGACCACTTCTTCTGATACTCGTCCCGGCGCTGCTGCCATTGCGCCCCGATTTCTTTTGCTCTTCTATCAGACTCCGCCTGAAAGGCCGCCCATTTAGCCCGAATCTTCTCTTCGGACTGCCAGATGGCCGCGATATCTTCGACGCGGATGTTATGAGCGCGGCGGCTGTGGAACTTGCGCCCGCCCAGCCTCAACCCCGCGCCATCGGCCTGCGCGAAGGTCAGGTCATCCACCTGGGTCATGAAATCCGCCAAGTCTTGCAGCCGGCTGACGCGGCGTTCGTGGTAGCCGTAGAGGGTTGTGAACAACTCCGCGCCATTGAGGTTCGCGCGCCGGGTGAGCCAGGCCCGCGGGCCGTTGAGATCTATCTTGTAGTCGAAGATCAGCAGCGTGGTCGGGATTTCGCCCGTGTTCTTGCGATGCTCGTCGGCGATGTGGGCGAGGCGATCCAGCCGTTCCGGCGAGTCACCGGCGGGCAACAGCGCCAGCCTCACACCAGGAGCGATCGGGACCGAGCGGATTTCGCCGTACTCGAAGTTAGCTACCGGGCGCAGGTAGCTCTGACGGCTTGCCGGTAAATCGATGGAAGCTTCGCTGAGCGTTTTGGCTGACATGCCGGCGCCAGACATCAACGTGAACAGCAGCCAGTCCCGCAACTGGTCAACACGCTCGCGCTGGGTCATTCCGTAGAAGGCATCGTCTTTGACTGTGAAGTTGACCGTGCGGGTCTGGCCAATGGGCGGTAGGGCGCCTGTTGCGCGCGCCGCTGGCGGTGGCGCGGTGGCGCGGCCGGGAATTGGGCGGGCCGACACGCCGAACAGATTCAGGTTCAAGAGGATGAAGACCATCCCCAGCCAACTGAAGCGTCTTATAGCTTTTTTCATGACTGATCTCCTTTACGTCGGTTGGTGGTTAAGCTAAGGCACACGACAGTTCGTGTGGCTGATGGGTATGAGCGCCGCCAAGTCAGTTGGCGGCCACGTCGAAGTAGGTGGCGAGCGCCGTCCAGCGATTGGCTTCCAGGCCACGGAGCCGATCCAGGATCGCGTCCACATCGGCCCGATCCAGTACACGCGCCGGCGCGCTTGGCTCTGGCGGCAACCAGTCCAGCCCGAGCGATTCGTCGGTGATGATCGCCAACAGATGCTCGCGGCCAGGCTGGCCTGTGACTTCGAAGGCATAGCGCGAGCCGGCCTGGGGTAGATAACTGCGCCCGGCGTACAGGCGCACGTCCGGCGCAAACCAGGACGGGCAGAGACAGTAGCTTGTTCCCGTCGGGCCTTCGTCTAAGAGCGTCAAGTAGCCCTGGCGCTCCGATTCAATTGCCAGACAGACGCGGCTACCGAGCCGATAGCGGTGTCGCGCCTGATCTTGCGCGGCACCCAGATCGCGCACCGCTGATGCGCGCGGCGCGGTGGCCGCGGCAGGCCGCGCGTAATCCGGTAGCGGCCAGATCCGATCGGTGAATTTGGCTATTGCTCGCAACCCGGCCAAGCCCTCAGCCGGTCCAATGATAGGTGCGGCGGAGGCCTTCGTCAGGTTCGTGCGCGCCGCCGCGCCAAGATCACGCCCGGTAGCGCGGGGGCCATAGAGCGCATACGGGCTGCCTTGCCCCTCCAGGTACCACAGGGCTTGCAGCACTCGCGGCAACCAGCGCTCCGGCGGATGGTTCAACACTTCAATCCATTGACAGCCTTCGAGCCAGTATTCGATCTGCTCAGGAATGTTGGTCGGAGCGAGCTGCAGAGGCAGTAAGGGTTTTTGATGCTTCCAGGCCAGCCGCACTTCCTGCCCGACGTTAGGGGACCGCAACGAAGCGTCGGAGCACATCAGCGCCATCACCCGGCAGTTTTTGATGGCCCGCACAATCTCATAGCCGTAATTTGTGCCGCCCAAAATGTCGTGGCGATCTACCCAGACACGGATGCCAGCCGCCTCAATTTGGGCGGCGATTTGGAGCACCCGGTCGGCATCGCGGCTGGAGTAGCTAATAAATACCTCGGCGTGGTCTGGATTTGCATTTGTCATGGGGCCTCTCTTTTTCTCGAAGCACGATAACTACGATTACTCTCTGACCTCATCCTCGCGGGCGCGATCTGCAACGAGCGTGCCAGCATTATTTTTAACTAGGCGTAGAAGGTTTAGGCACACCCTGACCTCAGCCCTAATGTCAATTGAAAATTAGAATTACTGGCGCTCACGCCCATTACAATTAAGCAATCCACTTAGTATCATCGTGTTATATAATAGGACATTTTTTAAGTGTGTCGGCTATGAGGAGCGTATGAATATGATGCTGCTGATGAATAAGTCTCATCGTTGCAAGGGCAAAATGCTAAAGAGCGTGACGAAACCTGTGGTTCTCAGCCGCGCCCAGCCAATGAACGAAATGATACTGTACCTAATTCGTTCAGTCGCGGTTCTCTGGCATGACAAGAGAAAAGTGGAACACGTGGAAATAACGGAACATGTGGAAAGGGCTGGGGAGGTCGCTCTCCGGACTTGAAAAGCTGGTTGATTGAACAGGGGATTATCACTTCGGCGCAAACCGAGTCGCCCGAAAGAAGCAATGGAACAGGCATTGCGCGTGGTTCGCAAGTCCCGATCCTCCGCGTTGTTTCTGCAATTGGCGCAAAAAGTCAGCCTTGATTGTTGCGTTGATCCTGCGTTTGAGAAGTTATGAACGCCTCAGAGCAGCCAGTTCTTGTCTCGCTTGCCCCGCCTCCGCAAAATTCGATCCGCCCAATTGCAGCGCCCGCTCGTAAGCCTGCCGCGCCTTCTGCGTGTCGCCGTGGTCGCGCAGCGCCCGCGCCAACCGCAGGTGATAAATCGCTGATGACGGTTTGCGGCTGATCGCTTTGTCGAACTGTTCGATGGCGATCTCGAACTGGCGCTTTTTGTAATAGGCGTAACCGAGCGTGTCGTAAAAGCCGGCTTCGGGCGTAATGTTGATGGCGTTGCGCGCGTGTTCGGTAGCCTTGTCCAGATTGCCCAGACCTTTGTCGGCGTACAGCCAGGCCAGGTTGTTGAACGCGATGGCCGCGCCGACCGAGCGCTTGTCGTAACCCAGCATCTGCTCGTAATTTTTTGCCGCTTCCTCAAAGTTACCACGGCCTTCTTCAAGCATTGCAACGAACAGGTGGGCCTGCGCGGTCTGCTGCGGGTTGTTCGGTTTCAATTTGATCAGGTCACGCAACTGAGAGATGGCGCGGTCGGTCCGTTTTTGCGAAGTCTGGTAGAAATCGCTCAGCGCGAAATAAGCGTTGAGGTAATTCGGATCGGTTTCGATCATCCGGCGCAGTGTTTGTTCCACGCTGGCCGCATTGCCCTCGGCGGCGAAAACTCGCGCGCGGAGTTCCTGTAACTGCAAACGCGCGGGCTGGGCGGCCGCCAGTTCGTCCAGCTTCAGATGCGCGCCCTGGTAGTTCTTCTGCCGCAGGTAGACGTCGACCAGCGCGCTCGCAGCCGGGATGCTGCTGGGCGAAAGGTCAATCGCGCGGTCGGCTTCGCGCTGGGCGCTCGCCAAATCGCCGCGCAGCAGGTGGATCGTCGCCAGGTTGATGTACGGTTCCGCGTTGCGTTTATCAATTTGGATCGCGCGTTCGAGGTCCGCTTGCGCTGCGGCAAAATCGCGCGTTTGAATCCGCGCAACGGCGCGGGAAATGTACGACTTGCTCTCCCATTCGGGCAGCGTGTCAGCGGGGATGCGCGCGGCCTGCAAAGCCGTTTTATTCGATTTAAGCTGTGAGACGTTTTCGATGACTTGCGTCGCAAGCTTTTCCGCCTCAGCGGCTTTCCCTTCGCTCAGGTGAATGCGGACCTGCATCAGCATTCCCATCGGGTTGCGCGGGTAAAAGCCGAGCAGTCGGTTGACCAACATCCGCGCCTGCGTCGGATCGTTGTTCGCCAGATGAGCGTCGGCGGCGTAATACAACGCGGCAGGCATTGCCGGCTCCATCCGCAGCGCCTGATCCAGATCGTTCACGGCTTCGCGGTATTGTCCGTTCAGCGTATACAAGCGCCCGCGCATCAGCAGCGCGTCGGTGTCCTGCGGGCTGAGTTTCAACGCCGCTTCGACGTTTTTGCTCGCGCCGTTTGCATCGCCCAATTCGAGCAGCAATTCGGCCAGCCGGGAATAACCGCGCAAGTATTTCGGGTCGTCTTTGAGCAGTTGCTGGTATTCGCTGACCGCCTGGTGGACGCGGCCCGTACGCGCACGCAGTTCGATGATCTGCGCGCGGCCCGCCGATTTGTCGGGATCGAGTTCGACCAGCCGCGCCAGATATTTCTCCGCTTCGTCGAAACGCTGCTGCGTTTCATAAAAACGGCGGAGCGCGACCAGCGCCAGCTTGTTCTCAGGGTCGGATTGGGGCGCCGCGAGCAATTGCCGCTCGGCTTCCGCTTCGCGTTTGTGCGCGGAAAGAAAATCGCCGAAAGCCAGGCGCGCCTCCGCCGAATTCGGATTTCTTTCGATGGTTTGGAGGTAAATGGTTTCGGCCTGCGATCTGAATGTCCCGGTCTGTGACGGATCGGAGTCGGCGCGCTGGTCGTAATATCGCGCGAGATTCAAGTAAGTTTCGACCCGCTGTGGATCGAGACTGAGCGCGCGGTCGAATTCAACTTTCGCCTCATCCCACAATTTTTGCGCGCTGCGCACGTTGGCCAGCAGCACGCGGCCTTCGACGTAATCCGGTTTTCGTTTGAGCGTCTCGTTGGCCAACCGCTCGGCCTCTTTCACGCTTTCGTCGGTCGAATATTGCGCCAGCAGGCCGCCGACCCGGACGCGCGCCTCTAGGTTGTCAGCGTCCAGGCGCATCGCCTCGTAATAAGCCTCGCCGGCTTCCTGTACGTGGCCGAGCGCCAGCGCGGCTTCGCCCAAACCGAAATGCGCAGCGGCCATCTTCTTGTCAATCTGCAACGCGCTGCGGAATTCGATCCGCGCCTCGGCGTGGCGGCTCTGCTTTAAATACTCTTTGCCGCGGGCCACGTGCGCGAACTTCTCTTTTTCGGGGTTGCCGCAGGCTGCGGTCAGGACACAGAAGAGTATGGTCGTAAGGGTGGCGATGGAGCGAGGTCGAAACCGGTAATGCGCGTCTGCGATTTTCATTACTACCTTTGTGAAAAAACGGAAGAACACCTCTTCAGGCGCGGGATTTGACCTGAAATTAAGTTGACGAAAGGAGTGTAGCTTAGCGGGTTGAAGCAGGGCAAGAAGCCGCTATAATCCAGGTTATGAAAACAAACAGGAACAAAGCCAACGTCGCGCTGATTCAAATGGTTTGCACAGAGGATCCGCGCGAGAATTTGGAGAAATGTTTGGCGCGCATCGAGGAAGCCGCCGATCAGGGCGCGCAAATCATTTCGACCCAGGAGTTGTTCCGCTCGCGGTATTTCTGCCAGAGCGAAGACCACGCGAACTTCGATCTGGCCGAGCCGATTCCGGGACCGAGCACGGAAGAGTTCGCCAAACTGGCCGCCGCGCGCGGCGTTGTAATCGTCGGCTCGTTGTTTGAACGGCGCGCTCCGGGCCTTTACCACAACACCGCCGTGGTGATTGACGCCAACGGCCATCTGGCCGGCGTTTATCGCAAGATGCACATCCCCGACGATCCGAGCTATTACGAAAAGTTCTATTTCACTCCCGGCGATCTGGGGTTCAAATCGTTCGACACCCATTACGCCCGCGTCGGCGCGCTCGTTTGCTGGGATCAGTGGTATCCCGAAGCCGCGCGATTGACGGCGCTCACCGGCGCGCAGATTCTGTTTTACCCGACCGCCATCGGCTGGCATCCGAGCGAGAAAGCCGGGTACGGCGAGCGCCAGCACTCGTCGTGGGAGACGATCCAACGCGCGCACGCCATCGCCAACGGCGTTTACGTTGCGGTCGCCAACCGCGCTGGCCACGAGCCAGGGCCGGATGGAAATCCGAATGGTGGGATCGAATTCTGGGGACAGAGCTTCATCGCCGATCCTTCAGGGCAGATCATCGCCAAAGCCGGAGTCGCGGAAGAAACGATCCTGATGGCCGAATGCGATTTCAGCAGGATTGACGTACAGCGCACGCATTGGCCGTTTTTGCGTGACAGGCGGATTGACGCTTATCAAGACATCACGAAACGTCTGA
>Ga0187893_10011827_pt1 | contig 12558 bp, 11 predicted proteins | sample MA1701074metaG_FD_139574 | JGI IMG/M metagenome (GOLD analysis project Ga0187893, IMG submission 139574) | White microbial mat communities from a basaltic lava cave in the Kipuka Kanohina Cave System on the Island of Hawaii, USA - MA170107-4 metaG ...
AATCGAAGCCACGCTTGATATTGTCGGCGCCAAGGCTGGCGCCCACCGTGCGTTCCTCGACGATCTCCATCGGCGCTGCCAGCGCGCCAGCCCGCAACAGGAGCGCCACATCGCGTGCCTCCGTCGTCGTCATCCGGCCGCTGATCTGCACACGTCCGCCCGGAATCTCCGAGCGAATAACTGGCGCCGTTACCACTTCGCCTTTCCCCTTTTCAACCAGCACCATCGCCATGCGCTTTCCTACGCTCTCCCGCGTGACTTGCTGGAAAATCGTTGCACCACGGCCGTCCAGGTTGATGTGCACCGCCGGCTCGCCGGTCTGGTTGTCGAAACCAGGCTGGGCGTCCGATATGCGATCTCCCGTAAGAATCACTTCGCGCTTCAGCAGGTACGGTACCCCTTCGCGGTCGTACAGGAGTTCGGCTCCGAATGGCAACTGTCCGCCGACTGCAGCCTGCAACGAGGCGCTGTCGCTATGTTCCTCATCCACCATCCGCACTTCCAGGGTCGCCGTACGGCCTAGAATGTCCTTGGCCTTGGCGGTGTCCTGCACACCCGGCAGCTGCACTACCACCCGATCGAGGCCCGACTGCTGCACGATCGGCTCGGCAACGCCAAGTTCATTGACGCGATTGCGCAGTGTCGTGATGTTTTGCTGCAATGCGAAGTCCTGGATTCTTTTTCGCACTTCGGGCTTCAGCGATGCCGTGACCAGGAACTCGCTACCGGTGTCCTCTGGCTTGAGCGCCAGATCCGGATTCTGTCGCTCGATTTCCTCTACAGCCTTGTCGCGCACGTCGGCATCGCGGAACCTGACCTGCACCGTCTGGCCTTCCCGCGAGATGCCGCTGTAACGAATCTCCTTGGCACGCAACGTCGTACGGATATCCGCCGAGTAACGGTCCGCGGCCTTCGTCAGCGCGCCAGCCATGTCAACCTGCAGAAGAAAGTGCACGCCGCCGCGCAGATCAAGGCCCAGATACATCGGCAGCGCATTCGCGCGGGCGAGCCAATGAGGTGAACTCGACAGCAGGTTGAGCGCAACGACGTAATTTTCGCCAAGGGCGTTCTGCAGTACGTCCTTGGCCTTGAGTTGGGTGTCGGTATCGGCCAAACGCACCTTGATACTGCTCGCTTCGAGGAAAACGCCGTCGGGAGTGATATTAGCCTGACCCAGCGCCTGTTCCACACGTGCGCGCAATGGCTCGTCAACTCTGGCAGTGGACTTGCCGGGCGAAATTTGCACGGCGGGTACTTCCCCGAAGAAGTTGGGCAGCGTGTACAGAAAGCCGACCGTCAGGGCGACGGCGATGATGATGTACTTCCAGAGCGGGTAGCGATTCATGTCGGGTTTGTGAGGCGCACGACGTCAGATACGAGGATTCGCGGAGCGCTGTTCCTCAGCCCTGGCCGGCGGTCTTGATGGTTCCCTTGGGCAGCAGGGTCGTGATCGAGGGCTTCTGAACCTGAATTTCAACGTTCGGTGCAATTTCCACCGACACGAAGTTGTCGCCGACTCTGGTAACTCGTCCGAGCGCGCCGCCTGCGGTGACCACTTCGTCTCCCTTTTGCAGTCCACCAAGCATCGCGCGATGCTCCTTGGCACGCTTGGCCTGAGGACGAATTAGCAGGAAGTACAGCAGTACGAACATCAGCACGAGAGGGAGGAGTCCGAACAGGTCCATGCCTCCCGCCGCCGGAGCAGACTGCGCATACACATTACCGATAAACACGAGATTTCCTCCGGTCCAGGTTTAAACCGACCTATCGACAAGCGTCGTTCTTGTCGTCCGGAATCGGTTCATGTGGCTCATTGCGCCCCGCCAAACGCAAGCGCTGAGCCTAAAAAGTGGCGCATTTTAGCATGGCTGTGCCTGGGCAAGACGCAGTCCGTCGACATGTTCAGAAAACCGTCCTGCGCTGATGGCATCGCGCAGGCCACACATCAATTCCTGATAGAAGAAGAGGTTGTGAAGAGTGTTCAAACGCGCACCGAGAATCTCGTTGATGCGCTGCAGATGATGCAAATAGGCACGCGAGAAATTCCGGCAGGTGTAGCACTCGCACGCGGGATCCAGTGGTCCAATGTCGTCGCGGTACCGGGCATTGCGCAACCGGATGACGCCATTACGGGTGAAGATCCAGCCGTTACGCGCGTTGCGGGTAGGCATGACGCAGTCAAACATGTCGATTCCACTCGCTACCGCTTCAACAATGTCCGCTGGGGTGCCGACCCCCATGAGATAGCGCGGCGCCCCGGACGGCAGTCGGGGCGCGGTGTAGTGCAGGATTCGCCGCATGTCCTCCTTCGGCTCACCCACCGACAGCCCGCCAATCGCGAAACCGTCGAAGCCGATTTCCGTCAACGCCTTTATCGACGCGTCGCGCAGGTCTTCGTAAATGCCCCCCTGAACGATACCGAACAGGGCGTTTGCGTTTCCCTCGTGGGCGCGCCTGCTCCTTTCTGCCCAACGCGTCGTCAGCCGCATTGAATCCGCGGCCTGATGGTGATCGGCCGGATACGGCGTGCACTCGTCGAAGATCATCGCGATATCGGAATCAAGAACGCGCTGGATCTGCATGGAGTCCTCGGGGGACAGGAAACAGGCATCGCCGTTGACGGGCGAACGGAATCTGACTCCCTCCTCGGTGATCTCGCGCATCTCACCAAGGCTGAATACCTGAAAGCCACCCGAATCCGTGAGGATTGGTCCATCCCAACCCATGAAACGATGCAAACCACCGTGCGCCCGAATCACGTCCAGACCGGGGCGCAGCCAAAGGTGAAACGTGTTGCCAAGAACGACGTGTGCTCCGACCGCACGCAAATCGGCCGGGCTCATGGCCTTGACCGAACCATAGGTGCCGACGGGCATGAATGCAGGCGTTTCCACCGTACCGTGTGCAAGCGTGAGCCGGGCCCGACGCGCTGTTCCGTCCGTCGCCATGATTTCGAACTTCATGGTCATGATCTCGCAGGCGGTGCAACGTCGATCAACATGGCGTCTCCATAACTGAAGAAGCGGTAGCGGCTATCGACCGCGTGGCGATAGGCAATCCGGACATGGTCGGTCCCGGCGAACGCACATACCAGCATGAGCAGCGTGGAACGTGGCATGTGAAAGTTCGTGAACAGGCGGTCCACGACTTTGAAGCGGTATCCCGGGCGGATGAAAAGACGGGTTTCCGCGGCGCCGAGCATCGATTTGCCCGACTGTGCCGCGGATTCGAGTGCACGCAGGCTGGTCGTCCCCACCGCGGTGATGCGCCCGCCGCCGGCTCGCGTTTCCGCCACCGCGCGCGCGGTTTCTGCGGGAATCTCGTAGCGCTCGCCGTGCATTACATGCTGTTCTACATCGGGTACCCGAACCGGCTGGAAAGTGCCCGCGCCGACATGTAGCGTGATGTAGGCAAACCGCACGCCGATTTCGGCAAGGCGCCGTAACACTTCGTCATCGAAATGCAGGCCGGCGGTGGGCGCCGCCACGGCCCCCGGCACGCGAGCGTAGACGGTCTGGTAACGAGCCTCGTCATCGCTTTCTGCGCGACGCTCGATGTAGGGCGGCAGCGGTACTTCGCCCAGACGCTCGAGCACCCCTGCCACATCGTCGCCGAACTCCAGCAGAAAAAACTCTCCTTGACGTTCGACCGTCGTGGCATGCGCGATTTCACCAAACCGAATCTTCTGTCCGGGATTGGGAGTGTGGCTCGTTCGCAACATCGCCAGTGCGCGTCGCGGACTCACGATTTTCTCGATCAGTACCTCCACCCTGCCCCCTGAATCCTTGAAACCCTGCAGTCGGGCCTTGATGACTTTGGTGTCATTGAAGACGAAGAGGTCGCCTTTGCGTACCAGCAGCGGCAAATCGACAAATAGATGATCGGAGTACGTTCCGGTTACGCCGTCAAGATACATCAGCCGGCTTCCACTGCGCCGCGTTGCGGGGAACTGTGCGATCAGGTCCTGGGGAAGCTCATAGTCGAATTCTTCGATTTTCATTGCGCGCATTATATCGGCCGCAGACGACGCTCCCATTTGCCCGGTAACGCCGAAATCCAGGATAATTGCGCTCCCGTGCAAGATGCTCGCAGTAGAGCGTACTTGGCGAGAATTTGGACGATTGCCGAGATGGCGGAACCGGCAGACGCACGGGACTTACAATATCGCGCCGTCCGCGCTGTTGCGGCGAAGGCTAACTTGGCTTCGGCAAGTAGTTAAAGGCACAGCCCGGCCGGAGCTAAAATCCCGCGAAAAACGGGCAACATAACGATATTTGCCGGGATGGCGGAACTGGTAGACGCACGGGACTCAAAATCCCGCGGTGGTAACACCATGGGGGTTCGATTCCCCCTCCCGGCACCAGACACTCACGAACGTCAGCGATTCCTCACGATTCGCAGTCACGGATACGGATCAGACGGGCTCCAGCCCACAGAAAATGAAACTTCTCATCAAGAAGACAGATAACGATGGCCGCCTTGCCCTCATTCCCGACTTCCTGAAGACTTTCTGGACCATTAGCGTCACGGACATCGGCAAGCGCGAGGAATTGGTGCGCGAACTTCTCGATACCGACGCGATGGTCTCGATGGACTGGCCGAATGGAATGCCTCCGGCGCCCAAGTTGCGGCTGCTTCAGCTTCCGGGGGCCGGCACCAACGACATCGACTTCGAGGCGGTGCCCGCTCAAACCACCGTGTGCAACGTGTACGAGCACGAAATCGGCATTGCGGAGTATGTTATCTCGGCGATGCTACAGTGGGTAATTGGGATTCCGCGCATGGACGCGGCCTTGCGCAGTGGCAATTGGTACGGCTCGCACCTAACTGGTCCTCCGCATGATGAACTGCATGGAAAGACTGCCGGCATCATCGGTTATGGCCGCATAGGTCGCGAAGTCGCGCGCCGCGCGCGCGCGTTCGGCATGAATGTGATTTCCTGCAATCGCACGCCTCGGAATGCCGACGCGTTCGTTGGGCGCGTGGAAGGGATGAAATACCTGCCCACACTGCTGCAGGAATCTGACTTCGTCGTCCTGTCACTGCCGCTGGACCCGTCGACCACGGGGATGATCGGCGCGCAGCAGCTGAAGGACATGAAACGAGACGCTGTGATCATCAACGTCGCGCGCGGCGCCTTGATCGATGAACGCGCTTTGTTCGAGGCATGCAGGGACAAACGCATCGGCGGTGCAATCATCGATACTTGGTTCAATTATCCCGCGAACGGGAACACTGACGCCGAGCCCTCGTGCCTGCCATTCCGTGAACTTGGGAACGTCATCATGACGCCACATGCATCGGGATGGACGAAAGGCTTGCTGCCGCGCCGCTGTAAGATAATGGCCGAAAATCTGGATCGGCTGGCCCGTGGCCAACCTCTCATAAACGTCGTCAGGCAACCTGACGCTGACCGGTGATTGGCAAACCACCCGGATCATACAAAAGGAAAAACCATGGAGAACTCCGCGATCGAGGGCGCCGCCAAATTGATTTGGGATACATGGCAGGCCAACGATCGTATCGGAGCCCTTCCGGTCGCCTGCCGACCGACGAGCCGGCAGGAAGGTTACGATGTGCAGGCGGCCGTGGCCCGTCTGTCCGGACAGGCCATATACGGGTGGAAGATTGCCGCGACCAGTCAGGCCGGCCAGAAACACATCGGCGTCGACGGACCGCTGGCCGGACGTCTCCTGGAGAACCGCGCATACAAGTCCGGCGCCAGCATTCCGATGGGCAACAATCTGATGAAGGTTGCCGAAGCGGAGTTCGCGTTTCGAATGGCGCGTGACCTGCCGCCCCGAGCGCCCGCATATACGACGAAAGAGGTACTTGATGCGGTTACGTCACTGCATCCGGCCATCGAAATTCCGGATTCCCGATATCGGGATTTCTCGAAAGCAGGGGCCGCGCAACTGATCGCGGACAATGCGTGCGCCAGCTACTTCGTTCTCGGGCCGGCGACCACCATCGACTGGCGCCCACATCATCTGGCCGAACATCCTGTGTCGGCGTGGGTAAACGGAAAACGCGCACGGGACGGCAAAGGCGCCAACGTCCTTGGAGATCCCCGCTTTGCGCTTACATGGATTGTCAATGAGCTTTCGGCCGTTGGCGAAACGCTTCGCGCCGGACAAGTCGTGACGACGGGCACATGCGTTATGCCTGTGGAGATCGCGCCTGGTGATCATGTGGTCGCGGTCTTCGGTGTTTTCGGGCGTGCTGAAGCGCGAATTTCACCCTAGCCACAGCGACAAACTTCCCCATAAAATCAAAGGTTCGCATGGCACGCAATCACGTTCCATGCGATAGTAGGCATTGTCAGGGCGCGGTCGGGACGCGTCGGTGAGCCGCAGTCCGCGTCGATCACCGGCGGACCGGGTCGGGCAAGGCGTCCAACCCGATACAGCGTCCAAGAGGAAATGAGGCCGAATGCAGCTTTACTACCCGCGCTCGTTTCTGAAGTTGATTCTGGCCGGCTTTTCACTCGCCGTCCTGCCGCTCATTTTCGCGCTCGTTAACAACGCCTTCTCGATTCACCAACTCGCCACGCACAGCCAGCGCGTGGTTTACCAGGCCGTTCAGGCGACCCAGAACAGCCGGTTCCTGATCGAGCAGATAACCAACATGGAGCGCAGCGTTCGCCAGTTCGCGATCATCGGCGAACCGTCACTGCTGCAGGGTTACGGACTCGCCCACGAGCGATTCGTGGATACCGCCCGCCGGATGGCCATGCTGCCACTGGATTCGCGGCAGAAGCAGGCGCTGGAGGCCCTGCGCGCGAGGGAGGTTGCACTGTTCGAACGTATCGGACAGTCGGGGGCAAAGTCGGATGTCATTGGATTGGCGGTAGCAGAGCTAGCCGCATTGTCAGAAGCGGCACGCGTACTCGACGAGCAAGGCAACCTGCTCGTGGACCGCGAAGTCGACACCATGCAGAAAATGGCCGGTGAAGTGCAGCGATTCATATATTGGCAGTTGCTGGCATTGGTGCCGATTGCCCTGCTGCTGGTCGTTGCGGCAACGCTGCTGATCTCAAAGCCCATCGCCCAGCTAGAATCAGCGATACAAAACCTGGGGGAGGGAAGATTCGATACGCGCGTGACCGTCAGCGGCCCGGCCGACCTGGAGTCCCTTGGGCGGCAGCTGGACTGGCTGCGACTGCGCCTGCTCGATCTCGAAGAACAGAAATCGCGATTTCTGCGCCACGTGTCGCACGAACTGAAAACGCCGCTAACGGCACTGCGGGAAGGCGTGGAACTCCTGTCCGACGAGGTGACCGGAAGAATGACCGCAGGTCAGTTCGAGATTGCCCGCATCCTCAGACAGAACACATTGCGACTGCAGAAGCTGATAGAAGACTTGTTGAACTATCACAGCGCGCAGTTTCACACTTCGGCGCTGACGTTTTCCCAGTTCGATCTGAAAGTCATGGTGACACGCGTTGCGCAACAGCATTCGCTGACGATGCGCAGCAAGAATTTGAGCCTTAACCTGTCTGCCTCCGACCTCCATATGGAGGCCGACGAAAACAAGATAGAAGCCATCATCGACAACCTCGTGTCCAACGCCATCAAGTTCTCGCCGGCGGGCGGCACCATCCGCGTGCAGCTGCGCCGGCGCGGCGCGGATGCCGTGATCGATATCATGGACGAAGGGCCTGGCATTGCTCCCGACGAACGCGGGCGCGTCTTCGAACCATTCTATCAAGGCAATACAGCCTACACTGGCTCGGTGAAAGGTACTGGCCTCGGGCTGGCGATCGTACGCGAGTACGCAACAGCGCACCAGGGCAACGCGGAGGTGATCGAGGACGGCAACCCCGGCGCACACCTGCGCGTGGTGCTGCCGACACGACAGATGGTGGCTGCCGCATGAGCGACCTGGCGCTTGGCAATACGCGAAGCGGCGCAGGGCCGTTCACGGGAATTCGTCCGCTGAGTGCGCCACGTGGCGCGCATTTTGGCGATTACAATGCGCGCGTCCGGGCTCGGTTCAAGGGCGGAACTCGCCTGCGCTGTTCATCGCGCAACGTCGAAGGAGATCGTGGGCGAAGCCAATACGGCGGGATCCCTGGACCCCAATCCATGCGTCACTTCTTCCATCATCATAGGGGCGTACACGTGTTGAGGCTTTATATCGGTCCGATCGCCGTGCTCGCCACTCTTTTCGGCGGATGCATGGCAACCACCGGAACGAATACGACTCACGACCCTTGGCACGAGGCGGTGGTCGTCCCCACTCAAAATGACGACGTCCGCGCGTTGCGCTTCTACGAGAAACTGCTTGTGCTGAAGGGAGCGGAACTTACGCGTAAACTTGAAACGACTCGTCAGGAATTCGAAAAAGATCGTTCGGAGCTCAACCGTGTACAGCTCGCCATGCTCCTGTCTCTGCAGGGCACCGGGTTTCGCGACGACCAGGCCGCGCTGAGTCTTGTTCAACCTTTTGCGAACGACAAGCGGTACGAAAACTCTCAGCTGCGTACGCTGGCAATGGTCCTTTATGCCCAGCTTTCCGAATTGAAGAGACTGGATTCAGAACTAAAGCGAGTGGATTTTGAAGTGAAACAGCTGGATGGGGCACTTCAGCTGCAAACCGCCAAAGCCAAGGAAGAACAGCGCCGCGCGGACGCGCTGCAGCAGAAGCTGGAGGCCATTCTGGATATGGAAATGAAGATGATCGAGCGTGAGCAGACGTCGCCACCAAAGAGAAGATAAACATGTCAAAGGCAAGAATACTCATCGTCGACGATGATCCCGATCTGCTACGACTTCTGACGTTGCGATTGGAGGGTGCCGGCTATGCAGTGGAGAGCGCCGACAGCGCGGAGCGTGCGTTAGCGCGCCTCTCTGTGGCCACCCCCCAACTTGTGATAACCGATCTGCGAATGAGCGGAATGGATGGAATGGCGCTGTTCGAGAATATCCACAAGAGCAATTCGGCGCTGCCTGTCATCATCCTGACAGCGCACGGTACGATTCCCGATGCGGTAGCGGCGACCCAGCGCGGCGTATTCGGGTATCTCACGAAGCCATTCGAAAGCAAGGAGCTGCTCCAGCAGGTCGAAAGAGCCATCACCCTCGGCGGCAGTCACGCTGAAAGGCCGGCAGGTGATGCCGACTGGCGCGTCGAGATCATCACCCGCAGCCCGGCGATGGAAAGCATCCTCGGCAAGGCCAAGTTGGTGGCCGCCAGCGATGCCAGCGTGCTGATTCTGGGCGAAAGCGGTACTGGAAAGGAACTGCTGGCACGGGCGGTGCACCGGGCAAGCCCACGCGCCGAGAGGCCTTTCGTTGCGGTCAATTGCGGCGCCATACCCGAGCAACTCCTGGAGTCCGAGCTTTTTGGCCATATGAAAGGCTCGTTTACTGGCGCCGCCCGCGACTACAAGGGGCTGTTCCAGGCTGCAGAAGGAGGCACGGTTTTCCTCGATGAAATAGGCGATATGCCGTTGCCGCTCCAGGTAAAGCTGTTGCGCGTGTTGCAGGAGAAGGAAATCCGGGCGATTGGCTCGACCCAGACAATCCCCATGAACGTGCGCATCATTTCGGCAACACATCGCAACCTCGAGGACGCGATCAAGATCGGGGCCTTTCGCGAAGACCTTTACTACCGGCTGAACGTCGTTTCGTTCGCTCTGCCCTCGCTCGCCGAGCGTCGCGAGGACATTCCGGTGCTGGCTGCATACTTCCTCGCGCAGCTTGCGAATAAGTACAAGAAGCCGCTCAACGGATTTGCCTCCGAGGCGATGGAAGTCCTGGTGAAATCGTCGTGGCCCGGCAACGTACGTGAACTTTACAACGTGGTGGAACAGGCGGTTGCATTGTCAACCACGCCGATCATTCCGCCTGCGCTCGTGGAAAACGCGATTCGGGGGCAGACTGCAGAACTGTCATCTTTCGAGGCCGCCAGAAGCGAATTCGAGCGCGAATACCTCGCCAAACTCCTCAAGATCACCGGCGGCAACGTCACCCAGGCGGCACGACTGGCCAAGCGCAACCGCACCGAATTCTACAAACTGCTCCAGCGGCACCACCTCGATCCCAAGCTGTTCAAGGCACTTTGACCGGTTCACCATTTGTTCCGGAATGACATCGAAATTCCATTTTCGAGTAGACAGTCAAGTCCTAATTTGACCGCACTGTCGCCGTTCGGCGACACGCTCGCCGGGTGCAGAATCGCTTGCCCCGCATAACTATCTGCCTTGATTACGTTAATCTTTTCTGGCATGAAGGCTGCTTCATAACACTCTGAAAGTGTTCTGAAAGTGGCGTCGCGGTAGGCGGCTTCGACTGGGGCCGCGTCCGCTCGCCGATCAGATTGCAACGTTCGATTTTGTGAATCCAACTAGAAAAATGGACCAGAACAGCCGCTTTTTACCCTTCTTGACCGTCGCCGCCGCCGCTTCCGTGGTCGCTTTCAGCAGCATCGGAATTGCCGCGATCACCGGACACCTGCCTATCGCCAAGTCGGGACTCAACCCCTTTTCAGCATTTGGTGGTGCGCCTGCGGAATCGAAATCCAGCACGAACCGGCTGCCTGCCGGCAGTTCGAATAAAGGGCTGACGCGTAAACCTGGTGAAGCCGTGCCGCAAGGCATTCCAATAAGCTTCCGCCCCGGCGCACGCGTTTCGGCGGGCAAGCCGTCCTGTCCGAACTGCGGTATCGTGGATTCCATTAAGCCGCAACAGGCAAGTGGCGATGGCGACAAGCTTGCCAACGCACTCGGCACGACCGGGATGGCGTACAAGGTCGACAGGCAAGAACGCGGTTCCTCCAGCTTTACCGTCGTTGTTCGCATGGAGAACGGCACCTTGCGCACGGTCCATGAAAACCATCGTCCGCCGTTCAGCATCGGTGAGCGCGTCAAGCTTGTCAACGGAACGGTTATTCCGCTGGGTTGAGTTGAAGCAGTGATGATTGGAAACGGCAAATCCCGATGATTGGACTCTGGACGCGTTCGCTGGTTTATGTCGTAGCGATTTCGCTAAGCAATATCGCCTCGTTTCCCTATGCAAATGCCGCGCTGATCTCGACCGATCAGGTCGCGCACGCGACGAACCAGGATCGACTCGCCATAAACGCAATGCTCGCTCGTCCTGATATTCAGACAGAGCTCATCAGGCGCGGCGTAAGCATTGACGAGGCGAATCAGCGCGTGGCTGCGCTTTCCGATGAGGAGGTGCGGACCCTTTCTCGGCAGATCGACTTGCTTCCTGCTGGCGGAGTCGATGTCCTTGGCGTGATTTTGATCGTGTTCATTGTCCTACTCATTACCGATATTCTTGGCTTAACTAAAGTGTTCAGCTTCACGCGCCCGATCAAATAAAGCTCTTCAATGCGTTTTTGCGTTATTAACGCCCGATTTCCTCCCTTATCGGGCGTTTTTTTTGCCTGTTTGCTGCTCGTCGGCTGCGCTGCCCCACAAAGCCGCGCGCTCCGGACTGCTCTTCCCCCGCTGCTTCCGACTGCGGTCGAACTGGACGAGGTAGCGTTTTTTCCGCAAGAGAAGTATCAGTGCGGACCTGCCGCGCTCGCGACCACGCTCACCGCCGCCGGAATCGGCGCGACACCGGAGGAACTGTCACCCCAAGTATTTCTGCCGGCCCGTCGCGGCAGCCTGCAAGCAGAAATGCTTGCCGCAGCCCGCCGTCACCAGGCAATGGCCGTTACGCTTCCGCCGAAACTTGACGCGTTGCTCCTGGAACTGGCCGGCGGGACACCGGTCATCGTGCTGCAAAACCTCGCCCTGGACTGGCTTCCGGTCTGGCATTACGCAGTTGTGGTCGGGTATGATCTTGCCGCCGGCGAAGTCGTTCTGCGCTCGGGTCGGATCAAGCGACGGGTGATGTCGATTCCCGCATTCGAGCGCACGTGGGAACGCGGCCGTTTCTGGTCGATGGTGACCGTGCCCCCTGGAGTCATCCCCGCGACCGTTGAGGCGAGCGAATACCTGCAGGCCGCGGTCGCATTCGAAAAAGTCGCTTCCGCGGCGTCCGCTCGGACTGCCTACGCCGCCGCGACGGAAAAATGGCCTGACGATCAGTTGGCGTTACTAGGTCTTGGCAATACCGCGTTTTCCCTCCAGGATTGGCAGGCCGCCGAGTCTGCGTTCCGGAAGCTGTCGGAATTGGCTTCGGACCCGGTGCCCGCATTGAACAATCTTGCGCTCGCATTGGATGCGCAAGGGCTGCTTGCCCAGGCATTGCAAGTCGCCCGGCGGGCGGCTAGCCTTGGGGGGCCGTTTGCCCCCCAGGCTAGAAATACTTTGGCGACGCTCATCGAAAAAGCAAATGATGCCGGCGACCCGGACCCGTGACTTCATGAAGAAATACTTGCTGCTGCCGGCTGCGCTGATGTGCGCATGCGCCGCCCAGAAGAACGAACCCAATGTGAATCTGGGCGGTTACCCGCCCGATTTCCGTGCTGGATATCTCGACGGCTGCGAGAGTGCGAAGCGTCCGGTCGGCCACAAGAAAGACGAGCAACGTTTCCGACGCGAGCCCCAATATGCTGCCGGCTGGCGCGACGGCTTCGACATTTGCAATAAGCAAA
>Ga0187893_10011828_pt1 | contig 12557 bp, 10 predicted proteins | sample MA1701074metaG_FD_139574 | JGI IMG/M metagenome (GOLD analysis project Ga0187893, IMG submission 139574) | White microbial mat communities from a basaltic lava cave in the Kipuka Kanohina Cave System on the Island of Hawaii, USA - MA170107-4 metaG ...
CCTGAACGATCTGGTCGGTGTACCCGACAATCCCCGCCCTACCTGGGTCGTTGCCAGGGGAATTGAAGATGTTGATTTGGTGAAAGACAAGAGCAAGGCCGATGTCGACGACCTGGTGAAGCAATTTCAGGGTGGGCCTGCTGCGTAGGACCTTCTCTTCTCTCTAGTCGGGAATCCAAGAGCAATACAAGCTTGTCATTGAAGTCGCACTCCTGCGATCTTGTCGGTATGCGTGACACGCTTGTGGATGTCGTTCGCTTCTACTTCATTCCGTCAAAACTCCATTGCAAGCCAAAGCACCACTGATCATCGCTCTTGGAAATAATCCGCTGCAGCCAGTAGTGTCATGCTGGAGGAAGGCGTTAGTAGGCACCCCGATCTGCGCAAATGGCACTTCCCGGCAGAATAGTACTTTCTCCCCCTGCCACGTTATGCTTTGATGCATCGAACGACATGCTGAGCCTTGACCTGCTGTGCGACCGGAGCTTCACAGTTCGCGTTTATCGAGGCACAACTGACAAGGTCGTTTGAGATCAAGCAGACCCGCCATGTCCGATTGGAACGGGAGAAATCACTATGAAAATGAGCCGCCGTTGCTTTCTTTCGACTCCTGTCCTGGTCGGGGGACTGGGCCAACTGCGTATGACCCGATTGAGTGCGGCTGATGCCCCGTTGGCTCGCAGGTTTTACATCGATCTCAGTTGTAGCCGCATAGGGGTGAAGGCGACGTTTCTTGAATCAATGGACTTGGCCGTCCGTCATGGGTTCGAAGCTGTCGATCCCGATGCTAAGTATTTCGACCAGCTGTCGGATCTGCAGATCAGTGACCTGCTGGCACAGATGAAAACCAAAGCGTTGCGCTTTGGTCCGGCAAGCTTACCGGTGGACTTTCGCAAAGACGACACAACATTCTATGAGGGATTGAAAAGTCTGCCTGAGAGTTGCAAAGCCCTGCAGCGAGCAGGGGTTTGGCGGGTGAGCACGTATGTTCTGTCGTTCGATCGGAATCTGTCGTACCTTCAGAACTTCCGGTCTCATGCCTATCGGCTCCGTGCCTGTGCGCAGATCCTGAAAGATCATGGTCAAAAGCTGGGCCTCGAGTACCTCGGCCCGATGACCCTTTGGCGGAGAGAACGGCATGCGTTTATCCACAGCCTTAACGAGACCAAAGAACTTATCGCAGCGATAGGTACTGGCAACGTTGGGATTCAGCTCGACAGTTGGCACTGGTTCACCGCACAGGAAACGGAAGCAGATCTTCTCACGCTGCGCAATGAAGACATCGTTACTGTGGACCTTAACGATGCTCCGCAAGGGATAGCGGTAGACAAGCAGATCGATAGCGCCCGTGAACTGCCGGCTGCCACGGGAGTCATTCCCATCAAGACATTTCTCGATGCACTGCGGAAGATTGGCTACGACGGCCCAGTTCATGCGGAGCCGTTTAATGCGCCCTTGAGGGCTCTGCCTCGCGAAGAAGCGTGTGCCGCGACGGCCGCCGCGATGAAGAAAGCCTTCGCGCTTTGAGAGGGTTGATTCTCTCTCCTGGGAGTGCGGGCGTCCCACCCGTAGTTTGTGGCACAAAACTCCACAGCTTCTGTCGAGGCCAGTGCGGTCGCCCGCGCTCCCAGGCCTGTGTATTGTTTCTATTGACGACGGGAAACCTCACCGTGAGGAGGGTGAGCTCATGAAAAGAGCCGTGAACACTGTTTTCCTGCTGATGACCCTGTCTGTCATCGCTACGCCCCAAAGCTGGCGTCCGCCTGCGGAAAGAGAACGCTGCCCATCTCGATGGGGCGCCGATGACGAACGCGGCTCCATGAACCATCAGAAGCCGGAAGCGGTTCTCAAGGCCACGCGCCTGATTCGCACCGGTGAGGTCTTGGAGTTAGGCCGCGTCCTATCGAGCACCATGCCCCTTTTTGGAACACGAAGTTTTGGTTTGCACACGAAGCGGACCTTCATGAACACCGCGCCCAATCGCCGCGGCAGCAACGAAGAGCTGGTTGTCGCGGAGCTTGGACAAGTGGGAACGCAGTTCGACGGCTTTACGCACCAAACCATAGGCGACGCTGTCTACAACTGTGTGAAGGTGGACGATATTGCCACGCGTTCTGGTTTTACCAAACTGGGCATCGAGAAAGTGGGCATGGTGTTCACGCGCGGCGTGTTGATCGACGTGGCAAGCTTGAAGGGAGTTGAGATGCTTGCACCGTCCTACGAGATCACTGTCAGTGATTTGCAGCAGGCTCTGACCCGGCAGAACCTCGGGCTACAGCCAGGCGACGCAATTCTTGTCAATACCGGCTGGGGCCGGCTTTGGGAGAAGGACAACGTCCGGTATCTCGGCCCATCTCCCGGAATTGGAGTTGCCGCAACAGAATGGTTGGGCAAGCAAGATCCTCTCCTCATCGGTGGAGACACCGGGCCCGTTGAAGTCATGCCCAATCCGGATCCACAGTTGAATCAGCCTGTGCATCAGATGCTGCTCGTGCAGCGTGGCATTCACTTGTTGGAGAACCTGAAACTGGACGACCTCTCCGAGAGGCATGTTTACGAGTTTGCCTTCGTCATGCAGCCCCTGAAGATCAAGGGAGGAACAGGCTCAACGGTCGCGCCAGTCGCGATTCGTTAGCCGGTGTTTGATCGCTCAGAAGTTTACAAGCCTCCGCGTAAGCAACCACCTCTGATCGGTGTTCCTATCTTTCCGCCGGCGATGCGTGTCTCTGCGGACACAGCGTGGCTGGGCGGACACGCCGAGAGACTCTTCATCCAATGCTAACCCACAAAGAATCAACGCTATAGCTGCTGGCAGGTCGCCTGCATTGTCAGGATTGCCAAAAGGTTTCGGGAGAAAGGGGCGATCCGAAGATGATCCGAATCACACTTTACCTGACAGCGGCGATGACGGTAGCGCTCTTGCGGACGAGCAGCGGCCTAGCCGATACGCAGAGAGAACCAAAGCGGGAAATCGTTGTCAGCGTGGCTGACCGCAAGCTCGCCCTGATTGAAGACGGCCAGGTCGTGAAGATCTACGCTGCTGCCGTCGGTGCTTCATCCAGCCCCAGCCCGGCTGGTGAATTCACCATCACCCATCGGATTCCGAAGCCGACCTACTATGCCCCCGGAAAGATCATCGGACCCGGAGCATCCAATCCACTGGGCACGCGATGGCTTGGACTCAGCCTCAAGGGCTTTGGCATTCACGGCACCAATGCTCCTCGTTCGATCGGAAAGAATGAGTCACATGGCTGCATTCGGTTGAGGAACCGTGACGTGGAAGACCTGTTCGAAAGAGTTCGCGCAGGCGACCGTGTCGAGATTCATCAGGAGATCGACGATCGTGTGGCAGTCATCTTCGGCCATCCACAAGACACTACAGCAGCCGCACAACCCGCCCATCCGGTTTTGGAAGCCGGAACCTCGATGCTCGCCGCGATCGAGCAGAAGCCGCCAGCCGATGCATTGCGCGGAATGTCAGAGTAGCTCCGCATCCCCACCTTGCTATCTGAGAGAGGAGATACCATGTTCGCTCTGAAGTGTCTGATGCTCGGCCTTGGCCTTGTCTGGTTCGGCGCCGCGGCAGCCATGCTCATCATGGATTTGCTGGAACTACGAAAACTTCGCGCCCGCACCAGCGATCTCTCTGGATCCGACACACCTCGTCGTCCTATACGCTGGAAAATCGCAGGGCGAATGATGCTGCTCTCCATGCTGCCGATGCTGCTGGGAATGAGCATCAGCGTCATTCCTACCGGCATGGCGGGCGTGCGCATCTCTCAGATTTCCGGACCGCGGCCGGGCACGCTCCTGCCCGGTGTTCATTGGGTGGTTCCCTTTGTCCACCAAGTGGAGCTCTACAGCACGCGAGACCACCTCTTTAGCACCGCTGTTGCCGAAGATCCCAAACGGAAAACGGATCTCCTGAAGGTGCACACCAAAGAGGGGCTAGGTGTCGGGTTGGCTGTTTCGGTTCGATTCCGTTTCGACCCGCGCCGGCTGGACTCGATCTATGCCACTCTGCCTCAGCCCGTCGAAGAAGAAATCGTGCCAGTGGTCGTGGCCAGCGTCCTGCGCCAACTGGCTCCGAATTATATGGTGCGCGAACTCTTCTCCACCAAGCGAGACGAGGTCATGCGGCGTGCCACCGAAGCGATTACCCTGAGGTTGTCCGCCGATGGAATCATCGTAAAGGAAGTCATGCTTCGCGACATTGCTCTCCCGCCTGAATATGCCAAAGGACTCGAAGGCCTGTTGTTGAAACAGCAGGAAAACGAGCGGCTGTCGGTTGAAGTGGAAGTGAAGGAGAAACTTGTGCGCACCGCGGAACTTGAGGCTGAAGCGGAGAAGGCACGCGAGATCAAGCGGGCCGAAGGCCAGGCTCAGGTGACGGTGCTTCAGGCCAAGGCACAGGCCGATGCGATGCAGCACACTTTGCCGCTCAAGGAAAAACAGATCCAGCAAACACGGCTGGAGGCCGAAGCTCGGAAGGAGGCCACTGTGAAGAATGCCGACGCTGCCGCGCAGGCAAAGGTCATCGACAGCAAGGCTGAATTGGAGCGCCGCAAGCTGCTGGCCGACGCCGACGATCACCGCATCCGCGTGTTGGCCGCGGCCGACGCCGAGCGATTGAAGCTGGAGGCTCAGGTTCTGAAGCAAAACCCGCTCCTGATTCAGAAGATCATCGCGGAAAGGCTCTCCGACAAAGTACAGATCATGATGGTGCCGGCGGATGGCAAATTCTTCTTTGCGAATGACGTCTTGCGCAACATTCCGGCACTGACTGCTCAAGAGTCGAACAGCCAATAGACGCGTACCTTGTCGAGAGCGAGACCCAATTGACGCCATTCAATCCTTCACTTCGCTGGCCGACGACGTCAACTTTGTTTCATCCTGTCACTCCTTGGAAAGGCTTCTATGCTTAAACGACTCATCGCTATCGTCTTCATTTTCGGCTGCACGACCGTTGCCTGGTCGATTCTTGGGTCCACGGTCGTGCTGCGCACTGAGGTCCAGGATCGGAAGATGAAGGGCGCAGTCAGCCAGCTTTGGGGCACGGAGCAGACGCAGCGGGCGCCAACGGTGCACTACTGCACACAGCACGAAGTTCAGAACAAGCGCATCGAAGGTGGGAAGACCATCGCTGAAATCGAAACTCGGACCGTTGTCCATCCCGTGGCGCTTCGGGCCTCGCAAATCGACGCTGGTCTGTCTCTGCAGCACCGGCAGAAGGGCCTGCTTTGGTATTCCACTTACTCTGTGAACTTTGGCGGGCGATACAGCATGACGAACGACACGGCGGATCCGCATGAATACTTTGTCGAGTTCACTTTTCCGACACAAGGTGCCGTCTATGACGATTTCCGTTTCTCCATAGACGGCAAGCTACTCGAAGATCTCGCGATGTCTTCGGGTAGTGTTAAACATCCGATTCGGCTGGCGCCCGGTCAGACCGCCAAGGTCGAGATCCGTTACAATTCCCAGGGGATGGACCAATGGTGGTACGACTTCGGAGAAAACGTGCGGCAGGTGAGAGACTTCACTCTGACCATGACGACGGACTTCTCTGAAATCGACTTCCCAGCCAATAGCATCTCTCCCACCGAACGATCACGTCTCGGCAGCGGATGGAAGCTGGTCTGGAAGTACAACAACCTGCTCAGCGGCGTAAAAATAGGCATGGAACTGCCCCACAAGCTCAACCCGGGCCCCTGGGTCAGCGAAGTAACGTTCTCCGCCCCCGTATCGCTCTTCCTATTTTTCTTCTTGCTCTTCATCTTCACGACTCAGCGGAAGATTCGCATCCATCCGATGAACTACTTCTTCATTGGAACCGGCTTCTTCAGCTTTCATCTCCTGCTTGCCTATTTGGTCGATCACATTTCGATTCATGCAGCATTCCTCGTCTGTTCATTGGTTTCAGTGGGGCTGATCGTGTCGTACATGCGCCTTGTCGTTGGTGCGCGACTCGCTTTCGTCGAGATAGCACTGGCTCAGTTTGTGTACCTCGTCGTGTTTTCCTACACGTTTTTCTTTGAAGGCTATACGGGGCTGGCGATCACCATTCTTTGCGTGCTGACGCTGTTCACGGTTATGCAGTTCACAGGCAGACTCGACTGGGAGGAAGTTTTTCGCAGACGGGAGTAGCTCATAGGCGGCAGGGGACAGTTACGGCTCTGAGTCCAACATGCCCATGCGTCTGCTTCCCTGAAATCTGTCCCCTGTAACCTCTAAACCAACCTGATATAATTACGGCTCGTGATTAGAGCCCCTTTCATCTTCTGTTTATCGTTGATCCCGTTGTTTGGTTATGGCGCGGATGTCGCAGATCCGTTGCACATGGCGGTGGAGCAGCTCGCCGAACACATCAAAGCGCTGAGCGCCCCTGGAGATTCGTTCCAGCTTGAACTGGCTTCCCTGCTGGGATCTCGACTTCCTGGCGAGAACCTCTTGCGGACACAAGTGGAGAATGCATTCCGAGCGCGAGCGATCCGCCTGGGGGACAACACGTCTGCTTCCGGCAAGATCAGTATCACGTTCTCCCGGAATGTTCACGGACCTCTGATTGTGGCCAAGGTTCAGCGAGGGGAGCAAGTGCGCGTCATTCTGCTACCTTTTGAGCTGAGCCCACCCGCTCGGGTGGTTGCGGGACGTCTGGAACGTAGGCTCCTTTGGGAACAGAAGGACCCCATCCTGGATCTGACGTCGACGGAAAACGAACTTTGGGTGCTCGATTCGGCAGCCTTGTCCTACTACAACCGGCAAGCAGGCCAATGGACGCTGCAGCGAAGGCTTGTGATTCCACACGCGCGTCCCTGGCCTCGCGACCTGCGCGGAATGCTCCATGCAGATGGCGAGTTGCTGGAGGCTTATCTTCCCGGAATGTTATGCCGAGTCGAGAAGCTCCAGTTCGGTTGCGAAGAAAGCACCGCCGAGTGGCCTCTTCAATCCGGACCTCTTTCGCTTCGAGCCAGCTTCGAGCCAGGCCGCAACTTCTTCAGCGGTTTTACCACAGTGGCCTCTTCCACGCGCCCTTACATTTCGCCATTTTACGGGGCTGGAATCGTTTCTTCGGAAGGACAGGAGTTGTGGCTTCTCACGCGTCCAGACGGAAACGCCTATCTTCACAACCAGGCGCCAGAAGCGGACGTCCAGCAGAAAGAAGCCGGAGCGTTCGAATTTGGAAACGCTGGACACGTGGCCGCAATTCCCGGTTGGGGCAGCGACATAGCGGTGTTGAGCGAGGCTTGCCAAACGCGCAGCCTGGTGCTGGCCGCTGAGTCTCGTAGCGAAAGGACCGATGAAGTCCAAGCCTACGTCATTCTCAAACAGCAGCTGCAGCCGGTGGCGGAGCCTGCTGAATTCCCCGGCCCTGTCACCGCTTTGTGGTCCAAGCCGGACGGCACCGCGGTTGCAGTCGCGCACGATCGGACAAGCGGACGCTATGCGGCATACAGCCTGCGTGTCACCTGCGAATAGTACAGGCCGGCCTCCTTGTCTCCGTTTGCTGCTATGCGGCTGCGTTCTTCTCTCCGCACTGCTCTCGGCCAGTGAAGCGTCCATTCGGCCTCGGTACGGCGGAACACTTCGAGTCAAGATGCAGGGAGCAATTCGGTCACTGGACCCAGTTGATCGGCCGGCTTCCCCGTCGGAGCGAACCGGGAAGAATCGGACCACGGCTTCGATTTTCGAGGGTTTGACTCGCTTGGGCTGGGCTGGAACCGTCGAACCTTGCCTGGCGGTCTCCTGGCAGCATGATCGCGACTTCAGCAAATGGGTTCTTTCGCTGCGGCGAGGAGTCAAACTGCATGACGGCACTCCGCTGAACTCAACACTCGCCTCTAGCGCTTTGAATGCGGCAATGAAGGGAATGCGTGCAAGCGCTTCCGGAGATGCCGTCGTCATTTGGAGCGAGCGGCCGGAACCCGATTTGCCTCGCCGGTTGGCTCAATCTCAATATTCCATCTTTGTGAGAACGGCCGACGGTCATCTGGCCGGCACCGGCCCTTTTCGAGTTGCCGAATGGCAAGCCAGTCGAAGGATCAAGCTGACGGCTCATGAAGAGCACTGGGCCGGAAGGCCGTTTGTCGATGCGGTCGAGATCGAGATGGGCCGCGCTTTGCGAGACCAGCTTATGGACCTCGAACTGGGGAAGGCGGACATTGTCGAACTTGCTGCCAATCAGGTCAGAAGCGCAAGCCAACGTGGCATTCCGGTGATAACCACTCTTCCTACCCAGTTGTGGGCACTGGTTTTCCGACGAGATAGTCCCGCGGTACAAGCCGAGCGAGTGCGGGAAGCTCTGGCTCTCTCAATAGATCGGGCTTCAGCCCACACCGTGCTGCTTCAGAAACAGGGAGAGCTGTAGGGCGGCCTGTTGCCCCAATGGCTGAGTGGTCATGCTTTTTTGTTTTCAACCGCGCGAAACCTGTCTCAGGCAAAAGCTCGGCTTGCTGGACTGGCGGCTCCGTCTTGGTCATTCGCCTATGACACCCAGGACTTGGTTGAACGAAGCATCGCGGAACGCGTTGCGGTCAATGCTCGCGAAGCCGGCGTCCTGCTAAAGGCCATGGTTGAACCCGCGATGGCAGGTGCGGCCGATGTGCGATTGCAGCGCGTTCCCGTGGCCTCGACCCATACGGGCGAGGCCTTGGCACAACTGGCTCGAGATCTGGGCTTGCCCCCGATTGAAGTTCCCAACGATTCGGCAGAAGCGCTTTATCATGCAGAGCACACAGTCCTGAAATCCTTTTGGGTTGTCCCGCTGTTTCATCTACCCGCCAACTATGGTCTCAGCCAGGTTCTGAAGTCCGGCGCGGCGCGAATCTCTTCCTTTAGCGATGCAGTGGAATGGGAGTTCCCGCGTCTGGAGTTACTCTGGCTTAGCCCGCCCGGAACGCGAGGCACGCCGTGACGTTTCGCATCAAGCTTTGGCTGGTGTTTGCCGCGACCCTCTCGTTGACTGTGGCCGCGGTCACCGTGTTGGTCTACCTGTCTGCCCGCAGAGCCTTCGAAGAACTTGAGGTACAACGGACCCGAGCGCTTGTCGCCCAGTTTCGCTTCGAACTGGCCGCTCGCGGCAGGGACATTGCCAGCCGGGTGGATCGAGCCTCCCAGGCAGAAGCCGTTCAACGCATTTCCATCGACCTCAGCAGCGGTCGGGCCGATCCAGCGAGCTACGTAGAGACGGCACGGGAACTCGCATCCGCTCAAGCATTGGACTTTCTCGAACTCATTTCCGACGACGGAACCATTCTTTCCTCCGCGCAGTGGCCTGCCCGATTCGGTTACAAGAACGAATGGGCCGCCCAGAGCGGTTGGCAGAAGGAAGCGGCGTCGTTGCAGAAGGTCGATCTGCCGGAGGGTGTCGCTTTAGGATTGCTGGCGGTTCGCAAGCTGCAGTTCGGCGAAACGGCGCTGTGGCTGGCTGGCGGGAAACGCCTCGATCGAGAGTTCCTGGCAGCCATGTCGCTGCCTGAGGGAATGCGTGCCTTGCTCTATCTCAATTTGGATCCATCGTTTTCCGTTCAGAATCTCGCCAGCGCCACCGGAGTTGTGGCAGAGGCGAGTCGACTTGCGCCGTTCATTGAGCAGGCACGAACGCAGAATGGCGAACTGACTGAAACCGTTTTCTGGCCAAGCGGCCGACCCTCCGAGGTATTCCATGCGTTGCCGCTCTTTGGACAGGAACAGCGTCCCCTGGCTGTTTTGCTGCTGGGAAGCTCCCGGCGCGAACTCACGCATTTGACCGGCCTCATCCGACGAATCGGGATCCTGGCAGGGATTTCCGGCATTCTTCTTGGGCTCCTCGCCAGCTGGGGAATCAGCCGCCGATTGACCCGTTCGGTGGCGCAACTTGCCGAAGGAGCCGGGCGAGTGGCCGCGGGTGACTGGGCAACTCGGGTTCAGGTTTCGTCGCGTGACGAAATGAGGCACCTCGCTCAGATTTTTAATCGAATGACTAGCCAGCTTGTCGAGCAACGCGAAAAGCTAATCCAGTCCGAGCGGGTGGCCGCCTGGCGCGAGCTGGCTCGTCGGCTGGCACACGAGCTGAAGAATCCGCTGTTCCCCCTCCAGATCACCGTCGAAAACATGCAGAAGGCCCGCGCCGAACATCCCGAACAGTTCGATGAAGTCTTTCGTGAAGGCGCCGCGACGCTCATGGCCGAGTTGGCTAATCTGAAAACCATCATTGGCCGCTTCAGTGACTTCTCGAAGATGCCGCCGCCGCGCAAGGAGCGAGTTCAGCTGAATGAGGTGGTGCGGCAAGTGCTAAGATTGTTCGACGCACAATTTCATTCTACCGCCGCGGTCGTTCGGGCTGAAGTCGAGCTGGACGAAACCCTGGAACCGGTTTCCGCCGATCCCGATCAGCTGAAGAGAGTGTTGCAGAATTTGGTACTGAATGCGCTGGACGCCATGCCTGACGGCGGAACGTTGAAGCTGAGCACGACGCGCAACAATGGTGCATTCTGTGTCGAAGTCTCTGACAGCGGGACCGGCTTAACGCCAGAAGAGCGCGACCGGCTGTTCACGCCCTACTACACCACTAAGCGTCACGGGACTGGACTTGGCTTGGCTATCGTTCAAGCCGTGATAAGCGATCACGGGGGGAAGATTTCAGTCGAAAGCGAACCTGGCAGAGGAAGCACATTTCGAATCGTCTTGCCCGCGAACGTCTAAGCGCGATGGTCAAGGGCTGACTTCACGGTCCAACGTTTCAGAATCGGCCCCTTATCCGTCACTGAGGAGAGAATCGAAGTCTGGCAAGTCTTTCGAGCCACGAGTAGCGTTTTGTACCATGAGCGTTGATCCTCACACTTTGAACCCACCGACCCATGCCCCATCTTCTCATCGTTGATGATGACTCCAGTACCCTGGCTTCACTCGCTCGCGCGTTCAGGCTGGCAGGGCACGAAGCGACGGTGTGCGACAGCGCAGCGCGGGCTGTCGAACTGATCAAGACTCAGCGTTTTGACCTCATCTTCTCGGACGTCGTGATGCCTGGAAAAGATGGACTGGCGCTGCTGGAAGATCTTCGGACGTTGGGCTTGCCGACACCTGTGGTCATGATGTCGGGTCAGGCCAGCGTCGAAATGGCTGTGCGTGCGACGCGTCTGGGCGCCGTGGATTTCCTCGAAAAACCGCTCTCAACCGAGAAGCTTCTGTTGACTGTCGGAAATGTTCTCAAGCTGTCACGGTTGGAGGAAGAGAACCGTCAACTGCGCCAGCGCGTCGGTAAACAGGAGATTGTCTGGCAAAGCGAATCCATGCGACGGGTGATGGCCCAATTGGAAAAGGTGGCAGCCAGCGAAGCACGTGTTTGTATTCTCGGGGAAACGGGCACTGGCAAGGAACTGGCGGCTCGCGCGCTGCATGACGGCAGCTCCCGGCGAAACGCTCCTTTTGTGACCATCAATTGCGCAGCGGTTCCAGCCGAGTTGATCGAATCCGAACTCTTCGGACACGAGAAGGGCTCCTTCACCGGGGCTGCGATGCGCCACCTTGGGAAGTTCGAACAAGCGCATCGGGGAACGCTCTTCCTGGACGAGATCGGTGACATGCCACTGGCGATGCAAGCGAAGCTGCTGCGGGTGCTTCAGGAGGGAGAAGTCGAGCGGGTCGGCGGCAACGGCACCACCGTTGTCGAGGTTCGGGTTGTCACGGCCACCCATCGCGATCTGGAAGCGCTGGTCAAGCAGGGAGTCTTTCGCCAGGATCTTTATCATCGCATTTATGTTTTTCCGCTCACGCTTCCTCCCCTGCGCGAGAGGGTCGATGATGTGCCTCTGCTGGTCGAACACTTCTGCCGCCAGATTGCTCAGCAAAATAGCTGGAAGCCGAAATCCTTGTCACCCCCAGCGGTCGAGGCCTTGCAGCGGTATGGCTGGCCCGGCAATATCCGTGAACTTCGCAACGTGGTCGAACGTTTGTTGCTGCTGTGCGATGATGAAGTGGATCTTGGGACTCTGCGGCTAGTCTTGCCCCAAAGTGCGGGGGTGACAACCACCGGCACAACCAGCGCGCCGCAAGGGACATTGGCCCAGCGGGTTGAATCCTTTGAAAAGCAGGTGTTGCTGGAGGAGCTGAAACGGCACGACTATCAAATGGCCGCAACGGCTCGAGCGCTCGGACTCGAGCGTAGTCATCTTTATAAGAAGTGTCAGCACCTGGGGATAGATCTACAGTTGGCCCGCCGACGCGAATAGGCCACGCTGTTGAAGCAAAGGCCCGGAGCAACTGAAGCGGGTGGATTGGAAGGGCCTGCAGCGTGGTAGACTCTCACCACAATGCGTTAACCGGGGCCACTGCGTAGCCATGCTTCAGGCTTCGCCTCCCACATCACAAAAGGAAACGTGATAGGATCCCGTTGATTTTCTGCCACAAGGACAGAAGGAGGTAGGTATGCGCCGCTGGATGATATTGCTGTTCATGGTTGGTTTCTCGGTGGTAGGCGGATCGATGAAAAAAAAAGAACAAGAGCGCGAGACTTTAATGCGTCTTGATCGCGAATGGGCCGCGAGTGTGAAGGATATGGACAAGTTCATGACCTACTA
>Ga0187893_10011829_pt1 | contig 12555 bp, 15 predicted proteins | sample MA1701074metaG_FD_139574 | JGI IMG/M metagenome (GOLD analysis project Ga0187893, IMG submission 139574) | White microbial mat communities from a basaltic lava cave in the Kipuka Kanohina Cave System on the Island of Hawaii, USA - MA170107-4 metaG ...
AACTGCGGCCATTGCCACAACGACAACGGCGCGCTGCCGGTCGATCTCGTGCTCGCGCAACGCACGGCAGCGGACGAGGAAAGCAGCGCGGCGATCGTGCACGCTTTGCTCGGAATGCGGCCCCGCTACCAGGCGCCCGGCCTGCCCGCGACCGCGCCGCTGATCGACGCCGGCCACCCCGAGTCGAGCGTGCTGCTGTCGCGCATGCGCTCGCGCGACGCACGCGTGCAGATGCCGCCGCTCGGCACACAGCTGCGCGATCTCGAAGCGCTCGACCTGATCGAGCGCTGGACCCGCCAGCAACCGCAACCCGAAAAGGAGCCCCTCCAATGAAGTCGTTTCCGTTCACGGCCGTCGGCCTCTCCATCAGCGTCTCCGCCGCGGCAGTGCTTGCCGCCTTCGCCGTGCCGCAGCCCGCATCGGCGCAGGACTCGAACGCACCGAGCGCGGCGGCGTCGGCGCGCGCGCAGACCGTGGCCCGCGGCAAGTATCTGGTGACGGTGGCCGGCTGCAACGACTGCCACACGCCGTGGAAGATGGGCGCCGCGGGCCCCGAACCCGACATGAGCCGCATGCTGTCCGGGCATCCGCAAGACGCGCAACTTCCCTCAGCACCGCAGCTTCCCGAGGGACCTTGGGTGGTCGCAGTCGCAGCCACCAATACTGCCTGGTCCGGGCCATGGGGTGTCAGCTACACCGCGAACCTGACGCCCGACCGCGAGACCGGCCTCGGCAAGTGGACGTTGCGCAACTTCAGCGACACGATCCGCAGCGGCCGCCACATGGGGCGCGGGCGCGAGGTGCTGCCACCGATGCCGATCCAGATGTACAAGCACTTCACCGACGACGATCTCGAGGCGATCTACGGCTACCTGCGCACGATCCCGGCGGTGGAGAACCGGGTGCCCGAGCCGCTGCCGCCCGCCGCGAAGTAGCGCGCGCCGGCGGGTGCGGCGCGCGCATCGGCTATCGTCGCGCCAGATGCGACGCCTCGTCACCGCCCCCAACCTCGCGATCGCCACCCTGTGGAGCGACCTGCTGCGCCAGGGCGGCATCGACGCGAGCGTGCAGCGCGCGTTCGCGAGCAGCATCGCGGGCCAGGTGCCGCCCGACCAGTGCCTGCCCGAGGTGTGGGTCGAGGACGACGACCTGCTCGAACGCGCGCGCGCGCTTCTCGACGCGATGCGCAACCCGCTTCATGTGCGCTGGCAGTGCAGCGGTTGCGGCGAATCGATCGACGGGCCGTTCGAGCAGTGCTGGAACTGCGGGGCGCTGCGCTGGGGGCTTTGAGACGCCGGCGCAGCGCGGGCGGCAGGGTCGCGGCTAGCATCGCCGCCGATGTCCCCGCTGACGCCGCGACTCGCGCTGTTGCTGACGCTGCCGCCGCTGATGTGGGCGGGCAACGCCGTCGTCGGACGGCTGCTCGTCGGCTATGTGCCGCCGCTCGCGCTCAACTTCCTGCGCTGGGCGCTCGCCGCGCTGATCCTGTTGCCGCTCGGCTGGCGCGCGCTGCGCCGGCCGCGCCAGGTCGCCGAGCGCTGGCCGTACCTGCTGGCGATCGGGCTCGCGGGCGTCGGCGCGTACAACGCGCTGCAGTACATGGCGCTCGTCAGCTCGACGCCGATCAACGTGACGTTGATCGCGGCCAGCTCGCCGGTGTGGATGCTCGCGGTCGGCGCGCTGTTCTACCGCGAGCGCCCGACGCGTCGCCAGGGCGCGGGCGCGGTGCTGTCGATCGCCGGCGTGCTGCTCGTCATCGCGCGCGGCGAGGCGACCGCGCTCGCCGAGGTGCGCTTCGTCGTCGGCGACCTGTACATCGTCGCCGCGGTCATCGCGTGGGCGTTCTACAGCTGGCTGCTCGTGCGTCCGCCCGCGCACATGCGCGGGCCGGCCCGACCCGAGTGGGACTGGGCGTCGTTCCTGTTGATCCAGGTCGCATTCGGGCTCGTCGGCGCGGGAGCGGCCGCCGCGCTCGAAGCCGCGGCGGGCGCGCAGCCGATCGTCTGGAACGCGTGGGTCGCCGCCGCGCTCGCCTTCATCGCGATCGGGCCGGCGCTGATCGCGTACCGCTGCTGGGGGCTCGGCATCGAGCGCGGCGGCCCTGCGCTCGGCGCGTTCTTCAGCAACCTCACTCCCGTCTTCGCCGCGCTGCTGTCGGCCGCGCTCCTCGGCGAGCCGCCGCGCTGGTACCACGTGGCGGCGTTCGCGCTCATCGTCTGCGGGATCGTCGTTTCATCGCGCGCCAGCCCAGCGCGTAGATGAGCCCGTTGCCGGCAGCGAGCAACGCGGCGAGCGCGAACTGGATCTCGCGCGTGAGTCCATCGGGGTAGAGCCATGCGGAGACGTAGCGCTCGACGAAGGTGCCTCCTTCAGGGGATTGCCCGGCTTCGAGACGCAGCGCGTGCTCGAGCGGTGTGAGCGGGCAGACGCCGCCGCTCGCCTCGATCCACACGCCCCACGCAAGGGCAGGCAGGTGCAGCCAGGCCAGGCGTGGCCAGCGCAGCACCGCGAGCCCGCCGAGCACGACCCAGGCGACGAACGCGGCGTGCAGCAGCAGCACGGCGTCGGCGGCGGCGGCTTTCGACATGCGGCCAGTGTGCGCAACGCCCAGGCAAAAGAAAAGCCGCCGCCGGATGACTCCGGCGGCGGCTTCGATCGGCGCGGTGTCGCGTCAGCGGCTGCGCGCCATCGCGACGTCGTCGCGGGCCTTCAGGCCTGCGAGCCGGATCTGCTCGAGCTGCGCCGGCGTGGCGAACTTCGGGACCGCCTCGGTCGGGTTCAACAGGCCGAGACGCATCGCTTCGCGCGTCTCGGCGACGACTTGCGCGCGCGGCACGCCGACGCCGACCGGATCGACGAAGCGGCTCGCTTCGCCGTACTGGATCTGCCCGGCGCGCAGCGCGGCGATCGTGTCCGACGCGACAGCGGCGCGCGACGTGCTCGACGCGCTGTACGACGGGTAGCGGTGATTGTCGGCTTCCTTCGCATTCGCAGCGGAAAATCCGATCGCGACAGCAAGACCTGCGAGTGTGTGAGCCAGCTTCATTTGCATCTCCGGTAGGTTGCGCTGGGGGTTGGTGCTGGAGTACGACAGGCAGCGCCCCATCGATGACGAGAACTGTAGAGAGGCAATCTCACGTCTTCCGCACCGCGCGATTACGAATTCGTAATCCAGCGTCGGCGCGGAACGTGGGAATATTCACGTCACCATGCGCCTGCTCGTGATCGAAGACGAAACCAAGCTCGCCGACTACCTGCACAAGGGTCTGTCGGAGAACGGCTATGTCGTCGACGTCGCGCGCGACGGCATCGAAGGCCGCCGCCTCGCCACCGAAGGCGACTACGACCTGGTGCTGCTCGACCTGATGCTGCCGGGCGTCGACGGCTTCGGCGTGCTGAAGGCGATGCGCGCGAAGGGCCAGCGCCCGGTGCTGATGCTGACCGCGCGCGACAAGGTCGAGGATCGCGTGCGCGGCCTTCAGGAAGGCGCCGACGACTACCTGGTCAAGCCGTTCGCCTTCTCGGAACTGCTCGCCCGCGTCGGCGCGCTGCTGCGGCGCGGCGGTGCGCAGGCGTCGGCGCAGAGCGCGACGCGCCTGCAGCTCGCCGACGTCGAAGTCGACCTCGCGAGCCGCAAGGCGCACCGCGCACAGCAGCGCCTCGAGCTGACGGCCAAGGAGTTCAACCTGCTCGTGCTGCTGCTGCGCCGGCGCGGCCAGATCCTGTCGCGCACGACGTTGGCCGAGCAGGTGTGGGACATGAACTTCGACTCCGCCACCAACGTCGTCGAGGTCGCGGTGCGCAGACTGCGCGCCAAGCTCGACGACCCGTTTCCGCACAAGCTGCTGCACACGGTGCGCGGCATGGGCTACGTGCTCGAGGACCGCTCGTCGTGAAGAAGCGCGTGATGCGCCCCTATTCGCTCGCGCGGCGGCTGTCGTGGCAGCTCGCGCTGCAGACGATGCTCGTGCTCGCGCTCGTCTTCGCGTGCCTGTCGTACGCGATCAGCGCGCTGCACGAGCAGCAGCAGGTCGAATCGCTCGAATACCGCTCGGGCGTGATCAGCGAGATCCTGCGTTCGTCGGCGGCACTCGGGGGCGAGGACGAGGTCGTGCGGCGTATCGAGTCGTACGCGGCAATGCGCTCGGGCACGCGGCTCGAGGTGCGGCGCGCCGACGGGACGCTCGTCTACCGCGATCCGGACAGCACCGCGCATACGTTGTCGCGCTTCGTGCGCAGCAAGACGTTCTCGGTGGCGACGCCGGGCGTGCCGGGCGGCGTGCTGAACGCCGCGTTCAGCGTCGATTTCAAGGACGACGCAAAGCTCGCCGCGAGCTGGGTCGGTGTGCTCGTCGCGGTGACCTTGGGCGGCGGCGCCCTCGCCGCGGCCGGCGCCTGGTGGCGCGTGCGCCGCGGGCTCCGGCCGTTGATCGCGCTCGCGCGACAGACGCGCGCGATCTCGCCGCGCCAGCTCCAGCAGCGGCTGCACCTCGACGAGCCGGCCGAAGAGCTGGCATCGTGGATCAAGCAGTTCAACGCGCTGATGGACCGGCTCGAGCGCACGTACGCGCAGCTCGAAGGCTTCAACGCCGACGTCGCGCACGAACTGCGCACGCCGCTCGCCAACCTGATCGGACAGACCGAACTCGCGCTGTCGCGCGAGCGCTCGGCCGAAGCGTTGCAGGACACCTTGGTCTCGAACCTCGAGGAGCTGCAGCGCCTGTCGGCGATCGTCAACGACATGCTGTTCCTCTCGCTCGCCGACCGCGGCGCGGTCGCACGGCGCGGCAAGCCGGTGAGCCTCGCCGTGCTCGCGCGCCAGGTGGTCGAATTCCACGAGGCGCCGATCGAGGAGGCGCAGGTCGAAGTCGCGATCGACGGCGACGCGATGCTCGCGGTCGACGAGGCGCTGTTCAAGCGCGCGCTCTCGAACCTTCTCGGCAACGCGACCCGCTACGCCGCCGCGCAGTCGCGCATCACGGTGCGGATCGCGCCCGACGCGGCCGATTGCGCGCAGGTGATGGTGCAGAACCAGGGCGAGCAGATCGGCTCGGACGACCTGTCGCGGCTGTTCGATCGCTTCTTCCGCATCGACTCGTCGCGCGACGCATGCGACACGCACCACGGGCTCGGCCTCGCGATCGTCGCGGCGATCGCGCGCATGCACGCCGGCGCGCCGCTCGCCGAATCGACGAACGGCACGACGCGCATCGGCTTCACCTTGGCGCCCGGGTAGGCTGCAGCACGTCGGCCCCGCCGAGGTAGGGCCTGAGCGCGACCGGCACCTCGACGCTGCCGTCCTCGCGCTGGTAGTTCTCGATCACCGCGACGAGCGCGCGGCCGACCGCGACGCCCGATCCGTTCAACGTGTGCACCAGCTCGTTCCTGCCCTGCGCGGTCTTGAAGCGCGTCTGCATGCGCCGCGCCTGGAACGCCTCGCAGTTGGAGCACGAGCTGATTTCGCGGTACGCGTTCTGCCCCGGCAGCCAGACCTCGAGGTCGTAGGTCTTCGCCGAGCCGAAGCCCATGTCGCCGGCCGCGAGCGCCATCACGCGGTACGGCAGGCCGAGCCGCGCGAGGATCGCCTCGGCGTGACCGGTGAGCTCTTCCAGCGCCGCGTAGCTCCGGTCGGGGTGCGTGACCTGCACCAGCTCGACCTTATCGAACTGGTGCTGGCGGATCATGCCGTGCGTGTCGCGCCCGGCGCTGCCCGCTTCGCTGCGAAAGCACGGCGTAAGCGCGGTGAGCTTGAGCGGAAGATCGGCCTCGGCAAGGAGTTGTTCGCGCACGCTGTTGGCGAGCGAGATCTCCGAGGTCGAGATCAGGTACTGCTCGGCGGCAGACTCGGCGCCGCCGCGCAGCACCCGGAACATGTCGTCCTTGAACTTGGGCAACTGGCCGGTGCCTTCGAGCACCTCGCGGTTCACGATGTACGGCGTCCAGCATTCGGTGTAGCCGTGAACACCGGTCTGCACGTCGAGCATGAACTGGCCGAGCGCGCGGTGCAGCCTCGCCGCGGGCCCGCGCAGGAACGCGAAGCGCGCACCGGAGAGCTTGCTGCCGGTGTCGAGCTCGAGCCCGAGCGGTGCACCGACCGCGACGTGGTCGCGCGGCTGGAACGAGAACGCGCGCGGTTCGCCGACGCGGCGCACCTCGACGTTGGCGCTCTCGTCGCCGGCCGGCACGCTGTCGTGCGGCAGGTTCGGCAGCTCCATCAGCAGCGCCGACAGGTCGCGCTGGATCGCGTCGAGCCGCAGCGCGCTCGTCTTCAGCGCCTCGCCGATGCCGCCCACTTCGCCCAGCGCAGCGCTCGCGTCCTCGCCTTTCGCCTTCAGCTGCCCGATGCGCTTGGACGCCGCGTTGCGGCTCGCCTGCAGCTCCTCGGTGCGCGTCTGGAGCGCCTTGCGTTCGGCTTCGAGCGCCGAGTAGCGAGCGACGTCGAGATACGGCTGGTGGCTCCTGCGCCGCGCGAGGCGCTCGACGACGGCTTCGAGGTCGCGGCGCAGCAGGTTGATGTCGAGCACTACTTCAACCCCTTCGGGAGCGGGAACTGCACCGTCTCGGCGACGCCGTCCATCTTGCGAACGGAGACCGCGCCGAACGCGCGCAGCCGCTCGATCACCTGCTGCACCAGGATCTCGGGCGCCGATGCACCCGCGGTCAGCCCGACGCGCGCCCTGCCTTCGAACCACGCCGGGTCGAGGTCGTCGGGGCGATCGACCATGTACGCGGGCGTGTCGAGCCGCTCGGCGACCTCGCGCAGGCGGTTGCTGTTCGAGCTGGTCGGGCTGCCGACGACGACCATCACGTCGACCTCCGGCGCGAGCAGCTTCACCGCGTCCTGGCGGTTCTGCGTGGCGTAGCAGATGTCCTGCTGCTTGGGCTCGCGCACGTTCGGGAAGCGCCGCTTCACCGCGCCGAGGATGTCGGCCGCGTCGTCGACCGACAGCGTCGTCTGCGTCACGACCGCGAGCCGCTCGGGCGTGCGCACCGCGGCCCGCGCCACGTCGGCCGTGTTCTCGACCAGATGGATGCCCGAGTCGAGCTGGCCCATCGTGCCCTCGACTTCCGGATGCCCCTTGTGGCCGATCATGATGAACTCGTAGCCCTCGCGCGCGAGCTTGGCGACCTCGACGTGCACCTTGGTGACGAGCGGGCAGGTCGCGTCGAACACCGAGAAGCCGCGCGCGGCCGCCTCGCGCCGGACGGCCTGGCTCACGCCGTGCGCGCTGAAGACGAGCGTCGCGCCGCGCGGTACCTCGGCCAGGTTCTCGATGAACACCGCCCCCTTCGCCTTCAGGTCGGCGACGACGCAGGTGTTGTGCACGATCTCGTGGCGCACGTAGATCGGCGCGCCGAACTTGGCGAGCGCGCGCTCGACGATCTCGATCGCGCGGTCGACGCCGGCGCAGAAGCCGCGCGGCTCGGCGAGCACGATCTCCTTGCCCTGCATCAAAGCGACTCGATCACAATAGCGGTCGATTCTAGGCGTCGCGAGAAGCGCCCCATGTCGATGAAGGAACTGCCCGCGCCGCTCAGGCCGCGCGAAAAACTGCTCTCGAACGGGCCCGCAGCACTGGCCGACGCCGAGCTGCTCGCGCTCCTCTTGCGCACCGGCGTGCGCGGCCGCGGCGTGCTCGAACTCGCGCAGCACGTGATCGACAGGTTCAAGGGGCTGGCCGGGCTGCTGCGCGCGAACGCCGACGACCTGAAGCAGATCAAGGGCCTCGGCCCCGCGAAGCGCGCCGAGGTGCTCGCCGTGCTCGAGCTGGCGCGCCGCTCGCTCGCCGGGCAGCTCGCCGAGCGCGCGCTGTTCGATACGCCGGCGCGCGTCAAGGAGTACCTGCGCCTCGAGCTCGGCCACCTCGACCACGAAGTGTTCGGCGCGCTGTTCCTCGACGCGCAGCACCGGCTGGTCGCGTTCCGCGTGCTGTTTCGCGGCAGCCTGAGCCAGACCAGCGTCTACCCGCGCGAAGTCGTCAAGGAGGCGCTCGCGCTCGGCGCGGCTGCGCTCGTGCTCGCGCACAACCATCCGTCGGGCGCCGCCGAGCCGTCGCGCGCCGACGAGTTCCTGACCGGCACGCTGAAGAGCGCGCTCGCGCTGGTCGACGTGCGCGTGCTCGATCACATGATCGTCGGCGGCGAGCAGGTCGTGTCGTTCGCCGAGAGAGGCCTCTTGTGAACGCCGAGCTGCAGGCGCTGAAGGAAGCGCTCGCGAAGTCGCGGCGCGAGGCCGAGGAGCGTGCGACGCGCGAACGCGCCGCGGCGCTCGAGGCCGAGCACGACCGCGCCCTGTTCGCGCGCAGCGTCGGCGCGGTGCAGTCGCTCGGCGCGCACGAGCGCGCGCCGAAGATCGCGCCGCGCGCGGACCCGACGCCGCGCCAGCGCAAGCTCGACGACGCTGCGGTGCTGCGCGAATCGGTCTCCGACGAGGTCGACGTCGAGTCGCTGCTCGACACCGATGACACGCTGTCGTTTCATCGACCCGACCTCGGGCCCGACGTGGTGAGGAAGCTCAGGCGCGGGCACTGGGCGATCCAGGCGCAGATCGACCTGCACGGTCTGCGCCGCGACCAGGCGCGCGAACGGCTCGGCGCTTTCCTCAGGGACGCGGTCTCGAGCGGCCTGCGCTGCCTGCGCGTCGTGCACGGCAAGGGCAACGGCTCGCCCGGCCGCGAACCGGTGCTGAAGAGCCGCGTGCGCGGCTGGCTGATGCAGAAGAGCGACGTGATCGCGTTCGTGCAGGCGCGCGCCAGCGAAGGCGGCAGCGGCGCGTTGATCGTGCTGCTGAGGCCTTGATCAAGCGCGCACCGCGCTGAGCCTTCCCGCGATCGCGACCACGGCCTGCGCCGCGCCCGACCCCGGGTACGCCTCGAGCAGCAGCCGGCGCTTCTGCGCTGCCTGGCGCACCGACGGATCGCTGCGCACCTCGCCCAGGTACTCGAGCGCGAGCGGCGCGCCGCTCGCCGTCTTCACGTAGCGGCCGGTGACGGTCTGCAACTGGTTGCGGATCGAGTTGCCCTCGCCGCGCAGGCTGGTCTGATTCGCGGCGAGCAGGATCGTGCGCCGCCGCTGCTCGGTCGCGAGCACCTTGATCGCCGCGTACGCGTCGGTGAGCGACGTGGGTTCGGGTGTCGCGACGACGAGCGCGTCGTCGGCGAGCGAGACCGTGTACAGCACGACATCCGAGACGCCGGCTCCGGTGTCGAGCAGGACGCGATCGAAGCGCGGGCGCACGTCTTCGATCACCGCGAGCAGCTGCTCGCGCAGCTTGGGCGTCAGCCGCGCGTACTCGACCAGACCCGAGCCCGCGAGCAGCACCGAGAAGCCGCCGGGAGCGGGCACGATCGCATCCTCGAGTCGACGCTTGCCGGCGAACACGCCGTGCAACGTCGTCTCCGGATGCAGACCGAGCGCGACGGCGAGGTTGGCGAGGCCCAGGTCGGCGTCGAGCACGAGCACCCGCTCGCCGCGCGCGGCGAGCGCCGCCGCAAGGTTCGCGGCCAGGAACGTCTTGCCGACGCCGCCTTTTCCGCTCGTCACCGCCACGACGCGTGCGCTGCGTGCAGCGCTCATTCCGGATCCTCGAACTGAGAGCTGCTGAAGAGAAGCGCCTTCTCTTCGGCGCTGACGTTCGAGACGAGCGGGTGCTCGAGGCACGCGCGGTTGCGTCCGTCGGCCTTGGCCTGATAGAGCTGCTGGTCGGCGCGTTCGACCCAGAGCGGCGCCGACGAGCGCACCCACTGCGGAGCGAAGGCGCCGCCGACGCTGATCGTCACCTGCAGCATCAGCTGCGTTCCCACTTCGACCGGCGTACCGTGCACGCCCTCGCGCAGGCGTTCGGCGACGGCCGCGCCGAAGGCGGGTGGGCAGTTCGGCAGGACCACCGCGAACTCCTCGCCGCCGAAGCGGGCGACGGTGTCCATCGGCCGCACGCAGTCGACCAGCGTCCTCGCCACTGCCTTCAGCACCAGGTCGCCGGCGGCGTGCCCGTGCGTATCGTTGACCGACTTGAAGTGATCGATGTCGATCATCAGCATCAGCGCCGGCTCGCCGGCCCGCGCGACGCGATCGATCTCGCGTTCGAGCGCGAGCTCGAACGTGCGCCGGTTCGCGAGCCCGGTGAGTGCGTCGCGGCTCGACAGCTCGCACAAGCCGTCGATCAGCGATTGCAGCGAGCGCGCGCTGAAGTCGGCGCCGACCGGCAATGCGTACCCGGCCTGCAGCAGGAGCTGGATCGCTTCGCCGAGGCGCAGCTGCGCCGGGTCGATGGACGCGGAGCGTTCGGGCCGGGTCGCCAAGTGGCGCAGTGTAGCAACGGCGCTCGGCAAAACCGGCAGCCTGTTACGGAAGGAACAGCGCCTGCAGGTCCGACAGGAAGTCGAACCCGCGCTCGGTCGGCCGGCAGCGCGCGAGGTCGCGCACGACGAGGCCGCGCGCCTCGGCCAGCTCGAGCGGCTTCGCGATCGCCGAGAGCGGCAGGCCGGTGCGCTCGGCGAACAGCGACAGCTCGAACCCTTCGCGCAGCCGCAGCGCGCCGAGCATGAATTCGAACGGCAGCCGCGCGCGCGGCACCTCCTCGTCGTTCGAGACCGCGCTGCCTTCGAGCGCGCGGCTCATGTATGTGGCCGGGTCGCGCCAGCGCACCTGCCGCACGACGCGGTGCGGGAACGACAGCTTGGCGTGCGCGCCGGCACCGATGCCGAGATAGTCGCCGAAGCGCCAATAGTTCAGGTTGTGCAGGCAGCGGTGGCCGGCGCGCGCGTACGCCGAGACCTCGTAGCGGTCGAGCCCCGCCTCCTGCGTGCGCGACGCGATGCGGTCGAGCATCTCGCTCGCCGCATCGTCGTCGGGCAGTCCGGCCGGCGGCGCATTCGCGAACAGCGTGTTCGGCTCGATCGTCAGGTGATAGACCGACAGGTGCGGCGGCGCGTGCGCGAGCGCCGCATCGAGATCGGTCTCCAGATGGGCGACCGTTTGCCGCGGCAGCGCGTACATCAGGTCGATGTTCCAGGTCTCGAACGCGGCCCGCGCCTCGGCCAGCGCCGCGTGCGCCTGCGCCGCATCGTGCACGCGGCCGAGCGCCTCCAGCTTCGCGTCGTCGAAGCTTTGCACGCCGACCGACAGCCTCGTCACGCCGGCCTGGCGGTAGCCGCGGAAGCGCGCGCGCTCGAAGGTGCCCGGGTTCGCTTCGAGCGTGACCTCGAGGCCCGGCTCGAGCGGCAGCCGCGCGCGGACCGTACCGAGCAGCCGGTCGATGTGCTCCGGCGCGAACAGGCTCGGCGTTCCGCCGCCGATGAACACGCTTGCGACCGGTCGGCCCCACACGAGCGGCAGCGCGGCTTCGAGATCGGCGGTGAGCGCGTCGAGATAGCGGTCGAGCGGCGGCTCGCTCCTCGCTCCGGCGCCGGGCCGCCCCAAGCCGGACGCTCCCCCTTGGGGGGACGACGCCGCAGGCGTCTTGGGGGCAAGTCCGGCGCCGGGCCGCCCCAAGCCGGACGCTCCCCCTTGGGGGGACGACGCCGCAGGCGTCTTGGGGGCAACTTCGTGCGAGTTGAAGTCGCAGTACGGGCACTTCTTCAGGCACCACGGCGTGTGCAGGTAGAGCGCAAGCGGGGGCAGCGCGCCGAGCTGCAAGGTGCCGGGACGGAGGTAGCGCTCAACCGACACGCCACACCTCGCGCATCAGCGCCCGCATCCGCGTCGCGGCCAGCGCGCGATGGCTGTGGCGGCTTTTGGTCGCTGCGTCCAGCTCGGCGACGCTCGCGTTGAGCGCGGGAATGAAGACGAGCGGGTCGTAGCCGAAACCCCCGTTGCCGCGCGGCTCGCGCAGGATCTCGCCGTCCCAGCGCCCGAATGCGATCAACGGCTCCGGGTCGTCTCGCGAGCGCAGCGCGACCAAGGTGCTGACGAAGCGCGCGCGCCGGTCGTTGCGGCCGTCGAGCCGCGCGAGCAGCAGCGCGTTGTTCGCGGCGTCCTGCCGCGCACGTTGCGCTTCGCGATCCGCTCCCTCCCGCGCCGAGCCAGGGCCTCGCTGCGGGCCGGGCGCGGCGGCCCACTGTGCCGACGCGATCCCGGGCGCGCCGCCGAGCGCATCGACGCACAACCCCGAGTCGTCGGCGAGCGCGGCCAGGCCGCTCGCGGCGGCCGCGTGGCGCGCCTTGGCGAGCGCGTTCTCGACGAAGGTCGCGTGCGGCTCGGGCGCCTCGGCGACGCCGAGCGCAGCCTGCGCGAGCAGTTCGACCGAGAGCGGCGCGAACAGCGCTTGCAGCTCGGTCAGCTTCTTCGCGTTGTTCGACGCGAGGACGAGTCTCACGCGGCGAGCGCCGTGCGCTGCGCGGCGACGAGTTCGGCGATGCCCTTCGCCGCGAGCGCGAGCAGCAGGTCGAGCTCGGCGCGCGTGAACGGCGCGCCTTCGGCGGTGCCCTGCACTTCGACGAACCCGCCCGCGCCGGTCATCACGACGTTCATGTCGGTGCCGCACGCCGCGTCCTCGACGTATTCGAGGTCGACGAGTGGCGTGCCGCCGACGATGCCGACCGAGACCGCGGCGAC
>Ga0187893_10011831_pt1 | contig 12554 bp, 7 predicted proteins | sample MA1701074metaG_FD_139574 | JGI IMG/M metagenome (GOLD analysis project Ga0187893, IMG submission 139574) | White microbial mat communities from a basaltic lava cave in the Kipuka Kanohina Cave System on the Island of Hawaii, USA - MA170107-4 metaG ...
CGTCTGGTACAACCTGAGTTCCCAATTCCTAATCTATTCCTCATGGGAGACCGCTATGAAGCAAGCCACATCCGGCACCCGAGATGGGTTTCGGTTAATCAAAGACCGCTTTGAATTGCCTAAGGACATGTCAGGTCTAGATCTCAAGAGCACGCATGCCCTCAAGATCTGCCATCTGTTTCTCAACGAAAAACTGCACCTCGGTGACATCGTTCGCTTACTCCACGACAACAGGGGAAGCGTGGTCCATACGCTGATCGAGAAGGGCGTCATCAAGGAGCGCAGGAAGAAACCCAGGGAAGAATCACCCGAAAGAGAACGGAGCAGAATCTTCGCTTGTCCGAACTGAGAGCGCTGACTGCAACCCCACGTGAGTTGGGCTTCTGGAACCAGTCTTGCCAGTATGCATGTGTCCCTGATCCAGCCTATAGATGGCACTACCAGAAAACTCGATCGTTAGATCCCTGACGGTAGAGACGTATATAGTAGATAGAATTCCCTGGTGGCGTACTCAGGTCAACCAAGAGAACCGAATCACAACGCCATGACGATCACCGGCTATGTGGGGCGCTCTCGCTTTGGCCAAAGAGCTTGCCGACAAGGAAATTGCGCGCAGCTTCGGCCTGCCAGCGTGCTGATGATGCGAATACCATCCCAACCCCCAGCAAATCGATCAGGGCGACTCCTGGCGCTCGTGAAGCCTGTCCAGGTTTTTAAGCGACAGGCGAAGAGTAGGCAACATCTTTGCAAGATTTGAGTGTGATAGATTCGGCGGGTGCGTCCATCTTTGCCCAAAGCCGTTTTACCTTCCTCCCGGTTGGTCCCGGGGTTTCCGCTCGGTCTGTCCTTCCCTAGCCCAAAATTCCCTTAAAACCTGAGATGGGCGCGCACTGTTTCCCCGTCACCCCGTGTTGAAGTAGCATTCAGACCGAGGACGGCTTCTACGTCGTCAGGCATCCGTTTATCGCCACAACTCTTTTCGTTGGTGCCTTGTTTTTGTGGCCGAGAAAGCAGGGAATATTTTACATTCTTGACGGAATTCAGCTTCCATTGTTTTGCTGGTCGTCACCGTAACTCTACGCGAATGTCCGGACGCCTGGTCACTGATAGCCAGTGAATCGGTAGCCTGTCGAGGCACTTAGGCGAGATATCCTTCGTTTAGGTTTCTCCTGAGTGGACAATGGTGCCAAGCTTGCACTATTTGCGCGCTGGCGGCGGTTTGAACTGGTCCAGCCTCTCCACTTTCCCCAATGATTCAACTTCTCAAACAATTCCTAAACCACGAACAAGGGCAAAAGCTCAAACGATACGCGTGTGTGATACTCCTGCTCACATTGGGCGCAGTCGCCTCAAAGTATCTAGCCGATCGCTTTATCCCTGTCTTGGCCCCCTCTTCGCTTACGTCACGCCCCTCGCCTTGATCAGGAAATCACGATAGCGAGGACTCTCAAAAAATAAGCGAGTCGTCACGATCTGCAATCTATTCGTCAATCATCAGTTACCTCTAAGCGACATTGTTTGCTTACTCGATGAAGACAACGAAAGGTCATTGTGACGTTACTTGGCAACGAATCATCCAAGATCGTAGAGTCACCCAAATGAAGCGCTGGAGGGACAAGGACGCAGGAAACGGACGAGTCGCGGCAATGAACGCCGCTTATGGAATGACCGTCAGTAATGTACTGGGCAAAACAACCCCCTCTTCATCGCAGCAATCCATGAGCACTTCAGATTCGCGCGGGGAGTCTGCACCCTCTATCTGAACTTGCTGTTTCAGTTTTGTACAACGGAAGCGCTTGCCCAGGTAGTCAGTTCCGATCCAGGAAATCAGCCAGTGCGATCGGCTCTGCTCCTCCAGGGCAACACCCGCGAATACTGTTTGCGTAGCGGTGGCCCTGTACTGGACTTGCCGACGCGCCTCCTTCATTAGCCGATAAGGGCATTGGAGGAGCCGGTCATTTCGAACAGTCTGCTGAATGCCGCCGCGTAGGCGGTCTCGTGGTGGTACTTGCAGTAGAACAGGACCACACCATCCGCAGCGCAGAATGCCAGCAATGGGACGCCGATGAAGGGTTGCCACTGCAAATCGGGCGCCTTGGACCGCCCGAAAATGCTCTGAAACAGGACCCAGCAGCGCTGCAGTTCCTCGGCCGGACGCGGTGGGAATACAACCAACACACGATCTTCTTTTCCCAGCGCCTGGATTTGCTGAAACTCCCAACTCAACCCGGGCGTGGCGCCGAGAATAGATACGATGTACTCGGATTCGTTCAGATACTGCTGTATCCGATTGCGCCATCGATCATCCGGTATGTACTCGCGGGCAGCGCCCAACGGGCTCAAGGGCTCGCTCGGATTACCGATCGCGAGAACTGGGCCCAGACGCCAGATTTGATCGACAACGAAGCTTTCCAAGGTCAGTGTTTCTCGCGCGGTAAACAAGAACCAGAACAGGTGGTAGCGTTTCTCGAGCGGCAGGTTATCGTCGCCGAAGGAGCGCAGCAGGAGCACGGGCGGTCTAGTGTCCAGCTTTCGAATTTCCTGAAGCCCTAGGGCCGACTGACGGCGTCCGCGGTTCCAGATCCGGCCGGCGAAGGCAGCGATGGGCCAATAGACTAACGCAGATACCCACAAGTGCCCGCCGACGGCGAGTGCGGCCAATCCGGCTGGCAACAGTCCGGCAACATAGATGATTACGGCAGTAGCGAAAGTGCCCATCGCCTCGCGAGAGCGTTGTTCGCGCGGGACTCGGCTCCATGGGCTCCGCGAAACGGCACGGATCACAGACACAGTTGCACGGTTGTGATTGGCCTTCCATCCGAGACTCACCAGAATCCAGCAAGGCGTCAACATCAGCGCTGCTCCGCCGGCGACTTGAGCGCGCTCCAACTTGGAGCCTTTCCCCCAGCAGATCGCTCCGACACCCAGGGCAGTCATGGCGAGCACAATTGCGGTCAGAAGCCAAACCGCCCATCGACTTCCACGCTCAATGTAGCGCGCCAGCAGAATCAGCAAAACTGCACTGCAGAGTAGACACAGCGCTGTTTTCCACCCATTTTCCTCAAGCGCATAAAAGAAGAACGCGAACACAACACAGCACAACACGAAGAATTTCGGGAGCGCCGCGGCGGCACGAACGCGGCGAATTGCGAGGACGTCGGCGTTCAAATCCACAACTCGACTCATCCCTTTGCCAGCCTAGTAACAGTTGATGACGGAAGCACCAATTTTTTGTAGGGACAGGTCCTTCTATGGACGCTATTGGGACTTCTATGGGCTTATGGTTTCGTCTCAAGCAAGATCGCCTGTTAGGATGCGGACCATGTTTCCAGTGCTAGGCGGATGGGAGCGGCGTGAATTTCGCTCCTGAACGTGGAGAGGTTGTCGCGCGCTGACTGCCAGATGGCCTCGCACGGGCCATTGTCGTTCGCCATGGATTCCGGGCAGCCCGAGGGCGTATCCAGTCTATACACGAACCAGCCGATCGCGAACGTCTTCAGGACGATTCTCTTACCTGCCTTGAAAGGTAGACTGAGATGTAGGAAATCGGAGTAGCCGAATTCTCCGCTGCTTGGCCCCCCGCTGCCGCCCTTCCCGCGGAGCACGACGTGTTTTAGGAAGTCCTCCACAACAGATTTCTTGCTGGGCCCAGCCTCGCGTTTGACGAGATCACGCAGGAATCCATTGCTCCACCCGTTCGTATTTCCAGTGATCGGACTCATGTATGAGATACCGCTGTAGTCTCCATTGATCATGTGATCGAAGAACGCCTCGCGCGAGGCCGACTTGGATACAAACTTCAAAGCGTCCACTCCCTCGAGCAGACGAGCGAGGTCGTAGAGAGTTGAGCGGTTGGCAAACCAAGGTGGGGTGTTGCCCGCAGATTCCGGGCAGCCGAAATACATCTCTGTTTCCTTGAGACCTAACGTCTGCAATCGTTGGGTGATCTTGTCTGGAGTGTATAGTTCGAGAAAGCCTTCCAAGATCGGTCCGTGCGATTCCCACATCATTGTCCGCAAAGCATCAGCCAGAGTGGCGCTGCGTTTCTCAATCGTAGAACCAGCCGGAGCAAAACAGGGTGTCTCACCCGTTGAACTCTCGTTCCAAGAAAACGTTCCGCTGAGGCTAGCGTCCCCTTTGTCGACTTGGGCTATCGCGTAAAAGTAGGGCAGCAATTTCAATGTACTTAGCGGCTGAAAACGAAGGTTGGCGCACAGCTCAGCCAAGGAGGCACCGCCTACCCGTTTCACGAGGAAGCCACGGATTGCCTGCGGGCCGAAGTCCTCGTTACGGAAAGCGGTTCGGATCAGGTCCCTGAGGCGACGCGTTTCATCATTCGCGTCGTCGTACTGGTACACTGCGCTCCGATCAGGGCTAAGCCCATAAACCGCGTCGTGGGCATTGACAAACACGTAGCCAGGAGCACCAATCTTCCGCCACTCGTCTCCTTCTCCTGTGTATTGCCAGATATCGGAGTTCTGCGGCGAGAGTGCACACAGCTTGGAGCCTCCTCCGATAAGGCTCTCCGAGGGTCCGCCGATCTTCGTCCACTGTTCCGGGGTCCCCTGGTATTTGTAGACAGCGCTCCTGTCGGAGCTCAGTCCATAAACCGTCTCACCGACGCCCGCAAACATGTAACCGGGACCACCAATTTTATGCCACTGATCTCCCTGCCCCGAGTATTGCCAGACATCGGAATTCTGTGGAGAAATTGCGTAGAGCTTCGAGCCGCCGCCAATCAGACTCTTGGTAGGTCCCCCAATCTTTGTCCAATGTTCCGGCGTCCCCTGATATTTGTAGACAGCGCTCCTGTCGGGGCTCAGTCCATAAACCGTCTCACCGACGCTCACGAACATGTAACCGGGACCGCCGATCTTATGCCATTGATCCCCCTGCCCCGAGTATTGCCAGACATTGGAATTCTGCGGAGAAATTGTGTAGAGCTTCGAGCCGCCGCCAATCAGACTTTTTGCCGGGCCTCCGATCTTGGTCCACTGTTCTGGACGCCCATCATATCTGTACACCGCTGTGCCATCGGGGCTCAGACCACACAAAGTTGTCTCAAAGACCGCCAGCGTCTTTGCAGCCCCACCAATTTTCGTCCAAGCCATGTTGCTCCTCGCTGAGAATGCTTTATGGGTGCTACCGACGAACTTTCTTTGCGGCTCAGCTTTGGCGTGCTCTGCAGCGTCCCAGCACCGGCAGGCCGCTCGAAAGGTCCTCATCCCTGTCATCGAGCCCTGGGTTCTAATCTTCAACGGTCTGCAACGCGCAATGGAGGAGATAGAGAACTGCAACACTTTTAGCGGGTGGCCACACCAGTCCTAAGATGAAACTCACTGTGGCACTTGCGTCCAAGTGGGTTCGCCATGTTTCAGTCTGAACGCCTATTCAAAGCCGAGCGCCCTCCGGCACTTGGAAACTGTGCAGGTAGCAATCGTCTTTGCTCGCGTCGTTATCCAGCTCGAGAATATGTACGTGCGCGGGTGTGCTCCCGAACTGCCATGCCCTGACGGTGACGCCTTCCACTTCGGACGCGTCGGAGCCGAAATCTCCGAGTTTTTTGGCACCGAAGCAATAGCCGGTGAGCGCCGAGAAACAGAAGATTCCGTTCGGATCAGAGCGCGACAGGATAACTCGCCCATTAGCAGTGAACACACCTCCCTGGATGCGATCGAGGTAGAACGGTGTAGTCCCAAGAGTGATATCGTCTTCGGGGCGGCGCACCATCGTGTCGCGGTCATACGCGAAGAGCACCGCCTTTTGCCCCGAAAAGATATCGAACATCGATGTATACAGCCGTCCATTGAGCGGATTCACATCACACCACGGCAACCGATTGTCACTCGTGTCCACGGGCAGCCATTGCTGGTCCGAAAAATCGGCCTGGGTTCGCCAGACGCCGTATGGTTTTTGGATTGGGACATATACTCGACCACGGAAGAACCCGGGAGCGCCAACGTGCCCACCCTGCTTGCCCTGGGGAACCGCTATCTCGCCGAGCAATCTAGGGCCGTCGCCGTACTTCCGCACGGTTTTCGAACCATTGGATGTGAGAAACCAAGCTTGACCGTCGGTCGTCACGCCCTGTGCCTCTTCGGAGTGGTCCGTATTTTCAGATGAGAACGCCACGCCGACTTTGTGCCACGACTCTACTGCCGGATCGGTCATACCGCACACAAGGTCTCCGACAACCCACCAACCGCGCCAAGCTCGGTCACCAGGTTGCCATGCCGCTGTGTGCACCCGGCCGTCCATTCGAATTGAAAATACGTCCAGCTTGTCTTTGGACCGTGAGATGCAGCTTACAGGTGCACCTGCAAGCGTGGTGCCCTCGGCAATCTGCCACCAGCCGCGCCAAGTCTCGTCGCCTGGCTGCCAGGCTGCGGCAGCGATGCTCCCGCCGGAGCGCGTGACAAAGACGTCGAGTTTGTCAGCCGAGCGCGACTCGGCAGCGACCAAGCTGCGTGGTGGCGCGGTCGCTGTTCCGATTCGCCACCAGCCCCGCCAATGCGTGTCGTCTGGCTGCCACGCCGCCGTGTACACACCACCGTCGCCGCCGACCACGAACACGTCCAGCTTGTCGGAAGAACGGGAGATCGCAGTCACCGGCGTGCGTGGCTGCGTTTGCATGTTCCCGATTCGCCACCAACCCCGCCAGGCGGTATCACCTGGTTCCCAAGCTGCGGTAAAGACTCGACCATCCATACCAACGACAAAGACGTCGAGCTTATCAGCAGAGCGCGAAGCTGCCCCCACCGGGGCGCCCGGCGGTGCCGTTCCGCCAGCGATCTGCCACCAGCCCCTCCAAGCCGTGTCTCCGGGGCGCCACGCGGCGGTGCGCACGCGTCCATCTACGTCAGTGGAGAAGATGTCGAGCTTGTCAGCCGACCGTGAGACCGCCGCAATAGGCGCGTGCAGGACGGTCTTCAGATCGCCAATCGTCCACCATCCACGCCATTGATCATCCCCAGCTTCCCATGCGGCCGTATGAACGCGCCCGTCCAACCCGACGACGAACACGTCGAGTTTGTCCTTCGAGCGCGACACAGCACTTACGGGCGCACAAGGTGCTGCTACGATCCCCGGAATCGGCCACCAGCCGCGCCAGGCTCTATCTCCGGGCTGCCACGCGGCGGTGTACACCACGCCGTCGTTACCCACAGCAAAAATATCCAGTTTGTCCGGCGAGCGGGAGACTGCGACAACAGGACCTACTCCACCTGCGCTCGGAACGTATGCCATAGTCCTCTCCTCAACAACGAAGCTGGTTCATCGCCGAAGGCTCCAACGTTGATTTTTCCGTGCTTTGATTAGCTTTGCCGTCGGCGACCCCAACATCGAAGTCAGGTGTTCATTCCGTTCATCGATCCTCTCGGCACTAATTCTTCTCGTGATCGCCCATACATCGCTAGGGCAGTATGGTCTGTGGCCTCAAAGCGTCAGCCACAATCAGCCTGACCGCCAAACGACCCTACAGCAGCCCAAGGTCAGCGCTCTGCCACCCGCGAATCCGGTTGTATCGGTCTTTTGTAATCCGCGCACCGCGATTCTCGTCGCTGTCGTACTGCCCACCATGCACGGCGATGATGGCGCGCTTGCCCTCCCAGAACCGGTAGACACCTGACCCGCTCTGCCCCTTCGAGGTATCGATCTTGTAATACACGAGGGTGGAGTCGTAGTCGGTGACTCCACCCCCACCAGGTACCCCGAACTGCTGGGTACCAGCAGGAGTGCCCCTTTCTGCGGGGTATCCTGTAAGGTACGCAGTGGTGCTGTCTAGTGTGCTGTCGGACGCGTACAGCAGGCCGAACGAGCCGAGCGAGAAACCTGTGTTGAGGGTGATGAGACCGTAGTCGTAGTCGATGTCCTGATCCTCCGTCCAACCGGTTACGGAGCGCTGCGTGAAGCCAGGCCAGACCAATAGCTCGGAATCGAACCACCAGGTGTCACCGTCCATGCCGGGGACGACACGGATCCGCCGTGCCCAGCCGCCCTGAGCAGCGTTGAAGAGCACGTGTCCAGCGGTTAGGACATGCCGATCTCCGATCAGGCTGCCCGTCCCCGCAAAGGCGGTGCCTGTAGGCGTAAGGGGATACGCGACAATGAGCCGACAGATAGCCCTGTTAGGGAAGATGTTCGTCGGGGTGATGAGCACACGGCTGTCGGTGCCAAAGACCTGTCGGGTATTGTCGGCTACGGGCCCCTCGGTTTTTCGGCGGAGTGGCTCTTCGGGTTGCGGGTCCGGTTTTTGCTTGACCGGGGGCGAGTCATTGGTCTCTCTGGGCATCGACGTGGTTTCGGCCTTGCGGGATGGACCTTTTGTACTCCGGCGCGGACGAGAGGAGGGGAAGGGCGGTGGTTCGATTGGTATGATCTTAAGATCGCCAATCTGGGATCTGCCATCGACTGGCGTGAGCGGGGTCCCGTCGTCGCTAACGGGTGTTGGGGTAGATAGGTTGGTGCTGTTGATGGAAGTCTTCCTGTGTGCTTCGGTCGCTTTGGCTAATCCGGAAGAGCGTCGCATGGTTACCTCCGAGAAGGTGACTGTCTTGTGGGCAATGGAACAGATGATTTGCTGCCCTCACTTAGGTAAGCGAGATCTGCAGCGCCAAACTATCCTCATCGAGGAAAAATTCTCCGGTACCTTGTCAAAGAGAAAGGGACCAATGCATCTCAGCGCAAGCGTTCTCAGTGCGAGCTTGTGAGAGCAGGCAGGCGATAACGGTCGATGAATCAGAGTGTTGGGAGCGTCACCAAGTGTGCTACTTGGTAGTATACTTGCCAGTGACGTAAGTTGCACTCTCGGCAAACAACGTTGGAGCACCATGACACCCTCGTCACAGGAGGTAACCCACTGGCTAGTGGCTTGGAGCCAGGGAGACAAGGCGGCGCTCAATCGTTTGTTGCCGCTGGTTTATGCAGAGCTGCACCGCATGGCCCAGCGATACATGGGTCGTGAAAATCCTGGCCACACGCTGCAAACCACCGCCCTCATCCACGAGGCTTATCTTCGGTTGATAGATCAGAAGGAAACCCCGTGGCAGAACCGGGCTCACTTCTTCGGGGTGGCGGCCCAGGTGATGCGCCACATCCTCGTCGATTACGCTCGTGCCCGTCACAATCTCAAGCGCGGGGGCGAAGCGGAGCCCGTGTCGTTGGAGGAAGGAGCAGCGGTCCTCTCGCAAGAGCCCGCCGCGGAGCTAGTGGCGCTGGACGAGGCGCTGGATGGGCTAGCCACAGTGGATCAGAGGAAAAGCCGCGTTGTCGAGCTGAGGTATTTCGGCGGGTTGAGTGTGGAGGAGACAGCGGAAGTGCTGCACGTTTCGCCGATCACGGTGATGCGCGATTGGAGCCTGGCCAAGGCCTGGCTTTATCGGGCGCTCAACAAGGAAGCAGGCGATGCAAATTGAGCCGATGCCGCCGGAACGTTGGGAGACGATCGAACATCTTTATCACGCTGCTTTGGAGCGGGAGCCGGGCCGACGAGCAGCTTTCCTGGCCGAGACCTGTGCTGCGGATGACGCCTTGCGCTGGGAGGTAGAATCGCTGGTTGCTGCTCACGATCGAGCCGGAGCCTTGATCGAGGCACCTCCGATGGAAGTCGCCGCCCAGCTGGTGACGGAAAGACGAGTTTGCTCGCTGGTCGGTGGTGACCTGGGTCCTTACCGGCTGGTGGCTTTGCTCGGCGCGGGAGGGATGGGAGAAATTTACCGCGCCCAGGATACGCGACTGGACCGCGAGGTGGCAGTGAAAGTCTTGCCAGCGCACCTGGCCGAGGACGCTGACGCGCTGGCGCGCTTCACGCGCGAGGCCAAGGCGGTGGCGGCCCTTTCTCATCCGAACATTCTGGCGATCCACGATGTTGGGACCGAGCGAGGATTTCAGTTTGCGGTGATGGAGTTGTTGGAAGGTGAGACGCTGCGCAGCCATTTGGGGTGCGCGGCTCTGTCTTCGCAGAAGGCGTTGGAGATTGGATTGGCAGTGGCTGAGGGGCTGACCGCGGCCCATGCCAAAGGAATTATTCACCGAGACCTCAAGCCGGAGAACCTCTTTTTGACCACGGATGGCCAGGTGAAAATTCTTGATTTTGGAATCGCGCGAATGCAACCCCGGCTCTCCTCGCAGGGAGTTCGTTCGGCGTCAGCGTTAGCTGAGACCACAGAATCCGGGATGCTGATGGGCACGGTCGGATATATGTCGCCGGAGCAGATACGCGGTGAGACGGCAGGGGCTCCGAGCGATATCTTCGCGTTCGGCTGTGTGCTCTACGAAATGCTGACGGGGCGGCGTGCGTTTGCGCGCCAGACGGCAGCGGAGACGATGGCGGCGATTTTGAGAGATGAACCGCCGCCGCTCGCCGCAGGCCGAGAGATTGCTCCAGAATTGGAGCGTGTAGTTCGGTATTGCCTGAAGAAGCAGCCGGAGGAGCGGTTCCAATCAGCGCCAGATCTAGCGTTCGACCTAAGGATGATTTTGGGCGGCAGCGGAATGGTCAGATTTTCACCAACTTTCTCTGTAGATCGCCGTGAACGAACCGTAGTCGAAGCGGGAAAACGTGAAGCAGTTACGGAGGATGCGCCAGCGCCAGTGAGCCAAGCACAGGCGCCGACGACAATGCGACAAGCGAAGCGAGGGTTAAGATCGAAGCGGAACCTCCTCGTCACCGCTGGCATAGCCTTTGCTTTGTTAACAATCGCACTTTCGTATATGTGGCGTGCGCGGCAGCCTCAGCCGGCGTCCCAGCGCGTCGGAACGCCCTCTATTGCCGTGTTGCCGTTCCAGGACATGAGTCCGTCGAAGGACAAAGAGTACCTGTGCGATGGTCTGACCGAGGAGTTGATCACCAGTTTGACGGCCTTGACAGACCTGCGCGTTGCCTCTCGCACCTCGGTCTCGCAATATAGGGATCGACCTATTGACGTGCGCCGCATAGGCGAAGAGTTGAAAGTGCAGGCCGTTCTGGAGGGCAGCCTGCGGATAGAGGGTAGCCGCATCCGAGTCATCGTACAGCTGGTCAACACCAGGGACGGATTTCACCTTTGGACACACACCTACGACCGCGACATCGCCCAAATCTCCGACATCCAGCACCAGGTCGCCGACGCCATCTTCCGAAGGTTCCGTATCGATCTGCGCACCACGCGGCGCGCGCTAGTCCAGCCGCCCAGCCGCAATGTGGACGCGTGGCATCACTACATCCGCGCCGCTTACTGCAGCCGTTCCGAGCCCCTCAAATCGGTTGAATTGTATCAGCTCGCCGTTACCGCCGATCCCAATTACGCGCTGGCGTGGGCGGGTCTGTCCCTGGCGTGGGTCAAGGCGGTTGACTGGGAGGAGGCTCGAACCCGCGACGTCTTTCCGAAGGCTGCCGACGCCGCCCGTCGCGCGCTCGCGATCGATGCGACGCTCGCTGAAGCTCACCAGGCTGTGGCGCGGATCAAAGTCTACTCCGAACATGACTGGGTGGGAGCCGGGCAAGCATTCCGCCGTGCGATTGAGCTCGATCCCACCTATCTCGAGGCCCGCCTTGACTACGCCCAGCTTGTTCTCATCCCGACTGAGCGTTTCAACCAAGCTGTGCAAGAGCTAGAGCGGGCCCTTGCATTGTATCCAGATAGTCATCTTCTTCTGAACGAACTGGCCAACGCCTACATCAAGGCCCGCCAGTATGACAAGGCCGTCGAGCCGCTGGAGGCCTCCCAAAAAATTCACCCGAGACAACTGGCACCTTGGGTGTTTCTGGGAATGGTGGCAACCGGCTTCGGTGACTACCAGCAAGCCCTTGAGCAATTCCAGAAGGCCGCCTCCATCCGCCGGACGGCCTGGGTGCTCAGTCATCTCGGCTCCACGTATGCAAACCTTGGCCGCAGAGTCGACGCTATCAAGGTCGTCGCCGAGCTGGGGCAAAGGCCTCCGGGAAGGCCCGCCTTCGACTACGAGCTCGCCACGATCTATGCCACTCTCGGCGATAAGGAGGCTGCGTTTGCTGCTCTCGATGGGGCCGAGGCAAGTCAAGCACAAGGTTTACTCTGGATCAAAGTGGATCCCAGGCTCGACGAGCTCCGTGCAGACCCGAGGTTTGGCAGGCTTTCGAAGAGAATGGGCTTGGATTGAGGCCGCACTGTGGTCGCGAAAGCAAGCTAGCCTAAAATGGCCAGCCCGTATTAATCGCCGGAAATAAAAAAGCACCTCCATTGATGCGAGGTGCTTTCAACCTGCGGTGATGGTGGGAACTTACTTAGCAGCCATTTCGAGGGTCTCGATCGCTACCGTCTTTGCGGACTCGTCTGTCTTGCCAGTGACCTTCACTGTATGACCTTCATGGCCAGCGGCTTTTTCCGGATTCGTGATGGTGTAGAGCTTATCTCCTGCCAACAGCGCGAGCTTCCCCGCACCTGACTTCGCACAGCTCTTGATGCAACTGATGTCCTTGTCGGTACCTGCTTTATGGGCGGCTCCGCATTTGGTCTCGGTGATGACGCCGCTCAACTCACCTGCAAGGGCAGTTGCGGCGACTGACGCGAAAGATAGCACGAACAGGATAATCAATA
>Ga0187893_10011832_pt1 | contig 12552 bp, 11 predicted proteins | sample MA1701074metaG_FD_139574 | JGI IMG/M metagenome (GOLD analysis project Ga0187893, IMG submission 139574) | White microbial mat communities from a basaltic lava cave in the Kipuka Kanohina Cave System on the Island of Hawaii, USA - MA170107-4 metaG ...
CTTCCGGCTGCGTTCCCGGCAGCTGCGATTGCCGGTTCTTGCTCTCGGCTTCGATCCGCACGACGGCCGGGGCCGTTCTTTGCACGACGTCGGCGTAAGATGTTCTCGTGCCGTCGACCACAACCGGAGCGGGCGGCCCGGCAGGCTGATTCTGCGGCGCCGGAGCGTCGTACCTTCCAAAAAGACCGCAGCCGGAAAGTGAAAAAACCGAAAGCAAACCAAAAATCAATAAAGGCCGTTTCATAAAAATCAAATCTCTCCAGATAAACTATAACCAATTCTAAACTATCCCGAAATCAGAGCAAAAATTGTTCAACATTATACGTTAACCGGCTGATAGAAGTTCGACAGGATCTTGTTATGCGCCATAACTTTCGGAGCGCTTTCGCGGAAGATGTATGCGAGAGATTTGTAAACGAGCTTTGCGCAGAGGAACGCTGGCGAATCGTAATTTTCGAAGTACGAGTACTCGACGAGATCCATGCCGACTATGCGTTTCTTTTCAGCGATGCGTCGTATAAGGGCCAGCGTTTCGTACCAGCCAAGTCCGCCCGGCTCGGGCGTGCCGGTCGTCGGAACGATGCTCGGATCAAGGCCGTCGATGTCTATGGTGAGATAGACTTCATCTGAAAGGGAATCAACGGCGGCATCGATCCAGTCGGTTCGTCCGGCGATGTCTTTCGCCCAAAAAAGTTTTGTCGGCAATCCTTCCTTTAGCGAACGTGCTTCGTCACCGGAGATCGAACGGATGCCGACCTGCACCGACGGAATGCGAAGGTCTTTTACAACGCGGGCCATTATCGACGCGTGCGAATGCGGCGTGCCGTCGTAGGTGTCGCGAAGGTCGGCGTGCGCGTCGATCTGCAGCACGCTGAAGTTGGGAAATTTTTCCGCGTGTGCTTTTATTATCGGTGCCGAAACGGAATGCTCACCGCCGAGCATGCAGATGAATTTGTCGGATTCGAGCAGCTCCTTCGTCCGCTCATAAAGCCCTTTCATCATCGTCTCCGGAGTAGAAAGCGGCTTGAATTCTTCCAGCGTGTGTATGCCGAGCTTGTAAACTTCCGAATCGGTTTCTTCCTCGTAAAGCTCCATGTTGCGCGAAGCGTCGACGATCGCCATTGCACCCGCGCCCGTTCCGGTGCCGTAGGAAACCGTGCCCTCGTAGGAAATCGGCCAGATTAGAATTCGCGCGGCGTCGAATGAAGAATATTCCTCTTCATCGATGCCGCCGAAGTTCATTGGAAGCTGTGCGGATTCGGACATGGCTAAAATTCAAAACTCGAAATGCAAAATGGAAAATAAAAACCTTACAGTCTTAATTTTCTATTTTCCATTTTACACTTTGAATTTTTAAGGGACGTCGATCGACATCGAGCTGCCGGAAAAGCTAAAGTTCGGCTTCTTGCGGCCTTTCAGAAACTTCGCCGCTGTTTGCGTTAAGGCGGTGACGATCATCGGCAGGGCGATCGACGGATCGCAATCAACAGAAGCCGTCGTCGCGCCCTTGTGCAGCCTGCCGAACGTGCTTATATGATCTCCTTCATACGCAGGCGTGCGGATTCCGAGTGGGATCGGATCGGTGGAAATCGAAATTGCATATTTGTGTCCGCGCGGCGTGGTTCGCGTGATGTACGATGTAATCTCCGCAAGATTGACCATCTTCTGGCCGCCGGAGTTGCCTAGCGAAATGATCGCCGAGTTTCGCGTCTTTTGCGCGATCTGCATCAGCTCCATCGTGTCCTCGGTCATGTCGAACATCATGTGCAGCTTTTTCTCAAACCGCGAACGGGCGATGCCGACCGCTAGCTCCGAGCCGAGCAGGTCCGGGCAGAACAGCGGAATCCTGGCTTTGTATGCAGATGTGACAATACCATCCTCGAATGCTATCTCCGCAAGCTCGCGTCCCATCACGTGCAAAAATTCACGCATCGAATAGGGCCGCGTCAGGTCGAGCTGGTTGACGACGCTGCCGATCCATTCGTCGGCTTCCTGAAATTCCTCGCGATTCCATATCACGTCGCCCACGCGCATCACGTCGTTCGACGCCAGGTCTTCATCCGTCATGCTCGGGTGCGCCTGGTAATGATTTCGCCCGAGCGATTCGTGGATGTCGTGAAAAAGCACCGAGCCGGACATCACCAGCACGTCCACGAAACGGTTTTTTATCACCCAGGAGATAAGGCGGCGCATTCCGGACGTAATTAGATTTCCGGTGCCGCACATGTAAATCGTGGAATTATCATCCATCATGTCCAGCCAGATGCGGTGCGCCTCGGCCATCTGCCGAGCGCCAAAACCGGCTCCTTCCATTTTTTCGAGCAGTCCCGCGATAGACCGATCTCGGTCGATAGGAACCGGTTTCGTGGGAACCGTTAAAAATTTCGAAGCCTTCGTTTTCTTTTGTGCAACCATTAATTTCTCCAAATAAATGTTTAAAAGTGCAAAAGTTTAAAAGTGAAAAAGTTAAGAACCATTACGAATCTGATATAGCTTTCGAGTGGTTTTGTATTGAGCCGCTTAGGAATTTTGCTTTTTCACGCATCGTGGAAAGTTCCGTTTGATTTATGTATCCGATCGAGAATGCAACGTACAACTGACTTCTAATTTCTCCTGCAGAGCCTTTCGCGATATTTAGAAAGTTCAGATATTCCTTGCGCGACCGCCGTTCAAAACCTTCGGCGATGTGCTCGAAATTGAAACCGACGCATCCCGCATTTGATTTTTTAAACCGAAGTCCGTCTTCAAGCCTCTCGGTCAGCAAGTAAATGTCTTTGGCGAATTCCACTGCCTTTTGCCAAATAAACAAATCCTCAAAACATTCGATCTTTTTCTTCACTTTTTCACTTTTTCACCTTTACCCTTTTTCACTTTGTTATGCCGTTCGGCATCAAGTACGTATAGCTTTCGGCCTGATTCTCATAAAACTCGATCAGCGCGTTTCCTTCCTTCGTCGAAAGCTCGCCGTCCTTTATTCTTTTCATTACCTGCCTTCGGAATTGATCGTGTAATCGATCGGAATCGAACCGAACGGTCGAGAGCATGTCTGAGAGGGTAGCTCCATTGATGACTTTCTTGATAATGTGGCCGTCTTCACCGATAAAAATATGCGCTTCGTGGGGCACGCCGAACAGGTTGTGATTATTGCCCATCACTTCCTGATATGCTCCGACGAGCATCATTGCGAGGTAATACGGCTCGTTCGGCTCCAATTTGTGCAGTTCAAGAACGGGCTTAACATCGTGCAGATCGACAAACTTATCGACTATTCCATCTGAATCGCACGTTATGTCACATAGTGTAGCATATTCCGTCGGCTTTTTGTTGAGCTTATGTATTGGAACGATTGGAAATAGCTGTTCGAGCGCCCAATTGTCCGGCATCGAGCGGAAAACCGAAAAATTCGCCAGATATTTTGCGCACATCAGGCGGCGAAGATCGTCGAACTCCTCGGAGACGTATTTTTTCTGCTGTGCAAACTGATCAGCTTTTTCGCAAACGTCCCAGAAAAGCACCTCGCCTTTGCCCTTGTCTTCCAGCGTGATCAGGCCGAGGTTGAACATCGTGAAAAGCTCTTCGCGGTGCTCGAGGGCATCGTGGTAATACTCACGATAGTTTTTCGCATTGAGCGTTTCGCGCAGATCGTAAAGCTCGCGGACGACCTGCGGGTCGTCGCGGCCCATTGTCATCGGCACGCGGTCTTCGACGACGGTTTCGATCTCTTCCTGAACGTTTGTAACAAGTATTGCGTGATAAGCGGAAAGATAACGGCCCGATTCCTGAATGATCGTCGGGTGCGGAACATTCTCGTCGTCGCATACGGTTTTGATCACGTAGATCACGTCGTTCGCAAATTCGCGTGCGTTGTAATTTGCCGAAGATTCGAACGACGTTCGCGAGCCGTCGTAATCCACGGCCATGCCACCGCCGACATCGAGATATTCGATCGGCACGCCCATTTGCCTGATCTTGGCGTAGGTTCGTGCGGCCTCTTTCATCGCGTTCTTGATTCGCTTGATGTCGGTGAGTTGCGAGCCGATGTGAAAGTGCAGCAGCTTGAGCATGTCCAGACGGCCCGCTTCCTGAAGCTGGCGGATCACGTCGAGAATTTCTGTCGTCGTCAGCCCGAACTTTGCCGCTTCGCCGCCGGATTTTTCCCACTTGCCGGAGCCTTTCGAATATAGCTTTACGCGAACACCGACCATCGGCAGCTTCGTTTCCGGATTTTCCGTTGTGAATTCCTCGGCAAGCGCGAGCGTATGGTCGAGTTCGCTCATTTTCTCGATTACGATGACGACATTTTTGCCCGCGCCGGCGCCGGCAAAAGCAAGGCGCACGAAATCGCGATCTTTGAACCCGTTGAGCACGAGCAGGCTTTCGTCAGATTGTTCCATCGCTAAAGCGGCGTATAACTCCGCCTTCGAACCTGCCTCGAGGCCAAAATGATAACGCGAGCCTTCACGAAGATACTCCTCGATGACGGCGCGGTTTTGATTCACCTTCATCGGGTAAACGCAAAGATGGCCGCCTTCGTACTCGAATTCTTTTATCGATTTGCGAAACGCAGTTTGAAGCTTTCTTATTTGCCCGAAAAGAAGCTGTGGAAATCTTAAAAGCACGGGAGTATCGATCCCGCGTTTTCTGAGATCGTCGATTATCTCCTTAACGTCGGCAGTGAGGTTCTCGTTTTCCGGCGAATATACAATGAGGTTTCCCTTTCGGTTCACGCCGAAATAACCTGCGCCCCAGTTCTCTATACCGTAAAGCTCTGTTGTTTGTTCAATGACCGAACTCAAACTTTTTCGTCTCCGACCCGTTCAGATTTCAAATCCGAAAACAAACGCAAAACTGAAAGGATAGTAAAAATGAACCGCAGTTGGCAATAGGGGTTTTATACGCAGGAATTTACGGGAAGTTCCTGGCTTTCTTTCGCGGGTTTTTATGGCACAGCCTTTGCCCTTGACGTGGCTGAGCACGGCTTGCTTAGCAACAAAAGGTTGATTTCAAGCCGCTAAAACGGGACTTTCGACAATGAATAACGCGCTCGGAGGCCGTTGGATGTCAAAAAGTGGTGCCATAAACTGTCACCGGAAAGTCTAAAGCGAGGGTAAGTTGTTATGAATAAAAGGAATCATGAAGGCTTTTCTATAATCGAACTGCTTATCGTAGTGGTCATCGCCGGCATTATTGCCGCCCTCGCAGTCCCGGCTCTTCAGAAGGGAATTAGAGCCGCCGAAAATGGAACCACGTTTGCAACGATGCGTACGATCGCGTCCACGCAGGTCAGCTGCTATTCACAGAGGGCGCGTTTTTGTCGTTTGGACGAGCTTCAGGGAATGCTGTCGAACGGATTGGGAACGACCGCCGGCGACACCGTCGTTCGCGGACGTTATATTTTTGAGATGACTCCGATAAGACCGGACGACGCTGAACTGGCCACCGAATACACTATCACCGCCACGCGCAGCGTTTCCGACGACGTGCAGTACAAGTACGAGTTGAACCAAACGGGTGAGATCGTTCAAATCTTGCCGGCTCCGCCGTCAACCCCGTAATTCAAATTGCATAAATCACCTGCCTTATCATCAAATTCTCCCACTCATAATTAAATGAATTCGTTGAATGTATTTGAAGACTTGATCGGCGAGCTGAAGGATGAAAATCTGCTCGAAGACACGGTTATCGATCTGAAGAGAAATACCGGCGGAGAAACCGCAAAAAAACTGACGGGGGAATCTGCGCCTGCGGGCAATTTTGCATTTTTGGACCCGACGGTTGATGACGAACAGAAAGTAAGTTTCGAAACATACTCCGAAACGCCCGACATAATAAAACCAGTTGACGAGCGCGAATTTTTTCAAAAGCGCGCAATGGAAGAAGTCTCGAGTCTGCAAATGGTCGAGCACGTGCTTGCCGGCGTAGAGCGCGAGCATATGAAGGTGCCGGCGGCGCCCTACGACGACCTCAATGTAAAGAAGGCCCTTCACAAATTCATGCAGGTTTCCGACGACGTAGAGGCTGAAGCGCACGCCGAGGCCGAGTTCGATCTAATGCAGGAAACGCAGAGCTGGCACGCCGCTCTTTCTGCGAGAGACAAGAATGTATCGGTCGCAAATATAAGACGCTTTTGCGAAAACTCGCGTCCCCCGTTGAGCTCGCAGGCGCTCATGGCCCTGGCGCGGTTCTACCGCAACTCACCGTTCAACGAAGATGTGCGGGGCAAGTTTGATTTCGTTATCACGCGGCTTTTCTCGAAGGAAGTGGGAGAAGAAAGGCGCAGATTGCTTTTCGGCCGGATCGAAATGATCGGCCATATCAAAACGCTATACTCTAACTGGTCGAGCATCACGTACCACTCGCCCCAGGAAGACAAGATCGATATCGATCTGGCCGTGCAGCGGTTCGACGATCTCGCACGGCATTTCGATTCGCTCAAAAAATTTGATGACCTGCTCAACGCTAGTGTTTTTCACAGCATTCGTGCTTACAAGGAAGAATGCGGCGAGATGTTTTACGTCGCCGAAGTGACCGCCGCCGCGGTCGACTGCAATATTCGACTCGGAAACAAGTACGTCGATCTAATTTTCAAGGAAAGGCACGAAAGCTGCGGCGCGCAGCTAGAGGAAAAATACGGATACGATTTCGATCTGGAAGCCTCGACCGCTGCGGGAAAAACGTTACTGCTGGCCGAACTTCTTCGCGACGGGCCGGAAGGCAGGCAGGCTGATGCGTCCCAGGTGCCTGACTTCGAACAGGAGGCGAACGACGTCGCACGAAGACCGACCGTCGTTTCGCAGCCGGCCCGGAAAGAGGAAAAGCGGTCCATCATTTTCGGCGTCAACCGCTGGTTGGTGCTGGTTACGGTGGTTGTGCCGATTCTCAGCGGTGGTGTTTACTTTTGGGCGGATAAATTCGCTGGGCGGGATTCGTCGGTGACGGTCGCAACGACGCTCGACCTCGAAGGGACCGATCTCAAAGCACACCTCCGCGAAATAAGACTGAGCCGAAACACAGCTTACGGCATAACGCAGCCGTCGTGGGACGCTCTCGGTCAAGAGGAAAAAAAGGAATTTCTCAAGAAGACTTTTGCGTTTATCCAAACGAAGGGAATGACCAAAGTAAACTTTTTGAACTACAAAGGTCGTTCCGTCGCCTTCGCATCAAAAGACCGAATCGAGATCGTCGGCGCAAATTAACGTCGAAGCAAAGCATGCAGCTTGAATTCAAGAAAAGCCCGCATCGACCGTGCGGGCTTTTCCGTTACTTTCATTCCAATTTTTGGTGGGCTGTGATGCAGTTTGAATGCGAATCTCCAAACCTTCACTCGTACCGCAGGCATTCTATCGGGTCGAGCCGTGCGGCTTTGCGTGCCGGGAGCACGCCGAAAAGAAGCCCGACGCCGACCGACACGGAAGCCGAGAGAAGAATCATCCAAAGCTCGACCTTTGCGGGCATTGAGGGAATAAGCAACATCAACAGATTGCTGATACCTATGGCGAGGACGATGCCGATTACGCCGCCGAAAAATGTGAGCGTCATCGCTTCGAGCAAAAATTGAAAAACGATGGCCGAGCGGGTCGCCCCGATGGCTTTGCGAATGCCGATCTCTTTCGTCCGCTCGGTCACGGAAACGAGCATAATATTCATCACGCCGATACCGCCGACCAAAAGGCCGAGACACGAGATGGCGATGGCCACCAGACCGACGCCGCCGATGATTCCGTCAAACTGCTCGATGAACGCATCGGCTGTTTTTATGTCAAAGTTGCTGGGCTCGCCGTACTTGACCTCGCGCCGCTGGCGCATCACCGATTCGATCTCGGAGACCGCATCGGTTAGCTGTCCTTGCTTGCCTTGAACGATCATCAGGAGAAAGTCACGAAGCGGAGCGACTTTTCGCGACGTTCGATACGGCATAAACACCTTTCGGTCTTCCTCGTTCTCGCCGAAGAATCCGGAATTCCGCTTTTCGATCACGCCAACGATTTCCCACGTGTCGCCGTTCATCCGGACCACTTTGCCGATCGGCGATTCGTTCTGATTCGGAAAAAGTGCTTCGCGTGCATCAACGCCGATCACCAAAACATTCCGACGCTGAAAATTATCAGCCTCCGTCAGCCAACGTCCCTCGCGAATCGAAAGATTTGAGATGCGGTCGTAATTCGTCGTTACGCCGTCGCAATTTGCCCAACGGTAGTTTCGGCCCTCGTACTTCATGTTGTCGTCAAAGCTCGGGCCGAAGTTGCCGATGCCGGGATTTACCAACGCGATGTCCTCTATTGCGGTCGATTGACCTAAGAGAGCATTCGCGTCGGCGTCGGTCAGCGGCTTACGGTTGCGCTCGTCCCGATTGTTGCTCGCTCCGCCCATCGAAAGGTGAAAGACGTAAATGTTGTTCGTCCCGAATTCTTCAACCATTGAAACGATGCCCTGCCGCATTCCGGTCAAGATAGACGCAACCACGATTGCCGTCACGATCCCGACGACAATGCCGAGGATCGTGAGCGTCGAGCGAAACTTGTGCGCGGCGATGCTGTCAAACGCCATCTTGACGACTTCGATGGGTAATGATGCGGATAGTTTCATAAAACGCTTTCACCGCCGAGACGCCGAGAAAACTTAACACGATTCACAGGATAAACAGGATGCCTTTGCGCTAGTCAAAAATTCGCTTTTTATATCCTGCGTTTCCTCTCGCATCCTGTTTGAATCTTCCTCTGCGTCTCTGCGTCTCGGCGGTGAAAATTATGCTTGGGTAAGCGCAACGATCGGGTCTAACCTCGCCGCCTTCCACGCCGGATACAGACCCGCGATAATCCCAATGACGCTGGACACAAGGATAGACACGACTATGTAAAACGCCTCGATCGTCATCGTCATTTCCAGTGCCATGCCGACAAGATAAGTAGCGACGAACGAGAGCATCAATCCGAAAATTCCGCCCACGACGCACAGCAGCGCCGATTCGATCAAAAACTGCAGGAGAATTTGCTTTCGCGTAGCACCGAGTGCTTTGCGCAGGCCGACCTCGAACGTCCGCTCGGTGACCGAGACGAGCATGATGTTCATCACCACAATGCCTCCGACCACCAAAATGATCGCGGTTATCGGAAGCACCACAACGGCAATCGCTCCCGTTATCTCGTCCATCTGTGAACCGAACTCATCGACGTTCACCAACCCGAAGGTGTCCTCTTCACTGCCTACCAGTTGACGCCGGTTGCGAAGCAGAAGCCTCGCTTCCTCGATTGCCGCCCTGAAGGTCTCGGCATCGGCCCCTTTGCCATGAACCTGCAGGTTGTTTGAACGCGTGAAAATCTGACTTGCGATCGCGATCGGAATATAAATGTGCCTGTCCTGCGAATCGCCAAAGAAAGAACCGCGTTTGTCTTCTATGCCGATAATGCGAAGCGGTACGCCGCGAACTTTGATCTCCTGGCCGATCGCCGAACCGTTAGGAAAAAATTTGTCCTTTACGTCGGAGCCGATCACGCAAACGTTTGATATCCGCGTCGATTCGTCGTCGGTCATAAAGCGGCCGTCAAGAATCGTTTTATCTTCTATATCCACCATGTTGGCCGTAACGCCCATGACGCGCACGGACGGCATCTCGACGCCGTCCTTGCTGATGTCCGTGCCGCCGTTAACCTGCGCGCCGACCTCGGAACAGTTCTGGCAGTTTGCTTTGATGTACTCGTACTCTTCCCAGGTGAGGTCCTTGTTTCGCCGGTTGCGGCGCTCGAATTCCTCATCCGACATACGCCCTATCGACGCCATTCGCGTAATCATGAAATGATTTGAGCCGAGGATCTTCGACGCCTTATCGACAACGTAAGTTTTCAACCCGCTGATCGACGCCGCGACCACGATCACAGCCGCCACGCCGATGATGATGCCGATAAGCGTCAATAGCGCACGGAGCTTGTGCTCGAGGATCGACTTCAGAGCGATCCAGAACGCATCCGAATAAAATGAATAAAGCTGCCGCATAGAAACAATCGTCAATAGTCGGTTGTCAGTGGTCAGACGACCGTAATCGTAAAGCCAGGACGGTCAAAACCTGTAACGTCTGTTATTCGAAAAAAGTTCAGAAAAAACGCATGTTCAAAAAATGGAACATCGGTTCCGACGGAAACAGCACGACGTGTGCTTTTATCAGTGTCTTTCCTCGTCGTTATCAGTGAAAAATCCATGTTCCATTCGCGGTCACTACTTCGATCCCGTGCTATACTCTCAATTTATTTCAACCCAACAATAGGAGACACAAAACTTGGCAGTTTTAGTCGATAAGAGCACGCGGCTGATCGTGCAGGGAATTACGGGCAAGGAAGGCACGTTTCATACGCTCCAGATGCGCGAATACGGCACGAACGTGGTCGGCGGCGTAACGCCCGGCAAAGGCGGCACCACGCACGAGGGCGTTCCGGTTTTTAACACCGTAGCCGACGCCGTTCGCGAAACAGGCGCCAATGCGAGCGTGATCTACGTGCCGCCCGCATTCGCCGCCGACGCAATCATGGAAGCTGCCGACTCGGAAATACCCGTTGTTGTTTGCATCACAGAAGGCATTCCGGTCGCCGATATGATCAAGGCGAAGGAATTCCTGCGGAGCGCGGACACTCCTGTCCGCATGAGCGTCGCTTCGACGCGAACAGGCGCGAGTGGGTCGTCGGTCGCGCGGAGCGCGGACACTCCTGTCCGCATGAGCGTCGCTTCGACGCGAACAGGCGCGAGCGGATCGGACTCTTCGGTCGGCAGCGGCTGTTTCGCCGGAGGAACCGCCGATGCGGACAAGAGTGTCCGTGCTCCGATTCGCCTCATCGGACCAAATTGTCCGGGGATTATTTCGCCGGGCAAATGCAAGATCGGCATCATGCCCGGACATATTCATAAGGAAGGCCGCATCGGCGTCGTCTCGCGATCAGGAACGTTGACGTATGAAGCAGTCGGACAGCTCACCACCCTTGGCCTTGGCCAATCCACCGCCATCGGCATCGGCGGCGACCCGATTATCGGCACTACACACACAGACGCTTTAAAACTTTTTCAAGAAGACGACGAGACCGATGCCATCGTGATGATCGGCGAGATCGGCGGCACCGCCGAAGAAGACGCCGCCGCATACGCGCGCGATAACGTCACCAAACCCATCGTCGCCTTCATCGCCGGCCAAACCGCCCCGCCCGGTCGCCGCATGGGCCACGCCGGCGCGATAGTCTCCGGCGGCAAAGGCACCGCCGCCGAGAAAATGAAAGCCCTCACCGAAGCGGGCATCCGCGTCGTTCAATCGCCTGCAGACATCGGCCAGGCTGTGGCTGATGTATTGCGCATAGGTGCTGCTGTATAATGACCGAAGTATCTATGAACGAAAGAATCTCAGTTGACCAAAATATCCATTTCGGAAAGCCGGTTATTAAGGGCACGAGGATCACGGTTCGGAACGTCCTTGAGCCGATCAACGAAGGCTTGTCGTTTGAAGCGATCAAAGCCGACCATTACCCGGACTTGAACAATGACGACATCAAGGCTTGGGTTGACTACGCGATCTCGGGCTAAAATCAAACTCGTATGATCACAGAAAAGTTTTACAAGCTGCCGTTAGTTCTCGATCCACAGCCCGAAGGCGGATGGACGATCACTTGTCCGATCTTACCTGGGCTTGTGACCGAAGCTGACACGATAGACGAAGTTTCGATAAATGTCGCGGACGCTATCGAGGCGTTGATCGAATGTTATGAGGAACTCGGTCAGCCTATTCCTGAGGCACTGCAGCCTGTTCGGAACACCGCACCTTTTATTGCCGATACGCTCATACATCTCGAAGCTGCATGAGATACCGCGAGGTCGTAAAGATACTAAACAAACTTGGCTGTGTCGAAGTAAAGCGAAAGGGCGGCGGTTCGCACCGGAAGTGGTACAACCCTGATAAGAGTCCGATCGTAGTAGTTTCAGTGCCGGACTGGGGAACACGAGACCTAAAAACAGGCACTTTGCGTAGCGTCGTCAAAGATCTGGGACTTGAGTGGAACGAGTTCACAGCTGTTTAGGTACGTGGAGGAAGAGAACAAATGCGACTCGCAGTGATTCTTTCTTTGATGTTTCTCGTCGGGGAGGCTTTTCCCCAGGCGTGCGGATACATCAATGCTAAATTTGATATTCGGAACGCCGATGGTCACCCGGTTGGCGATGCGAGGCTTAAGCTGGTTAGGTTTGAAACGAACCTTCATGAGCATTGTCCGCGTCCAGGACGGAAAGATCGCCGAGGCCTGGAACAATATTGATTTTATGGACATGTACCAGCAGCTTAGCGTTCTCTCGCTGAACCTCAAATGATTTGGGCGTGACCAGCCGCCAATTTGCAGGTTTCATCCGCGCGATCTATTCTTTTGGTTTAAGAAGTACGGAGCGTTACCGAGCCCTTACGTGGACGACCGACATAAAAGCCCTTACTTACGTGCGGGCTACTGACACACACACATGAGCACTTTAACATTTGGAATCATAAAGCCCGACGCAGTGCGTGCGGGTAATCAGGGGAAGATTGTCGATCGC
>Ga0187893_10011833_pt1 | contig 12552 bp, 11 predicted proteins | sample MA1701074metaG_FD_139574 | JGI IMG/M metagenome (GOLD analysis project Ga0187893, IMG submission 139574) | White microbial mat communities from a basaltic lava cave in the Kipuka Kanohina Cave System on the Island of Hawaii, USA - MA170107-4 metaG ...
GAAGATCGGGCGATGCTCACGGAGCAGAGCTGGCGCGAAGGTGTCCGCGCGACATGCCCGAGTTGTGGCGTTGCGCTGGCCACGAAGGTCAAGTTCTGTCCTGACTGTGGTACCAAGATTCACATCGAGGGCTTGTGTTCAGGGTGTGGAGCCAAACTGGCACCCGGCGCCAAGTTCTGTGCCGAGTGCGGCGACAAGGTGGAGTGAGTTAGCGGAACACCAGGCTCTTGACGACCACCGGGACCACACCCTGGTCCGGCAACCGGCGGCCGATGTCGATGTAGTCGAACTCCCGCAGCAGCACCTGGTCGATGCACACGATGCTGCCGGTGATGCCGAACTCCTGCTGCAGCAGGGCGCCCACGAGCCCGGCGACATCGGCGTCCATGACCAGGAGCAGTGGATGACCGTTCTTGACCTCGGGCCGGGCGGCGACGATCCCGGCGCATAGTTCCCGTAACGACGCGTAATCGGCCCCGTGGTGCCAGTGCACCGCCAGCGCGACCTGGCCGTCGTGGGTGGCGTCCAGGTCGAGGCGCGCCATTCCCTGGCGCACCGCGTCGGCGATCTTCGCTGCGGCCGGGGGCTGACCAATGCCGCGCACCGCGACCACCGGCACACTGCGTAAGGGCAGGATCTCGGGATGAGACAGGAAGATCGTGTCGCCGCTGAGCTGGACCGTGTACTGAGAGGCACCGATGCAGGTCGCGCGGATCGCTTCCACTGGTTCCAGCAGGTCGAGGCCGAGTTCGACCGCTCGGGCGCGCAGCACCGCCGCCAGTCGGGGACCCAGATCTCCGAAGTCGCGCGTCTCGCGACCGTAGACGTACTCGGCGACGCCCCCGGAGAAGACGACGCGGCGGAACGGTTGCGCGGGGAGCGATGGGGTGATCCATGCCACCGCGTCGCCGTCGCGGGGCGCGCCACGCGCGATCTCCAGCACCGTTTCAGCCATGGAACGAGCCAGAGTATCGAGGTCGGCGGAGGCGACGCGGGTTCCGAGGCCCAGAGGTGTGTTCAGTCCCGCCGCGTGCGCGAGCCGGCGTCCCGCATCCTCGAGCCGCACCAGGCGGCCGGTTGCATCCCACGCCAGCAGGCGAGCGCCCAGATGAAGGGCCGCCGTGGCCTGCACGCGGCCGTTCTCGCAGACCGCAAACTTGGTGGTGCCCCCGCCGATGTCGATGTTGAGCAGCGGCTCGGTCGCCCCGCGCGAGAGGTCGACGGCGCCGGAGCCGTGGGCCGCCAGCAGACTTTCAAGGTTGGGTCCAGCCGTGGCAACCACGAACCTTCCTCCGCCGTGCGCGAACAATTCCGCCACGGCGCGCGCGTTCTCGCGGAGCGCCGCCTCTCCGGTCGTGATCACCGCCCCCGTGTCGATCTCCTCGGGCCGGACACCGGCCTCATCGTGCACGCGCCCGATGAAGGCGCTGAGGGCGTCGGCATCGATGCGACCGGAGGTCGTGTACGGTGTGAAGATCACCGGGGACCGGTAGAGGATCTCGCGCTCGACGACCGCAAAGCGGCTGCTGAGCCGCTTGCCCTGGCGCTCGAGGAGCAGCCGGGAGAGGAGGACATGCGACGTCGACGTGCCGATGTCCACTCCCACACTGCGGAGTTCGACGCGGTCGCCGACATAGACAACCGCGTCGTCCCCCTCGTCCAGGTGGATGTGGTCCTCGTCGAATTCGTGCATCAGACTCAGGGTACACGACGCGGCGCCTCCCCACCAGCCCGATCATAGAGGCGGCGTGATCCCGCAGGGAGCCGCGTGGTGAGGGCGGAACTCGGATAGCCATCGGAAACGGGGGTCGTGTGTGATACTCGAGCGAGCGGAATCCCACGCGCTGCTGCAAGAGTCGGTGCGCGAGCTCTGCCGCCGGTTCCCGCCCGAATACTGGCGCGGGCTCGACAGAACCCGCAGCTACCCGGAGGAGTTCGTTCGGGCCCTCACCGAGCACGGATACCTGGCGGTGCTGATCCCCGAGGAGTACGGCGGCGCCGGCCTGGGCATCACCGAGGCCAGCATTATCTTGGAGGAGATCAACCGATCCGGTGGTAACGCCACCGCGTGCCACGCCCAGATGTACACGATGGGCGCGCTGCTGCGGCACGGGAACGCGGAGCAGAGGGCGCGCTACCTGCCCGCGATGGCGCGGGGAGCGCTGCGGCTCCAGGCCTTCGCCGTCACCGAGCCCCAGGCGGGGTCCGAGACCACGCGGATCTCGACGATGGCCGTCCGGCACGGCGATCGCTACGTGGTGAGAGGTCAGAAGACGTTCACGTCACGAGTCAAGCAGTCCGACCTGATGATGCTGCTCGCCCGCACCACGCCGTACGACGAGCTAGTTGACAAAACCGAAGGGCTGTCGCTCTTTCTTGTCGACATCCGCGCTGCTGGCGACCACCTCCACGTCGAACCAATCGAAACGATGGTCAACCATCACACCGCTCAGGTATTCTTCGACGACGTGGAGGTGACCATTGAGAATCTGATCGGCGAGGAAGGCAAGGGCTTTCGGTACATTCTTGACGGATGGAACGCCGAGCGCATCCTCATTGCCGCCGAGGCCGTCGGAGATGGCCGCTGGTTCATCGAGCGCGCCGCGGCCTACGCGCGGGACCGTGTGGTCTTCGGGCGCCCCATCGGCGCCAACCAGGGCGTGCAGTTCCCCATCGCAGAGGCCTATGCTCATCTCGAGGCGGCGGACCTGGTGCGCTTTGACGCGGGCCCGGCGGTTCGACGCGGGCGAACCATGCGGGGCGCAGGCCAACATGGCCAAGTACCTGGCTTCAGAAGCGGCGTGGAAGGCCGCGGACGTCTGCCTGACGACCCACGGCGGCTTCGGGTTCGCCGTGGATTACGATGTGGAGCGCAAGTTCCGGGAAACGCGGCTGTTCAAGACGGCGCCGGTGAGCAACAACCTGGTCCTGGCCTACCTGGGCCAGCATGTCCTGGGCCTGCCGCGATCGTACTAAGGGGGTCGGTAATGACCGTCAAACCGGGATGGGAAGGCCGGTTCTTTGAGGACTTCGAGATCGGGGACGTCTACCGGGCACGTCTGGGCCGGACCATCACCGACGCCGACAACGTCTGGTTCTCGCTCCTGACCAACAACACCAACCAGATTCACTTCAATGCTGACTACGCGCGGCGGACCGGCTTCGACCGGCCGCTGGTCAACAGCGTGCTCACCCTGGCGATCGTGGTCGGGCTGGGCGTGCCGGATATCAGCGAAAACGGGTTCGCCCTCGGGTGGGATGACATCAGGCTCCCGAATCCCGTCTACGCAGGCGATACCGTCTACTCCGAGTCAGAAGTCGTGGACAAACGGGAGTCCCGCTCGCAGCCACAGCGGGGCATCGTGAAGGTGCACACGAGGGGCGTCAATCAGGACGGCAAGGTCGTCATCGAATACACGCGCGCGGTCATGGTATGGAAACGGGCCCATGCGCCGAGGAGAGAGCTGTTCCCCGGGGTGCGGGAGGATTCAGCGCCAGGGCAGGGGTGACGAAGGCTGCGCCGAATCCCGGCCTGCGGGGAGACGCGCTGTGTCGACGATCCAAGGATCGGCAGCGGTCAGTCCGGTACCACCGCGCACCTCAACGGAGGATTTCCCCGGCGGGGGTCTGCGCTTTGACCTGACCGCGGCGGCGCTGGCCTGTTGGCCGGTCTTCGGTCTGTACCTGGACGGCTTCGCGCACGTCAACCTTGGCGTCGTCGAAACTTTCCTGACTCCCTGGCACGCTCTCCTCTACTCCGGAGTGGTGGCGCTCGCAGGCTTCTACGGTTTTCATGAGGTTCAAAACGTGCGCCGCGGCCATGATTGGCGGCGCGCCCTGCCCAGGGGCTACGGCCTGTCGCTTCTTGGGGTTGGCATCTTCCTTCTCGGAGGCGGTGTCGACTTCTCTTGGCACTCGATGTTTGGATTCGAAGTCAACGTTGAGACGCTGCTCAGCCCACCGCACGTGATGCTCGCGTTGGGAGCAACCCTCATGTTCACCGGGCCGCTCCGCGCAGCGCTGTGGCGTTCCAGCGATGAAACGCCTCCGGGGTGGGCGGGGCTGTTGCCGACCATGTTGTCCCTGCTGCTCCTCCTCTCGATTTTGACCTTCTTCACGCAGTACGTACACTTCACAACCGACCCCGAGCTCTTTGTCGGCACCCGCCCGGCGACGCCCTATCTCGCTGATCTCCTTGGAGCGGCCAGCACGATCATTTATGCGATGACGCTAATGGCGATCGTTCTCTATGCACTCCGGTGCTGGACGCTTCCCCTAGGGAGCATGACGCTCCTGATTAGCGGCAACACGGTCATGATGTTCCTCATGCGCTACAAGGCAAATGTTGCCCACGTTTGGCCCGTGCTGGCAGTCGTAGGAGCGGGGGTCCTGGCGGATGTAATTCTCGTCAGGCTCAACCCATCGGCCCGGCGGCCGATGGCCTTTCATGCGTTCGCGTTTCTGGTGCCGTCGCTGGTTTTCCTCGCCTACAACGTGACCCTGGTGGCGACCGTCGGAACCTGGTGGTCGGTGCACATGTGGTTGGGAGTGCCCATCCAGGCAGGGGCTGTCGGCCTGTTAGTCAGCTATCTGGCCCTTCCACCAGCCCAATAGCGCGTTTCCAGTGCACGTTCGGTAGGGGGTGATGTGTGGCCACCCAGTGGCGTGAACCAGCCGGGTATGAGCGCGCCGGATACGGTAAGTGGCGGCGCCCGCCCGCCCCCTACGACACGTTCATGGAGGGTGAAGGCGTCCCGATCCATCGGGGAATCGGCGTGCGCAGGGTGCAAGACCTGCCGATAGGCCCCTGGCGCCGGCTCGGCGGCCGCGGCGCGTTCATCCAGCTCTACGGCACGGAAGGGATCTGGGGCGCGTACGTGGCGGAGATTCCACCGGCGCAGGCACTCACCCCCGAGCGGCACCTGTACGAAGAGATCCTGTTCGTGGTGGAAGGGCGAGGCGCCACCGAAGTCTGGGCCGCGGACGCTGATGAGCGCGAGGTGTTCGAGTGGCAGGCGGGGTCGTTGTTCACGATCCCGTTGAACACCCATCACCGGCTCATCAACGCGACGGCAACAGGGCCGGCGTTGCTGCTTGTGGGCACGACGGCGCCCAGCATGATGAATCTGTTTGGGAACGCCGACTTCGTCTTCGACTGTCCGTACATCTTCCGGGACCGCTACGACGGTGGCGCCGGCTACTACAAGGCCAGCCTCCAAGAGATCGAGCCCGACCCGCATCGCGGTCTGGCGATGGTGCGCACGAACATCGTTCCAGATGCGGTCAACTGCCCGCTGCCGCTGGACAATCGCCGTGGCCCCGGCTTTCGCCGGCTCGAACCCCACCTCGACAAGAACGTCTTCTATCAATGGATCGGCCAGCACGAGAGCGGCCGCTACTCAAAGGCGCACGCGCACGAATCCGCGGCGGTCTTGATCTGCATCAAGGGGAAAGGCTACACCTATGCCTGGCCCCGCGAGGTCGGGCCGCGGCCCTGGGAGACGGGCCAGGCCGAGCGGATCGTGCACCAGGATTACGAACCCGTGGGGATGGTGAGCGCGGCGCCCATGGGCGGCCAGTGGTTCCATCAGCACTTCGGGATCAGCCGGGAGCCACTGCGCCTCATGGCGTGGTTTGGTCCCTTTGGTCGAGGGACCGGCCGCGAGCCCGGCCGGCCCGGAGAGCAGGTGCTCGACAAGAACGCCCTTCATCTCGAAGAGGGCGGCAACGCCATCCCCTACTGGGACGAGGACCCGCGCCTCCGACAGGAATGGGAGGCGGCGATCCGGCGCGAAGGCGCGGAGATCCGCATGGATGAAGCCTTCTATCGCCGCCCGGTCGCCAGCGAACAGCCGATGCCGTCCGCGGGCCAAGGGTGACTTGTCCAGGAACCGGCAGTTCGCGCGTCGAACTGCCGCGTAAATTCCCGCCGGAGGAAGAATCCCATGCTGAAGAACGCCGTCATACATCCTGTCGTGCCGGTCGCGGACGTCACGCGGGCGAAAACATACTACAACGACAAGCTCGGGCTGACCCCGGATATGGAGAGCGAAGGCCTGGTCATCTACCGCTGCCGTGATTCGTGGTTTAGCCTGTTTCCATCGATGGGCGCGGGAACGGCGAAGAGCACCGCAATGGTGTTTCTCGTCGACAACCTCGACAGCGAGATGTCAGCGCTCCGTTCGCGCGGCGTGGTCTTCGAGGAGTACAACTATCCGGAGCTCAAGACCGTCAACGGCATAGCGGAGCATCCAGAAGGCAAAAGCGCCTGGTTCAAGGATAGTGAAGGGAATACCATCGCGGTGACGGAGATCCGGAGTCCGGCGATGCTCCAGGCGTTAAAGGGACTGATGTCCAGCCGGTCCGGCTAGTCTTCAACGACAGCAGCCGGGGCCTGTGCGCGTCTAGTCACGCGCGCGGTGGGAACTCTACCGGTGAACCCCAGACGATGGGGAGGGGGGATCCGATCTGGCCGCGCTGCTGCTCGTGCTCGTCTTGGCCGCTTCACCCACGCCGCGGTGGGTCGCGCTCCACACCGCTGACTATCAGGTGCGCGTGCCGGCGGGCCAGACTGTGACCGTCGCGTTTCCCGTGCCCGCGCGATTCTCTGGCGCCGATCGGCCCGTGACCTTTGGGTGGCGCATCATCAGGCCGGTGCCGGCGCCGAACTTGGTGATCTTCGAGCACTGCACCATGCCGGAACGCTGCGTCCCGACCGTCATGCGGCCGACCGGTGAGTCCAGCGGGACGCTGGGCACGCCGTTTCGGGTGATCAACCGCAGCCGACAGGACATCGACGTGCTGTTCCGGTACGCGCTCTGGGACGTCCGATAGTCTCATCTCCGCAGGAGAAACCGAACCTGTTATCGAACGCGACGAGCAATCCGGAACGACCATCCAATCTCACACGCACAACCGAACGGCTGCACCGCGACGGCCCAAGGAGGGACTCGCTGACGGCACTTTACGAAGGGGGTAAGACAGTGAACCGCCATACCCGCATGGTGTTGGCAATCGGGTTGCTCCCAGTGCTCATGCTGTTCCTGACTCCCCAGGCGGCACCAGCTCCGGCACCGGCTGCCGCGCCCCAACCGGGCGGCACGCTCATCATCGTCACCCACCAGAAGCCGGCGCACCTCGACCCCGGCGTCCACACCTCCCGCTACACCGCCATGATCAATCAGAACACCCATGATTCCCTGATCTGGCAGACCGACCCCAACAAGTTTGTCCCCGGTTTGGCCGAGCGGTGGGAGGTGGCTCCAGATTTCAAGAGCTATACTTTCTACCTGCGGCGGGACGTGAGGTTTCACGACGGCACCCCGCTCAACGCCGAGGCGGTCAAGTTCACCTGGGATCGCATCCGCGACCCGAAGACGCGCTCGACCCGTGCTCCCTTCCTCGGCGACTATCTACGCACGGAGGTGCTCGACACCTACACGGTGCGCGTGCACTTCTCGGATCCGTATCCCCAGTTCATCCAGTCGGTATCAAGCGTCGGCCTGGCGCCGGTCTCGCCCACGGCCGTGCAGCGGCTCGGAGAGAACTTCCTGAAGACGCCCGTCGCCACGGGGCCGTTCAAGGTCGAGGGATGGCCGGACGAGAACACCCTGGTCCTGGTGCGCAACCCCGACTACCGGTGGGCTCCCTCGTACATGAGGAATCGCGGTCCCGCGTTCCTCGAGAAGGTCGTCTTCAAGTTCATCAACGAGGAGCAGACCAAGACGCTGGCCCTGGAGAAGCGCGAGGCGCACGTGGCCGAGGATCCGGCCCGTCACATGGCGCCCACCTTCCGGAACGACCCACGCTATCAGTTGATGATGCACAAGACCTCGGGCGTGCCGCAGCACTGGCCGTTCAATGTCACCCGGTGGCCCACGAGCGACGTGGCCGTCAGGCGGGCGGCGAGTTATGCGATGGACCGCGAGAAGATCGCGCGGATCGCGTTCTTCAACACCGCGACGCCCGCAAAGGGGCCGCTGGTCGATATCAACTGGGCCTTCTGGCCCGACGCGAAGAAGTACTATCCCTACGATACCGGGAAAGCGACGGAGATCCTGGAGGCCGCGGGCTACAAGCGGAATGCCAGCACAAAGTTCTATGAGAAAGACGGCAGGCCCGTCCGCATGCGGCTGGTGACGACCTCCACCTGGGAGCAGGTCCGCGCGGCGACGCTCGCACAGCAGATGATGAAAGAGGTAGGCATCGACTTCGTGGTGGAGCGATGGTCTACGACGCGACGGTGGAGCGGTATGCCAACAACGAATACGAGCTGGGCCGCCTGGGCCTCTCGACCTTCGATCCCGATGGGCTGTGGGGCGCGTTCCACTCGTCGCAGATCACCGGCGGCACCCAGTGGAACCGCGGCCGCCTCAACAACAAGGAACTCGACACCCTGCTGGACAGGGGGCGGGAACTGAGCGATCCGGAGCAGCGCAAGCGGACGTACTATCAGGTCCAAAAGATGCTGCTCGACATGGCGAACGCCCTCTACGTGTTCGAGGATCACTACTTCTTTGCGGGCCTCTCCTGCGTCAGAGGCTGGAACTGGAACGTCGTCGGCCTGTACGAACTGCATGGCGTCTGGCTTGAGGGTGACTGCCGCAGAATCGGCAACTGATCGCGCGGGGCGGCGGCGGGCCATGACGTGGTCCTGCCGCTGCCCCAGACTCATCATGAGTCTTCGTGCGTAGCTACATTCGGCGCCGGCTGTTGACGCTGGTCCCTGTCGTCCTCGGGGTGACGTTTGCCGTTTTTGTGATGCTGCACCTCATGCCGGTCGACCCGGTGATGATGATGATCACCGAGCTGTCGTCAGGGCAGGCACCCATTCAACCGGGGCAGGTCACGGAGGACCGGTACGCCGCCATGCGGCGTGAGATGGGTCTCGATCGGCCGCTGCTCGTGCAGTACGGCGCCTTTCTCTTCAAGGCGGTGCGTGGCGACCTGGGCCGGTCGTTTCAGACCCGCCGGACCGTCTGGGACATGATCACCGCAAACGCGCCGGCCACGATCGAGCTCGCGGTGGCCGGGCTGGGTCTCGCCGTGCTCCTGGGGATCGTGTTGGGCGTCATCGCGGCACTCTATCAGGACACCTGGGTCGACGCCGGCGTGATGGCGTTCTCGGTCACCGGACTGTCGCTGCCGTCGTTCTGGTTAGGCATCATGCTCATCTTGCTGATCTCATTCAAGCTCGGCCTGCTGCCGGTGCTGTCGCCGGTCGGCTGGCAGGGACTCATCCTGCCGGCGCTGGCCCTGGGCCTGCGGGCCTCGGCCGTGATCGCCCGGCTCACGCGCGCCTCCCTTGTCGAGATCTTGAACCTCGACTACATCCGGACGGCTCGATCGAAGGGTCTTCCCGGCAACACGGTGGTGTTCAAGCACGCACTCAAGAACGCGTTGATCCCCGTGGTGACCGTGGTGGGGTTGCAGTTTGGGAACCTGCTCTCCGGCGCCGTGATCATCGAAAGTGTGTTTGGTCGGCCGGGGCTGGGGAGTATGGCGGTGCGCGCGATCCTGTTCAAGGACTTCCCGCTCGTGCAGGGCACGGTGCTGATCCTGGCCATCTCGTACGTCTGTGTCAACCTGCTCGTCGACCTATCGTACGCCTGGCTGAATCCGCAGATTCGTCTGGAGAGTTGAACGGTGGCGACACCCGCGGTCGCCCGGCTGCCACGGCGGGCGCTCACCTTTCAGAGTCACCGGCAGGAGGTCGTCCGCCGGCTGCTGCGCAAGCCGCTGGCCATCGCGGGGACGGTCCTCATGCTGATCATGGTGCTCTCGGCGCTGCTGGCCCCGACGATCGCGCCGTTCGCGCCCGACGACCAGGGGATCGGCGATCCGTTCGCGCCGCCGTCGGCCCGGCACGTGTTTGGCACCGATCAGTTCGGCCGCGACGTCTTCAGCCGTGTCGCCTTTGGCGGTCGGATCTCCCTCCAGATCGGGCTGATCGCGGTGGCGATCGGTGGCAGCGCCGGCCTGGTGCTCGGGTGCGTCGCCGGCTATCTCAGCGGCTGGGCCGACGAGACGGTCATGCGGATCATCGACATCATGCTGGCCTTCCCCGGCATCCTGCTCGCTATCGCGGTGGTGGTGGTGCTGGGACCCAGCCTGTACAACCTGATGATCGCCGTCGGCGTCGGCGCGATTCCGACGTTCTCCCGGGTCGTGCGGGCTTCGGTGCTCGAAGCGAAGGAGCGCGACTACGTGACGGCGGCGCGGGCGATGGGCATCTCGGACTTCAAGATCGTCGCGCGCCACATCCTGCCCAACATCATGGCGCCGTTCATTGTGCTCGCGACCCTCGATGTCGCGACGGCCATCCTGTCGGGTACCGCGCTGTCGTACCTGGGCATGGGCGCGAAACCCCCGACACCCGAGTGGGGCCTGATGCTATCCGACGGCCGTGACTTCATCCGCAATGCCTGGTGGGTAGGGACGTTCCCGGGGCTGGCGATCACGATCACCGTAATCGGGATCAACCTGCTGGGGGATGGTCTGCGTGACGCGCTCGATCCGCGGTTGAGAGGGACACGATGAGGGGGCCTCGATGAAGGTCTACATCGCCACCGACATGGAGGGCATCTCGGGGATCGTGGATCGCTCGCAAATCTCGCCGCCCGGGGTGGATCTGCGGCGCGGCCGCAAGCTCCTGACCGAAGACACCAACGCGGCCGTCCGCGGGGCCCTGACGGCCGGGGCCGGTGAGGTCGTCGTATCCAGCGGCCACGGCGCCAACGGGATGCGCAACATCATCGACGAGGACCTGCACCCCGCTGCCTGGTTGGTCAGCGGCGACACGCGGCGCTCATCGGTACAGGGCATGGACGCGAGCTTCAACGCGGCCGTGCTGATCGGGTTCCATACGCGCCACGGCCTCTCGGGCGTGTTGGACCACACGATCACGGCCCGGGACATCCAGGAGATCCGCGTGCACGGCCGCCCGATTGGCGAGATCGGCCTCTATGGGCTGGCCGCCGGGCAGCTCGGCGTCCCGGTAGTGCTTGTGAGCGGCGACGACCGGCTGGTCGCCGAGACGAACGAGTGGTTCCCCTGGGCCGTCCCCGTGGTGGTGAAGTACGCGATCGGGCGCCACGCCGCGCGTCTGATGCATCCGCAGCGGGCGCAGCAGCTCATCGAGCAAAAGACCACCGAGGCGCTCCACGCCCTGACGTCGATGAAGCCGCTGCGTGTCCCTGAGCCGGTCACGGTGGAGCTTCAGTTCAAGCGGACGGCACATGCGGACGAGGCCGACCACGTGCCGGGCGTCGAGCGTGTCGACGGCTGCACCGTGCGGGCGCGGACGCCGGACGCGGCCAGGGCGGTGTCCCTGATCCGCACGTGTATCAAGCTCGGCGCTACGGCACAGGCTGATTCGATGCGGTAGTGGGAGGCTGAGGATGAAGATCTACGTGTCGGTGGACATCGAGGGTGTGGCGGGTATCGTGGATCGGGCGCAGGGATCGCTCCCCGGCATCGACTACGAGCGCGGACGTCGCCTGATGACCCAGGAGGCCGCGGCGGCGGTGCGGGGCGCGCTCGCCGGGGGCGCGACCGAAGTGTGGGTCTCCGACTCCCACGGCAGCAATGGCAGCCGCAACATCATCATCGAGGACCTGCCGCCCGACTGCTGGCTGATCAGCGGGGACAGCCGGCCGATGATGCAGGTCGAGGGTCTGGACAAGTCGTTCGCCGCCCTGGCGATGGTGGGCTATCATACGCGTCATGGCTTCTCGGGCGTGCTCGACCATACGATCAGCGGGCGCGAAGTGTACGAGTTGAAGCTCAACGGACGGGCGGTCGGTGAGGTGGGGCTCAACGCCGCCGTCGCCGGGCATCTTGGCGTGCCCGTGGCGCTGGTCTCAGGTGACCACCGGCTGGCCGTGGAGGTGGCCGAGATCCTGCCCTGGACCGAGAGGGTGATCGTCAAGGAGGCCATCGGCCGCCATGCCAGCAAGGCCATGCATCCGTCCCGGGCCCGCCAGGCGATCGAGGACGGACTGAAGCAGGCGCTGGGCCGCCGGAAGGAGATGAAGCTGCTCGAGATCGCCAAACCCGTCAAGGCCGATCTGGCGTTCAAGCACACGAGCATGGCCGATGCCGCCTCGCACATGCCTGGGGTCGAGCGCGTGAACGACGTGACGATTCGCATTACCGCGGCCGATGCGGTCGCGCTCTACCCGGTGCTCATGACGGCGATCCACCTGGGCGGTCACGCGGTCTCAGCCCCAATGAAATCGGGGACGCTGAATCCCCCGGGTTCATAGGCAACCGCGTTTCTGCTGTTTGACCTCCGGTTGGCGGCTCCCTATAATTGGTGTCGCCTCGCCCGACCCGTCGGGCTTCACGTCAAAGACTGCCGGGATGGCGGAACTTGGCAGACGCGCACGCTTGAGGGGCGTGTGGGTAACCCCGTGGGGGTTCAAATCCCCCTCCCGGCACCACTTGAAGGAACATGGCCGTCCAGCAGGACTCCCGGGTTGCCCTTGAACTCCGCGATGACCCCTTCTTTGTCCGGCCGCAGGACGACGTTGCCGAGGAACTGGGAGAGCA
>Ga0187893_10011834_pt1 | contig 12552 bp, 2 predicted proteins | sample MA1701074metaG_FD_139574 | JGI IMG/M metagenome (GOLD analysis project Ga0187893, IMG submission 139574) | White microbial mat communities from a basaltic lava cave in the Kipuka Kanohina Cave System on the Island of Hawaii, USA - MA170107-4 metaG ...
CGACTGCGACAGAGACCGGCACGCCGGTGCCGACCGACACACCGGGCGGCCCGCCCAGCGCGACCGCGACAGAGAGCGGCACGCCGGTGCCGACCGACACACCGGGTGGCCCACCCAGCGCCACTGCTACGGAGAGCGGCACGCCGGTGGCCACTGACACACCCGGCGGTCCGCCGAGTGCGACCGCGACCGAGACCGGTACGCCTGCAGCCACGGACACTCCTGGCGGCCCGCCCAGCCCCACGACCACCGACGTGGGTACGCCCACGGCAACCGACACGCCCGGTGGTCCCGCCACCGCGACCGCGACCACCAGCGGGACGCCGGTGGCCACCGACACGCCGGGCGGACCGGCGACCGCCACCGCGTCGCGCACCGGTAGCGCCACGCCGACTCGCACGGCGGACGGCCCCGCCACCGCGACGGCCAGCCGCACGGCGCCGGAGGGGACACCGACCGCGACCGGCAGCGCGGCGGCCACGCAGAGCGCCACCGCGACGCCGACCGGCGGGCCGCAGTGCGTGCAGCCGTGTACCGGCGACTGCAACGCCGACTGTCAGGTGACGATCAACGAGCTGATCCTGATGGTGAACCTGGCACTGTTCGACCGCCCGGTGGCGGAGCGCCTGGCGGGGGATCCGAACGGCGATCAACGGGTTTCGATCGACGAGATCGTCACCGCGGTCAACCGCGCGCTCAGCGGCTGCCCGCTCGCGCTCGCCACGCCGACGCCGACCCGTGAGCCCGCGCAGTGTCTGCAGCCGTGCACCGGCGACTGCAACAGTGACTGTGAGGTCACGATCAACGAGCTGATCCTGATGGTGAACCTGGCGCTGTTCGACCGCCCGGTGGCGGAGTGTCTGGCCGGGGATCCGAACGGCGATCAGCGGGTCTCGATCGACGAGATCATCACCGCGGTCAACCGCGCGCTCTCCGGCTGCCCGCTCGCTGCGCCTTGAGCCTCGGCGACTGGGCCCCTTTTCCGGGGGACCCCGGGATAGAGGACCCATTCCGCCGCGTTCAATTCCGGACAGCGGCACGAAGGCGCGCGGTCGGCCGCCGAGCCCCTTGCCTCGCCAGGCGCGAGCTTTGCACAAAAACCTGAAGAGGTACCGCGGATTACGCGGATGGATCGGATTACGCGGATCACAGAGAAAACGAATCCGCGAAATCCGTTCAATCCGTGTAATCCGCGGTTGGCTTCTTCCGGCGCACGCGACGTGGGTCGCGGACTGCACACCCTCCGCGCCGCTCGCAGACAGTTTTCATGCGTGCCTCAGCGGATTGAACGCGAAATTGAACGCCAGACGCTAGTACAACATCTGGACACCGTCGGTGTCATCACCGGGCAATCGCGCAGTGGCAATGTTCGGTTCCCATGAAGTAGCCGGTCCAGCTGCCGGCAAGGCAGCTCGGCCACCAGGCGCGGCGCCCCCTCGGCGCCGGCGCGCCACGGGAACGAGCTCAGAGGGAGACTGAGATGAGGAGTCTGTCGATGCGCCGCGCGGGCGCAACTGCGGCGATGGTCCTGGCGCTGGCGGCGGCGAGTGGCCGCGCGGCCGCGACCTGCGTGGGTGACTGCGACGGCGACAACCGGGTGGCGATCAACGAGCTGATCAGCGGCGTGGCCGTCTCGCTCGGTACCAAGCCGATGACGGCGTGTCCGGCCTTCGATGCCGACGACAACGGTGCCGTCGCCATCAACGAGATCGTCGCCGGCGTGGCCGCGGCGACCTCGGGCTGCATCCCGCGCGGCGGCGGCGGACAGATGGACACCACCCCGCCGAGCATGACCCAGGCCTGGGCACTCACGTCGACCAGTGTGCTCGTCTCGTTCAGCGAGCCGCTGCTCTTCGACGAGGTCATTGACCTCTCCGCCGAGGATCCTGCCAACTACAGCCTCGACCCGTCGACGGTGGTCACCGGTGCCCGGCTGACCCCGGCGCGCACCTAGGTCCTGCTCTCGACGCTGCCGATGGTCGCCGGGCTCGAATACGTCGTGGCCGGCACCGACAGCTTGAAGGACGAGGCCGGCAATCGCCTCGTCGCCGGTCCGACGACCGCCCCGGACTACCCGCGCAACGCGCAGCGCTTCGTCTTCTCCGGCGACGCGGGCGTGGACAGCAAGCCGCCGCGGGTGAGCAGTGCGGCCTCGCAGAGCAATACGACCGTCCTGGTGCAGTTCAGCAAGCCCATGCACGTCAATGCCACGGAGGCCAGCGCCTATGTGATCGTGCAGGCCAACGTGAACCCGGAGGCGGGCGCGCTGCTGGTGGACACGGCTGAGTTCGTCGGGTCCGATTTTTCGCGGGTGCGGCTGACGACGAAGTCCCAGAACGAGTTGCTGTACGAGGTGACGGTCGTCAACGTGACCGACCGTGCCGGCGTACCGCTGGCCGCAAAGGAGATCGTCGCCGGCGCGGTCATCGATCCGTCCACCGCCACGTTCCCGGGCACGCCCCCGAACGCCGGCGCCGACGAGGACATGGACGGCCTCGCCGACAACCTCGAGCAGCGCGGCTGGGTGGTCACCGTGACCCTGCTCGACGGCAGCACCGAGCAGCGCCAGGTGACCAGCAATCCCGACCTCGGCGACACCGACGGCGACGGGCTGTCGGACTACGAGGAAGCGCAGCTGCGCACCTACCCGCGCGACCGCGACACCGACAACGATCTGCTCGACGACGGCTTCGAGTGGAACGAGCTCTACAGCAACCCGGTGGCGCAGGACACCGACGGCGACGGCCTGCTCGACGCCTACGAGGTGCAGTCCACCAAGACCTCGCCGCTGGTCGACGACACCGACGGCGACGGCCTGACCGACGGCGACGAGCTGTTCGCCTTCAACCGCGACCCGCTGATCGCCGACATCCCGGCCGTGGTGATCGAGGTCGGCGACGTGCGCCTGCAGATCGAAGAGACGTTCACCTACACGGACGAGCAGGGCAACTCGGTGAGCGAGAGCAACACCACGAACACCGCGTTGACGCGCGGCTCGAACAGCTCGTTCCTCGTCGATTGGCACGAAAGGCACGACAACACCACGAAGTTTGTCAGCGGCGGGATCACGCTCGGTATCGATGGCAGCGGTGTCGACGAGAAGAGCTGTCCAAGCGTGGGCGTCTGCGTCGGCGGCATCACGGTTCTGGGTCACGTCGAGGGAGGCCAACAGTGGGACGAAGGCGACACGTGGATGGACGGCGGCGAGGCGGCCACCGAGTCGGCACGCGCCTTCGAGGAGACCGCCGAGGAGGTGCGCGAGCGCACCAGCAGCAACTCGGTCACGCGCGAGGTGATTGGCGCGCGCATGGATGTGGACGTGACCATCAAAAACAGCGGGGACCTGGCCTTCACCGTGCGCGACCTGCAGGTGACCGTGCTGCAGCGCAACCCGCTCGATACCCGCGGGCTGATTCCCGTCGCCACGCTGGTGTCCAACCGGGAGCTGGTCACGGGTGAGCCGCTGGCGGTGAACCTCGGCCCCTTCAACCGCGAGCGCGGTCCGCTCCTGTTCACCAGCCGCGACGTCTTCCCCGCGCTCGTCCAGGAGCTGATGCGGCAGCCGCGCGGTCTGGTGTTCAAGATTGCCAACTACAACCTCACCGACGAGTTCGGGCGCAGCTTCGAGTTCGCCAACCAGACCACGCGCGACCGGACCGTGCAGATCCTGATCGACAACGGCGACATGGGCGCCAACCGCTATCTCGTCTCGACCAGCGCCGTGATGGACGACGCCCATCTGGCCGGCGGCGGCCTGGTCGGCGGCTTCGACGACCGCGGCCGCGCCACCGGCCTGCCGCTGGACTACGTCCTGCAGGGCATCCTCGGGCTGAAGAAGTTCCGTCCGGCGGTCATCGTCGCCGGCGCGAACGGAGTGGCCGACACCACGGTCGAACCGAACAGCGACGATGTGCAGCGCATCCCGCCGGGCACGACGGGGCTCGATCCCCTCAGCGTGGTGATCGACCCTGGTGCGAACGGCACGATCGAGTCGGCCGTCGCCTGCGACGTGGAGGAGCCGAGGGGGATGGACCGCGTCGTCGTCGCCGGCGTGGACGGAGTGGCCGACAGCACGGTCAAACCGAACAGCGACGATGTGCAGCTCATCCCGCCGGGCACGACGGGGCTCGATCCCGCCGACGTGGTGATCGACGCCGGTGCGAACGGCACGATCGAGTCGAGCGTCGCCTGCGACGAGGAGGAGCACAGCGAGCCGGACGGCATCATCGCCGGCCTGAACAAGACGGCGGACAGCTACGCCGAGGGCGATGACATCCAGCACATCCCGCCAGGAACTACCGGCCTCAGCCTCGGCAGCATCGTGGTCGGCGCCGGCGCCAACGGCGTGATCGATTCGACTCCGGGCAAGGACGACCAGCTCGAGTTCGTCACCGGCTACGAGACCAGCCGCACCTGCGATCAGCTCTCGGAGAACGCCTTCGAGCCCTGTCGCCAGGACATCGAGTGCGAGCCATCGGGCCAGGGCGGCGGCTTCTGCGCGCCGCCGGAGCGGCTGGTGCGGGTGGGCAGCCTGCGCAACGGCGACTTCAACCGCTCCTGGTTCGTGCTCGGCACCGGCGATCTCCCCACCGCCGCCAACTTCGGCGACCTGCGCGCCCGCGCCCGCGAGGATCTCAAGCTCGCCTTCCTGCAGGACCTCGACCGCGACGGGCTCTTCGCCCAGGAGGAGTTCATTTCCGGCTCGCTCGACAGCGGCGTCGACCGCTTTCGCAACTCGACCTTCGGAGTGGATTTCGACCTCGACGCGGCGCTGCAGAACCCCATGCCGGATCAAATCCCCGACTCGCAGGATACCGATTTCGACGGCCTCGGCGACTTTGCCGAGGTGAAGGTCGGCTGGCGGGTGTCGACCGAAGCGGGGCTCATGCAGGTGTTCTCGAGCCCGCGCTCGCGCGACACCGACGGCGAGGGGCTGCTCGACCCCGAGGAGCGCAACCTGAGCGGGTACTGCGACCTCATGAATGATCCGCGCCGCGACGGGGTCTGCGCTTTCCAGAACGATCCGGTCGATCAAATCGAGGCGGATGGCATCGTGGCCGGCCGCGACGGGGTGGCCGACACGACTGCGACCGGCGACGACGAGCAGCTCGTGCCGGTAGGCACCGCGCGCCTGCCTTACGACACCGCGATCGTCGGGCCCGGTACCAACAAGGTGATCGACACGGTCATCAACCAGCCAACGGTCGACGACGAGTACACCTCGCTGCGCTCGGTGCCGCCGGCGAGCGACCCCTCGCGGCGCGACACCGACGACGATGCCGTGACCGACTTCGAGGAGCTGGAGGGCTTCGAGGTCGGCCTCGCCTTCGTCGACGGCGGCAACGGCTACGCGGAGACGCTCGCGCAGGGCGACGATGTCCAGCGCGCCCTGTTCCAGCAGCCGGTGCTGCCGGGCGGAGTGGTGGTCCTCCCCGGCCTCAACCAAGAGCTCGACAGCACCCCGGAGCCGCCCAGCGGGGACGACGTGGTGATCGCCATACAGTTGCCCTCGATGTTGTTCCGCTTCCAGATTGGGTGCGGTCCGAATGGGATCCTCGAGACCATCGCGAACACCCAAAGATGCGCTGCCAGCGGATGCATCCCCCAAAACACCGCCAGTTTCAGTGAACTGCTGTACGCCCGGTGTGCGGATCCCCAGCGCGGGATCGTACTCACGATTGTTTCCAATTCGAATACGCCGCCCGGTGGGTTCGTTAGGGCGAACAACGTGAACGACGACATGCTGCAACTGGCACACACCGTGATGACCGATCCGCTGCGACGCGACACCGACAGCGACACGATCGCCGACGGCACCGAGCGCGCGGAGGGTTCGGACCCGACGGAGCCCGACGGCACCGACTTCCGCGATGCCGACCAGGACGGGCTGTTCGACGCCGAGGAGACCGATCTCGGCTGGGATGTGTCGGTGGACAACGCCAACCCGGTGCGGGTGAAATCGAGCCCCGGTGCCGCCGACAGCGATGAGGACGGGCTGCCCGATCTGATCGAGCGCTATCTGCGCACCGACCCCAACCGCGCTGACACCGACGGCGACGGGATCACCGACTTCGACGAGGTGGCGGACTTCCCGACCTACGTCCGCCTGAGCGCCCCCTATCCCGGCATCGTCATCAACGGCTCCGACTCGGCGAGCTACGGCACCAATCCGCGCCGGCGCGACACCGACGGGGACGGGCTGACCGACCTCGATGAGGTGACAGGCTACGGCTTCATCAATGCCGAACGGGTGCGCACGGTCGTGATCACCGATCCGCTGCGCGGCGACACCGACAGCGACGGGAGAAGCGACGCGGAGGAGCGCAACCGTAACGACACCAGCGGCCAGCCGGCGCCCACCGACGCGACCAATCCCGACACCGACGGCGACGGCAAATTGGACGGCGCGGACAGTGACCCGCTGGTGCCCAATCACAGAGTCCGCGTGAGGTTCACGCGGCTCCAGGCCAACAAGCTCATCGAGGATTCCACCACTGGCAATGATCTTCATGCCGCGCTGGGCTGGTGGTTCCTGGTGACCGACCCTGACGGAGTGACGCATCGCGCCACCACCACGAACGTGAACTTCACGAGTGTCCCGGGCCTTCACGTGGAACCAATGGTGACGAGCAGCCCACCCCCGAGCCCGACCCCAACCCCCTCACCGGCCATCATTTGCTCGGCCGCCGTGTATCCCAACGGAAACGCCGGCAACGGGAGGCTCGTCCCCCGTGTGCTGCGCCTCGATTTCTTCGGGCCCGGTCAGGGTGTCGACCGAGTCGTAGAGTTCGAGCTTCATCCCGGGGAGTCGTTCGCCGTGCACGGGCTCTGGGCCGATTTCTTCAGCCAGGCAACCTGCTCAGCAGGCACGAATGCGGGCGCGGCGTGCGATGAGGACAGCGACTGCGGCGCGGGCAGCCTCGGCTGCGGGGATGTCCCTGACGTTGGTCTGGATCGTGACTGCGGGAAGTCGCCGCTCTTTGCCCCGCGCGCATTCCGGAGCTCGTGTTACAACAACTTCAACTACGCCTACGACTACGACGATATCGCCGGGTCCTCGGAGGCGGTGATCCGCGTCGACAGCACCGACAAGACCAGCACCCGCCGCAACGACGGGTGCGACGTCGAGATGCACTTCGAGATCATCATCGACTGAGGCGGCGATGCGCACCCACCGCGATCTCGACAGAAGATTTTCACAACGGATTACGCGGATTGCACGGATTTCTGATCCGCGTCATCCGTGCAATCCGTTCTCGAAGACGGTCTGGGGCGTATTGGCGCTGGCGATGGTCGCGCTCGGTGCCACACGCGCGACCGCCGTCTGTGTGGGCGATTGCGACGGCGACGGTGCAGTGGTGATCAACGAGCTGGTCACCGGCGTGCGCATTGCGACTGGAACCGCCGAGATGGACGCCTGCCCGCACTTCGACGCCAACGGCGACGGCGGCGTCGCCGTCAACGAGCTCGTCCGCGGCGTCGCCGCGGCGACCAGCGGCTGCGTGCCCGGCGCCGGCGGTACGCAGGTCGACACCACCAGGCCGACGGTGACCCGTGCCCAGGCGCTGTCGGCCACCAGCGTGCTGATCGGGTTCAGCGAGCCGCTGCGGTTCACGGCGGAGGATCTGTCGGCCGAGGATGCGCGCAACTACACGCTCATCCCCGGCATCGCGAGCGTGTCCGCGGCGGTCATCACGGACGCTCAGCTGAACGCGGCGCGCACCCAGGTCGTCCTCACCACGCTGCCCCTGATCGCGGGTGTCGAGTACCGGGTCGGCGCCGCGCGCCTGCGGGACGAGGTGGGCAATCTCCTCGATACGAGCGACCCGGTCTGGGTGGTACTCGCCGGGCAGCCCGGCGACGAGCTGCCGCGGGTCGTCGGGGCCGCGTCGCTCGGCAACCAGAGCGTCATCGTTCAGTTCAGCGCCCCCATGTCGGACGACGCGCTCGACGCAGCTCATTACGTGATCGTGCAAGTCAACGTGCATCCGGAGGCCGGCTCGCTCGGCGTCAAAGGCGCCGCGTTCACCCCTGGGAGCCGCACCTCGGTGCGCCTGACGACGCAATCGCAGAACGAGCTGACCTACACGCTCACCGCGGTCACCGTGACCGACCTGGCCGGCAACCCGCTGGCGCCGAAGCGCACCGTGGGTGGCGTGACGATCGATCCGGCGCGCGCCTCCTTTCCGGGCACGCCGCCGAGCTGCGGCGAGGGTCGGGTCTGCACCAACGGCTGCGGCGGTCTGGGCGGCAGCGGCGCCTGCGCGGTGGACGCGGACTGCGCGCTCTACCCACCCTGCGCTGCGGACGGAGAGCGCTGGCGCTCGCTGCTTCCCGGTGAGTCGATCGGCACGATGGTGGTCGACCCCTCGGACCCGGCCACCCTCTATGCGGCCGTCCGGGCGGCGGGCCTCGTCTTCAAGAGCGAAGATGGCGGCCTCACCTGGTCGCAGCTGAACACCGGCATGGAGAGCATCGCCGCGCTCGCCATCGATCCGCAGATGCCGAGCACCCTCTACGCCGCTGGCAAGAAACCCGTCCCGATGATGAGCCGGTCCATCGCGGCCGTCCACATCAGCACCGACGGCGGCGAAGGGTGGGCCGATGCGACCGGCAACCTACCGGAGACGTTCGATATCGCGACACTGGCGGTCGACCCACGAACCCCGCGCATCGTATACGCCGGCGGCATCCGTCGCGTGGCGGGCGGGCGCGGCGGGGCGGCGATCTACCGCACGGCGGACCGCGGCGGCAGCTGGGGCAGCGGCCCGATCTACTCTGGTGAACGCGGCCAGACGGTCGTTGCCATCGCGCTCGACCCGCAGGACCCGAAAATTCTCTACGCCGGCAGCGAGGCCGGTCTGCTGGCGAGCGGCGACGCCGGCAGGACGTGGGGGCTGGCCAGCGCACTCAGGGGCATCCCCGTCACCGCCATCGTCGTCGACCCGCAGATGCCGTCGATCGTCTACGCCGGCACCCGCACTTCGGGGGTCTACCGCAGCGGGAACCGGGGAGGGACCTGGGTGCAGAGCGCCGCCCTGGGCGCGCAGACGGCGATCGGGGCGCTGGCGATCGACGCGAGCGATTCGCGGACGCTGTATGCCGCCGGCGGCTCGGCTTGCACCGTGGCCGGCTGCCTCGGCGGCCGGTTCCGCAGCACCGACGCCGGCGACACCTCGGCTCGCGTGGAGACCGGGCTGGTCGCGCCGCCGGGTACCGGCGTCATGGTCACGGCGCCGGGCGCCGTCTTCACCTCCACCGAAGAGGGCCTCTACGTGCTCTCCCAGTGCTCGGTGGGCGCCTGTCGGGACAACTGCGAGCTGCGCGACACCGACGGCGACGGCATCACCGACGACGAGGAGCAGCGCGGTTGGACGGTGACGGTCACCCAGACCGACGGGCAGACCGTCCAGCGCGACGTGACCAGCGACCTCACCGACCCCGATAGCGATGACGACGGCCTGGACGACCGCGAGGAGCTGCAGCTGCACACCGATCCCAACGGTCGCGACAGCGACAGCGATGGTCTGGATGACGCCTTCGAGTGGAACGAGCTGTACAGCGATCCGCGGGCGCAGGACAGCGACGGCGACGGCCTGCTCGACGGCTGGGAGGTGCGGATCTTCAAGAGCTCACCGATCCTCGAGGACACCGACGGCGATCAGCTGACCGATGCCCAGGAACATGCGCTGAACCGCAATCCGGTGATCGCGGATGTGCCGAACGTGTCGATCTCGGTCGGCGACGTGCGCCTGCAGATCGAGGAGAGGTTTACCTATACCGACGTGCGCGGCGAAACGGTGAGCGAGAGCGCGACCACCGCGAGCACGCTCACGCGCGGTGAGCGCAGCAGCAAGATCGTCGGCGGGCACACCGAGCACGACAACACGGTCAGAACGGTGACCGCAGGGCTCAAGCTCGGCCTCGATGGCAGCGGCATCGGCGGTTCCCAGGAAGGCCTCACCCCAACCAGACCTGCGGCGCATAACTGCCTTACGAGCGCGTTGCCAGAGCCTCTGCCGCAGAGCGGGGTGTGCCTCGGCGGCATCACCTTCCTTGCCAATGTCGATGCCGGAGCCGAATGGGACACGGGCGATACCTACCTCGAGGGCGGGGAGTCCGCGCGCGAGTCGCAGAGCGCATTCGAAGAGACCGCCGCCCAGGTGCGCGCGCGCGCGAGCTCCAGCTCGATCACGCGCGAGGTGGTCGGGGCGCGCATCGACGTGGATCTCACCATCGAGAACCCGGGCAGCCTGGCGTTCACGGTGCAGGATCTCGAGGTCACGGTCCTGCAGCGCAGCGCGCTCGACACCAACGACCTGGTGCCGGTCGCCACGCTGGTCTCGAACCAGGCGCTGGTCACCGGTGAACCGCTGGCCGTCACCCTCGGCCCGCTCAATCGCACGCGCGGCCCGTTCCTCTTCACCAGCCGCGACGTCTTCCCCGCCCTGGTGCAGGAGCTGATGCGGGCGCCGCAGGGGCTGGTGTTCAAGATTGCGGGCTACGACATGACCGACGAGCTCGGGCGCAGCTTCGCCTTCGCCAACCAGACCGTGCGCGACCGCACCACCCAGATCCTGATCGACAGCGGCGACATGGGCGCCGAGCGCTATTTCGTCGCCACCAGCTCGGTCTTCGAGGACGGTCACCTGATCGGCGGCTTCGACGACCGCGGGCGTGCCTTGGGCCTGCCGCTCGACTACGTGCTCCAGACCGTGCTCGGGTTGAGGAAGTTCGTTCCCGGCCAGACCGAACAGGACGGCATCGTCGCCGGCATCAACCAGACGGCGGACAGCTATGCCGAGGGCGACGACGTCCAGCTCATCCCGCCGGGCACCACCGGGCTCAGCATCGGCAGCGTGGTGATCGGCCCGGGCGTCAACGGCGTGATCGATTCGATCCCCGACGGCCGCTGCGCGCCACCCTCCGGGCCGCCTCCGGCCGAGTGCGACGATGAGCTCGAGTACGTGACGGGATACGAGACCAGCCGCACCTGCGATCAGCTGTCGATGAATGCCTTCGAGGCATGCGATGACGACGACGACTGCGAGGAGTCGGGCCAGGGCGGCGGGTTCTGCGCGTCGCCGGAGCGGCTGGTGCGGGTGGGCAGCCTGCGCAACGGCGACTTCAACCGCACCTGGTTCGTGCTCGCGACGGATAACCTGCCCACCGCCGCCAACTTTGGCGATCTGGAGGCGCGGGCCCGCCAGGACTTGATGCTGGCCTTCCTGCAGGACCTCGACCACGACGGCCTCTTCGCCGAGGAGGAGTTCCTCGCCGGCTCGGTCGACAGCGGCGCCGACCGCTTCAGGAACTCAACCTTCGGCGTCGATTTCGACCTCGAGACGGCGCTCCAGAACCCCAACTGTCCCGTGCCCCACGATGAGGGAGAGTGCGACGGTATCCCGGACTCGCAGGACACCGACTTTGACGGCCTCGGCGACTTTGCCGAGGTGAAGGTCGGCTGGCGGGTCTCGACCGAGGCCGGCCTGATGCGGGTGTTCTCGAGCCCGCGCTCGCCGGACAGCGACGGCGACGATCTGCTCGACCCCGACGAGCGCGACCTGAGCCGATTCTGCGACGAACCCATGGATGACCGCAGTGACGGCCTCTGCGCCTTCCAGAACGATCCGGTGATGCGGGTCGACGCGGACGCCATCGTCGCCGGCCGCGACGGCGAGGCCGACACCACCGCGACCAACGACGACGTGCAGCTCGTGCCAGCCGGTACCGACCGTCTGCCCTACGACACGGCGATCATCGGCCCGGGCCCCAACCAAGTGGTCGACACGGCGCTGGCGGATGACGACAAGTACACCTCGGTGCGCTCGGTTCCACCGGCCAGCGACCCCTCGCGGCGCGACACCGACGACGACGCAGTGACCGACTTCGAGGAGCTGGAGGGCTTCCTCGCCGGCAATGCGATCGTCGACGGCGGCAACGGCTATGCCGAGACGATCGCGCAAGGCGACGACGTCCAGCGCGCGCTCTTCGAGCAGCCGATCGTGGCCGGCGGCGTGGTCATCCTTCCGGGTCCGAATGCATCCATCGACAGCGACCCAGAACTGACCGTCGGGGACGACGTGGTGATCGCGTATCGGGCCCCTCCTTCCCTGCTGTACCGCTTCCGCATCGGATGCGGCGTCAACGGCATTCTCGAAACGGTCGGGAACAAGCAGGTATGCACGGGCCAGCCGCCCAGCTGCATCACCGAGAATGTCCTCAGGACCAGCACCTTTCCTGATCCTCCCATCAATGAGCAGCTGTACGCCCAATGCAACGATCCTCTGCGAGGCCTCGACCTGGCAGCCGTGAGCAACACGACCACACCGCCCGCTAATGCGAACGTCCACCCCAACAACGCGCCCGACGACGTGGTGCGGACGCCGCTCGGGCCGGTGGTGACGGACCCGCTGCGGCGGGACACCGACAGCGATACGATCGCCGACGGCCTCGAACGCGATCAGGGCTCGGACCCGACCGAGCCCGACGGCACCGATTTCCGCGACACCGATCAGGACGGGCTGTTCGATGCCGAGGAGGGCGATCTCG
>Ga0187893_10011835_pt1 | contig 12550 bp, 13 predicted proteins | sample MA1701074metaG_FD_139574 | JGI IMG/M metagenome (GOLD analysis project Ga0187893, IMG submission 139574) | White microbial mat communities from a basaltic lava cave in the Kipuka Kanohina Cave System on the Island of Hawaii, USA - MA170107-4 metaG ...
GCTCGAGCGCCACCGCATCGCGATCTTCCTGCATGAAGGCCGCTTCACCGCCATCTCCGACATCTGCAACCATAAGGGCGGCCCGCTGTCGGAGGGGCGCGTGCGCGGCGAGTTCGTCATGTGCCCGTGGCACGGCTGGGAGTACAGCGTGCTCACCGGCAAGGGACCGGAGGGCTACGACGAGGAGCAGGTGCCCGTGTTCGCGGTCGAGGAGCGCACCGATGGCGTGTTCCTCCAGACGCCGCCCGTCATGCCCCGCAAGCTCATCAAGCACAAGCCGTCGCACCTGCTGGACGAGCACCCCAAGCCCGCCGGCGCGGCGCCCCGGGTGCTCGGCCTCTCGACTGCGGCAATGGACGACGCGAATCCGCGGTTCTCGACGTCGGACGCGCTGCTCGAGCACGCGATGGTGCGCGCCAGGGAGGTGGGAGCGGACACCCAGACCATTCGGCTGCGGGAGCTCAAGTTCCGCCCGTGCGAAGGCAACTACTCCAAGGCGGCCCACGCCTGCACCTGGCCCTGCGCCATCACCGAGCGTGATCCCGAGGACCAGCTCACGGCCGTGTACGAAGGGCTCGTGCACTGGGCGGACGTGGTCGTGCTCTCGACCCCGATCCGCTGGGGCAACGCGTCGTCGCTCTACTTCAGGATGATCGAGCGATTGAACTGCGTGCAGAATCAGATCACGATCCACAACAAGGTGTTGATCAAGAACAAGGTCGCGGCGTTCATCATCACGGGCGGGCAGGACAACATCCAGGCCGTGGCCGGCGGCCTGCTCATGTTCTGGTCGGAACTGGGGTTCACGTTTCCCCCGTTCCCGTTCATCGCCCACTCGCGCGGCTGGGACGCCGAGGACATGCAGAACAACGTCCGCCAGGTCAAGGCGAGCGAGGTGCTGCGCGAGGCGTCGCGCGAGCTGGCGGAGCGCGCGCTCGACTTCTGGAAGATCCTCGACGAGCACAGGGCCGAGATGGACAAGCCGATGGAGCGCGCGGGCCGCAAGGCGCAGCCGCTCGGAGCGCGTGAGGAGGCGATGGTATGAGCAAGCGACTGGACGTCGCCCGGGCCTACGAAAAGGCCCTGTTCGCCGGAACGATGGAGGAGGTGGGCGGCTATTTCACCGACGACGTGGTGTACTGGGTGGCGGGCGCCGCACCCATCGGTGGCGAGTGGCGGGGCCGCCAGGCGGTGCTGCGCGCCTTCGACAAGCGTGAGCCCGGCCTCGGGGCCGCCGACTGGGGCTACCAGGACGTGTGGCGCGAGTGGTACGAGGCCGATGAGCGCGTGATCGTCGAGATCCGGGAGCGCAGCTGGCTCAAGAGCGCCCCGAGCGACGTCATGGACCAGCGCACGTGTGTCGTGATCCGGTTCCGCGGCGACAGGATCTGCGAGCTGCGCGACTACACGGACACGCACATCTACGAGGAGTTCCTGAAGCGGCACCGGAAGGAATTGCCGAAGTTCAGAGACGCATAGACGCACAGGTATAGGACGCACAGACGCAACAGGCGCACCGATGGAGAACAGGTGGTGGGATTGAGGTAGACCTATTTGCTGCCGCCTGTTTCCCATCTGCGCGCCTACGCGCCTGTGCGCCTACCTGTCACCTGCTCGCTCCTTCCCGCAAGCCAGTAGAGTGGTATGCCCACCACCAGCGCCGCCCCGGCGTACATCCATGCCTCCGCGATCGACCGTATCCGCGCCAGGTAGCCCCAGCCCGACTGCCCCGCCACGCCGCCCAGGTTCGCGAAGAACGAATCGAGCGAGATGATCGTGGCACGCTGCGCCGAGGGGATGTGGTCGTTGACGTACGCCTGCTTGACGGGCATCGACACCCCGAGCGCGACGCCGTACACCAGGTACAGGCCGACCACCGCGTAAAACCGCCAGGACCCGCCGCCTGCCGCGAGCCCCAGCGCGCCCGCCCCGACGATCGACGCGACCTGCACCGCCACCGACAGCATCAGCATCGCAGGACGGCTCGGCCCGCGGGGGGCCAGGAGACCCACCAGCGCGTTGCCGGCGATCGTGGAGAGCGCCGTGAGCGCCGCGATCACGCCCGACACCCACACCAGCTCGCGCCCCAGCAGGTCGAGGAAGTAGCGCTGCCAACTGTAGAACCCGAAGATCAGGAAGCTCATGTTGACGAGCGACGCGAGCATCACCGGGCGCACCACGCCGTGCGACAGGCCGTACCGCATCCCGTCGAGGAACACCCGCCGCATCTCCGCCGGCACGCGCGCGAGCGCGAGGGCCCGCGGCGTGTAGCCGAGATCGTGCATCCGCCGCCAGGCCAGCGCGAAGAGCGGCAGGATCGCCGCGGCGCGAACGACGTACGGCAGGGAGAGATGGATCTGCCCCAACACGCCGCCGCCGATCGTCCCGACGAGCATGGCGGCGCCGAACATCATCTGCCCTCTGGCGAACACGGGCTCGAGCGGCTCGGTGTTCCCCGTTGCCTTCAACGCGTCCACGAGCCACGCGTCGACCGCGCCCGTGTAGAACGTGTAGCCCAGGCCGAGGAACGCCGATGCCCACATGAACGGCCAGAACCCCCATCCCTGCCATGCGATGGCCACGTACACCAGGGTCGAGACGAACAGCGTAGCGAGGCAGCACAGCAGGGAGATCCGGCGCCCCAGGGTATCCGCGATCACGCCCGTCGGAATCTCGAACACCATCATGCCCAGCGTGAAAGCGGCGTTGGTGAGCATGACCTGCATGATGTCCAGCCCCGCCGCCAGCTTGAACAGGGTGTCGATGCCCCAGATCAGGGACATCGCCAGGTTGAAGAGCCCCGTGATGCCGAGGTAGGTGCGGACGACCTCCCGGCCGGTCACGCGGCCCCGCTGGTGAGCGGCACCGCCTCGGTCTGACCCTCGCGGCGCGCTCGCAGCACCGTGGCCGCGATGATGATCACTCCGCCCGCGAGCGCCGCGAGGGTCAGCGTCTCGCCGTGCAGCCACCAGGCCCAGATCGGGTTCAGCACCGGCTCGATGAGCAACACCAGCGACACGTCGAGCGCCGGGATGCGCGGGACCGCCCGGCTGAGGAACACGTAGGCGATCCCGAGCTGGACGACCCCGAGGTAGCTCACGGTGAGCCAGTCCGCGGGCTGCGTGGGGCCGACCGGCAGCGCCAGGGGGAGCGACCAGAGGCACGCCAGGAGGTTTCCCCCGGCGGCCGCCGCCGCGATGAACATGCCGCGCCGCGCGAGCCAGCGGTAACCGATCACCGTGAGCGCCCAGGCGAGCGCGCTGCCGGCGGCCAACAGGTTCCCGAGCAACGGGTCCGGCGCCGTGGTGAAACGGCGCGGCGTCCCGGTGAAGAACAGCGCCATGCCGCCGCCCAGCACCGCCATGTACGCCAGGTCGCGCCGGGTGACGCGCTCGCCGAGCAGCCAGGGCGCGAGCATCAGGATGAACAGCGGACTCGTGCTCTGGAGGAAGACCGTATTGGCGGCGGTGGTGTTCTTGTTGGCCAGCACGAACAGCGTGTTGGTCGCGCCGTACGCCACGCCCACGAGCGCCGTCCGCCAGCTCCAGCCGCGCCGCGACTCGGGGATCAGGACGAGGATCGTGACGAGCGCGATCACGGCGCGGAAGCACAGTACCTGCCAGCCGGTGAACTGCGCCAGCTTGATGCCGGCGCCGCCCGTCGAGAACAGCACGGCGGCGGCGGCGAGCTGGAGGCGGGGGTTCACTCTCGGTGTCCGTGGGAGCGGGGAGCGAGCTTCTCGCCCAGCCACTCTCGCGCGATCACGGCGATATCCCGGCGCTCGACGTCGGCGGCGGCGTTGAGGCGTCGCATCTCGTCGTCCGAGATCGCTCCCGCCAGCTCCTCCAGCGCCGCCTGCACGGCGGGGTACCGTTCGAGCACCACCTGCCGCACGACCGGCGCCGCCTCGTAGGGCGGGAAATAGCGCCGGTCGTCCTCCAGCGCCACGAGGTCGAGCGCCTGGATCTGGCCGTCGGTGGAATTGCCGGCGATCAAATCCACCCGGCCCTCGGCGAGCGCCCGGTAGGTGAGGCCGAGGTCCATCGCCGTCGGCGGCGCGGCGAACGTCAACCCGTACACGCGTGACAGGCCCGCGAAGCCATCCGCTCGCTCGAGAAACTCGTAGCCGAACCCCGCGCGCCAACGCCCCGCCACGCGTGCCACGTCCGACACGCGCCGCAGACCGTGGCGCTCCGCGTCCCGGCGGCGCACGAGAATCGCGAACGTGTTGTTGAAGCCGAAGGGCCGTAGCCACACGAGCCGAAACCGCCGCGCGTACTCGGCGCTGACCTCCCGGAACACGCTGTCGCGGTCCGCGATCACCGGGAGCTTCAAGACCGCCGCGTGCGCCGTTCCCGTGTACTCGACGTAGACATCGATCTCGCCCGCCGTGATCGCCTCGTGGCACACGAACGTCCCGCCGAGATGGAGCCGCCGCTCCACCGGAATCGCGGTGCGCCGCTCGATCTGCTGCGCCACGAGCTCGGCCAGGAGATCGGACTCCGTGAAGTTCTTCGAGCCGACGACGATGCGCTCGGCGCGCTTGCCGCACGCCGTCGCGAGTACGAGCGCCGTAGCGGCGCCCGCCAACCACCGTCCGACAGTCAGCGCCGCCACGCGAGCCTCCGCTGCGCCAGGCCCAGCAGCCCGTCCGCGGCGAGCGCCAGCAACGCCGCCGGCAGCGCGCCCGCGAGGATCAGCGTGTAGTCCACGACCGCCACCCCGCGGAAGATGTACACCCCGAGCCCCCCCGCCCCGATCGCCGCCGCGATCGTCGCCACGCCGACGCCCACCACCGTCGCCACGCGGATTCCCGCGAGGATGACGGCCGCGGCGAGCGGCAACTCCACCATCGTGAGCAGCTCGCGGTCGGTCATCCCCATTCCCCGCCCCGCTTCGCGCACCGCCGGGTCCACACCGGCGATGCCGGCATAGGTATTCCGCACGATCGGGAGCAACCCGTACACGACGAGCGCCGCGATCGCGGTCCACGCCCCGATCCCGAGCAGCGGGATCAGAAACCCGAAGAGCGCGAGGCTGGGGATCGTCTGGAACACGTTCGCCAGGCCGAGCACGAGTGCACGCCACGCCGCGCGGCGGGTGAGCAGAATCCCGAGCGGGACGCCGAGCGCAACCGCCAGCCCCGTCGAGATGGCAACCAGGTAGAGGTGCTGTCCCAGGAGGTCCATCACCTCCCGGGCGTTGCGGGCATAGAAGCCGAGCAGATTCAGGCTGCCTCCAGGAACGCTCGCACCTCGGGGTGCTCGGCGCGGCGCAGCTCCTCGGGGGTTCCAAGGAATACGAGGCGGCCGCCCTGCATCACGCCGATCCGCGTGCCCAGCCGCAGGCCTTCCCGCACGTCGTGCGTGACGAAAACCATGGCCTTGCCGAGCCGCCCTTCGAGCGAGCGGAACTCGCCCTGCAGCTCGACCCGGGTGACGGGATCCAGCGCGCCGAACGGCTCGTCGAGCAGCAGCAGGAGTGGGTCGGCGGCGAGCGCCCGTGCCACGCCCACGCGCTGGCGCTGTCCGCCCGACAACTCGTGCGGATAGCGGCCGGCGAAGGTGCCGGGGTCGAGACCGACGAGCGCGAGCAGCTCGCGTACCCGCGCGGCGATGCGCTCGGGTGCCCATCCTTCCAGTCGGGGCACCAGCCCGACGTTGTGCTCCACGGTGAAATGGGGAAAGAGCCCGACCTCCTGGATCACGTATCCGATGCGGCGCCGCAGGCACACCGGATCGAGCGCCCCGGCATCTTCCCCCGCGATCCGCACTGCGCCGGCGGTCGGCTCGAGCAGGCGATTGATGAGCTTGAGCGTCGTGGTCTTCCCCGACCCGCTGCGCCCCAGGAGCACCAGCGTCTCCCCGGCGCCCACCGTGAAGCTCAAGTCAGCCACGAGTTCGGCTTTCACGTTTCCCGCTTCCCGCTTCCCGCTTCCCGGAAGGCGGAAGCCCAGTCCGCGAACCTCCAACACGGGTGTCATAGAGGCGCTGCTAGGGCCATAAGGAACCGCCCGTCCTCGCTCCTGCCTTCCCAGCGGACCGCGAGGCCGGCATCCGTGAGAATCCGGCGGAAGGTATCGGCGGCGTACTTGTAGGAGTGGTTCATGTCGAGCCGCTCGCCCGGCGCGAGGGCCAGTGTCTCGCCGCCCAGCAATGCGCTCGCGGCGCGCCCGGCGCGGAAATGTTTCGCCAGGCGATGCAGGCCGGGCAGTCGTGGATCGACCGCGTCCTCGAAGCGGAGCTCGCCGTCGGCCGCGCGAATGCCGACCGCCTCGAGCGGCGCCCACGCGAACCGGCGGTTGAGCGGATTGTCGTAGCCGGCCACCGTCTGCCCGGCCGCGTACAACTCGCCGTCTACGAGCAGCACGTCGCCGGGCCGCAGCAGGCCGCCCAGCGCGCGCGCCGCCGCGATGGGGTCGAACGCGCCCAGCGTGTTGCCGAGGAGCAGCACGAGCCGACGCGGAGTCTCGGGCTCCGCCGCGAGGGCGGCGAGATGATCGTCCCGTGTGATGTCGGCCTTGATGCCCTGGGCGGGAAACCGAGCGGCGAGCGCGCCCTGGCACGCCATCTCGAGCAGCGCCTGGCTCGTGTCCACCGGCACGTAGGCCGCGCGCACGCCGTGCGCGCGCAGGGCGTCGAGCAGAAGCAGGTCCTTGTCCCCCTGCCCGGAGCCGAGGCTCAGGACCTCGAGCGGGCCGGGCGGGAACCGGCTCGCGAGGTCCGGCGCCGACTGCGCGATGAGCGACCGCGAGCGCACGAAGTTGCGGTACGCGCCGTCCGAGCACAGCGCGAGCCAGGCACGCACCGAGAGCGGGAACCAGTAGAAGAACTTCTCCGGCAACCGCCGCGCGGTGAATGCGGAAACAAACTCGTCGGCGAGCGCGTTCTCCGTCAGCAGCGCGTGGATCGGGATCACGAGATCGGCGGATAGGCGGAGAGGCGGATGGGCGGACCGTTCGGGTCGAGTCGTATTACGCGACACAGGCACCGGCGTGGTGACATTGCAGCTCCTGACGATCCGCCGATCCGACCATCCGCCTACCCGCCGAACGCACGGTTGACGACCTTCCCGGCACCCCGTATGGTAGTGGTGAAAGCCGTTCATGGACACCCTCAGTAAGGAGGACCGGATGCATATCGTCGAGACGCAGGAGCTGGTGCCGAGCTGTCATCGTCCCGAGATCGTCGAGACGAGCGAGCTCGTGCCGACCTGTCACGCCTGAGGAAGCGGCGTGACGCGCGTGGGGGCCCGGACGGACATCGGGCCCCCTCCGCATTTCATCGGCTCCACCCCGCGCCTCGGGTTCGGCACTTGGGCGCTCGGCGGCGCCGAGTGGGGCGCGCCGGGCGACGAGGGCGAACGGATCGCCGCGGTGCGGCATGCGGTCGAACGGGGCATCACGTTTTTCGATACGGCGCCGAGCTACGGCACCGGAACGTCCGAGCGCCTGCTGGGCACGGCTCTCCGGCCGCACCGCGAGGCCGTCGCGATCGCGACCAAGGTCGGACCGCACGACGACCCGCGCCAATCGCTGGAGCGGTCCCTGCGCCGGCTCTGCGCCGAGTACGTCGACCTGGTGCAGCTGCACGAGGCGCTGGGACGCTGGGAGTGGGCGCTCGAGACGCTGCACCGGCTCCAGGACGAGGGCAAAGCCCTCGCGCTCGGCCTGTGCAACGCCACGCATCTCCAGATCGCGCGCGCGGTCGAAATCGCGCCGGTCGTGAGCTACCAGGGCCCATACAACCTGTTCGACCGCGACGCGGAACAGCGCGACCTGCCGCTATGCCGCGACCGCGGGCTCATGTTCCTCGCCTATCGCCCACTCGCAGCCGGCCTCCTCGCCGGCAAATACGCGACGCCCCCGGCGTTCCCGGAGGGGGACCACCGGCGCGGCATCTATTGGTTCAAAGGGCGGGAGTTCGAGCGCCGGCGCGCGGTGATCGAGCGGCTGCGGCCGCTGGCCGAGCGATTGGGGATCAGCCTGACGGGCCTCGCGCTCGGCTGGGTCCTCGCCCGACCGGGCGTCGGCGTCGTGCTGGCGGGAGCCCGTAGCCGCGAGCAGGTGGACCAGAATCTCGAGGGAATGACCCGCCGACTGACCCCCGACACCGTGCCGGCGATCGACGCGATCGTCGCCGACGTCTTCCGTCCCGCCCGCGCCACGCCGCAGGCCGTCGAGCTCGCCCGAGCCTGGGGCCCGCGCGAGCGCTTCATCATCGAGCGGCTCGACGGGAAGGCCCCGTACGAGGCGATCGCGGCGCAATGGACGGATCGGGGGGAGCAGCCGATGATCGCGGCGCAGGTACAGGTCTTGGTTGACCAGCTCTCCGAGCAACGGCTGGTGACGGCTGACAGCTGAAAGGTGACGGCTGATGGCTCTTTCAATCGGCGCCTTCTACAATCCGCACCTGGGAGCGGAGCTGGTGCAGGCGGCAGGGATAGATCACCTCGCCATGGCCGATCCCCCGCGCGCCGACGACCGTCACTGGCCCGCCATTCGCGAGCGCTACACCCTGCTGCTGCACGACTACCTGGGCCAGCTCTCCGAGCCGCTCGACGAGCGCTCGATCCAGCGCGCCCGGGATCTCGCCACGCTGTACCGCACGCCCTGGGTGGCCGAGCACTTCCAGTGCCTCCACACCGAGGACGGCACGTACAACCTCAACTACGTCTTTCCGCCGCTCTATACCGATGAATTCCTCGAGCGCTTCGTGGCCAACGCCGGTGTCCTCAAGGCCCGCCTCGACCAGCCGCTCGTCATGGAAAACATCCCCGGCTTCTTCGACGTGCGGGCGAGCCAGATGCCGGAACCCGTCTGGCTGCGGCGCTTCTTCGAGCGCACCGGAACGGGCTTCCTCCTCGACCTGCCGCACGTGTGGCTCGAAGCGCACTACCAGGGGCGCCGGCCCGACGCCTGGCTCGCCGAGTTCCCGCTCGAGCACGTGGTCGAGCTGCACGTCGCGGGCGTCGAGACGGACGACGACCTCAGGGGCCCCTGGATCGCGCCGGCCGAGCCGGACGACCGGATGCTCGAGTTCCTTGCCCTCGCGCTGCAGCGGTGCCCGCAGGCCAAGGCCGTCACGTTCGACGCATTCTCCCCGTCGCTCACGGCGGACGTGCTGTTTCGCTCGGTCGAGCGGATCCGCGCCGCCCTGTGAGCGACCGCGCGTTGCAGGATGCCGTGATCCGCGCCATCGTCGACGCGCCGTTCCGCGCGTCGCCCGAGTGGCGCGACCGCAAGCTCGTGGATCCCGACCGGCTGGAGCGCTATGCCCGGTTCGTCGCGCGGCACTTCTATCACGAGCGCATCGTCCACTTCTTCAAGTACTCGCGGGCGCTCGCCCGCGTCACGGGCCGGCGCCCGGAAGCCGTGCCCCGGGACCCGGCGTTCGATGCCTTTCTGCCCGGGGCCGTGCTGGGCAGCCGCGCGACGGCACGCCTGGTGGCCGGGCTCGTAACGGCGTACGTCCGCGATGGCGGGCCATACCCCGCGATCCCGTATCTCGACGACCTCCTCGCGTACGAGGAGGCGATGATGGTGGTCGAAGCGGGGCCGCGGGTGTGGCGAGATGGTACCGAGCCCAAGGGAGCGGGGAGCGGGGAGCAGTACCCTCCGGCGAGAGTCGAAGGTACGGCGTTCCTGGAGCTCGGTCACGACCTGCCCGCGGTGCTCCCCCAGCTCCTTCAGCCTTGGACCGAGGTCCCGCGGGCACCGGTGCGGGCGACCAGGCTCCTGGTCGCGCGGTCGAGGCACGGACGAGTGGCGGTGGTGCGACCCGACGAGAGCACCGCCAGGGTGCTGCAGCTCGCCGACGGCACGCGCACGGCCGACGAGCTGGCCCGGGTCGCCGGGCTGGGTCCGGGCGATCTCGACGCCGCGCTCCAGGGTCTCTTCGAGCTGGGAGCGGTGCGATTCTCCGCGGGGAGCTGACCCTCGGCCCCGCCGGTCACGCAGACGTCGCGGGCATCGTCGCGGTGCTGCACGCGAACCGCGACGACCCGTCTCTCTACCTGCGCACTCCGGCGGATGTACGACGTCACCTCGATGAGTTCCTCGTGGCCCGGGACGCGACCGGTCGCGTCCTCGGCTGCGCCGCCGTGCACCGGGATTCGGAGGCGCTCGCCGAGCTGCTCTCTGTGGCGGTGCTGCCGGACACCCAGGGCAGCGGCATCGGCGCGCGGCTCGTGGAAGCCTGCACCGCTCGCGCGCGTGCGCAGGGGATTCCGAGGCTCTGGCTCGCGACCCTGAAGCCCAGCTATTTCGCTCGTTTCGGGTACCGCCCCATATCCCCCTGGCGGTTGCCGCCGGCCGTGATCCTCGGCCTGCTCAGGCTCATCGTCAGGCAACCACGAGACCGGTGGCGCAACGCGCTGCTCGGGCGCGAGGTGTTCATGATGCGGGACCTCGACGGCTGACGGCTACGACGGATCGGTCGGCGGCGCCTGGCTCTTCGGTCCCATCCCCATCCCGATGATCTGGAGCTGGGCGTCGAGCGCCCAGCGGAACAACAGGGGCTCCGCGAAATCGCTGAACTTCGACGTGCGCCAGTACTGGGTCCGCCCGTTCCGCTTGACGAACTTCTCCTCCAGCACCTCGACCTCGGTGCCGGCCCGCGTCGTCATCTCCACGAGCCGGTTCTGCAGCACGTCCCTGGACATCCCTGCGCGGGCGTCAGGTGCGTGGTGCGCCAGCACGCTGTCCATCTGGCCGGTGAAGAACCACTGCGTGTACCGGCGGCTCAGCGCGAGAGAATCGGCGGGCGTCGCGGTCTGCGCCGCGGTCGGGCCGGCGGCGAGAAGAAAAACGAGCCCGAGGCACCCAAGCCTACCTGTCATCGCAACCTCAGGGAAAGGGGACCCGGGCCAGACGCAGGCCTGCCACCGTCGGTTTCACTCGACCCCTGACGGGCGGCGCATCGGCCGGTACCTTTGAGAGTCCTCTGGCCGGAGTCGTCATGCGCCACCTCGTCGTCATCGCCCTGCTCGCGCCGGCCGTCCTCGCCGGTCAGCGCACCCAGAAACCCGTGCTGCACGGGCGCCACTGGTTGGCCATCACCGGCAAGCCCCTCGCCGCCACGGCCGGGGCGATGATGTTCCAGCAGGGCGGCAACGCGGTGGACGCCGCGTGCGCCATGCTCGCCGCCACCACGACCATGTGGGACGTCCTCTCCTGGGGTGGCGAGACGCAGGCGCTGATCTACAATCCCAAGACCAACAGGGTCATCGGCATCAACGCCCTGGGGGTCGCACCCTCGGGCGCGACGCCCGATTTCTACCGCGCGAAGGGCATGCGCTACCCGCCCGAGCACGGGGCGCTCTCGGCCGTGACACCCGGCACGCCGGGCGGGCTCCTGGTGATGCTCGCCGAGTACGGGACCCTGAGCCTCGAGGACGTGCTCGGCCCCGCGATCCAGCTGGCCGACGGCTATCCGATCGAGGAAGGGACGGCCAACTCGATCGAGCGCGAGAAGGCCGAGATCAAGAAGTGGAAGTACGCGCGCACGGTCATGCTGCCGCACGCCGGCGAGGCGCGCGAGGGGCCCGTGGCAGGCGAGATCTTCCGTCAGGCCGACCTGGCCGCCACTCTGCGCAAGCTCGTGGAGGCCGAGCAGCGAGCGTTGAGGCAGGGCAAGAACCGGCGGGACGCGATCCTCGCCGCCTACGATCGTTTCTACAAGGGCGACATCGCGCAGGAGTACGTACGCGGCCTCCAGGAAGAGGGCGGGCTCATCACGCTCCAGGACCTGGCGAGCTGGCGGGTCCGGATCGAACAGCCCGTGACGACGACCTACAAGGGCATCGAGGTCTACAAGCTGACGCACTGGACCCAGAGTCCCGTGATGCTTCAGTCGCTCAACATCCTGGAGGGGCTCGACCTGCGCGCGATGGGCTACAACAGCGCGCGCTACGTCCATGCGCTGTACCAGGTCATGAACTTGGCCTTCGCCGATCGGGACTTCTACTACGGCGATCCCTATTTCCCGCCCGAGGAGCCGATCCAGGGGCTGCTCTCGAAGGACTACGCCCGCGCGCGGGCGCGGCAGATCAACTGGGAGCGCAACGACCGGGGCGTGAAGCCAGGCGATCCCTATCCGTTCATGGGGAAGACGAACCCGTATCTCCACCTGCTCCAGAGCTGGCCGGCCGCCACGCCGGCCGGCTCGGGCGACACGCCCGGCGGCTTCTTCCAGGGAACGACGTCCATCCAGGCGGCCGACTCCGCCGGCTGGGTGGTGTCAGTGACGCCGAGCGGCGGCTGGATCCCCGCGGTGATCGCGGGACGGACGGGGATCGGCGTGAGCCAGCGGGCGCAGAGCTTCGTGCTGGACGAAGCCGAGAACCCCTTCAACGTGATCGCGCCGGGCAAGCGGCCGCGCGTGACGCTCACGCCCACCCTCGCCCTGAAGGACGGCAGGCCGCTCCTCGCGTTCTCGGTGCAGGGGGGCGACACGCAGGACCAGAACCTGCTCCAGTTCTTCCTCAACGTCGTCGAGTTCGGCATGAACGTACAGGAGGCCGTCGAGGCGCCGAACGTCAACAGCTACCA
>Ga0187893_10011836_pt1 | contig 12549 bp, 4 predicted proteins | sample MA1701074metaG_FD_139574 | JGI IMG/M metagenome (GOLD analysis project Ga0187893, IMG submission 139574) | White microbial mat communities from a basaltic lava cave in the Kipuka Kanohina Cave System on the Island of Hawaii, USA - MA170107-4 metaG ...
CTTTGCGCTCGCTCCGCTCGCTGACCCCCTGGGGGGGCCCATGCCGGCCCCCCCACACCCCCCCGGCACGTACCGCGCGCCAGGGCACGCCTTTCAGATACGAACTTGTGACGCGCGGTACTTGGAGTCCGTTGACTATGAACCCGAAAAACCCGGCAGACCGCGGCCCCGGTCCGCGTATCCATCCTATGGAAAGCGTAATCATAGGAGTCTGCCATGGAACGATTCGGCGCTCTGAGCCGAGCACTCATTCGCCTGGCCGCGGCGATCCTCCCGGCCGCGGCCGGCCAGTTGGCCGCGCAGGACCCCTTCTGCGGGTTCGCCCGGCAGTGTGAGCCCGATCTCCCCGATTTCGGAGCTTGCAAGGTCACCGGCAATCTGGCGCTTCAGGCAGGGAGCTACCCCTCCGACCGAGCCATCCGCGTCTGCGCCGACGGGGTGGGGATCCTGGGAGCCGGAGTCACCCTGAACGGCTCCATCCATGTCGAGGGACGAAGCGCCGTGACCATCACCGGCCTCCGCTTCGAGAGCGGTGGCGGGATCGTGATTCGCTCGAGCTCGCTGGTCGACGTCATCGACTGCGTTTTCGAGGGAGGAATGGTCATCCTCGGGGGCTCCCGCCTCTGCCGGATCCAGGGCAACACCTTCACGACTCCCGGACAGGCCATCCTGGTCGGCGAGGTGTCGGAGTCCCCCTCCGATGAGAACACCATCGAGTCGAACCGGATCACCCTCACGCTACCCGGAGCCTTGGGGATCACCGTCAATTATGGGACGGCGAACTCCATCCGGAGCAACACGGTGATCGGATTCGGCGGCGACTCGACGGGGATCCTGGTCGGCTGGCGGGGCAACACGGTGACAGGGAACAGCTTCGGCGACAACCGGATCGGCATCCTGGTCCGCTCGGATGAGAACTGGATCTCCGGGAACAGCATCCAGGGGCCTCCCACTGCCTACGGCTACGACCCGGCGAACCCCTTCGACTGGACGAGCGGCATCTTCGTCGGCGGGAACAAGAACTCCATCCTGGGGAACCGAGTGCGCGGCATGAGGGACCTGGAAGAGCGCTACATCGCCGGGATCTGGCTCTCGCCCTTCCATGGGCCACGGGAGAATTCGATCCACCAGAACACCCTGGAAGGGAACTCGGTGGGGATCCGCGAGGCCTCCATGGCCTCGGAGCTGAACTTGATCTACCACAACAACATCATGGGGAACTCGGTCCAGGGGATCGCCGTGGACCCCTCCCACGTCTGGAGCGCCGGGTGCGAGGGGAACTACTGGAGCGACTTCGACACCGCCGCCGAGGGCTGCCAGGACCAGGACGGGAACCGGATCTGCGATGCGCCGCGGATTGGACTCGGCGGCGTCCCGGTCGATCGTGGCCCTTTCACCCAGAGGGACGGCTGGCTGGGAGGAGGCGGTCCGCCCCAGGGGTGTCCCGATTCCTTCGAGGTCAAGGGAGTCGTGCGGGATGGGGTCATACTCGACGAGCATTCCTGGCGGCTCAAGGGAGTCAAGGTCCTGCTCGTGCGGGCGGGAGGGATCAAGGCCGGCCCCGTGGCCACCGACAAGGACGGGAGCTACAAGCTCACGGTGAAAGAGGCGGGAGTCTACGTCCTCCGGGCCTTCTTGCAGGACTTCGAGGGCGGCCGCACTCAGGTGGAGGTGCGCCACACGGACCGGGCCGCCGAGGCGGTCTGGGTGGGCACCGAGGTGGAGCTGGCGGAGGGCAATCCGGCGGTAACGCGCGACGTCTATTTCACCGACCGAGCCTGGCCGGCGCCCGCGGTGAACTTCGACTCGAACGTCCCACCGAACAACCGGGAGCGGCTCGACGACATGGCGGTGATCTACCGCTATGCCAAGTTCGCGGACGACGAGTCACAGAAGATCACCGGGACCCGGCTGAGCCGGACGCTGCCTTACCATGCCTACTCGGCGGCGGTGGATGCCGGGGCATCTGCACACTACGACCGCCAGAAAAGAACGATCCACATCAAGCCCGATCCCTCCGGCTTCGACTACCGGAAGAACACCGACATCGGCCACTCCATCCACGCCGTGGATTGGCACGAGTTCGCCCACGACCTGTATGACCGGACCATCGGCATCCAGGTCAACGCCGGGGACGTGAACCACGGAGGGGTGGCGAACGCCACATCGTCGGATTCCCTCTCCGAGGGATTCGCCGACTTCTGGGCCATGGCCTTGGGCGAGGTGTGGAAGGCCAACGAACCCTACCGCGTGGACGGCCTCAACCGCGAGCTTTCAGGCATGGAAGCGAGGAGAAAGGAAGACGAAGCCGCGGCCGAGCTCCTCTGGGATCTTCATGACAAGGATCCCGATCCGGAAAAGAAGGACTTCCAGTTGAAGGACATCGAGTACGTGAGCTCCATCGGCAAGCCGGCGGAAAGGAAGATGCGCGACCGGATCAGCCTGGGCGTTCCCACGATCTGGAAACTCTTTGTCGAGAGAAAGCCCAAGACCATCTCCGATCTTTACGATGCGCTGAAGGCGGGGAAGGTAGGGTTGGATCGCGGCGCGCCGGCCGGTGACCTGGTGAAACTGGATGAGCTCTTCTACCACCACGGCTTCTGGTCGGATGATCTGGAGAACGGGGACCTCAACGAGGTGGAGCGAATGGGGAGCTTCGAGCCCATCGGCTACTGCAGTTTCAAGAGCCACGCCAACTGGCCGAACCGCCGTTCCTTTCCACCGCACCCGGGCGCCAACATCTTGGTGTCGCTCAAGGACTCCGATGGCCAGCCGGTCACCTCGGCGCTGCTGACCATCCAGGCGCTCTTCGAGCCTCCGTACGAGGGGAACAACGGCTCCTTCCACCACGAAGCGGCCGGGCCCATCACTCTGGTCCATTTCGAGCCGCCCCAGCCCTCGCTCCGCTGCACGCTCGTGGTGCGGGCCTCGAACAACGGCATCGCTGCTCCCGAAGAGATCGCCCTGTGGAACGACGATTACTGGAAGCTGGCCGAAGCCAGCCAGACCGGCTTCGCGGTCGAGGAGACTTTCACCGTTCCCCAGCCGCCTCCTGGGACCGGCGATCGAGACGGGGACGGGATCGAGGATGAGTCGGACAACTGCCGTTTCGCTTGGAACGCCGAACAGGAGGACGCCGATGGAGACGGGCTGGGGGACGCCTGCGACGGGGACGTCGACGGGGATGGAGTCGCGGAGGCGTACGACAACTGCGCCCGGGACTCGAACCACGAGCAGGAGGACTCCGACTGCGACGGGATAGGCGACGTCTGCGACGCGACGCAGGACTTGTCCGACTGCGACCAGGACGGCCTGCCCGACCTCTGCGAGATCTCCATCGGCGCCGCGTCCGACGAGGACGGGAACGGAGTTCCCGACGAATGCGAGGGAGGCATCCAGCGCCCGGGCGACTCGAACCAGGACGGGCAGCTCGACATCTCGGATGGGATCCACCTCCTCAGCTACCTCTTCCTGGGGACCGTCCCCTCTCTCCCCTGCGGCGACGGGACCCCGGACGCTCCTGGGAACTTGCTCCTCCTCGATGGGAACGGGGACCAGGGGCTCGACATCACCGACGCGGTGCAGATCTTCGGCTACCTCTTCCTGGACCATCCGCCGCACGTCATGGGAGAGAGCTGCGGGCGTCTGCGCGGTTGCCCGGACAACGCGGAGCGCTGCCGGGAGTGAGCAGAGGATGGCGGATGCGCCTCAACCGTCCTTGCGATAGGCGCGGACCTCATCCGCGCCGTGCGGCACCCGGCGGATGAGCTTCCAGCCCGGCGGCGGCTCTTCGAGCGGCGCGGCGATGGCCTCATCGAGGAGCACCCACCCAGCGCCGGCGCTTCCCCCCTGCCGGCAGGCGCTCGCGAGGTCCATCCGTCCCGCGGCCCACTGCGGCGCGACGAGCCGCGCCCCGCTGTAGAAGGCGACGCGCGACGTCCCGCCGGCGGCGAAGACCGTGTCCGAGGGGCGCAGGGCGCCGCGCAGCTCGATGCCGGCATCGCGCATCCAGGCATCCGGGTAGCCTTTCGTCGGAGGGATCCAGCCCGCGCTCTTGGGGATCATTGCGAGGACCGCGAATGCCGTGAGGACCGCCGCCGCGCGCGATGCGAGTTCGGGACGGCGCTTCCAGCCCGCGAAGAGGGACGCGATCGCGACGGCACCGGCGCCCGTCCACCCCGCCGCGAGGGTCGCGACGGGATAGAAGTGACGCCGAGCGCCGTAGCCTTCCATTGCCTGGATACTGCTCAAGAGGAGGACGAAGATCACAAGGGGGAGGAGAAAGAAAAGTTTCTCGATCGCGGCGGGGCTTCCCGATGGCCGTGAGAGAAGCCCGGCGATGAGGAGCACCGCCGAGAGCCAGCCGATCACCTCCGCGGAATCACGCAGGGCGAGCAGGACGCCGATCGACCGCGCCGCGGCCAGCGCCGAGGCCGGAGGCACGGTGGGCGGATGCTCTGGGGCCGCCAGAACGGCGGCAGCGAGTATCCCCGAGAGCGCGCCGCGATCGGGAAGAGCCGGCTGCGGCGCCTGCGAGGTCTTCTTCTCGGCCTTTTTCTCCTCTGGAGCCCCAGCCGCGGGGGGCGGGGCCTTCGGTCTTTCTCCCCGGAGGACCTCGCCCACGTTCTTCTTCCGTGTGAGCATGAACTCTCCATACGTTCGGCTGAGGTGCGCCGCGTACGGGCCGCCCGTGACGACGAGTCCAAGGACGAGGAGCGTCATGCGGAGCGCCCACCCGCCTGCAAATCCGCTCGTCCGCGCTGCCGACAGTACCCTATCGCAGCTCAGGACGCCGATCGAGAAAGCGATGATGAGCCCTTCAGGCCGCGTGAGGTATGCAAGGCCGGAGAACACGCCCGCCGCGAGGAACCATGCCGGCGCTCCGAAGCGCCGCGCCGCCCGCGAGGGTCCATCCGGAGCGCGCCCGAGCCCGAGCCCCGCCGCGCCGGCCCAGGCGGAGAGCGCAAAGAGAAGGCCGTGGAGCGCATCGGCGAGCGCGGTCCCTCCGTACTGGGCCGGATACCGCGCGGCGGCGAAGAGCCAGCCTCCGAGGAGCCCCGCCGGCAACCCGGCCAGCCGGATGCCGAAGAGCACCACGGGGACGATTGTGAGCGTCCCGCAGAGGATGGAGAGCCCGCGCCCGCTCCACTCCCAGTTGCCGAGGATCGGCTGCACGAACGAGACGGCCAGAGGATAGAGGGGATGCTGGTCGTGGGCGAGGGCTGGTTCCCAGGACCGCTCGCGGGCTTCTCGGGCGAGGTGGAGGAAGATCGCGCCGTCCGGCTGGACGACCGGCTCCGCAATGGCGGCCGAAACGCGCACGCCGAGCGCGGCGCCGAGGAGGAGCGCCCACATCCAGGGGCGGACGGAGGAGGCTGCGGTCGTGTTCGCTCCAGTTGCAGGCGGAAGCATGTTGGGCGACATGCTAACGCCCCCGCGCGGGAAGGGCCACGCTCCCGCCTCCGAGCAGATTCATTCATGGTTCAGCCGTCCCCGGAGTTCTGATGTCATCTTCTCCCCCTCACCCGACTCTTGGTACATAGGAACGCCATGTGGAACTGGACGACCATCGGATCGGACGCGGCCTGGGTTCGCCGGGCTCTGGGGGATCGTCCTCGGGCGTTCGAGGTGCTGGTTCTCCGCTACGAGAGGCGTGCCCACGCGATCGCTCGGGCGGTCGGCGTGCCGGCGGCCTGCGTCGAGGACGTGGTCCAGGAGGCTTTCCTCAAAGCCTTCGAGAATCTTCCTCAACTCCGCCAGCCGGAGAGCTTCGGGCTCTGGTTCCTCTCCATCGTGCGGAACACCGGCCGGAGGTGGCACCGCGAGGCGCGGCGGGAGACCGCCCCCCTACCCGAGGACCTCGAGGCGGCCCCCGGTGAATCCGTCGAGCAGGCGGAGCTGCGCGAGACACTCTGGCGCAAGGTATCCGAGATGCCCGAGGGGATCCGTGAGGCCGTCTTCCTCTACTACCACGAGGGCGAATCGGCCCGCAGGACCGCGGCGGCCCTCGGGATCTCGCTCGCGGCCGCGCTCAAGCGGCTCGAGCGGGGCCGCGAGCTCCTCCGAGAGAAACTCTGGGGCGAGATGGAAGAGCGCCTGCGCGGCTCGATGCCCTCCTCGCGCGAGTGGACGCGCAGGGCTCGCCGCCTCGTGATCCTCCTCATCGGCACCGTCGGAGCGAGCTGGGGCGCCGCCGCGGCCGGCGCGGGCCTCGCCGCAACGTCAACGGGCGCGGCCACAGCCTCGGCGAACGCAGCGCTGGGCAAGGCGGCACTGAGTCCGGCAACTCTGGGAGGGATCACCATGGCAGGAAAGAAGACAGCGGCCATCGTGTTGACGGCCATCGCGCTGGGCGCGGGCCTCGGCGGATTGCTTTTCCTCAGGAGCCCGGATTCTGAAGGAGGAGCGAGCAAGCCGAGAGGGACCGTCCGCCGCGTTGCCGTCGAGCGAATCGAGACGAATCGAAGGGCTCCTTCCGCGCGGCCCGAATCGGCGGGGCGGGGCCCGGAGGCCGGGCTTGCCGAGCCACGTCCGGGAGACTCGACGGAGCCTCCGCTCTCCATCGCGGGCCGGGTCCTCCGGAGCGACGCGCGGAGCGGGATCGGCGGCGCTCTCATCAGGGCGCTCCCGGTGCGCTCCTGGACGAAATACCTCGACGGCAGCGAGCCCTTCACAAGCCTCGCGGATCCCCTCGCCGTCCTGAAGGCGCGCCTGAGGGATTCGCAGGGTGACCCCTGTTTCCACGCGGCGTCGAAGCCAGACGGGAGCTATCGCTTCGTGGGCCTCGAGGATGGCGAGTACCGCCTCCTCGTCTCCCACGACGAATTCCAGCCCTCGGCGGAGACATGGGCCCTGGTCGAGCGGGGGAAGCCCGCGCGCTGCGACATCCTTCTCGATGGAGCCGAGGCCATCGCCGGCCTCGTCGTCGACGAGAACGGTGGACCCATCGCGGGCGCCTCCATCATCGCGCGGCCGTCGGAGGAGAGGAGACTCGGCCCCCGCGCACGGACGTCGAAGCTCGTCGATTCGATCCGCAGTGGCTCTTTCCTCGTCGAGCGGAGAATGACCGCGAGCGACGCGGATGGCTCCTTCCGCCTCGCATCGCTTCCGCCTGTCCCCCACGACCTCAGCGTTCGGAAGTCCGGGCTCATGGAGGCGCTCGTCGCCGATGTCCCTCCGGGCGCGCGCGACCTCAAGATTGTGCTTTCGGAGGGCCTCGCCATCCGCGGGCGTCTCCTCCTGCCGAACCGGGAGCCGGTCGCGGCCTTCAAGCTTGAGTTGGAGGAGCGAAGCGGTGGAAAAGTCCCGCCTCCGGCGGTCGGCGAGTCCATGGACCAGGAATTCATGGGCGACGCGGACCTCGACCTCGATGCCGGCCCGTCGGCTGTGAGCGCGGACGACGGCGGCTTCGAGTTCCGCGGGCTCAGGCCGGGCGAATACGGCCTCACGGCGGGGAAGGGAGGCACGGTGGTCCTGCGCATGGAGGTCCGTCTCGAGGAGGCCCCGGTTGACCTGGGCGACCTCTTCCTCTCCGTCTCGCAGTCGATCCGCGGCCGGGTGGTCGATCCCGCCGGCCTTCCGGTCGCGGGGGCGCGCGTCTGGATCGATGAGGCCCGGAGCGGCGGGATTTCTTGGTGGGGAGGACAGCTCTACGCGCCAGAGGTCCTGGACGAGACGCGAAGCGGGCCTCAGGGCGAGTTCACCCTCCGCCGGCTGAACGAGGGAGTCTACACGGTGCGCGCCGTCTCGCGTGCCGATGCTCCCGCCGCCCGCACCGGCGTCGCCGCCGGCTCTGAAGGCGTCGTCGTCGCGCTCGCCCGAGGCAGAGCCATCGATGGCAGCGTGGTCGACGGCAGGGACGGCTCGCCTATCGCGGGCGCCGAGGTGATCCTCCTCACCGGCCTCTCCTCGCTCACCGTCCCGGAGAAGAGAGCCGAGACCGGCGAGACGGGGACTTTCGAGATCCGCGGAGTCCCGTTCGACGGCAACCAGAAGAAGCTTCGCGTATCTCACCCTGCCTTCGGGAGAGCGAAAGAGGTTCGACTGGCCGACGGGCCCGGCGCCGGACCCGTGCGCATCGAGCTCTTTCCGCTCGACCGGATCTCCGGCCGCGTGGTCGATGCCGCGGGGAACGGCGTCGCCGGCGCGCGCGTCGTCCTCGACGGAAGCGCCATCTCCACCGCCGACGGCTCGTTCACCCTCGAAGTCTCTCGCTCCCTGCGCGACTGGGAGGGCGGAGCCCGAGTTTTCGCGCGGCTTTCGAGCCTCGGCTGCGGATGGTCGCCGTCCATCCAGGCGCCGGGCCCCCTGGAGCCCTGGCCGGAAGCGGAGATCGTCCTCGGGCCATCGAGCGAGCTTCGCGGTCGGATCCTTGACGCCGCCGGAGCGCCGGTCGCGAACGCGCGCGTGCGGGAGGTCGCCTCGCGGCAGGGAGACCGGCTCCGCCCGGAGGCGTTCGCCGGCTACTCCGACCGCTCGGGGGCCTACCGGATCGCGGGGATCGAGCCGGGGACCTTCGAGGTCGAAGTCCTGGCGCTGGGCTTCGCTCCGCTCCACGTCAGCGGCATCGAGGTGGGGAGTGAGCCGCGGGAGCTGGACTTCACCCTCGATGCGGGAGTCTCGATCCGCGGACGGGTCGTGGACGACGAGGGGCGCGGCGTCTCGGGAGCCGAGGTGGTCGTCTTCGAGCCCGATCCGGTCGATCAGGATGCCGGCGAGCGGTCGGGCTGGGCGCGGAAGGCCCGCCGCAGGGAGGAAGGGGGATTCCTTTCCGCCCGCACCGGCGCGAGCGGCCGCTACGAGCTGGCGCACGTCGAGGAGAGGGAGCTGACGCTCGCTGCTCGCGCGCCGGGGTACGAGCCGATCGCCCTCCTCGTCGTCGAGCCGGGCCGCGATCCGGAAGACATCGTCCTCGTGCGCCTCTCGTCGATCGCCGGGACGATCGTCGACGCCCAGACAGGGAGGCCGATCTCATCCTTCATGGTCCACGCCTTCTCGAAGCGGAATACGGGGAGCGGCGACCAGCTCCTGCCGCGGGTCTACGAGGATCCGTCGGGGAGCTTCGTCGTCGCGGGAGTGCCCCCGGGCCGCTGGGATGTCGTGGTCGTTGCTCGAGGATATGGAGCCTGGACCGGCAATGTGACCACTCCTGCCGGCGGCGAGGCGCGCATCGACGCCGCCCTCGAGCGAGGCCGAACCCTGCGCGGCACCGTCGTCGATGCCGTTGTGGGGGCTCCGGTCGGCGGCGTGACCTTGACGGTGCACGGCAAGGTGCAAGGCTCTCACCCTGTTCCCGGCGATCAGACGGTGACCGACGAGAACGGCGCATTCTCCTTCGATGGCCTGACGCCGGGCTCCTTTTCCCTCCACCCCTACCGGCCGGGCTATTTCGCCGAGAAAGAGAATGTCCGGCTCAAGATCGGCAGCGAAGACCCGGAGCCGATCCGGATCGCGATGCGGCCCGGTGGGACCCTCGAGGGGAGGATCGAGAACTTTCAGCGCGACCGAGTCCTCTGGTCCGCGCTGGTCCTGAAGAGGATCGCCGCGGAGAAGAGCGACGGGGCTCCGGCCGCGCCCACCGGGCATGAGAACTCGGTCCGGATCTCCCCCGACATCGCCTCGGGAAAGTTCAGCTCCTCGAGCGTCCCGCAAGGCGGCTATCAGGTACAGCTTGAGGATCAAATCGCGAAGCCCTCCGTCGACACGAGCAAATTGATCCTCGCCGAGGACATGGAGACGAGGCTCACCGACCTCGGGCAGGTGGAGGTGCGGATCGGCGAGACGACGGTTTTCAACGCGAGGGCGCCGTGAACAGCCCGAGCCGGCGCAAGCCCGTCAGGTTGGCCCACTCGGCCCGGACCTCCGCGACAAAGTCCTCGAGCGATTCCCGGGCGTCGGGGAAGGTCGCAAACGCGTCGCGCAAGTATGCCTTCAGGTACTCCCGGCTGAGCAGGCCGGCGGATGGCGAGCGGGGGCCGACGGGCAGCCGCCACGGCCGCGGGCCACGAAGGGGTCACCATCGCCAGCGGGGGCGCGTGGCCTCTACCCGCAGGGCGTGAACTCGTTGCAGTTCAGCGGAGAGCCGGGATCTGCCCCGCAGGCCCGGAATGGCGCCGCCGGCTCCGGGGCACCGAGGAAGAGGTGGCCCAAGAGGGCGACGACGTCTGTGAGGTCCACCGCGCCATCCGCGTTCGTATCGGCGCTGCGGAGGCAAGCCGGCTCCGCCAGGCCGAGGAACAGGTAGCCCAGCGTGCGGACGCCATCGCTCAAGTCGCTCGCCGCATCGGAGTTGGTGTCGCCGCGGCGGAACGGCTCCCCGCCCTTCGGGCGGATCTCCATTCGGCGTCCTGCGACCTCTCGGAACCCCTGGAGAGGGAACTCCGACCGCGACGAGTCGTCGAGGAAGTTCAAATCGGCGAGCTTGAGAGGCTCCTTCTTCAAATCGACCGTCACCTGGCCGGCTGCAACGTTCTCCGGCAGCCCGAACGCCGAAACCCCGGCATCGACGATCACTCCTCCCAGCTTGAGCTGGAGGAGGTATCCCTGGATCGCCGGCGAGAGGATGAGGTCCGTGTCGTTGATGAACCGGTTCGCCGCGAGCGTGTAGACGGGATCGATCGCCAGACCGGGTCCCGGGTAGACCAATCGCAGGTCTTCCCCGACGCGGACGCGCCGCGAGCTGACGACCTCGAACCGGTTCGAGCCGGGGGCGGTCTCGACCATCGTCGGCAGGCTGAACCGCAGCTCGACCTCGAGGCGGGGCTCGAAGGTCAGGTCTTCCTCGAAACCAAGAAAGATCGCGGCGTCGATGTCGTAGAGGTTCGCTTCGACTTCGAAGAGGCTGACCGGCCCCTTCCCGATCGATGCGTTGATGCCGCCCAGCGGCAAACCCAACGCTACGGTAGCCAGGAAGTCGATGTCGATATCGAAGCGGCCGACGTCGACATCCATCGTCCCTTCGTGATTGATCCTTCCGAAGTCGAAGGCTCCACGCGGCCCCGGACGCAGCCGGTTCACGATCCGCGCGCCATCGAAGGTCCCGTTGAGCGCCTCCCCCAGGAACTCGGGGCCGGCGGGCGTATCCATCTGGGGGAAGTAGAGGCCGAGGTCGCAGACCGCGAGGCCGACCTCGACGGGGGACGCCGGCGGCGTGAACCCGACGACCACCGTGTGCTCGACCCCTTCGAGGACACCGATCTCGGGACCGTCCAGAATCCGCAGCTTGAGGCCCCCCGTTCCGGCCCGAAATCCGGCAAGTTGCTGGCGTTCCTCGCGGGCGGTTCCGACTTCGATCAAGCGCTTCGACTCGCGGATTTGTTCGCCGGTCTGCGTATCGGGGTACGCGGCGGTCGCCGTGAGAGTCGAGCTGGCCTCGAGGAAGGTGTCGAGCCTCCCCGACACGCCGGGCCAGCGCGACTGGAGGTTCACGTCGGGGGAGATCTCGCGCGTGCGGAGCGTGATGACGTCTCCGGGCTCGAACGCCTCCTCGGCCACCTCGAGCGACGCCTGGGAGCGCATCTCGACGTCGACGCTGCCTTCGTCTACGGTGATGCCTCCCTGAACTCCCCAACGAAGGACCGACCGCCACGCCGCTTCCGCTCCCGCGTCGAACGGCCTCGTGACGACGCACGGCGGCTTGGGCCCGATTCCGGGCACAGGGTCGAAGAACTCGCTGAACGGCCAGGGGAACGAGTAGCCGTCGATGCACTGCTGGCGGCTCGGCGAAAACTCGTACTCCTTGAAGACGATCTTCTTGCGGTAGACGTACGCATCGCACTCCGACACCGCCCGCTCCCAATCGTCGCAGGCGCTTTGGTTCGAGACCTCGCTGTCGACGCGCACGATGTTGCCGAACGAGCTGGTCTCGTCGATGTCGAGGACCGCCGCGCGGAAGCTCTTCGTCGATTGGCCCTCGCGGGGTCCCCAAAGGCTCTGTCCAGACGTCGAGAAGGTGAGCTCGTCGAGGCCGGAGATCTCCTGGGCCCAGGCCTCGGCGCCGGAGGGGCGCAATCCGTAGAGCCCGATCGAAAAGGCAGCGAGCGTCAGGAACGGAACGTGTGTTGGAACGCGCTTCATGGTGTCCTCCCGTCGGAGGGAGCCCTTCCGGTTCGCTCCCAGCAGCGCGACCGGAACGCTACGCCTCTCGCTTCTTCATCCGGATTCCAGGCTGAGAACCCCTAGAGATTTCGTAACCGTTCAGCGGCGATAACCCGCCGCGCGATGATTCCCTTCGCCGCATGGCCCGTGGCCGCGGTCGGCTTCATCGCCGCGTTCTTGGCGACCGGATAAGCCGCCCGCCATCCGCCCGGGAGGCGGACGAGGCTCCGCTCGGGCGAGCTTCATCCGCGATGGATTGACCCCGGGTGGTGAACGGTTACGAGATTTCTTCGGACCCCCCCGGAGTGCGGCTGGCGGTGGGTCGTGGAACACTAAGTACCGCGCGTTACAAGTTCGTTATCGAATTGCCCGCCTGGAGCGCGGTACGTGCCGGGGGGGTGTGGGGGGGCCGGCAAGGGACCCCCCAGGGGGTCAGCGAGCGGAGCGAGCGCA
>Ga0187893_10011837_pt1 | contig 12548 bp, 11 predicted proteins | sample MA1701074metaG_FD_139574 | JGI IMG/M metagenome (GOLD analysis project Ga0187893, IMG submission 139574) | White microbial mat communities from a basaltic lava cave in the Kipuka Kanohina Cave System on the Island of Hawaii, USA - MA170107-4 metaG ...
AAGGCGAAGTTCGACGCCGACGAAGCCTTTCAAAAGGAATCTCGCGATACCGTCGTCGCCCTTCAGCGCGGCGATCCGGCCGTCCGGCGGATCTGGAAGGCGTTCTGCGACGAATCGCTCCGCCACTGTCACGCCATTTATGACCGCCTCGGCGTCAAACTGATCGACCGCGGAGAGAGCTTTTATAACGACCTTATGGACGAGGTCGTTCGCCGCCTCGAATCCGTGAAATCCGGCGATTCCGGCGCGGCGGTCCGCGATAGCGAGGGCGCGCTGTGCGTTTTTCCGGAGGGGTTCACCACGCGGGGCAATGAACCGCTGCCCCTTATCGTTCGAAAATCCGACGGCGGGTACAACTACGCCACGTCCGACCTCGCCACGATACTGCACCGCGTGGAAACGCTGGGCGCGAAGCGGATCGTCTACGTCGTCGGCCTGACGCAAAAACAGCATTTCGAAATGGTCTTCGCTGCGGTCCGCAAACTGGGCTGGGTCGCCGACGATGTAAAATTGGAGCACCTCGGTTTCGGCAGCATGCTCGCCCCGGGAGGTCGACCCTTCAAAACCCGCGAGGGTGGCACGATCAAGCTCAAGAATCTGCTGGATGAAGCCGTCGCCCGGGCGAGAATCGTCATGGATCAGGAGGACGACTCGGAGGTCCGCGCCGAGCGCACGATCTCGGCCGAACAGAAGGACGCAATCGCCGAAGCCGTCGGCCTCGGCGCCGTCAAGTACTTCGACCTGTCGCACTCGCTTCAAAGCGACTACACGTTCGATCTGGACACCATGCTGTCCCTCGAAGGAAACACCGCGCCCTACATGCTCTACGCCTACGCGCGGATTCGTTCGATCGGGCGAAAGGCCGGCGTGGACTTAAGCGCCCTGCCGACCTGCGACCCGCTCCTCCTTGAACATCCGTCCGAGATCGCCTTGGCCAAGAAACTCGTTCAACTGCCCGACGTGGTTGGCGCCGTCGCCCGGGAGCTTCGAACCAACGTCCTGACCGACTACCTTTTCGATCTGGCCAAGGCGTTCAGCCGATTTTATGACCGGAAACTCGGCGTCCGCGTCGTAGATGCATCGCCCGATTCCGTCCGTCGATCCCGCCTACGCCTTTGCGATCTGACCGCCCGGTCGCTTAAACTCTGCCTGCACCTTCTGGGCATTCAGACCATCGAACAGATGTAGCAAAGTTCTCTCCCTCAGGTTTCGGAATCGGACCCCTCGATGACGGCTGGAAAAAACCCGCGAATCTGCGAAAATCGAGGCTCTCGGGAGGGATCGTGCGGTTCGCTCGACGGCCTTTGCACGCTCTCGGCGGGATTCCTCATGCGATGGATATGGATTGACGGTTTCGTGGAGTTTGAATCGGGACACCGAGCCTGCGCGATCAAAAACGTCACGCTCGCTGAAGAGTATTTGAAGGATCACTTTCCCGGGTATCCCGTAATGCCCGCGGCCTTGATCATTGAGGGAATGGCCCAGACCGCGGGAATCCTCGTGGGAGAGGCCAAAGGCTTTTCGGAAAACGTCATTCTCGCTAAAATACGCCGAACCGTTTTTGACGAATTCGCCGTGCCCGGCGATCGGCTTCGCTACGAAGCGACGATCGAATCGCTCGAGGACCGGGCGGCGGCGACCACCGGAAAAGTCTGGAAAAACGAGCAACCGATGGGCCAGGTGGACTTGATGTTCTCGCACGTGAATCAGGCCGAAGCCTCCGCCGATTGGCCCGACCATAACTTCGTGTTCACGGAACAGTTCCTGCAACTGCTCGCCGCCTTCCGACATCGCGGGGCGGCCAAGCCCCCGGCCGGCCATGTCCGCTGATCGCCGCGTCGTCATCACCGGACTCGGCGTCGCCTCGCCCATCGGGCTGGGGGCGGATGCGTTTTGGGAGGCGCTTCTCCGCAACGAATGCGGCCTGAAGCGCATCGAGAGCTTCGACCCCTCCGGCTTGCCCTGCACCATCGCCGGAGAGCTTCCGCCTTTTTCACTCGGCGACTTCATCCCCAAGGCCTACCGAAAGAGTGCCAAAGTCATGGCACGAGACATCATCGTCGCCGTTGTCTGCGCCTACCACGCGGCGAGGGACGCCAGACTCAACACCAAATGCCTCATCGAGCGCGGCGAGGCGGCGGACGGCCCTCCCGTGGACAGTACGCGATTCGGGGCCAACATCGGCGCGGGGTTGATCTGCGCCGACCTGTCCGAGCTCGCCGGAGCTTTAAGCACCGCTCGAGGAGATGATGGCGCCTTCAGCCTCAAAAAATGGGGCACCGAGGGCATGACCAATCTGACGCCGCTCTGGCTGCTCAAATTCCTTCCCAACATGCTCGCCTGCCACGTCACCATCGTGCACGACGCCCAGGCTCCCTCCAACACCATCACCTGCGGCGAGGCGTCAAGCCACCTGGCGATCGGCGAGGCATTCCGCACCCTCGCCCGGGGCGACGCCGACGTCTGCATCTGCGGCGGCGCGGAAAGCAAGACCAACCCCATGGCCGTCGCACGACCCGCCCTTTGGGGACGGCTCAACGTCGCCGACAACGACCGCCCCGACCGCGCTTCGCGACCCTTCGCCGCAGATCGCGCGGGAATGGTTCTGGCCGAGGGTGGCGGATTGGTCATTCTCGAATCCCTGAACCACGCCATGGCGAGAGGCGCGAGAATCTACGCCGAACTGGTCGGTTTCGGCGCCGCAAGCAGCGCCACCGGCGAATCGAGCCTGAAAGACGCTCACCACGGACTTTCCCTCGCCTTGCGAAAGGCCTTATCCGATGCCGTTACTGATCCGTCCGAGATCGATTTGGTGACACCCTTTGGCGCCGGAATCTCGGAGCACGACGCAGCCGAAATGACCGCCTGGAACGGCGTGTTCGGTTACCGGCTTTCGCACGTCCCGGCGATGACCACGCGCGGCGCGATCGGCAATAACGGCGCCGGCGCCGGCGCGATCGACTTCATTGCCACGGTCCTCGCCCTGCATCGCAACACCGTCCCGCCCTCACGCAATACGCAACCGCCCGATCCGGCGTGCCGTTTCCAATTCGTGAAGGACGACCCGCGCGACGCGAGAATCCGCCAGGCGATCAGCCTAGGATACGCCTTGGCCGGCGGTCAGGGCGCCGCCCTGGTCGTTCGAAAGTTCGAGGAGTAATGGCGTGAACCGTCGAGTCGTCATCACCGGAATGGGCTGGGTCACGCCGCTGGGCTTCGATATCGACGGCGTCTGGAATCGAATGCTCGCCGGCGAACGAGGCATGTGCCCCACGGCCCTTTTCGACGCGAGCACGTTTCCGACCTCGTTTTCCGCGCAGGTCAAGGACTTCCGCCTCGAGGACTTTCTCGGCCCGGCCGCCGCCGATCACGCCTTCGCCAGCAGGAATTCCCGTTTCGCCCTCGCCGCCGCGACGCTCGCCTGGAAGGACGCGGGCTTTTCGGAACTCGACCGCCCCGACCCCGCGAACGTGGGCATCTATTTGGGCGGCGGCGAAGGTCCGCTGGATTTCGATCAATTCGCCGCGGCCGCTCTCGCGGGTTGCCGCGAAGAATGCGGCGAGCTCATTCCGCTGGACACCGTCCGCTGGGCGAAGGCCGCCCTCCAACTGCTCCGCCCCAAGGATGAACTCGAACAGGAACCTAACCTCGCCGGCGGACATTTGGCCGCACGCTTCAACGCCCAGGGCCCCAATGTCAACACGCTGACCGCCTGCGCCGCAAGCACCCAGGCGATCGGCGAAGCCATGCACATCATCCGCCACGGCGACGCCGACGTGATGATCTCCGGCGGAACGCACAGCATGATCCACCCCCTCGGCGTCACCGGCTTCAACCGCCTAACGGCCCTATCCACGCGAAACGATTCCTGTCTGACGGCCTCACGCCCCTTTGACCGCACACGCGACGGATTTGTCCTTGGCGAAGGGTCGGGGATCCTGATCCTGGAAGAGTTGGAACATGCCCGTGGCCGAGGGGCGAAGATTCTGGCGGAAGTCGTCGGTTATGGTTCCACCGCCGATGCCTTCCGCATCACCGACATTCACGAGGACGGACGCGGAGGCATCGCCGCGATGCGCGCCGCGCTGAAAAGCGCGGGGCATGCCCCAGCCGACATCGACTACATCTCCGCTCACGGAACGGGAACCGAGGAAAATGACAAGATCGAGTCGCTCGCCATTCGCCAGGTTTTCGGCGACCGCGCCAAGCACGTCGCCATCAGCAGTATCAAGTCCATGATCGGCCACTTGATCGCCGCGGCCGGCGCGGTCGAGCTTATCACCTGCGTGTTGGCCATCCGCGACGGCGTGGTCCCCCCGACGGTGAATTACCAGACGCCCGACCCCAACTGCGATCTGGATTACGTTCCCAACCAGGCCAGAAAGTTGAAGGTCCGCGCCGCCCTGTCCAACAGCTTCGGTTTCGGCGGGCAAAACGACACGCTCATCGTGCGCGCCTTCGATCGGACGTAAGCGTAAACTCGCCTGATGATTTATCGAGCCGCGTTGACCGTCGCCGGGCGGTCGAACGCCGCCCCCACGAGAAATCCCCGAATTCCCGTCGAACAGTGCTGAACAGTCGCCCCGACCCAAGCCGCCGATTCATCGTCGCTGAATTCCCGCACGTACAACGGCGTCCGGGCCGGAAGCTTCTGCTTCGACCAGAACGCGAATCCTCCGTCCGAAACGTTGTGCATGAACACCGCCCACGAACCCTTCGGTGATTTCGGATCCAGCGAGACTTCAAGCCTCATCCCGTCCGCGAAGCGAGTGGACAACCGCTTCCCCGCGTAGGAGTCCGGCTCTCCTTCCGCCCCCGCCGCTTCCACCAGATGCGAAATCGCCGCCTTGACTTCTTCAGGGGGTTTCCCGTTCGTGTTCTTCATTTCGTCGCCTCAGCCGGATGCGTTCCCGGACGCTCGTTCGCACCGACGCCCCGCGCGCGGTGCAAGATCGCCACTTGATTACTTTCGAGCGCAAACCCGCTCATCCTGAACACGACGGTTCGCTGATTTGAAAACCGAAAGGATCCCTTGCGGAACTGGGCGGGCGGCGGAATTACCGGACGCATTCCGATTGCCCCGCCGGTAACCCCGAGGTATCGCCGTCTTAAAACTCGGACCGCCATTCGACGGACCTATTTCCCGCCGAACGAATACATGTAGCTGATCGCCGCACCGAGGCTCTCGCCATGGCTGTCGCCGTCCAACCCGATGAACGTGGCAAACCCGAGCTTCTGATGGTCGTCCAGCTCCCAATCCAACCCCACCTCCGCCATGTGGTTGTCCCGGGTGTGCTCGTCCTCGCCATTGGAGTACAGATAGTCGGTGATGAGGTTCAGACGATCGCTCAGGCGATAATCCGTTCCGATCGCCATCCCCCATTGAAAATGCCGGGCCTCTTCCTCGTTGTTGCCGTTCACCGACTTGATGAATGGGTTCAGGTGTCCCCGCCATTTCCCCGGAATCAACGTCTTGGTCAGCAATCCCCGCCACGTGTAATCCACGCCCGCCGAATCCACGCCGCTCGGAATGCGAACCAGATTCCTCATGCCAAACGCCGGAAGCCAATCCTGTTCATTCCACAACTTCCAGTGCCAACCCAGCGTGATGTCCGCGTTGCCGTCGATACCCCCGTCGCCGATTTCGACCGGCACGGCCAAAATCAACTCGTGATTCTCCACCAGGCCGTACTCAAACTCGAACTCGTACTCAAAGTCGTCATCCTCGTCGGACCCCTTGGTCGTTTCCCAACTAAAGATGTTCTTGATGATGCCTTCGCCCGCGGGCTCGGGGTCGGCGCTTCGCAAAAATATCGGACCGTCGATCTCCCAGGATTCAACGGTCTCCGTCGTCTTGACCGTCGTCTTCTCTTTGGACGCTCCGCCAGGCTCCGGCTTGTCCTGTCGATGGGCAAGGCGCTAAGGAGGTGGACGAATCGTGGGAACCCGGCGAGGCCGAACGTTCCTCCGACCCGGCCGCAAAGCCAAGAGACACGCATGAAAAACCCATGCCGACGGCGGTGACCAACCTCAACGCCCGGTCTGGGATACGCATGTTGGATCGTCCTTTCTGAAAAATGCTCATGAGGGAAAACCAGTCCACGTGAAAACACCCGTGCCGGCATTCTCACGCAAACCGCTCCGCCACGGGTTTCACCCCGTCGGAGGAGTCACTAGGGAGTCTAATCGTCCAAGTTCCGCTTGCAACAATCGGATTTTGCCCCCAGCCGAGCTTGAACGGTCAACGTTTTCGCTTTTCGATGCTGGTTCTCAATTTTGACAATCCGGGTTTTCCAACGGGGTCGCCCATGATTCTTGCCGCACGACCGCCGCCGCTTGAGCCGTTGGCTGCGGAAAGTAGCATCACGCCTTGAACGGGCGGTGGGCACGAGAAAGCGAATCTTGAGTCGATACGATTTGCGGAACAAAGTCGTTCTCATCACCGGCGCCTCTGGCGGCATCGGCCGGGCCGCCGCCGTCGAATTTCATCGCGCCGGAGCCCGCGTCGTCGCCGTCGCGAGATCGCTCGACAAACTGGAGACCCTTGCCGCTGAATTGGGCGGTGATCGAGTCGCCGTCCTTAAGGCCGACATCACCATGCTCGCCGAACGCCAATCCGCTCTCTCTTTCGCGCGCTCACGTTTCGGACACATCGACGTGCTGGTCAACAACGCGGGATGGGCCAGTTTCGGAACCGTCCAAAACCTGCCCCGCGAACACCTCGAACGCATGACCGCCCTGAATTTCCTCGCCCCCATCGCCCTGATCCAGGCCGTGCTGCCCGAAATGCTCGCCCGCCGATCCGGACAGATCATCAACGTCTCGTCCATCGTGGGAACCCAGCCGATCCCCCGCATGACCGTCTATAGTGCCACGAAATCGGCACTTGACGCCCTGACCACCGGACTCCGCATGGAACTCCACGGATCCGGCGTCGACGTGCTCCTCGTCGCCCCCGGCTCGACGAACACCGATTTCTTCAACGTCGCCGCCACAATCGACGCCAAGGCCACGCGCTTCGCCGACGCCCAATACACGCCCCAGCGCGTCGCGCGGTGCATCGTCCAATCCTCCCGACGCCGCCGACGCGAAGTCACACTCAGCGCCGAAGCCAGGCTCATTTCCCTCATCCGCCGGTTCTCCCGCCGCGCCGCCGACGGCATCATGCGACGCGTCGCCAAACGCGCCATGCCCGAGATCACGAAAATCTGAATCGCTTCGATCGCCAAATTCGCATCAGAGCCGCAGGCGCAAACCTGCCGACACGTTGCAGGAAATGGAAACGATGGCCGATTCCCCCTTTCTGTTGTTTTAGACACACCAATGGTGGGTACGCTACGAAATCGCCAATTGACAGCTACTGAGATTGCCTCGATCCGACCTCACGGCTAGAATTTGCCCGTTCAAAGTTAGGAAATGTTTTTGGGAGATCGAACATGAATGCTCATCGCCGCCTGATCCTTGCACTTTCCTGCGCAGGCGTTCTCTATTTTGCGCCTATTTCACTTCACGCCGATTGGCCCAATTTCCTCGGCCCCAACCACAACGGCGTCAGCGGCGAAAAAGGCTTCAGAACCCAGTGGGACTCCGCGATCCCCATGGTTTGGCAAAAGGACATCGGCTCCGCCTTCAGCTCGTTCGCCATCGCCGGCAACCGCCTCTTTACTTGCGGAACCGCCGGCAAGAAGCAGGTGCTCTACGCCTTAAACGCCGACACCGGCGAAATCCTCTGGCAAAACCCGTTTGAAGACGACTTCCGAAACGAGCATGGCGACGGGACGCGGGCGACGCCCACGTTTCACGACGGCCGGGTCTACGTCCTTGGCGCGCTAGGCCGGCTCATTTGCGCCGACGCGGAAAACGGTTCAATCATCTGGGAGAAATCCTTTCACAACAAGCCGAAGTGGGCCTACAGCGGCTCGGTGCTCATCGAAGGCGACCTCGCAGTCGTCTCCGCCGGAAAGGGCGACGGCGCCCTTGTCGCCTTCGATAGGAAAACCGGGCAACAAATCTGGAAAACCGGAAATGACCCGGTGGGATATGCCACGCCCTATCCCTTCACTTTCAACGGGCAACGCTACATCGTCGGCTTCCTCGGAAACGCCGCAATGATCGTCGAAGCCAAGACGGGCCGCGAAGTCTGGCGAACGGAATGGAAAACGGATTATGAAGTCAACGCCGCCATGCCCATTGTCCACGACGGACACCTTTTCATCACCTCCGGTTATCGCAAAGGAGCCGGGCTGTTCAAACTCGCCGCTGACGGCGACAAATTGTCGGCCTCCAGCGTCTGGCAGAGCGACGTGCTCCTCACCAAGTTCCAGTCCTGCATCCTGCACGATGGAAAGCTCTACGCCAGCGACCAAAACGCGATGAAATGCGTGGACTTCATGACCGGCAAGGAACTCTGGTCCAAACCTCGCGTCCGCAATGGCACCATGATCCTCGCCGACGGAAATCTGATCTTCTTGACCGAGGGCGGACAGCTTCAGATCGGTAAGCCCTCGCCCGAAGGATTCAACCTCACAACGACCGCCGACATCCTCGACGGTCGCTGCTGGTCCGTCCCCGTACTTCTCAACGGAAAACTCTACGCCCGAAACCTCGAACGCGTCGTCTGTTTCAATCTTCGCGGATAACGGGGAGGGCGGAGTTTCAACTTGCTTGAAAAACTAGGAAACCGTTATGGCGTTTCAACCCCTCTCATCCCCTCCTTGACAAAGGGGAAAAAGGGGGGTCTCGGTGCTGCCCGAAGCGTGAGAATGCTCTGACTTACCGATTGGCCGTTTGCGGACCAAAAGTACGTTCCATGTCGTTCGACAAACGCACCACCTGCCGCCGATCGCGCCGCGCCTCGATTTTCCCGGATAGCTCCGCCTTGGTGAACACCGATTCATCCGAACCGATTTTCCGAGCCGGTCGAACCAGCGCCTGATCAAGCGTCGCCGTCAGCTTCGTTCCCTTCTTGTTTACCTTCAAATGCACCGAGCCCGCGCCCTCAAAGGACTCCCCCGTCCGCGCGCCGACCAAAAAGTAACTCACCTGGGCGTTGACGGCCGACCGATGCGAAACGGACCGCCCCGGAACATGCCTCCACACCGATTTGATCCGCACGACCTGCGTAAAATCCTCTCCCGAACCCCATGCCCCGGCTTGCCGGCGCAGCACGATGTGAACGTCGCCTTGGTCGTCCACGTCGTAATAAGCCTCGTCGAACGTCTCCTGATATCGTTTGACGTCGCTGGGGGCATGGTAATCCACGACCTGAATCACCGCCGGATGCCCGGCGCAGCCCCCCGCCAGCCCCGCCAGCATCCATACGAAACCCATTCGCGTTTGCGGCCGGGAATGTCCCCTTCGATATTGTCGCATGATGGTCACGCTATCGAACCTCGCATCGGGCGTCAACGAAATATCCCCGGCCTTTCAAAAATCATGAAAATCGCCGCTATCCTCCCGGGGTCGCGACGCCCCGCGTGAAATCTCGGTATAATCCAGGCTGACTTTCAGGCGTGATATCGCGCGACTCCGCGCCGCGGGAAACAACGGAATGCAGGCCAATACCACGCATCGACGTTGGCGACTCGGCGTCGTCTCCTATTTAAACTCCCGCCCCCTTATCGCCGGTCTCGACCGCCATGACGACCTCGAATTGATTCTTGAAGTCCCCGCGAAACTCCCGGCGCTTCTCGATGCCGGTGAAGTCGACGCCGCTCTCGTCCCGGTGATTGACCTCTTCCGACACCGGCGAGAGTGGAACATCGTCTCCGACGCCTGCATCGGCTGCGACGGCGAAACTCTCACCGTCCGCATCTTCTCGCGCATCCCTGCCTCCGAAATCCGCCGCCTTCACGTCGACGGCGACTCCCACACCTCCGTCGCCCTCGCCTCCATCCTTTGGGCGGAAATGTACGATCGGAAACTCGAAATCCTTCCTTACACCGGCGGCGAGTCCCTTGACGAATGTGAAGCCGTCCTCCTCATTGGCGACAAAGTCGTCACCAACACCCTCATGGACCATGATATCGAAACCGACCTCGGCTCCGCCTGGAAATCGCTCACCTCGCTTCCTTTCGTCTTCGCCGTCTGGGCGACCCGCGATCTTGATTCTGAAAAAACCGCCGCCCTGGGCGCGATCCTCTCCCGGGCGCGGGACGCCGGCGTCGAGTCAGCCGAACTGATCGCCGCGGATTTCGGCCCGGGGCTCAACTGGCCCGTCACTCTCGCCAAACGCTACCTCACCAAGCGCCTCAAATTCACCCTCGGACCCCGCCAGCGGCAGGCCATGACCCGCTTCCTCGACCTCGCCCGAAAACACGAACTCGTCGAATCCACCCGCGGGATCGTCTACGCATGACCACGCTCGCCGCCCCATCCCCCGCCCCGGTCGCAGGGCCCGCCCGGGTTTCCCGAATCCGTCTCGACGACGCCCGATCGCTCTATTTCGAAACCACGATCCACGACCTGGGCCGCCGCGCCCATGCCATCACCATGGCACTTCACCCCGAGACCTACCGCACCTACGTCGTGGATCGAAACATCAACTACGCCAATTATTGCTCCGCCAAGTGCATCTTCTGCAACTTCAAAGCCGATCCGCCGGGAATGGACTCGGGGCGCAAAGACCTCCCAGACGGCTACGTCCTTTCGTTCGAACAGATCGGCCGAAAAATCGAGGAATTGCTCGACATCGGCGGCACCCAGGTCCTCATGCAGGGCGGTCTCGTCCCGGCCGAACTTCTCCCCTTTTCGTGGTATCTCGACTTGCTGCAATTCATCAAACGCGAATACCCCGGCGTCCACGTTCACGCTTTCAGCCCGCCCGAAATCCACGCCTTCCACGAAATCTTCGATATGTCCGTTCGCGACGTGCTTCTCCGCTTGCGCGACGCCGGTCTCGACTCCATCCCCGGCGGCGGCGCCGAAATCCTCGTCGACCGAGTCCGCCGGAAAATCGCCCAGGGCAAAACCACCACCGAGCAATACCTACACGTGATGCGCGAAGCCCACCGCATCGGCATGAAAACCAGCATCACCATGATGTTCGGCCACATCGAAACCATCGACGAGCGCTTGGAGCATCTGCGGCGCATCCGCGATTTGCAGGACGAAACCGGCGGCTTCACCGCCTTCATCTGCTGGCCCTTCCAACCCGGCGACACGCCCTTGGGCCGCGTCCGCGCCTTCGACCCCGGTCAGCCCGCCGTCCCAGACGGCAAACACCTCGTCCTCGCCGACGCCCACGAATACCTCCGCATGAACGCCCTCGCCCGTATCTTCCTCGACAACATTCCCAACATGCAGTCGAGCTGGGTCACCCAGGGCGTCAAAGTAGGCCAGCTCGCCCTATTCTTCGGAGCCAATGACATGGGCTCCGTCATGATGGAGGAAAACGTCGTCTCCGCCGCCGGCACCACCTTCCACCTCACCGAGTCCGAAATCCGCGCTGCCATCACCTCCGCCGGCTGGAAACCCTGCAAACGAAACTTCCACTACCAACCGCTCGAACAATTCTGCTAGTGTAATGTCTCATTGATTTCTAACCGTAATCAAAGCCGCGGACGGCCGCCCGCAAACACATCCCCCCGCGCCCTGCCCGTTTCAACGGGAAGCGTGTGCGGACAATGGGACCCCTCGCCGGTGGAACTCCCCCGTGAAGCTCCTTAATCCAGTCGCGGACCTCATCGCGCCTTGAAATCCGATGCAGCAAAAACATCACTCCCTGATACCTTTGTATGGGCTTGCCGTCTTTTGACAGAATCGGTTGCAACCGCTCGAGTGAGGTGTCGGCCAGTGCGAGCGCTGCAAGCCACTCCTGCACATGCTCCTCCCGGAACTCTGATCCTTCCCCTCGAGGGACCATCAATAATCGCTGTGCGTAATCCGCAGCCCGCTGCCTACTTTCGTACTCAGGCGTTTCATCCGGAAAGAACTCCCTGACCGACGGCAATCCGATCGATTCCTGCCCACGCGAAATTTCGCGTAAACCGGACAGCGCCATAACCGCCCCAATTCGACAGGCCGCGTTATAGGCCTTATCCAAGTCATACTCGACACCTGACTGGTCTTCAGATCGCTCGCGAAGCAAATTCCTCAAAACCAATTCCCACACTTCTCGCTCGGTCACTCTTGCGTTTGGTGCAACCCTTGATAGAGCTTGAAGTGCGGCGGGATAACTGCCGACGCAACGCAATTTATTTTCCGCCACAAGCCCCCGCACTCTTTCAAACGCGGATTGCCCACCAACGATTTGAACCGCTGACTTTGCGTCGGGAGGCGCCAATTCGAACTGTTTGAAACGAATGCCGGCGGTTTCGCAGATTTCGTCTAACTCGTCGAAGAATTCCTTCGGGCACTCGTTCGATCGGCAGAACAATACGAGGTGCAACCGTTCAAGTGTATCTTTGCCTAGTGTTCCGTCACGCCTAACAGGCTGCTAAAAAACCCGTTGTATTCTGCACCGGACGTTTGACCGAACGTATATAATGGATCGAACACCTTGTCATGGAGGATAAACGATGCGCGGTCGAGTCGAAGCCCAGGGCGAA
>Ga0187893_10011838_pt1 | contig 12548 bp, 13 predicted proteins | sample MA1701074metaG_FD_139574 | JGI IMG/M metagenome (GOLD analysis project Ga0187893, IMG submission 139574) | White microbial mat communities from a basaltic lava cave in the Kipuka Kanohina Cave System on the Island of Hawaii, USA - MA170107-4 metaG ...
CTAGTTGATGCCCAGCCGCTCCATGCGGTAGCGCATGGCGCGGAAGGTGATGCCGAGCAGCTTGGCGGCGGCGGTGCGGTTGTAGCGGGTCTTCTCCAGGGCCTCGAGGATCGCTTCCTTCTCGACCCGGTCCAGATACTCCTGCAGCGGCCACTTGCCTTCCGCGCCCTCCGAGCTGCGCACCACCTCCTCGGCCTCCGGCGGCGTGAGCTGCAGATCCGCGGTGGTGATCTTCTGCCCGTCGCACAGCGCCATGGCGCGTTCGAGGATGTTTTCCAGCTCGCGCACGTTGCCCGGAAAGTCGTATTGCGCCAGCGCCTGCATCGCCTCCGGCTCGAGCTGGGGCAGCGACACCTTGGCCGTGCCGGCGAGCTTGTCCAGCACGGCGCCGGCGATGGCCGGGATGTCCTCGCGCATGTCGCGCAGGGCCGGCATGCGCAACTCGATCACGTTCAGCCGGTAGTACAGATCGTGGCGGAACTTGCCCGACTCCACGCAATCGGCCAGGTTCTGATGGGTGGCGCTGATGATGCGCACGTCCACCGCGTCTTCCTGCGTGGAGCCGACCTTGCGCGCGCGCTTCTCCTGGATCGCGCGCAGCAGCTTCACCTGCATCGCCAGCGGCAGGTCGGCCACTTCGTCCAGGAACAGCGTGCCGCCGTTGGCCGCCTGGAAGAAGCCGTCGCGGTCGGCGTCCGCCCCGGTGAAGGCGCCCTTGCGGTAGCCGAAGAACTCGCTCTCCATCAGGTTCTCGGGGATGGCGCCGCAGTTCACCGGTACGAACGGCCGGTCGCGCCGGGCGCTCTTCTGATGGATCAGGCGCGCGGCCAGCTCCTTGCCGCTGCCCGACTCGCCGGTGATGTGCACCGGCGCTTCGCTGCGCGCCAGTTTCTCGATCAGGTCGCGCACGTGTCCGATGGCGGGCGAGGTGCCGAGCAGCCCCTTCTCGCCCGGCGCCAGCTCGATCGACTTGGCCTCGCCCACCTTGGGCAGGGACAGCGCCGACTTGACCAGGGTGCGCAGCTGGTCGAGGCTGACCGGCTTGGACACGTAGTCGAAGGCGCCGGCCTTGAGCGCCGCGACCGCGTTCTCGGTGTTGCCGTGGGCGGTGATCACCGCCACCGGCAGATCCAGCCCGGCGCGGGTGATGTTCTCGACGATCTCCAGGCCGGTGCCGTCCGGCAGCCGCATGTCGGTCAGGCACAGATCGTAGTGCCTGCCGGCGGTGATCTTGGCGGCGGCGTCGCGCACGCTCATCGCACGCTCCACGTCCAGGCCCATGCGCAGCAGCGTCAGCTCGATCAGCTCCAGGATGTCGACCTCGTCGTCTACCACCAACACGCAGCGCTGCGGCGCAGTGGCCCGCCCGCCCGATCCCGCCCGCTCGGTACGCTTCAAGTCTTCACTCCCCTCATGGCCACCACGAACTGCGCGCCGCCGTCGGCCTGCTCCACATAGTCCAGCGTGGCGTTGTTGGCGTCGCAGATCTCGCGCGCGATGTACAGCCCCAGGCCGGTGCCGCTCGCCGCGGTCGTGAAGAAGGGCTCGAACAGATGCGGGCGGATCGCCTCCGGCACACCCGGCCCGTCGTCGCCGACGCCCAATTCTAAGCTATCGCCCAGCATGCCCGGGTGCAGACGCAGGCGGATGCTGCCGGGCTTGCGCTGGCAGTAGCGCAGCGCGTTGCGGCACAGGTTCCACATCACCTGGTTCAGATGGCTGCGGTCGAAGGTGACGCTGCCGTCGCGCGCGATGTCCAGCCGGATCACCTGGTCGGGCACCTTCTCGATCTGCGAGAACTGCGCGACGAAGGTGCGCAGGAAGTCGCTCACCCGGAAGGTTTCGCGATGCGCCCGGTCGCGGCGGTTGAGCTTGAGCACGTCCTGCACCATGCGGTCGAGCCGCTGCGTGTTGTCGTGGACGATGGTGAGCAGCCGGTTCTGCGTCTCGTTGAGGTTGGGCTCCTCGAGCAGCAGCTCGGCCGCGTGATTGATGGCGGACAGGGGGTTGCGGATCTCGTGCGCGATGTTGGCCGTGAGCCGGCCCATGGCGGCGAGCTTCATCTGCTGGGCCTCGGCCTGGATGCGCGACAGATCCTCGAGGAACACCACCGCGCCGACGTTGCGGTTGCGCCCCACCGGCACGAAGCGCGCTCCGGCGAGCTTGTGGGTGAGCACGGTGCGCAGCGGGTCGAAGCCCGCGCCCGGGTCTTCGCGCCATTTCTGCAGGCGATCGGCGAGCGCCGGGGCGTACTCCTTGAGCAGCAGCTCGCGCCCGGACTTGGGAATCGGGCCCAGGATCTCCACCGCCCGGCGGTTGATCTGGCGGATCACGCCGCGCTCGTCCACCACCAGAACGCCGTCCTGCATGTCCTGGATCACCAGCTGGTTGACCTGCGCCATGTTGGCCAGGTCCACCTCGCGCTGGGCGGCGAGCTGCTCGCTCGCCTGGGTGTAGCGCGCCAGCGTGTGCGCCAGCCAGGCGGTGGCGAAGTAGCCCACGCTCAGCAGGCCGGCCTGCACGAACAGGTTGACCGTGCCGTCGAGGTACAGCGTCTCGAAGGTATGCTCCAGGAGCACGGCGATGCTGGCGAGCGAGGCGAAGAACAGCGTCAGGCGCCCGCGGCTGATGATGCCCGCCGCGGCGAGCGAAGCCAGGAGCAGCAGCCCCAGACCGCCGCTGATCCCGCCGCTGGCGTAGGTGAGCAGCGTGATGAACAGCACATCGGCGCTCACCTGCAGCGCGATCTGCAGGTTGAACTCCGGGCGGCGCGAGGTGGTGGTGACGAAGAACACCACCGTGCTCAGGATGTAGGCCGCGGTGGTGTACAGGTACAGGTTGAGGTTGCGCGACCCGAACAGCGAATCGCTGAACACCACCGCGGTGACCAGCAGCAGGGTGGCGACGATCAGCCGGTAGACGTTGAAATAGAACAGCGAGCGCCAGTAGGAGTTCGGATAGGCGGCGCCCGCGCGCAACCCGACCGCCGCGGCCGCGGTCATGTCCCGGGCGCTGATCTCGACGCTGGCGCCGTTCATCCGCTGTTGCGCGCTCCCGGCGCACCCACGCGCCGATGCTCGTCGGTGCAGAAGTAGCGCCCGCGCGAGGTGAAGCTTTCGCTGCGCGGCAGGTGCACACCGCACACGGCGCAGCGCACCATGTCTTCGGCCTTGACCGCGGGAGGCGGCTGCTTGCGCAGCGCCTCGGGTGGCGCGTGATCGCGACGCATGCGGCTGACGATCAGATAGACCACGATGCCCAGGGCGAGCAGGAGAAGAAACTTTGCAAACATCTAAAGCTTCGCTGGGGGTTATCGGCGCGAAATCGGAAAGATGCAGCCCAGAATGAGGCGCTCGGGCTCCGGGGGACGGGTCGGCCTGGGATGATACTCCAGGCGCGGGGAGCGACCAAGCCGCGCGCCGGCCGGGCTCGGAACCGGCCTCCGGCGCACCGCTTCGCCTATCATGCCGGCAACTCCAGCGACCCGCGCCCATGTTCCCCGCCTCGCTCCGCGCCGCCGCGGGCCTGCTGTTGGCCGTCTGGCTGCCGTCCGCCGCCATGGCCCAGGCGGTACGGGCGCAGAGCACCGAGCAGCTCATCGACTGGTACTACGCGGCGGTATTCGGTACCGGCGTGTATCGCTCCGACGACCGTCAGGTGGCGGTGCTGCAGCTGCCGTTCGCCTACGAGTTGCGCAGCCTGGAGCGCGACGGTTGGGGTCTCGCCTTGAAACTGCCGGTGACTTTCGGTTTCTACGACTTTCGCTTCGACGAGGTGTTGCAGAACGGCCCGCCCGAGTCGGTCAGCACCATGAGCGTCCTGCCGGGGGTGGAGGCCGACTTCATGGCGCTGCGCAACTGGCGCCTGCGACCCTTCGTGCAGGCCGGCTACGGCTGGGAGCTGGACGGCGAGGATTCCGCGCCGATCTACAACCTGGGCGTGAAGAGCCGGCTGATGTTCGCGCTCGGTCGCGGCGAGTTTACCCTGGGCAACACGCTCAACTACGCGTCGTACCGCAGAGACGGCGCGTGGTTTCCGCTGACGCTGTTCGTCACCGGGCTGAACCTGACCTGGCCCGCCGACGGCACCCTGGCGGGAAGTCCGGTGGACTTCGGCATCCACCTCATCCACTACGCCTATCTGCGCGGCCTGTCTTACCCGCTGCTGGAGGACGTCAACAACGAGGTGCGCGAGGAGGCCGAGATCGCCTTCAGCCTGAGCACGCGCAAACCGCTCTCGATCCTGGGCTTCGAGCCGGACATGGTCGGCCTCGCGTTTCGCGTCGGCCCGGACGTGGAAGGTATCCGGCTGTTCTTCAGTCTCCCATACTAGAGGCCGTGCCTCGTTACTCGTACAGGAGCATGATCCGTGATTGGTGATTCGTGACTCGTTGGCGTTCGCGCTACGAATCGCGAGTCACGGGAGTGGTCGGGGTGAGAGGATTTGAACCTCCGACTCCTGCGTCCCGAACGCAGTACTCTACCAGGCTGAGCTACACCCCGACGCGCCTTGCGGGCGGCTGCCGAGCGCTCAGTAGCTGCGCGACACGGCAAAGGACGCCAATTGTAGCAAAGACTCCCGGTAGCTTGAACGCGGCAGCGCCTCGAGCGCGGCCGCGGCGCGCTTCGCCTCGGCGTCGGCCTGCCGGCGCGTGTACTCGAGCGCGCCGCTCTCGCGGATGGCGGCGAGCACGGGAGCGAACTCGTCGAGCCCGCCGTGCTCGATCGCGGCGCGGATGATGCGCGACTGCTCGGCGCTGCCGCGCTGCATGGCGTGGATCAGCGGCAGCGTCGGCTTGCCCTCGGCCAGGTCGTCGCCCAGGTTCTTGCCGGTCCGCGCGTGGTCGCCGGAGTAGTCGAGCGCATCGTCGATCAGCTGGAAGGCGGTGCCCACATGCATGCCGTAGCGGGCCAGCCCCTGCTCCACCTCCGGGCTCGCGTTTCCGACGATCGCGCCGAGCTGGCCGGCCGCTTCGAACAGCTTCGCGGTCTTGCAGCGGATCACGTGCAGGTAATCGTGCTCGGTCACCTCCGGGTCGTGGCAGTTGAGCAGCTGCAGCACCTCGCCCTCGGCGATGACGTTGGTGGCGTTGGCCAGCACCTCCATCACGCGCATGTCCTTCAGGTCCACCATCATCTGGAACGCGCGCGAATACAAGAAGTCGCCCACCAGCACGCTGGCCGGATTGCCGAACAGCGAGTTGGCGGTGGCCTTGCCGCGGCGCAGCTGGGAGGCGTCCACCACGTCGTCGTGCAGCAGGGTGGCGGTGTGGATGAACTCCACCACCGCCGCCAGCGTGTAGTGCGCACTGCCGCTGTAGCCGCACGCCCCCGCGGCCAGGAGCAGCAGCGCCGGCCGCAAGCGCTTGCCGCCGCTGCCGACGATGTGCTCGGCGACCTGGCGCACCAGCACCACGTCGGAGTGCAACCGCATGCGGATGACCTCGTCCACCGCCCGCATCTCCTCGGCGATCAGACGCTGGACGGGCTCGAGCGTGGCGGTGGTCATTGCGAGGATCCGGACAGGCGGGGCGGCGCCTGCAAGGATACCATTGCCGTCCCCGGCGGGCCCGCCGCCGGGCCGCGCACGCTGCAACGGCGTGTCACCTCGAGCGGCGCCGGTTCGACCCGCCGGTTTGACCCGGCCGGTTTGACCCGCCAGTTTGACCCACTGGGGGGTGCCATGTATACTGCGCCGTTTTTCGAGAAGCTTCTCAGGGCCTTGAACCATGTATGCGGTGATCAAGACCGGCGGCAAGCAGTATCGGGTGAGCGCCGGGGAAAAACTCAAGGTCGAGTCGCTGCCTGCGGACGTCGGCGCCGAGGTCACGCTGGACCAGGTGCTGATGGTGGCCGACGGCGACAACGTCACGATGGGTACGCCGACCCTGTCCGGCGCCAGCGTCAAGGCCACTGTGCTCGCCCACGGGCGGGGCGACAAGGTGAAGATCTTCAAGCTGCGCCGGCGCAAGCACTATCGCAAGACGCAGGGGCATCGGCAGAACTACACGGAAATCCAGATCAGCGGCATTTCGCTGCGGTAAGGAGCAAGGCATGGCACACAAGAAAGCAGGCGGCAGTTCGCGCAACGGGCGCGACTCGAACGCCAAGCGCCTGGGCGTCAAGCGCTTCGGCGGCCAGCGCGTGCCGGCCGGCAGCATCATCGTGCGCCAGCGCGGCACGCAGTTCCACCCGGGCGAGAACGTCGGCGTCGGCAGGGACCACACGCTGTTCGCCAAGATCGACGGCGTCGTGCGCTTCGCCGTCAAGGGGCCGCTCGGCAAGCAGACGGTGATGGTGGAAGCCTCGTAGCATTTCGAATCGCGAAGGAACAGAGCCCTATCGTGCGCGGTAGGGCTTTTGTTTTTTGAGGATCTAGGAGCTAGGATCTAGGAGCTAGGGGATGCTGTGCGGCTGCGCCGCGCCTTTTCCCTAGATCCCAGCTCCTAGATCCTAGCCCCCGGGTTTTCATGAAATTCATCGACGAAGCCGTCATCGAAGTCCACGCCGGCAAAGGCGGAGACGGCGTGGCCGCGTTCCGGCGCGAGAAATACCTGCCGCGCGGCGGGCCCAGCGGCGGGGACGGCGGGCGCGGCGGCAGCGTGTACGCGGTCGCCGACCGCAACGTCAACACGCTGGTCGAGTACCGCTTCGCGCGCATCCACCGCGCCCGCAACGGCGAGAGCGGCCAGGGCGGCGACCGCTACGGCGCCAGCGGCGAGGACCTCACGCTCACCTTCCCGGTCGGGACGGTGGTGAGCGACGCGGACACCGGGGAGGCGCTCGTCGATCTGGCCGCGCACCGGCAGCGCGTGGTGCTGGCTCGCGGCGGCAAAGGCGGGCTGGGCAACCTCCACTTCAAGTCCAGCACCAACCGCGCCCCGCGCCAGTTCACGCGCGGCGAGCCGGGCGAATCGCGCCGTTTGCGTCTGGAGCTCAAGGTGCTGGCCGACGTCGGTCTGCTCGGCCTGCCCAACGCCGGCAAATCCACCTTCATCCGGGCGGTGTCGGCGGCGCGTCCCAAGGTGGCCGACTATCCGTTCACCACTTTGCACCCGCACCTCGGCGTGGTGCGCGTGGACGTCAATCGTGCCTTCGTCGTCGCCGACATCCCGGGGCTGATCGAAGGCGCGGCGGCGGGCGCCGGGCTCGGCCACCAGTTCCTGCGCCACCTCGCGCGCACACGCCTGCTGCTGCACCTGGTGGACATCGCCACGCCAAGTGCCGTTGGCGAGAGACCGGGCCACGAAGGCGCCGATCCGGCGGCCGATGCCCATGCCATCGTGCGCGAGCTGCGCAAGTACGACGAGGATCTGTACCGCAAGCCGCGCTGGCTGGTGCTCAACAAGATCGATCTGCTGCCCGCCGTGGACCGCGGTGTGCGGGTGCGCGCGTTCCTCGATCGCTACCGCGCGCTGGCCGGGAAAGAGTCGCCCGAAGCGGGGCGCGTGTTTACCATATCGGCATTGTCCGGAGAGGGCTGCGCCGAGCTGACGCACGCGATCGCGGATTTTCTCGGGCAGGATGCCGGCGGGCAGGCCTCGCAGGGCACCGGCCCGGCTCCCGAGGCCGAAGCGCTGCTCCACGCCGGTAATGCGCTCGACGCCGGGACGATCCGCAACGCCGACCGCAAGGAGTAGCGCGCATGCCGTCCGTGCTGGCAAACGCCCAGCGGCTGGTGGTCAAGGTGGGCAGCAGCCTGGTCACCAGCCAGGGCCAGGGCCTGGACCACGAAGCCCTGGCGCAGTGGGCCGAACAGATCGCCGAGCTCAAGCGCCGCGGCCGCCAGGTGCTGCTGGTGTCGAGCGGCGCCGTCGCCGAGGGGATGCAGCGCCTCGGCTGGCACAAGCGGCCGCACGCGCTGCGCGAGCTGCAGGCGGCGGCCGCGGTCGGCCAGATGGGACTGGTGCAGGCTTACGAGAGCTGTTTCCGCAACCGTGGCCTGCACGCCGCGCAGATTCTGCTCACCCACGAGGACCTGTCGGACCGCAAGCGCTACCTCAACGCCCGCTCCACCCTGCACACGCTGCTCCAGCTCGACGTGATCCCGGTGATCAACGAGAACGACACGGTGGCGAACGACGAGATCAAGTTCGGCGACAACGACACCCTGGGCGCGCTGGTGACCAACCTGGTGGAAGCCGAGGCGATGGTGATCCTGACCGACCAGGCCGGTCTCTACACGCGCGATCCGCGGCGCCACCCCGACGCCACCCTGGTGACCGAAGCCAAAGCCGGCGATGCCGCGCTCGAGCAGATGGCCGGCGGGGTCGGCAGCCACGTCGGCAGCGGCGGCATGCTCACCAAGGTGCGCGCCGCCAAGCGCGCGGCGCGTAGCGGCGCGCACACCGTCATCGCCTCGGGGCGCGAGCCGCGGGTGCTGCTGCGCTTGGTGGATGGCGAGATGATCGGCACCCAGCTCATCGCCGAGACCATGACCCTGGCGGCCCGCAAGCAGTGGCTGGCCGACCACCTGCAGGTGCGCGGCAAGCTGATGCTGGACGCCGGCGCGGTGCGGGCGCTCACCCGGGACGGCAAGAGCCTGCTGCCGATCGGCGTGCACGATCTCGCCGGCGATTTCGAGCGCGGCGAGGTGGTGAGCTGCGTGGATCCGGACGGGCACGAGATCGCCCGCGGCCTGGTCAACTACAGCGCCCAGGACGCGCGCCGCATCCTGCGCGTACCCAGCCACGAGATCGAAGTGCGGCTCGGCTACATCGACGCCCCGGAGTTGATCCACCGAGACAACTTGGTGCTGCTCTAGCAGCACCAAGTTGCGGCGCAGGCTAACCTGCCCCTTCGGGGCCGAAGTCACAACCTGGTGCTGCCTTAGCAGCGTCGCACCACCCCGTCACGCTTCGCGTGCCACCCCTCCTCGATGAGGAGGGGAGCTTATTCCCCGCCTCTCACGAGGCGGGGTGGCGCCGCAGGCGCCGGGGCGGTGTGGTGTTCAACTGCGCGGCACGACCCTTGCGTCGACGCGGGTCATCGTCCATCGGAGGTCCCATGCGCACGCCCGCCATACGCCCGCTGTTGTATTGCACCGCCCTGCTGATGCCCCTGTCGGCGGCCGCCGACGCGCTGCGCGCAGGCCTGTGGGAAGTCACCGTGCGCATGGAGATCGGCGGACAACCCGCCACCGCCCAACCCCTGGTCGTGCGCCAGTGCATCAACCAGCAATCGGCGCAGGACCTGGTGGCCAAGCTCACCGGTGCCGGCGGCGGCTGCCAGGTGTCGGATCTGCAGCAGGAAGGCAACCGCGCGCGCTGGAACATGACCTGCACCGGCCAGATCGAGCTCACCGGCACCGGCGACGTCACCATCACCGGCGACGGGTTCGACGGCACGCTGAATGCCACGATCGGCATGGGAGGCACCCCGGTGCCGATCCTGCAGACCTTCGGCGCCCGGCGCGTGGGCGATTGCCAGTAGCGGCGCCGCCGCCTTCAGCCCGGATTGCACGCGCGCCAAGGCCGCGCTAGCGCTGCTGGAACTGGTTGAACTTGCGCGGAACGTTGCTGTCCGGCTGGGCCGGATGCTTGAGGTTGCGCACGATGGTGTCGGCGCTGCCGAGCGGACCGCCGGAGGCCACACCGCCGTAGCAGAAGAACTCCGAGAACAGCGTGTGCTGGTGGTTGTTGTAGCCGCGCGCCTGGATCAGCCGCCATTTCGCCCGCTCGTCGCGCACCCAGGTCTTGTCGGTGCGGGCGTAAGCGTAGTCTTTCCACTCCCGGGTGTCGCAGCGCACCGCCGAGAAGCTCACGTTGTTCACCTTGCTCGGCGTGCGCACCACCAGCACGAAGCGGATGACCTTGTCGGGACCGACCGACAGCGAAGGGCCGTCCACGTAGAAACGGTTCTGCGTGCGGCCGGTGGTGGTGAACTCGATCAGTCCGGCGTCCGCCGGGTAGGCCGGCGGGGCGATGTCAGCCTCGCGGAACGGCGCTTCCTCGGGCGCACCGTGGATCGGATCCTGGTCGCGGCGGCGCACCGCGTCGGCGGGACCGATCATGCCGACAGCGAACAGCGCCAATGCCGCCAGCGCGGAGGCGCGCCGGCGCGACGCGATGGTGATGCGCAGCAGCGATGCGGTCGTCATACGCGCCACTGCCGTCATGTGCGGTACAGATGTTCCCGCGTGAGAGGATGCGGAAGGCTGCCGTCCGGGAGCGCCCGCCCGCCGAGCAGCTGATACACCGAGATCCAGCCGCGGGCGAAGGCGTGCGCCGAGCCCGCCATGTAGATCAGCCATACGCGCAGATTCCTCTCGCCGACCAGCGCGCGCGCCGCGTCGCGCTGCGCTTCCAGTCGATCCACCCAGTGCCAGAGCGTGCGCGCGTAGTGCGGCCGCAGGCATTCCGCATCCCAGGTCTCCAGCCCCTGGCGCGTCATCTCCCGCATCACCGTGCTCACGTGCATCAGCTCACCGCCGGGAAACACGTAGTCGTTGACGAACTCGCCGATGCCGCTGCCGAGCTGCGCGCCCTCGTGGGAATTGGTGGTGATGCCGTGGTTCATCACCAGTCCCCCGGGACGCAGCAAGCGCCGGATCTTCCCGAAGTAGAGCGGCAGGTTGCGGCGCCCGACGTGCTCGAACATGCCCACGCTCGCGATCTTGTCGAACGGCTCGTCCTCGGGCACGTCGCGATAGTCGAGCAGGCGCACCTCGCAGCGGTCTTCGAGCTTCAGCTCGCGGATCCGCTCCTGCACGTAGCGCTGCTGCCCCTCGGACAGCGTGACGCCGAGCGCGCGCGCACCGTAGTGGCGTGCCGCCCACAGTATCAGGCCGCCCCAGCCGCAGCCGATGTCGAGCAGCCGCTCCCCGGGCTTGAGCGTCAGCTTGCGGCAGATGTGATCGAGCTTCTGCTCCTGCGCCTGGTCGAGGCTGTCCTCGGACGTGTGGAAGTAAGCACACGAGTACACGCGGTTGCAGTCGAGCCACAAGGCGTAGAAGTCGTTGCCCACGTCGTAGTGGCGCTGGATGTTGCGCCGGTCCGACGCGCGGCTGTGCGTCCACCAGCGCCAGCGCAGCGCGCGCTTGCCGTAGGCGCTGGGCCGGTCCGACACCAACGCTTCGCCCAGTCGCAGCACGTCGCGCAGGTTGCCTTCCAGGTCGATCTCGCCCTCGACGTAGCTGCGCGCCAGCGCGCCCAGAGCCGGGCGCGCCAGCCGGGTCAGCGCCCGGGCGCTGTGGACCGTGAGGGTCACCGGCGCCGGTTCGGCGGCGCGGATCAGCTGCCCGTTCCACAAGCGCACGTTCACCGGCGCGCGCACCCGCTTGAGGCGTTCCGAGACCAGGCCGAGCAGCCGGCCCTCGACGACGGCGGCGGTCATGTACGGGTTCTCCCGGTTGAGAGCGGCGCCGCCCGCCAGAGCGGCGCATCCGGCCGGAATTCTACCGCGGACTGAATGCGCCCTGAAGGCGCGATCTAAAAAGACGATTCCCCTCCCCGCCTCTCACGAGGCGGGGTGGCGCCGCAGGCGCCGGGGCGGTGTGGTATGCGGCGTCAGGCACGATCGGTCGAGCCACTATCCGGCCAGGTCCTTCGCCAGCGAGTCGCGCAGCGCCGCCGGCACGGCCTCCACGGTAACCTGGTAGCGCGGATGGTCCACACCCATGCGGATCCGGGCGCCGCCGCGCACGGCCAGCGACATGGAGGAGTCGAGCTCGAAACGCAGGAAGTGCACCGAGGAGGTCTTGCTCTCGGTCTCGCGCTCCAGGTCCTCGTCGGCGATCGCGTACACACGCGGGCAGCCCTCGACCTGGACCCACACCCGGTCTTCGATCCCGACCAGCTCGGACAGCGCCTTCTGGCGCTGCACCACGTCGGGATACTCGATCATCATGGTGGCCTTCCAGTTGCTGCCGTCCGGGATCAGCGGGTTGTAGGCGTCCAGCTCGTCCTGGATGCCGGCCTCCTCGAAGATGCGCTCTGCGCGCAGCATCTCCTGGATCTGGTAGCGCATGGTCATCTCGTCCTCGAAGTGCAGCGTGACGTGCGGGCCGAGCGCCACCGTGCGCTTCTTCTTGTGGGCCATGACGTTGGCCCGGAAGTCGTCGCGCACCTTGGCGTAGGCCTCCAGCGTCATCAGGCTCGTGGCGGTGATGTGTGGCATACGGCGCTTCCTCTTGGCTTGAGTCGTCTGCATCGGGCTCCCCTGAAAGACGCGCCCGCCACGAGGCACACGACCCGGGTTCCTGGATGGACCTGGCGTCCCTTGCCGTTCGTGGCCGATGCGGTTGCTGTTACAAACCGTAGGCGATCCGCAGCAGCGTGATCGGATGCTGCTTCTCGCCCTTCGCGCCGGGCCCCATGCCCTGCTGGATGTGGCGCCCGGCTATCGGACAGTCAGAGCTGACGAAGTCGGGTTCGGTTCCCGCCATGGTCCGGAAAACCGGGCGGCCGATCTTCATCGAGTTGGCGAAGTACTCCCGCTTCACGCCCCAGGTGCCGTCGTGGCCGGAGCAGCGCTCCACGGTGTTGATCTCCGCCCCGGGCACCAGGCCCAGCACCTCGCGCGTGCGCAGTCCCATGTTCTGCACCCGCA
>Ga0187893_10011839_pt1 | contig 12548 bp, 8 predicted proteins | sample MA1701074metaG_FD_139574 | JGI IMG/M metagenome (GOLD analysis project Ga0187893, IMG submission 139574) | White microbial mat communities from a basaltic lava cave in the Kipuka Kanohina Cave System on the Island of Hawaii, USA - MA170107-4 metaG ...
GCATCGACCTCGGCATTCATCAGGATGACGTGCTTGCCGTTGCGTATCGCTTCCAGAGCTACCTGGGTTCCAAACTCCACATCGCCGGTCGTTTCGATCACAGCCTCAATCTGCCCGGCCCGGCACAGCTGCGTCGCATCGTCGGTCACCGCATAGCGGCCAGCCGAGATGGCTTGTTCCAGTTGCGCTTGCGACTGGACACGACTGAATTCGGTGACACCGGCCTCGCGATAAGCGCGTTCGGCCTGCGCGACGGTACGGTTCGAGATGGCAACCAGCCGTAGCCCCGGCATCGCCGTCAATATCTGCAACGCGATCCCGCGCGCCATGTAGCCGGCGCCCGCCATCGCGACGCGAACGGGATTGCCTTTCGCCAGTCGCTCGGCGAGCGCAGTATCGACAATGATCATCTGATCTCTCCAAAAAACGCTCAGCGCAAAACAAAGTCCGGCCACGACCGGTCCGCCTGCGACACGATGCGAATCGACCCTGGCCACTGTATTCCAAACGCGGGATCGTCGTACCGCACGCCGCGCGCCGTGGCCGGCGCATACATGCGAGACGTAAAGTACACAAGCTCGGTGTCGGGGCAACGCGTGAAATAGCCGTGTGCACAGCCTTCGGGGACGTACAGCATGCGGCCATCATCGGCCGTCAGCGTCGCTCCCATCCACTGCCGAAAAGTCGATGACGCCGGTCGAAGATCGACCGCCACATCGAAAACAGCGCCGCGCGTACAGCGCGCGATCTTTACTTCTGCGTGCGGTGCTTCCTGGTAGTGCAGTCCGCGCAGCGTGCCGGACTGCGGGTTAAAACCGGTGTTGATCTGCTCGAAACGATCCACGAGTCCCTGCTTGCGCAATTCATCGGCGCATAGCACGCGGGCGAAGTAGCCGCGCTCGTCGGTGCGCCGTTCGACGTCGATAAGCCACGCGCCTTCGATGCTGCCGCGGGTAAAGATCATGAAGGGACGTTAACCGCCATATTTGACGGAACATCCGTACGGCTGCGTCGCGGCGATACTGACCGACTTGCCGGCTCGGGCCTCGTCAAGCGCCTGCGCAACATAGTTGGTCGCCCCCTTGATTTCGGCCGCGTCCGTACCGCGGCGATCGTCGATTGCGCCGGCGTACGTAACCTTGCCCTGCGGATCGATGACGAACATATGTGGCGTCGTTCGTGCGCCATAAGCGCGGCCGGCGCGGCCATCGGGATCCAGCAGCGTGGCGGTGGGCGTGGCTCCCTTGCCGATCCACGCTGCCAGGGTCTTGTCGTTCATGAACTCTGCATGTCCGGCGGAGGTCGAGTTGATCGTCAACCACACGACGCCTTCTCCGGTAAAGCGCTTCTGCAACGACTGCATGTTGCCGCCGCGGTAGTGCTTCTGCACAAACGGGCAATGCGGGTTGTTCCACTCGAGCACGACGATGCGGCCGCGAAGGTCTTTCAGATCGACGCGCTTTCCGTTCACATCACTGAGCTGCAACGGCGGCGCATCCTGACCCGGAATCGCCTGCGCGATAGCAGCATCTGCGGCGAACAAACCGCAAATCAGCGATGCCGCCAGATAACGAGCCCGCATTTCAGCCTCCAGAAAGAACTTTGGCCGGCGCCACCCGATCCAGCGCGTCAAGCACCAATCGCTCGGTCAACAATTCCGGCAATACTCGCGCGCGACCGGCACTGTCGTACATCACGTACAGCGGAACGCCATTGCGTTTGAAGCGGGCTAGCTCCTGCGTGATGGCGTCGTCGCGACGGGTCCAGTCGGCGCGCATCAGAACCACGCCACGCGCGGCAAACTCCTGTTGCACGCCGCGACTGCGCAGCACCAGTTGCTTGTTGGCCTGGCACGTCACGCACCAGGCGGCAGTGAAATCAACGAATACCGGCTTGCCGCTCGCAATCGTCTGCTGTTGCAACGTCAACGTCCAGGGCTGCCATGCCGTGTCGGCGGCGGCGCGCACCGGTTTCGCATCGATCGCTGCGGGCGCGGTGGCCGCGATCAGCGCGTAGGCCGCGGACCCGGCGGCAATCAGGGCAACCCAGCGATATCTTGGCGCTCCGCGTTGCGCGAGACCGATGGCCCACGCCGCAAGACCGAGCAACACGAGCACGCCCAACATGATCGCCACCGCGTTGATCTCGACCTGCTGCGCCAACACCCACAGCAGCCAGACGCAGGTGGCGAACATCGGAAACGCCATCGCCTGTTTGAAGCGCTCCATCCACGCACCGGGCCGCGGCAGGCGCGACAGCAGTTGCGGCGCGAAAGTCAGCAGCAGCCATGGCGCCGCCATGCCGATGCCGAGGACGGCAAATACCAGCAATGCTTCCGCCGCGGGTTGCGTCACCGCGTAACCCAGCGCCGCGCCCATGAAGGGCGCGGTGCACGGTGCCGCGACGACGACCGCAAGAACACCGGTCCAGAAGCTTCCCGACACGCGCGCGCTTTGCAATCGCTCGGCGGCGGCGCTGCTGGCAATAGCGCCGCCAAACGCAAACTCGAATGCGCCAAGCAGATTCAATCCGATCACGAAGAAGAGCGCGGTCAACGTCGCGACGACCCATGGCGTCTGCAACTGGAATCCCCAGCCCAGTTGCGTACCGCCCGCACGCAACGCGAGCAGCAACGCCGCGAGCAGCAGGAAGCTTGCGACAACACCGGCAGTGAACGCGAAACCGTGCCGCGGCATTGACACCGGCGCCGCGTGGGCAGTGACGGCGTCATGTTGATGCCGCACCAGCGCCAGCAACTTCAGCGACAACACCGGAAACACGCAGGGCATCAGGTTCAGGATCAAGCCACCGATCAACGCTCCGGCAAGGGCGATCCATAGCGTCAGCGGCGCATTGCCATCGCCCCCACCCGAATCCGCCAAAGTCGCAAACCCCGCGCCAAGCGCGGATGCGCGCAGCGGCAACTCGATCGTTCCGGCCCATCCTCCCTGATCGGCCTTCCTCGGACCGCCGTTCGCCACCAGCAGTCCCTTCAACGTCTTGAATTCCTGCGCGACCGGCTGCGCGGCGGTCAAATACAACGCCGTATTGCGATCCTCGGATTTCAGCGTTTGTGCTGCCGGTGCTTCGATGCGCGCTTCCTCGAGCGGAAAAAACTCAAGCGACGCCACGTTTGCCTGCGGTTTGAACGCAAGGCGAATCCGGTTGCCTTCGATTGTTGCCGTCGCGGCATCGAGCGCGATCGGCCGCGGCACGAGAGCGCGCGCGCCGGCGAGTTGGGCAGCGCGGCGCGACGGCTGAGCCTCTGTCCGCACCGGTAGCGTGAGCGTGAGATCCGCGCCATCGGGAATGCAGACCGCCTCGCAAATCAACCAGTCGGCGCGAGCAGAAATCTGGGTTGACCCATCGGGCGGCAAATCGACCGGTGGCTTGAGCGTTGTCAGAAGAAAAACCTCGCCTTCGTAGCCGAAGTTCATCAGCGGCCCGACGGGGAGTCTCTGCGGCACCGGCCATTCAATCGGCCCGGCGCTCCAGCCGGGAGGCAGCTTCCATTTGATCTGGGTTGGCAAGCCCGAATCGCCCGGCACCTGCCAGTAGGTGTGCCAGTGCCGGTCGTGCGCAAGCCGCAATCCGACCTGCAAGGGTTGGCCGGGAACGACAGCGTCGGTGGCGGCGACGAGCTCGGATTCAATGTGATCGCCCCGCACCGGTTGCGCTTGCGCCGCGCCCGCCATCCATGTGGCCAGCAAAAGGAGCAGCGTCGTGCCGATTCGCTTCATCCTGACTTCGTCCGGCTTCCTGATCATGAGTTCCTGGTCAGCGATCAAACATCTGCCCAAAAGCGCTGCTCGCCGCATCGATGGTGGCATCGAGCACGGCGTCGTCGTGGGTCGAAGAGACAAACCCGGCCTCATAGGCCGATGGCGCGAAATACACGCCGCGTTCGAGCATGCCGTGAAAGAAAACGTTGAACCGGCCCTTGTCCGCGGCCATCACATCCGCGTACGACGTAGGCACGCTCGCCATGAAATACAGGCCGAACATGCCGCCTACGCTATCACCACAAAACGCAAGTCCATTCGGCCGATACGGTTGCGCTGCTGCGTTCAATCCGTCCACCAGCCGCCGCGTCTGAACTGCGAGGCGCTCGTAGAAACCCGGTTGCTGGACCAGTTTGAGCGTCGCCAGTCCGCAAGCCACCGCCACCGGGTTGCCGGACAGCGTTCCGGCCTGATAGACGGCGCCCAGTGGCGCGAGGTTTTGCATCATTTCGCGGGTGCCGCCAAACGCGGCAACCGGCATCCCGCCGCCGATCACTTTGCCCAGCACGGTGATGTCAGGCCTGAGCGAATACAGGGCCTGCGCACCGCCAAGCGCGACCCGAAAACCGCTCATCACTTCATCGAACACTAGCGCCGCGCCGAATTTCGTGCATAAAGCGCGCATGGTCTGAAGAAACTCCGGCGTCGCCCGAACGAGATTCATGTTGCCGGCCACCGGCTCGACGATCACGCAAGCGATGTCGTTGCCAAGTCGGGCGAATGCGTCTTCGAGTTGTTGCGGGTTGTTGTAGTCGAGCACGAGCGTGTGCTGCGTGATCTCCGCGGGGACACCGGCAGAGCTCGGATGGCCGAGGGTCAGCAGCCCCGATCCCGCTTTGACGAGAAGACCGTCCGCGTGTCCGTGATAGCAACCTTCGAACTTCACGAGCTTGCGCCGGCCGGTGGCCCCGCGCGCGAGACGGATCGCACTCATCGTCGCTTCGGTGCCCGACGAAACGAGCCGCACCTGCTCCAGCGACGGCACGAGCTTGACCAGCTCTTCGGCCATCTCGACTTCTGCCTCGGTGGGCGTCCCGAACGAAGTTCCGCGCGCCGCCGCTTCCTGCACCGCGCGCACAACCTCAGGGTGCGCATGGCCGACGATCATCGGGCCCCACGAACCGATGTAGTCGATGTAGCGCTTGCCCTCGGCGTCCCAGAAGTACGGCCCTTGCGCCCGCGTGATGAAGCGCGGCGTTCCGCCGACCGAGCGGAACGCGCGCACGGGCGAGTTGACGCCGCCCGGCGTGGTTTGCTGGGCACGTTCGAACAGGCGTGCGTTGCTGTCTTCGCGTGACGATGGAATGGGAGCGGGCATCGACTGCATTGACGGCCTGGCTAACGATCCCGAATCGCGATTCGGGAACACGGGGGAATTCGCCCGCTTTTCGAGTCACAGGCTATCATCGTCAACCCTCAGTATGTCATCGAATTCGTTGAAGAAATTCGGGGGCTATGACGACCACCGCGGCGACCCGAACCTGGATGTGCCTTATTTGCGGCTGGATTTACGACGAGGCCGCGGGATTGCAGGATGAAGGAATTGCGCCCGGAACACGCTGGGAAGACGTGCCACCGAACTGGACTTGTCCGGAATGCGGCGCGCGCAAAGAAGACTTTGAGATGGTCGAAATTTAGGCCGCAACGCGTGCTGGCCATCGTTTGATCGGCGCTTGGGAGAGCAGATGTCCGTGCAGGACTTTTCCGACATCCGCGGAAAAAAGGTCATGGTGATCGACGACTCGAACACCATTCGCCGAAGCGCGGAGATTTTCCTGACGCAGGCCGGCTGCCAGGTGATCCTCGCGCAGGACGGCTTCGAGGCGCTGGCGAAGATCAACGATCACTCGCCGAACATCGTTTTCTGCGACATTCTGATGCCGCGACTGGACGGCTATCAGACCTGCGCATTGATCAAACGCAGCCCGCGCTTCAATCGCACTCCGGTCGTGATGCTGTCATCCAAGGACGGTTTGTTCGACCGTGCGCGCGGGCGCATGGTGGGTTCAAGCGAATACCTGACGAAACCATTCACGAAAGACAGCCTGCTGGTCGCGGTGCGCCAGCACTCGCTGAACTGAAGCCGAAGAGACGCAGCACACGGAGCTCGCCATGCCGATCAAAAAAGTCCTGGTCGTCGACGATTCGCCGACCGAACGCTATTTCCTTACGGAACTGCTCAGCAAAAGCGGATTTTCCGTGTCGTCCGCCGAAAACGCCGAAGAAGCTGCGGTCAAGGTGAAGGCGGCCGCGCCCGATTTGATCCTGATGGACGTGGTGATGCCGGGGCAGAACGGATTTCAGTTCACGCGCCAGCTTTCAAAAGACCCGGCCACACAGCACATCCCGATCATCATGTGCACCAGCAAGACCCTGCAAACCGATCGCATCTGGGGGCTGCGCCAGGGCGCGCGCGATTACGTGATCAAACCGATCAAGGCCGAAGAGCTTCTGGAGAAAATCGCCGCGCTCGGTTGAGCGAGCGGCGCGTACAAGATGGAAACCGGCAAGCAAATCGGTCGAGTTCGCGGCAGGCTGCGCGAATTTTCAATGCAGCTTGCGCAGCGGATCAAGGCGGCGCCGTTGCAGCCGACCGCGCCGCTGCGCCTCGCCGTGCGGATCGGCGGCGATGCGTTCCTGCTCGACATGACGTCCGCCGGAGAGATCGTGAGCACGCCCGACATCGCGCGGGTGCCGTGGACACGTCCGTGGTTTCGCGGACTGGCCAATGTGCGCGGCCGGCTTGTTGGAGTGGTCGATTTGATGGAGTTGTCGGGGCGCGCGGCATTGCCGCCGGAGCAGTCGCGGCAGCTGCTCGTGTTCGATCCTGCGCTCACGGTCAGTGCCGGCGTGCTGATCACGCGGGCGTTCGGCTTGCGAAATACGAAGGAGCTTGAGGCGCTGGACCCGGGAATGATTCCGGGGCAGCCGTGGGAAACGGCGCGCTATCGGGATTTGGATGGAACGCTGTTGACCGAACTGGATCTCGTGCGTCTGGTCAAGGCGGAGGCTTTTGCATCGATCGGGGTTTGAAGACCGATAAAACGAATTGCGCTGGAGCGGGAACGCGAAGCTAAGGCGACCGCTCGGCAGTGGAGGTTGGCATGGCACTGGATCTGGGTATGGGGCGCAAGAAGAAGGCCAAGAAGCAGGTCGAAGACAGCGTCGCGATCGTTTCCGCAAGCGAAAGCTTCAGCTACACGGAGTTCGCGCCGCTGAACGAACCGGCAATGGATCCGCCGCCCCGCGCGCGCGAACCGGCGCCTGCGACGCAACGTATTCGTCGTGCGGCTCCGACCGTAGCAACCGATAAGACAACGCAGCTGATCGATCGATTGATGGGCTGGAAGCTGCCGATGATCGGCAACAAGCCGGTCAACCTGCAAGTGCAGGTGCTGCTGATCGTCATGGGCCTGTGCGCGCTGATCGTCGCCTCGATCGTCGCGCTCGACAACCGGCTCGCCGCCAACGGTGCCGCCCAAACGGAGATCATCGGTGAAACGCTGATGCATACGCAGCGGCTCGCAAAGGCCGCGCCGAATGCGGTGGAGGGCACGCCCGTTGCGTTCGTCGAATTGCGCGACAGCCGCGATCGCATCGCGATCAACCTCGATGCGCTGGAAAAAGGCGACGAACGGGTCGCGGCGGCATCGTCGTTCATTCAGCCCTATATCGCGCGCTTGACCGACAAGTGGCGCGCGTCCGAGGCAGCGGCGTCGGTCATTGTCGCGCAGGAAAAAACGCTGCTGGCGTTCGGCAACGTGATCAAGCGCATCAATGACGCGAGTCCACGGCTGCTGCAGCTCACCGAAGAGATCGCCGCGCTGAAGCTGCAGACCGGCGCCGCGCCGCGCGAGATTGCGGCCGCCGGCCAGCTCGTGATGCTGACGCAGCGGCTCGGCAAGAGCGCGAATTCAATGATCGCCGGCGACAGCGCCAACGCCGAAGTGGCGCTGACCTTGGGGCGCGACATCAACCTGTTCCGCGATCTGACGCAGGCCTTGCTCGTTGGAAGCGAAGCGTTGCGCATTCCCGCAGCCAGTGACACGGATACGCGCGTGCGCCTGCAGGAATTGTCCAAGGTCTACGGCGAGTTCCAGGGCGCCGTCGGCGGCGCGTTGGCGAATCTGCAAGCGATCGTGCAGGCGAAGGATGCCGAAGTGGCGGTTCTGCGCGATTCCGAAGCATTGCGCGGGCTGGTGGGCGACGTCCAAAAGGAGTTCCGGGGCGAGCAGGCCGACCGTGTCGTCAACTTTTTCCTGATGGCAATTTTCGGCGTCGTCCTGCTGGGGTCGGCGGTGCTGATCGTCAAGGTGCTGCTCGAGGACGTGCGCAAACGCGCCGTGGAAGCCGAATTCCAGCGCGGCGAGGCGCAGAAACTCGAAGAAGAAGCCAAGCGCACCAACGAGCAGAACCAGGCCGCCATCTTGCGTCTGATGAATGAGCTGCAGGAGGTCGCCGACGGCAATCTGACGGTGCAGGCCACCGTGACCGAAGACATCACCGGCGCGATCGCCGATTCGGTCAACTACACGGTCGAAGAGCTGCGAGGACTGGTCGGGCGTGTCACCAGCACCGCCGAGCAGGTGTCCACCGCTTCCACGCAGGCCCGCGATATCGCCACGCGCCTGCTGACCGCCTCCGAAGCGCAGTCGCGCGAGATCAAGGACACCGGCGACAAGGTGTTGAAGATGGCCACCCAGATCAACGACGTTTCGAAGTCCGCGTCGGAATCGGCCAAGGTCGCGCGCACCTCGCTGGAAGCCGCCGAGCGCGGCCAGCGCGCCGTCTACAACCAGATCGCGGGCATGAACGAGATTCGCGAACAGATTCAGGAAACCGCGAAGCGGATCAAGCGGCTCGGCGAGTCGTCCCAGGAGATCGGCGAAATCGTCGAACTGATTTCGGACATCACCGAGCAAACCAACGTGCTCGCGCTGAACGCGGCGATCCAGGCTGCATCGGCGGGTGACGCGGGGCGCGGCTTCTCGGTCGTGGCCGAGGAAGTTCAGCGGCTTGCCGATCGTTCCGCCGAGGCCGCCAAGCAAATCGGCGCGCTGGTGCGAACGATTCAGACCGACACGCAGGACGCCGTCACCGCGATGGAAAAAAGCACCCAGGGCGTGGTCGAGGGCACGAAGCTCTCGGACGCTGCGGGTACCGCGCTCGCCGACATCGGTCGAGTTTCGCGCCAGCTTGCCGAACTGATCGAACGCATTGCCGGCACGACCAACGACCAGGCGCAATCGGCTGGCGGTGTGGCGCAATCGATGGAACGCATCCTGTCCGTGACCGAGCAGACATCGCAAGGTACGCGTCAGGCGGCGCAATCGATTGGACAACTCGCCACGCTGGCGCGCGAACTGAAAGCCTCCGTCGCCCGCTTCAGGGTTGGATAGGAACGTGGGAGAGACCCCGGCGGCGCCCATCGCCGCGGAATTGAAACCATGAACCGTATGCGTTTACCTTGGCTGGGGGTGCACGAGGGGGCCGCCGAGCCCCTTCGTTCCGATCCTCGCACTTCCAGCGTGATCGGAGCGCACCGACACGAGCGTCGGTACGCGATCGAAGCCGAGGTTCATGGGTAGGGCTCACCCCCCGCCCCACTCCACGAACTTTTGAAACCCATGACCGAAAAACACGACCCCAACCAGTTGATGGATGTTGCGCCGGACATTGCGCCGTTGGCGTGGGTGATCGACGAGATCCGAGTTGCGCTGACGCAGGCGCTCGAGGGTCTCAAGACCTTCCTTGGCGCCAAGCAGGATCTCGACACCCTGCGCAACGCATCGAGCCAGGTGCACCAGGCGCACGGCGCGCTGCAACTGCTCGACTTGCGCGGGGTCGCGCTCGTTACCGAAGCGATCGAACAACTGTTGCGCCGCTGGGAGAATGAGCCGCGCGAGTGCGGCCCGTCGGCGGTGCGTTCGCTGGAGACCGCCACCGCGGCGCTGATCACCTATCTCGAAGGACTGTTGTCGGGACGGCCCAACCAGCCGATCCGGCTTTTTCCCTACTACCGCGAGGTGCTGACGCTTAACCAGGCGCCGCGCGTCCACCCGGCCGATCTGATCTTTCCCGATCTGACGCGCCGGCCGGCGTTTCACCAGATCGAAGCGCGGCCGCTGACGACCGATCAGCTGCGCGTGCGGCGCGTGCGCTTTGAGGAGGGGTTGCTCGGTTTCCTGCGAGATTCGGATAGTGCGCGCGCGCGCCAACAAATGCGCGATGCGCTCGCCGATCTGGAGCAGATGCCGCAGCGCGGACTGGCGCGAAGTTTCTGGTGGGTCGTGCGCGGCCTTCTGGAAGCGCTGCAAGCGCGCAAGCTCGCCGTCGACACCGATTTGAAGCGTGTTCTGGCACGCTTGAATCTGCAACTGCGTCGCATGATCGAGGGCGGCGCGGCGGTGGCCGAGCGCCTGATGACGGACGCGCTGTACTACGTCGGCCGTGCCGAGGATGGCACGCCGCGCGTCGCCGAGGTCAAGCGCCTGTATGGACTCGAGGCGCTGATCCCGCCCGACTTCGAGCGCGCAACGCTGACCACCATCGATGCCGAGGCGCTGCGCCTGATCAAGGAAGCGTCGGCGCACGCCAAAACGCTGTGGGGACCCATCGTCAGCGGCGGCGGCGACGCGGCGAAGTTCGCGAGTGAAATCGAGCGGGCGCGTGGTGCGGCCACGCGCCTGCAGGCGCGCGACCTTGAACAGATCCTCGCGGCCGTTGGCGCGGTCAGCAGAGAATATCCACGCCTGGCGGCGAACGTGCGCGAGTCGCTCGGTCTCGAGGTTGCGTCGGCGCTGTTGTTTGCCGATCTCGGTATCGACGCGCTGCCGCGCCACGACGATGAGTACAGTCGCCGCGCGCACGCCGTCATCGAACGGCTGCGCGCCGCCTACGGCGGCGGCAAGCTCCCCGATTCCGCACCCTGGCTGTCCGCACTCGCGCGGAGGGCGCAGGACCGCCTCACCATGGGCACCGTGGTCGCCGAAACACAAACCACGCTGCGCGAAATCGAGCAACGGCTCGACCGCTTCTTCCGCAATCCGAACGAACGTGGCGACCTCGCCGCCACCGATCCGATGTTCGACCAGGTGTGCGGCGTGCTTGCGCTGCTCGGCCACGAGGAGCCCGTCGCCGCAATGCGATCGGTGCAGCAATCGGTGCGCAAGTTCGCGCAGCCCGGCGCGCCGGCGGCGCAACAGGAATTCGCGCACGTCGCGGGCAACCTCGGCGCCATCGGCTTCTTCATCGAAAGTCTGGGACAGGATGCCGAGCGCCCGCGCGGTATGTTCCACTATGACCCGGGCACCGGCGCGTTCTCCGCGGACCTCACGCAATCCCGATCAACCGAAGCGGTGCCGGCGCCCGACGATGCGCTCCCCGTGCCGCATGTGGCGGAACCCGCAGCTGCGTCGCGGCGAGCGGAAAACGTCGAACAATCGGCGTCGGTTCACCGCCAGCAGGTGAAGGTTCTCGCCGAGCGCCTGGCGAATCATCCGGAAGACCGCGCGGCACTCGACAAGCTGGCGCAACTCGTTCCGTTGCTGGCAAGCGAAGCCGACCTGCTGGACAACGCGCCACAAAAAGAACGCACGGCCCAGGCGGCGGTGTTGTTGACCCAGTTCGCCAGCCGGCGCGAGACGCGGCTCGCGCGCGACCTCGCCGCGTTGTTCGCTCCGACCGAGCTCGCCGCGGTGCCCGAGCCGACCGCTCCGTTGCCCGAAACTGAAGATGCCGCCGACCGCGAACTGCACGAGATCTTCGTCGAGGAAGCCAACGAAGTTCTGCAAACGATCGAAACGCACTTGCGGGCGCTGCACGCGGAACCGTCCAATTCTTCAACACTGACAACGGTGCGGCGCGCGTTTCATACCTTGAAGGGCTCGAGCCGCATGGTCGGGCTCAAACAGTTTGGCGAAGGCGCCTGGGCCATTGAGCAGTGCTTCAACCTGTGGCTGGCGCAGGAGCGACCGGCCAGCGAAGACCTGTTGCGACTTGCCGGCACCGCACATCAGTTGATGCAGGGCTGGATCAAGGCGATCGCTGCCAATCCGCGCGCCGCCATCGACGTGGGTGCGCTCGTGTCGTCCGCGCAACGCGTGCGTGAAGGGGCGCCGTTCGAGTTTGCCGGCGCCGCGCCACCCCCAAAATTGGCGGGCAGCGCGGCTACAGAAGCGCCGCTCGCGCTGCCGGTTGAACGCGGCGCACAGACTCCGGCGGCAGCACCCGCCCTTGAAGCCGCTTCGAACGAAGCGCAGCCGGCGGTCGCGGACGATGACGAGATCAAGCGCATCGGACCGATCGAAATCAGTCATGGCCTTTATTCGGTTTTCCTGAACGAGGCCGACGAAGGCATACGCACGCTGGCGCAGGACTTCGCCGAGTGGCGTTTCGAGCCCGGCCGGACAGCGCTGCCGTCGTCAGTTCGGCGCGCGCACTCTCTGGCCGGAACGACCGCCACCGTCGGCTTGATGCCGATGCGTGCGCTGGCTGATCCGCTTGACGAACTGATCCGGGAGTTGAATCGCCGCGCGCTGACCGGCGCCTCGTTGTCGCCGGCGCAGTTCGACACGATCGAGCGTGCAATTGAACGCATGCGCGGCATGCTGCACGAGTTCGCGGCCGGAATTTATCCCGACGAAGCACCGCACGAGGCATCCGCGCTGCACGATCTGCTGCGCGTATTGCGCACGCAAAGCACCGCCGCGCAGATACAGATCGCCGCCACAACATTGACCTCGCCGGCGAGAGTCGCGACGGACA
>Ga0187893_10011840_pt1 | contig 12547 bp, 8 predicted proteins | sample MA1701074metaG_FD_139574 | JGI IMG/M metagenome (GOLD analysis project Ga0187893, IMG submission 139574) | White microbial mat communities from a basaltic lava cave in the Kipuka Kanohina Cave System on the Island of Hawaii, USA - MA170107-4 metaG ...
GGCTCGGTCACCACCGGGATCCAGCCCGAGATCTTCGTTCCCGCGCCGGGCGAAGCGACCACCTCGAGCACACCCCCGAGCGCCTCGACGCGGTCCCGCATGTTCAGCAGGCCCGATCCCCTCGGTGTCCGTGTTGCGTCGAAGCCCGCGCCGTCATCGGTCACGACGAACGTGAGGTCACCGTTGGACTCGGCGATGCGAACGCTCACGCTGGTTGCCTGCGCGTACTTGCCGACGTTGTTCAGGGCCTCGAGGCAGCAGAAGTACACGGCTGCCTCGATCTCGGCGGCATAGCGACCGACGCTGTCGGGCTCGATCACGACGGGGAGCGTCGCCTTCCGGGCCTGGGCGTCGAGCGCCGCCGGGAGCCCCTTGTCGGCCAGCAGCGGCGGATAGATCCCCCGGGCTAGATCTCGCAGGTTCTCGAGGGCTCCGCCGGCTTCCTCCCGGAGCTCGCCGAGCAGCGCGATCGTTCCGTCCAGGTCGCGCGCCGCCATCTGCTCCGCCAGCCCGAGCTTGACCGAAAGCGCGACGAGCTGCTGCTGCGCCCCGTCGTGGATGTCGCGCTCGAGCTTGCGGGCGCGCTCGTCCTGCGCGGCGACGATCCGGCGCCTCGATTCCTGCAGTTCCTCGATGAGGCGGACGTTGCGCAGGACGAGCCCAGCTTGACCCGCGAGGTCGGTCACGAGTTTCTCGCCGTTCTTCGACAGCGGCTCGGCGGCGGGCATGGCGACGGTGAGCGCGCCCAGGAGCTCAGCGCGGTCGCGTACCGGGAAGGACCTGAGTCCGCCGATCTCGGGCAGCTCGTTGCCTGCGCAGTCGATCGTGGCCGCTGCCGCTACGCCGCTGGGCGCCGCCGCGACCGGGCGGAGCTCGCCGCCGACCCGGAGCCAGACCCTCGCCACCTCGGCGCCGGTCGATGCGCGAACGATCTCGGCCATCCGCGGCAGGACGTCCTCCGTCGCGTACGCCTCCCCGAGGCGCTCGGAGAACTCGGCCATGGCCTCGTATGGTGTGGATCGGCGCCCGTACACAAGGCGTTTGGCCAGCCGCTTGACCGGGCGGAACAGCAAGAACAGCAGGACTGCGAACCCCCCGACACCGGTCAGGATCCTCGCGATGATGACGTCGCGCCCCACGGCCTCGCCGGTGTCGGTCCCGATGAGCGCCAGCGGGGTGAGCATCAGACTCAGCAGGCCGAGGATGATCACGAAGAAGATCACCAGCACGACGTACACGACCGTCTTCTTCATCACCACGCCGACGTCGTACAGGCCGTACGTGAGCACCGCTGCAGCGGTGGCGAGCGGGATCCCGATCAGGACGCCGAAGCTGTCGACCAGGATGGCTAGGGCGACCGTGATCCATGACCACTCCGTCTGCCCGGACGCGAAGAACGTCACGAAGGCAACGACCGTGGCGATCGCCATCGCCACGAGCATCATGACGAGCAGTCGGAGAGGCTGTCGCTCCTGTTGGCTCGCCGACCGGAAGCGAAGGATGAGCGACACCAGCGCGGCGAACGCCGCTCCCAGCGTCAGGACGAGACCCGCGGCGATGAACCGGTCGATCCCAGGGATCCGGGCGGCCCACCCCGGCTGCGTGAGCGGGATGGTCCCGGAGTACTGATAGATGTGGCCGATCACGCCCACGACCATGAGTGCGCAGCCGAGGACGACGGCGGCGAGCGCTGCGCGCCACCGGCGGGACCGGAGATGGCCGTCGGGGAAGAACAGGAGGAAGATCGGGAGGGCCATCGGAAGGACGACGAACGGGCTGAGGATCCCGATCCAGGCGGCGGTGGTGGCGCCCGGCAGCGCGCTGATGCCGGCCCTTCCACCGCGCCCGGCTTGCGCGTAGGCGAGCGCGAACATCCAGAGGACGAGTGAGAGCGCCACCGCGCAGAAAAGCCAACCGATCGGGTTCTTAAACCGGCGCCGGGCGACCAGGGCACCTACCGTCGCGTACGTTGCCGTCGGCACCGCGAGCAGCAACCAGTTGACCGCGCCGGAGGGTTGGTCGATCAGGATCAGCACTAAGGACCCGACCCAGAGCAGGGCCGTCGCGAGCCACAGGCCGTGGGCGAGCCGGGGCGCGGTCGAGGCCCTCATGCGGCGAATCGTGACAGCCGCGCTCTCGCGTTCCAAGGGGGGTCGCCGGTGCCCGATCGGGCACGAACCCCACCGATGTTCGCGTGCTGCCACCCCCTACATGTTGTGGTGGCGACCGGGTCGAGTTCGAGGCTCCAGGCGCCTAACGTGGGCCCAGACATCAAGGAGGCGACACGAGATGGCCAAGATCCTCGTCGGAACCGATACCTCCGCCGCCGCCGATCTGGCGGTCGATGCGGCAGCACGTCTGGCGCGAGAGCGCGACGCCGAGCTGCTGGTCGTGCAGGTCCGCTCGGCCGGTGCCGCGCACGATGCGGTCGATCCGAAGAAGTCCGCGGACCCCGACCGCTACTTGGCGCGCATGCCCGAGCGGTTCTCCGGCGTCTCGGTCCGGAGCTGGGCCGAGGACGGCGACCCGGCCGAGCGTCTGGTCGACGTGGCCGAGAGCGAACGGGTGGACATGATCGTCCTCGGCAACCGAGGGACCCACGGCTCGTGGTGGCGGGTGCGCGACAGCGTGCCGAACCTCGTGCTGCGGCACGCGCCGTGCTCGGTGTTCATCGTCGACACGCGAGCGGCGCAGTGATCTCAGTTCGATTCGCGCAGGAAAGCGAGCACCGCCATCACCCGGCGGTGCACGTCGACCTCCTCGGACAGACTGAGCTTGTGGAACAACGAGTTGATGTGCTTCTCGACGGCGCGCTCGGTCAGGAACAGCGACTTCGCGATCGCCGCGTTGTTCTGCCCCTGCGCCATGTGGCCGAGGACCTCGCGCTCCCGTTCGGTGAGCTGGGCGAGCGGCGAGTGCGCCATGCGGTCCTTCGCGGCAACCAGCGCCTCGACGACCTTCGGATCGAGGACCGAGCCGCCGCGCGATACCTCGTCGATCGCGCGGACGAGCTCCTCGACGTCGGAGACGCGCTCCTTCAACAGGTACCCGAGGCCGACGGCCCCGTCCTTCAGCAGCTCGTAGGCGTACTCCTCCTCGGCGAACTGCGACAGGACGACGACCCCGATCTCCGGGTGCTCGGCGCGGATCCGCTTGGCCGCGACGATGCCCTCGGTGGTGTTCGTGGGAGGCATCCGGATGTCCGTCAGGACCGCCTCCGGCCGCAGCTCCTCGACGGCCACCATCAGCTCGTCCAGCGAGGTGGCCGTGCCCACGAGGTCGACCGTCCCCGAGGCGTGGAGCAGGGCCGCCGTCCCCTCGCGCACGAGGTAGTTATCCTCCGCGAAGACCACGCGCAGCATCGGCGCATCGTACCGTCGTGGGAGCGGCCAACGTCATGAGCATCCGGGTGGTCCTCGGTGAGGACAACGTCCTGGTTCGCGAGGGGGTTCGCGCCCTGCTCGATTCCTACGAGGACGTCGAGGTCGTGGGAATCGCGGCGGACGCCCCCTCGCTCCTGATCGCCGCGGAGGAGCACACCCCCGACGTCGTCGTCACCGATATCAAGATGCCCCCGAACTTCCAGCTCGAGGGCATCGACTGCGCCCACGCCATCCGTGAGAAGCATCCGGGGACCGGAGTCGTGGTGCTCTCCGCTCACGACGACGAGGCTTATGCGATCGCGCTGCTCGGCAAGGGCCAGAGCGGACTCGCGTACCTGTTGAAGGACCGGATCGCGCAGGGTGACGAGCTGGTCAGAGCGATCCGCGAGGTGGACGCGGGCGGGAGCGCGGTGGACCCGGTGATCGCCGAACGGCTCTCGGGCCGGCGCGAAACGGGCGAGCACGACCGCGAGCTCCTCGAGCTGATGTCGCAGGGTCTGGGCTACGAGCAGATGGCTGAGAACCTCGAGACCACGCAGGAGGCCGTTGACCGCCGCGTCACCCAGCTCTTCACGCGGATGGCTTCGCAGGCCGAGGGTGGAAGCGCGGCGGCGGTCGACGAGCTGAAGCGCCTGCACGCGGCCGTCGTCGAGAAACAGGCCACGGCGACCGCGTTCCGCTCGTTCGTGCCGGAGCAGGTCGCCGCGAAGATGCAGGCGGCCGGCTCGACCGAGCTCCGAGAGGAGCTCGAGGCCACGATCCTGTTCTCCGACATCCGGGGGTATTCGACGCTCGCCGAGCACCTGCCCCCGGCTGAGGTGGCCGAGATCGTGGGCGGTCACCTCGCGGCGATGGCCGAGGTGATCATCGGCCACGGCGGGATGGTGGATCAGTTCGTAGGAGATGCGGTGATGGCGGTGTTCGGCGCGCCCGAGCCGCTCGACGATCACGCCGAGCGCGCGATCAGCTGCGCACTCGCGATGCAGGCGCGGCAGGCGGAGCTCAACATCGGTGTCGAGGTTGACGGTCGCCCGTCGGTCGTGATGGGGATCGGGATCAACACCGGGCGCGTTGTTGCCGGGACCGTCGGCGGGGCCGGGCGCCTCGAGTACACGGTGTTCGGAGACGCGGTGAACATCGCGGCCCGGCTCCAGAGCGAGGCGGCGGGCGGCGAGATCGTGGCGAGCGCCACGACGATCGCCGCCGTTCCCGGCATCGCCGCCGAGCCGATCGGCGCCCGGCAGGTGAAGGGACGCGAGGAGCCCGTCGACGTCTACCGCGTGGTCGCGGTCGATCCGGGAGTTGCCAGGTGAGCGCCACAGCAATGCGACCCGCCCGATGGCCGTGGCTGGCGTTTGCGCTCTTCTTCGGGCTCGTGATCGCGGGAACCGCCGGCGTCGTGGCGAACGACGAGTCGCTCGCCGAGCAGGTGCCGTTCCTCATCGCGTTCTCGATGTTCGGCGTCGTCGGCGCGCTGCTGCTGAGCCGGGCGTCGGGGAACCGGATCGGAGGCCTCCTCCTCTACTGCTTCTGCGCGGTCCCGGTGGCGTTCGGCTCGGGCGAGCTGACGACGTTCCTCGCCACGCGCGGGTCGACCGAAGGGTTCATGGTCGTCGCGGCTGCGGTGCTGTCCGAGGTCGGATGGGTCTTCGGCATCGTGCCCGTCCTAATCCTTCTCCCGCTCCTGTTCCCCGACGGCCGATTGCCGTCGCCGCGGTGGCGCCCGCTCGTATGGGCGACGGTGACGTTCCTCGCACTCTTGGGCGTGGCAGTGATCTTCGGCTCGGACGTGCTCACCGGCTCGGACGTGCTCACCGGCTCGGTGGAGGAGGTGAAGATCGCAAACCCGCTGTTCGTCCCGGCGCTGGAGGAGCTGTTCGCGGTTTCGGACGCCGTGATTAACGCCGTGCTTCTGGGGCTCCTCGTCGCCTCTTTCGCTTCGATCGTCGTCCGCTTCCGACGGGCCCGTGGCATCGAGCGCCAGCAGATCAAGTGGGTCGCGCTCGCGGTGTCGTTCCTGGTCGTCTCGTTCGTGGTCTCCGAGGTCCTCCGCGCGATGGGCGTCGAGGGTGGCTTGGTGGACAGCTTGACCCTCGGCCCGGCGTTCCTCGCGCTACCGGTCTCGATCGGGATCGCGGTGCTCCAGTTCCGCCTGTACGACCTCGACGTCGTCGTCAAGAAAGCGCTCGTGGCGGGGACGCTTGCGCTGTTCGTGATTGTGATCTACGGGGCCATTGTTGGGCTGTACGGTCTGCTGGCCGCCGAGGGCGAGAGCTCGGGATCCGTGTTCGTCATCGCGCTCCTTCTGGGGCTGGCGTTCCGGCCGGTCGCGCGTTTCGCGCGGCGTGTCGCCGATCATGTCGTCTACGGGCGACGCGCCACGCCATACGAGGTGCTGACCGAATTCTCCGAACGCGTCGGTGACGCGTACGCCACCGAGGACGTCCTGGGCCGGATGGCCCAGATCCTGGGCCAGGGCACCGGGGCGGGGTCGGCGCGGGTGTGGCTCCGCCTCGGCGGCGAGCTCCGGCCGGTGGCGACGTGGCCCTCGGACGCCCCCGACGCCCGGTCCGTGCGGGTCTCGAGCGACGCTCTGCCCGACCTCCGGGGCGAGACGGCGGCCGAGGTCCGCGACGCCGGTGAGCTCCTGGGTGCCCTCTCGGTCACGATGCCGCCCAATGACCCGATGAACCCTTCCAAGGAACGGCTGGTGCGGGACCTCGCGTCGCAGGCCGGGCTCGTGCTCCGGAACGTCCGGCTCGTCGAGGAGCTCCGGGCCGCCCAGCGGCGCCTCGTGACGGCGCAGGACGCCGAGCGTCGCCGGCTCGAGCGCAACATCCACGACGGGGCCCAGCAACAGCTCGTCTCCCTGTCGGTCAAGGCGCGCCTCGCGCGCGGACTCACCGGGCGCGAACCCGACAAGGCGAGCGAGATGCTGTCGCAGATCGAGACCGAGGTGCAGACCGCGCTCGAGGACCTTCGAGATCTAGCGCGGGGGATCTATCCGCCGCTCCTCGCCGACAAGGGCCTTGGTGCTGCCCTCGAGGCTCAGGCGCGCCGGTCGCCGTTCCCGGTCACCATCGAGTCCGAGGGTGTCGGTCGTTATCCGCAAGAGGTCGAGGCCGCGGTGTACTTCTCGTGTTTGGAGGCGCTGCAGAACGTCGCGAAGTACGCCGACGCGAACGCCGCGCGCGTCACCCTCGGGCAGGCGAACGGACATCTCACGTTCGAGGTCGCAGATGACGGCCGTGGGTTCGACCCCGCAGCCACGGGCTACGGGACCGGACTGCAGGGGATCGCCGATCGGCTCGCGGCCCTCGATGGAGGGCTGGTCGTGCGTTCGCGCATCGGGGGCGGAACATCGCTCTCGGGCACGATCTCGGTTCCGCCCGGGCATCGTGACGACACGGAACAGGAGGACATCGATCATGCCGTCGCCGACGCGAACGCGTGACGGAACGGGCGGCCGTACGAAGGCCTTCCGGATCGTCGCCGGCGTGCTGGGGGCGGCGACGGTCGCGCTCAGCCTGCCGTTCACGATCGCCTCGTTCACCGACGACGCCGAGGCGATCCACCGGCTGCACAACCTCGCGGGCGTGTTCGGGTTCGGACTGCTGCTCGGCGGATCGTTGCTCGTGTGCGCGCGGCGACCCGAGTCCGTCGGCCCCTTCTGGATCGCGATCGCGTCGGGGGTCGCGAGCACGATCGCGGGGCTGTTATCGGGCGACTTGATCTCGGGGGTGTGGTTCACGGCTCCGATCGCGCTCGTGATCCTGGTCGCGCTCCACCCGTATCGCGAAGCCCTGCACCGGATCGACGGCCTCGACGCGCCGATGGCCATCCTCGCGCTCCTGACGCTCGTTCCCGCGATCGCGTTCGCCCTGACGCAGGCGGAGCTGCAACGCAACGGCGTGGCGGCAGATCAACATGTCGAGCTCCATCACTACAGCGGGATGGCGTCCTACGCGCTCGCCCTCCCGATCGCGGGCTTCGCGGCATCGCTGGTCGTCCCCGGGCGGCGAACGGCCGCGTGGATCGTCGGGCTGACCGCGCTCGGGCTCGGAGTGGTTTCGCTCCTCCTCTCGGACTACGCCGGAGCGTTCGATCCGGTGTGGGCATGGCTCCTGATCGGATGGGCGATCGCGATCACCGAGCTCGCGGAGCGCGAGGCGAGACGACGGGTCCTCGCCGCATGAACGATGAGGGCGCCACGCGCGCGAGCCGTCTCGCCGTCGCCCTTGCCGGCATCGCCTTCACGGGCGTCTTCGTGGGCACGGTGCTCGCCTTCCCCGCAGCGATGCAGACCGGCTTCACGGAGGTCTACGCGACCGATCTCGTGCTCGCGGCGTCCTTCGCCACGATCGGGGTGCTCGTCGCGAAGCGCCGTTCTGAGAACCCGATCGGGTGGCTGTTCCTTGGGATCGCCGTCATCGAAGGCGTCACCGCCGCGCTGAACCACTACGCGATCGTGGGTCTCAGCGCGGCGAACGCGCTGCCGGGCTCGGTATGGGCCGCGTGGCTCGGGTACTGGCTCGTGTCCTTGGTCGTCCCGAGCGGGCTGTTCCTGCTGCTGCTCATCGTCTTCCCGAACGGCCGTCCGGTCTCCAGGCGCTGGGTGTGGCTCGCCCGGGCGGGCCTCGCGTTCTCCGTGCTGTTCGCGCTGTCGGAGATCTTCCTTCTGCCGCGGATGGAGGTGACGAGGGCGATCCAGATCGACAACCCCACCAACGTCGCGTCCTCCACCGCGCCCGAGACCGTCTGGGTCCTCGCTCTTACGTTCCTCGTCGGCGGCGTGGCCGCGCTCGTCGTGCGGTTCCGGCGCTCGCACGGCGAGGAACGTCAGCAGCTCCGCTGGTTCGTCTTCGCGGTCGCCGGCAGCATCGGGTCGCTCGTCGTGTTGACGCTCCTCTACCTGGCGGTCGGTGCACCGGATCCAGAGCCAGCGTGGTTCGTCGCGGCGGCGACGGCGGTGACGCTCCTCGGGATCGGCGTCGGAGTGCCCGTCGCGTGCGGCGTGGCGGTGCTGCGGTATCGGCTGTGGGACCTCGACGTGGTCGTTCGAAAGACGCTGCTGTACGCCTCGCTCGCGATCCTCGCCACGCTGGTATATCTCGCGGTTGTCGTCGGGGCGGGAGCGTGGCTCGGGCGCGACAACTCGCTCGTCACGATGGTCGCCGCCGTGGTGGTCGCGCTCACGTTCCACCCGGCGCGGACCCGACTCACGCATCTCGCCAACCGCCTCGTCTACGGACGCCGCGCCACGCCGTATGAGGTGCTGTCCGACTTCGCTGAGCGCGTAGGCGAGACATTCGCGATCGAGGATCTCCTGCCGCGGATGGCGCGGACGCTTGGCGAGGGCACGGGTGCTCGGCGCGCCGACGTATGGTTGCGCGTCGGGGATGAGCTGCGACCGGCGGCTTCGTGGCCACACCACGCCGATCGTCCGGCCGCCGTGGAGCTCACGGACGACCAGCTACCGCCGCTCCCGGGCGCCGCGAACGCCTTCCCGGTCCGCCACCGCGGTGAGCTCCTGGGTGCGCTCACCCTCGAGAAGCCGCCCGCGGACCCCCTCTCCCCCGTGGACCAGAAGCTCGTCGCGGACCTCGCATCTCAGGCCGGCCTGGTGCTGCGCAACGTCGGTCTCACCGCCGAGCTCGAGGCGAGGATCGAGGATCTCAGGGCTCTTCAGAAGCGGCTCGTGTCCGCCCAAGACGAGGAGCGTCGCCGGCTGGAGCGCAACCTCCACGACGGCGCGCAGCAACAACTCGTGGCGCTCACCGTAAAGGCCCGCCTGGTGCGTGGTCTGTTGGACACGGATCCGGCGAAGACCGCCACCCTCGCCGCCCAGCTCGAAGCGGAGACACAGGACGCGCTCGAGAACCTCCGTGACCTCGCCCGCGGGATCTACCCACCCCTCCTGGCGGACCGGGGGCTCGCCGCCGCGCTCGAGAGTCAGGCGCGCAAGTCCGTCGTTCCGGTCTCGCTCGCCGCGAACGACGTCGGACGCTACCCGCAGGAGATCGAGGCCGCCGCCTACTTCTGCGTGCTCGAGGCGCTGAACAACATCTCGAAGTATGCGCGCGCCTCTGGCGCAGCGGTGCGCCTTGCACGCGAGGACGGCCACCTCGTGTTCGAGGTTGCGGACGACGGCGTCGGGTTCGACCAAGACGCCGACGGAACGGGCACCGGCATCCAGGGGATGGCCGACCGGCTCGCAGCGGTCGATGGCATGCTCGAGATCTCAAGCGCCCCGGGCGCCGGGACGACGGTCACGGGCCGGATCCCGCTCGCGGTCCGCTGAATGGCCAAGCGCTCCATCTGGCGGCGCCTCGAGCGATGGGCGGTCGGGGTCGTGATGGCGGTCATGGCTTTCGTGCTGGAGAAGGCGGTCCTGCGCTCGGTGCGCAAGGGCGAAACCAAGGCGCGCCGGACGGAAGCACCTCCGCCTCCGACCCCGATCACCTCGAAAGGTGGAGACGTCGACCTCTAGTTAGCGCTCGCCGGGCCGCTTACGAATCAGGTCGAACAGGAGCGCGAGGGTGAGCGCGCCCGCCCCGATCCCGAACGCCACCGGCAACCAGTTCGCGACGCGCTCCGACACCGCCGTGAGCGCCGTCCCGAGGATCGCCGCACCGGCGGTGAGCGAGAGCGCGAGGCGACGGCCGGCGCGGCGGATCGTCACCTCGAGCGAGGCCGCTCGGAAGTTGACCTCGAGCTTCTGACCCGGGCGCGCGCCGATCAGCCGCTCGATCGCCTCCACCACCTTCTGGAAACGCACCTTCAACCGCTGCGACTGGTAGAAGAGCGTCGTCGGGTTGAGCTTGGATCCCACGTCTCGCACGACCGAGCGCATCAGGAACTTCCCGGCGACCTCGAACGGGTCCACGTCGGGATCGAGCGTGGCCGCCGCGAGCTGCATCTGCGCCAGCGCCTTGGCCGTGAGCGTGAGCGATGCGGGGAGCGCGACGTCATGCCGCAACGCGATCTCGGTCATCTCCTGTAGCACCGGGCCAAGCTGGATGTCCTTGAGCGACGCGCCTCGGTTCTTGGCCATGAGCGCGCCGATCTCCTCCTGGAACGCCTCGACATCCAGGTCGGCCTTGTTGATGGCGCCGGTCAGCATCAGCGTGACGTCCGTGAGGAAGCCGGCATCCTGCTGCCAGAACGCCATCAGCAGGAGCATCATGTGCTCGCGCAGGTCCGGCCCAACCTCGCCGATCATGCCGAGGTCCAGGAAGTACAGGGCCTCCTCCTGCGGTTGCCACATCATGTTCCCCGGGTGCGGATCCGCGTGGAAGAAGCCGTCGACCAGGATCTGCTTGTAGAAGGACTCGAGGAGCTGGCGAGCCGCCTCCTTGCGCGCGGGACCCTCGGGAGCAGAGGCGGCAGGGCCGCCGCCGATGTCCTGCATCACCAGCAGCCGGGACGTCGAGTACTCGGCGTACACGGTCGGGACCCGCAGTCGGGAGAACCCGTCGATGACCCCGCGCATGCGGGCGATGTTCTCGGCCTCCTGTCGGAAGTCGAGCTCTCGGTGCAGCGATTCGGAGAGATGCTCGAACACCGCCCGCATGTCGACGACCTGGCGGAGGCCTGGCCGGTCCGAAACCTTCTCGGCGAAGACCTCGAGCAACGCGAGGTCCTGCTCGATCTGCTCGCGTGCCTCCGGACGCTGAACCTTGATCACGGTCTTCGTGTGGTCGGCGAGCGTGGCCCGGTGGACCTGCGCGATCGTTCCGGCGGCGAGCGGTTTCTCCTCGATCGTCTCGAACACGTCCTCCCACGGGACGCCGAGCTCCTGCTCCATCACGCGCACGACCTGCTCCTCGGTGAGCGGCGGCACGTTGTCCTGCAGGGTGGCGAGCTCCTCGATGAACTCGGGGGGAACGAGGTCCGGCCGCGTCGACAGGATCTGGCCGAGCTTGGAGAACGTCGGCCCGAGCTCTTCGAGCGACGACCGCAGCCGCTTTGCCTGACGGCGTCGCCCGACGGCGCCCTCCTCGTCGGGCCGTCCGAACAGCTCTTTCAGGCCGTGCTTCGCGAAGACGGCCGCGATCTTCGTTCCGCGGGAGATGAGGTGCGGCTCCGTCTCGGTCGTCGGCGTGCCGGTCCGGATCGACGCCGGGGCGCGCGCAGCGGTGAGGACCTGACCGTCGCTCGTCGTGTTCACGATGATGACGGTGCACCGTGCGTTATGGCTGATGCGATTCGGAACGTTGCCGAGCAGGAACTCCTTGCGCCCGGCCATCCCTGCGTTCCCTACGACGAGGACGTCGATCGCGTGCTCCTCGGTCGCGTGCACGATCGCGAGCGCCGGGTCGTCGTCGATCACAACGTGCGCCTTGCCCCGCTCGCCGGCCAGCTGCGTCGCGTACACCTGGAGCTCGTCGGCCGCGGCTCGTGCGCGCGTGACCTCCGCCGCGCCGTGTTCGGTGTCGGTGGGATGAAGGGGGACGACCACCTGGACGACGTGCAGCTCCGCCTCATAGCGCTCGGCCAGAGCGGCCGCCCAGCGCACCGCGCGCTCGGCCGTCTGCGATCGGTCGGTCCCGACCATCACGCGGGTGACGTTGCCACTCCCGTTGTCCTCGGCCATGACGTCGCGAATCATCGCAGACCACGATGGGACCCCGGGACCCGGCGCGCACCACTCGCGCATCTGGTGCCAGCACCCGACGGCGGTTCGTAGACTGCCCAGGTCGCCGGAGTAGCTCAGCCTGGCAGAGCAACCGCCTCGTAAGTGGTAGGTCAGGGGTTCGAATCCCCTCTCCGGCTCGGTCCCCCATGACTACGACGACGGCTCCGCCGATCGGGCGGGACGCGGAGTTCTCGACGCTCTTCGGGTTCCTCGATCGCGTCGAACCCCTCCGGGCGCGGTGCTCCTCGACCGTCCGTGCCGCCAACGACGACGGCGGGGCCAGCTGCGTCGGCCAAGGTTTTTTCTTCGGGGTAAGCCTGGTCGGACGGTGGTGGGAGTTCTCGATCACCTACCTGAAGGTGGTCACGGTCGACATGGTCTTCGCCTTCCTCGGGCGGGCTCGCCACGACCTGTTCCCCAGCGGTGATATCGGCAGGTTCAGTCGGCGGGGGCTGCGCGGTTCCCTCCAAGGGCTCACCGTGGGCCCGGTCTCGCCGTCAGTTTCGCCGTCTGGAGCCCTAACCCC
>Ga0187893_10011841_pt1 | contig 12546 bp, 10 predicted proteins | sample MA1701074metaG_FD_139574 | JGI IMG/M metagenome (GOLD analysis project Ga0187893, IMG submission 139574) | White microbial mat communities from a basaltic lava cave in the Kipuka Kanohina Cave System on the Island of Hawaii, USA - MA170107-4 metaG ...
CCCATCGCCGATCCGGCGCCGCAGCTCCACGGAGACCGGGAGGAAACGGAGGTTCATCCCCACCACTAGCGGCACGCCCCGCGCGTCCGCGAGCGCCACCATCGACACCGCCTCGTCGAGATCTTCGGCCAGGGGCTTCTCGCACAGAACCGGCAACCCCAGTTCGGTGGCGTCCTGGACGCCTGCGCGATGCGCAGCGGGTGGCGTCGCGAGGACGACGCCGTCCAGCGGGACCGAGCCGGCCGCTTCGATCAAGGCCGGGAAGGTGGACACGCCGGGGACGGCTTCGGTTGAGCGGACCTCGATGACAGCGGCGAGGTCCGTCTCCACCGATCCGGCGACGGCGGACGCCCACTGCCGGCCGCGCACCCCGAGACCAACAACGGCGATGCGCATGGGCTCGACCGCGGCGCTCACGGCTCCAGCTCGACCCACGTGTCTCGCTGGTCGGTCATCCGCACCCCGCCTCCCGGTGTCACCAGCACGTTGTCCGCGATCACGATGCTCCCGAGCCGCGCGTACTCGGCGGGATCCGCGAAGCGGATCCCGGGGTGCAGGTTGATGACCATGTTCTCCCTGAGCACGCGCTCCTTGCCCGGCGCCCAAGGTGGCTCGAGCGAATCAACCCCGATCCCGTGCGCCGTGTATGCGACGACGCCCGAGGCATCCTGCCCGTAGGTCGCGTAGACGCGGTCTCGCGCCGCAAGGATGCCCTCAGAGGAGTTGCCTGCCTTCATCGCCTGAACGCAAGCCGCGAAGCTCTCCACCCGCGAGTCCCAGTAGCGACGGGTGTCGTCGGGCTGCGGACCGAGGCTGTAGGTGCGGCGCAGCTCCACCCAGTATCCGGACGGACCGCCCCACTCCAGATCGACCGCGATGACATCTCCTCGCTCGAGCGTCTTCGTCGAGGAGAACATCAGCGCCTTGAAGGGCCGGGTCGCCATCTGGGCGATCCCATCGAGGCAGCCGTACTGTCGAGCGAGCCGGTGCGCCTCCGCCATCACGTCCCCGTGGCTAACGCCGGGACTGAGCTGCGGCTCGAGCGAACGGAAGACCTGGCGCAGGATCGTTGAGGTCTCGGCCAGGTTGTCCAGCTCCTCCTGACTCTTCAGCGACCGGACGTCGTCGAACAGATCCGTGGCGTCCGCGAAGGTCGCGCGCGGTGAGGCTTGCCGCATCTGTTCGATGTGGGCGGCGGGGGTGACATCGGCCAGACCGACCACGCCCACACGTGCATCGGCGATCCCGCGGTCCGCGAGCACATCCGCGACCTCTCCGCCGAGGTCCTGGCTCGACCGCAGATCCTGGATCCAGCCCACCAACTGGGCTCGTCCGAGTCCCCACAGCGGGTCGGCGATGAACGCGGGGTCGCCCTCCCCGGGTAGCACCACGACTCCCCATCCGGCCCACTGGAAGATGTCGCTCACGTACTGGACGCGTCCTCGCATGAACTCGTCGCCGCGACTGCACACGATGAGAGCCTCGAAGCCTCCCTCGCCCATCGCGATTCGCAAGGTCGCCGTTCGCCGCGCTCGCTCCCCGTCTGTCGTGAGTGTCCAGAACACCGATCCCTGCTCCTGGCCCATCACCCGGCCTCCTCGCTCGATCGTCCCCGTCGCAGGGGGTCTCGCGGGATCCACCGGCCCCGACCCGGCGATCCCCTGATCTCGTCCCGCTCCCACACCAACTCGCCTCGAGAGATCGTGATGGCCGGCCAGCCCTGCACGTCCCATCCGTCGTACACGGAGTACCCGGCCCTGGACCGCATCCGTGACCCGTCGATCCGCCGGCGGGCCCGGGGATCCCACACAACGAGATCTGCGTCGGCGCCCCGTCTGATAGCGCCCTTCCTCGGATACAGGCCGAAGAGCCGGGCGGCGTTCGTCGATGTGACCTCGACGAAGCGTTCGAGGGAAAGGCGCCCCGTGCCCACACCCTCGGAGAACAGCATCGGCATCATCGTCTCCAGATCCGCAACCCCGGGCCGGAACGACGAGACATCAAGCCCGGGTTCGAGTTTCTGTTCGAGGGTCCAAGGCGCATGGTCGCTGCAGACCGTGTCGATGTCGCCATCGACGAGCCCGCGCCAGAGCGCCGCACGGTCCGACTCGCCGCCAACGGGCGGGTTCCCGACGTACCGAGCCGCATCGGCTTCCTCGAAGACCTTACGAGTGAGGTGCAGGTACATGGGACGGGTTTCCACCGATACCGCCAGCCCAGCCGCCCGCGCCGCGCGACAGACGTCAAGCGCAGGCGCGGACCCGAGATGGACGACGTAGATCGGGGCGCCGGTTGCCCGGGCGAAAGCCACCGCGCGCGAGACCGCCGCGACCTCGGACGCGGCCGGATGGGCCTCGGGGTAGTGGCGCGCACCTCCCCGTCCCTCCTCCACCAGCCTGCGCGCCAGCCAGCGGATCATCGGGCCGTCCTCACAGTGCACGAGCGTGAGGATTCCCCGTCGCCCAGCCTCGCGGAGGGCCTCCAGGTAGTCATCGGCGCGCTCCTCGAACCCTGGGAAGGAGAGGAACACCTTCATGCTCGTATGCCCACTCTCGGCAAGGTCCGCAAGCTCGGCCCGCGTCTCCGGCGAAGGGTCGTTGAGCACGGGATGCACGATCAGATCAACGAGGGTCCGTCCGCGAGCAGCTTCGAGCTCACGGTCGATCGCCGCCCTGAGCGACTCGCCGACACGCTGGTGGGCCATCGAACCAACGGTCGTGATGCCTCCCGCCGCGGCGGCCTGCGTTCCGCTCTCGAAATCATCCGGTCGCACCGCATCGCCGGGCGCCGGCTCTGCCATCGGCGTGAAGTGCACGTGGACGTCCATTCCCCCCGGAAGGACGATCCGACCCGACGCATCGATGACAGCTACCCCGATGGGGTGCCCCCCGATCTGTGCGATCCTGCCGTCGCGGATCGCGACGTCGGCGGTTCCCCTCCGCCCCTCGCTCACCACGGCCCCCCCACGGAGAACGAGGTCGAAGGATCCGGCCCGCCTGGACGTCATCCCAGGACCGCCATCGCAAGGCCAGCACCGACGAGTGCGATGCCCCACCACTGACTCGGTCGTAGGCGCTCCCCGAACAGGGACAGGCCGGCAAGCACCGCGATGACGCGACCGCTCTGCGACACCAACCCGATGAGCCAGGCTGGCGCGACGAGAACCCCGCGGGCGAAGGAGACGAAGCTGAGCGCGTCGAGGAGGCCGATGAGGACGAGCAGCGGGATGCCCGCGCCGAACCTGGTCGCCTTCCCGAGCAAGACGGGAAGCTGACTCGCACTCAAGATGGCCGGCGCGGCTTCCGCGAGCGACCCGCCACGCACCCGGTAGACAACGGAGACCACCAGGAGCATCAGCCCGACGTAGATCCCGGTGAAGGTCCGCTGGCCCACGATCGCCTGGATCGGACCGGCCTCCCTGATCGGGATCAGCAAGACCGCGTTGGAGATCGCTCCTGTGATCACCGCGACCGCGGCGAACAGCGGCCCGAGCCCGACGATCCGGACCCCTTTCCCGGGCTCGATCACGATCGATGCCAGCACGGCTCCGAGGGTGGCGATCGGCACGCTCAGCCACTGGACAGCCGTCGGCCGCTCGCCCACGAGCAAGAAAGCGAAGATGACCGTCGCCGCCCCCGTCGTCGCCCCGATCGGACTCACGACCGACACGGGACCCAGCCGCAAGCTCTGGAACGATGCGAGGTAGGACGTTCCGGCCGCCAAGCCGAGCCCGACCAGCAGCAGGATGAGCACGCCACGGATATCGAACTCGATGTCCGCCGCCCCTACGTAGGCCAGCAGGAAGACCAGCGCGAGCGCGAGCGTGATGGCGCTCGTCTTCAGGGCGCCGAAGCGTCGAGAGGCGACCGTCGCCAGCACGGTGCCCAGCCCGATCCCGATCGCGGTGAGGAACCCGTAGGCAACTCCTGGCACGTCAGGTGGTCCGGTCGATCCACGGGACGTGGAGGGACATGGACCCTACCCGCTGATCGGTTGATCGGCGGGGGCTCCGATCGCCGCAACGCCCGCCACTCGGGCGACGTTCGAGTCGTCCGCAAGCGTGGGGACCCAGCTGACGAGTCGCTTGAAGAACTTATCCAGGAAGAAGAAGGTGATGAGGGCATAGAAGGCGATCAAGGCCGCGATGATGATCATCCGGCCGGTGTTCGTGAAGAACTCGGCGACAGCCAGGATGTTCCCGAGGCCAGAGCCCAATCCGATGTACTCGGAACCAACCGTGAGGGACCAGCTCAGTCCGGCTGCCAGGAGCAGGCTCGTGCGCAACTCGGGGAGGGCGGCCGGCACGATGACCGCGAAGTACGTGCGCTTGCGCGACGCGCCGAGCGTCCGAGCGCTCTCGATGAACCGGTCCGGCACGTTGTTCACCGCATTGATCGTGGAGACCAGGAGCAGGACCCACACGCCAAACGCGATGAACACCGTCGTTCCCATCGTGGTCGGGCCGAACCAATACTGGAAGAGCGGGATTGCCGCCAGCAGGGGAAGCATCCGAAGGAAGTTGAGCGGTGTCCACACCAGCCGCCGCGCGAACCGCCAGTACGAGATCACGAGAGCAGAGCCGACGCCCGCCAGCACCCCAACCGTCAGGCCGAGCACCAGTCGGTACAGCGACTGCGACGAGTGGTAGAGGATCGCGAGGAGAGCACCGAAGTACGTTTCCTCACCACCCCGAGAAGGGTTCGGCGCCCAGAAGTCGAAGGTCCAACTCCCTGAGAGCTGTTTGAGCGCATCTGTGAACACGAACTCCCAGGAGGGGACCAGAGGGGAGTTCTCGATCGTACTCGCCGGTGCGAGGTGGGCCAGGATCTCCCAACCGATGATGATGACCGCCCACGTGATCCACGAGACCGGGTGTCGACGGATCGACTCACCCACCCGGCGCACGGGAGATCTCATCCGGTCACTCCCTCGTCACGCAGCGATCGTTCGTCGGTGATCTCTGCACCGAATCCCAGGTGATGCAGGATCACCTTCTGCAGCTCGACCGCCTCGGAACGTGCCCGAACGTCCTCGTCCCTGGGACGCGGCAGCGACACCCGTAGATCGTCGACCAACTTGCCGCTACGGAGCAGCAGGATCCGGTCGGCCAGGATGAGGGCTTCCTCGATGTCGTGGGTGACGAAGAAGATGGTTGTCCTCGTCTCGGCCCACAGCTCCAGCAGCAGCTCGTGCAAGCTCCTGCGTGTGAAGTAGTCGAGCGAGCCAAAGGGTTCGTCCATGAGCGCAACCTCGGCGTCCAACGCGAGCACCGCCGCAAGGGCCACCCGCTTACGCATGCCGCCGGAGAGCTCACGCGGCCAGGAGTCGGCGAACTCCTCGAGGCCAACGGCCTTGAGCCATCTGTCGGACTGCTCCTTGCGATCGGCTTTCGAGGCGCCTCTGGACAGCAGGCCGAACTCCACGTTGTCTCGGACATGCATCCAGGGGAAGACCGTGTCCTGCTGGAACACCATCGGCCGGTCCGCCCCCGGCCCCGCGACCGATCGCTCGCCCGTCATGACAGACCCTCCCGTTGGAGGCTGAAGGCCGGCGACCACGCGCAGCAACGTCGTCTTACCATGACCGGACGGACCTACGACACATACGAACTCACCCGGCTCCGCAGTGAACGTAACGTCGTCGAGCGCGTTCACGAGGTGGCCCTTGCGGTGCTCGAACACGCAGCTCACGTGGTCGACACGGACCGCGCCCGCGCGCACCTGCTCGCCTACCCTCTTCGCGTCCTCGGCCCCCATCGTCGCCCCCTCCGAACGGATCACAGGGCAAGTCTCCGGCCCGCCTCGGACCATCGCGTCAGGTACGCGAAGCCCAGGACGGCCAGTCGATCGAAGATAACCGCGACGATCCCGAGCAGGAAGGTAAGCGCGAACATCCCGTCGATCACGAATGCGGTCGCGAAGAACTTGATCAGGAACCCGGCCCCCTGTTCCGAGCCGAGGAGCTCAGAGATGGCAGCGAGCCCCCACGCGCCGGCGAGCGCCACGCGAAACGCGCCGCGGACCTCGGGTACGGTCCCCGGCACGTAGATCCGCCGCACGATCGACCAGCCGGACCCTCCGAGCGTAAGCGCGGACTCGACAAACTGGGCCGCCAGGTTCTCGGCGGCGCGGCGGCTGAAGATGTACATCAGGATCGCCGTGTAGAACGAGACCATCAACACTTGCGCAGTTGACACGATCCCGAACCAGATCAGGAAGAAGGGCGCGGCTACGAAGATCGGAGCCGCTCCGAAGGTCGCCGCCAACGGAGTTGCGATCTCCGCAACGACCTTCGACCGCATGCTCAGGAGCCCAACGGACACGCCGAGCGCGGCGCCGATCGCGACTCCAAACAGGACGTTGCGCACCGTGAAGCCGATATGAGACAGATAGCCCGCTCCGGTGGACAGCCCGTGGGACTCGAGATAGTCGCTGTGCACGAGGTTGTCGGCGATATGACGGAAGGTGATCGTTGGCGACGGCATCGTGTAGACGCCCGCCCATGACGACAACCCCTGCCAGATCCCCAGGAATATCGCGATCCCCAGGAGGGGAATCACGATCGCCGCGACAACCGAGCTCACCCGACGACGCCCGCCCCCGCTGGCGGGCGTCGTCTTGGCCTGTTCCGCTCGTTCCGTCACTGCGCCCGCCGAGGAGCGCTGGCCGTCCCGCCATCGCCCCTGGGCGCCATGCTCGTCACCGTCCTATCTGCCGAGCGCCGCCTCGAGGAACCCGACGGCATCCAGGAAATTGTAGTTGTCGTACTGAGTCTGGGCTTGCGCGACGAGCTCGGCGGCATTTCCGGTCAGTCCATCCGCCTCGGTGAACAGGCCATCCGCCTCGGCCTGAAGTGCCGCCAGCTCCTGGTAGATGTCCTCAGCGACGAGGAACGCGTCGATGTCGTATTCCTGATCTGGAAGCGTGCCGTTCTCGATCAGGCTGGCGATCTGGACGTCCAGAGACCCCCTGACATAGAACTGAGCCTCAGGGTCATCCCAGAGAAGCGGTCCCTGGTCCTCCCAGAGGAAAAGCGGGTCGATGGAATCGAAGATGACGCCGATGTCCTCCGGGATCAGTTCGAGGCCCTGCGTCGCGTTGATCAGGTTGGCCTCGATGGTCCAACAGTCCTCCTTGGTTGCGTCATCCGTGCAGTAGTCCAGCGTTCGGAAGACGGCGGAGGCGAACCGCAACGCTGTGTCATGGTCCTCGTCGACCCACGTGCGCTGGGACATGATCCCCGAACTGCCGACCAGCGTCGTCATCAGCTGGCCATTCTCGGACGCCACATCGTTCTCCAGCACCTGCTGAGTGTTGATGAGCGGCTCATATCCATTCCGGAGCATCTGGACCAGCACAGGGGCCGCATACGGGATGGCGAACTCAACCCGTCCGGCCTGCGCGGAAAGCTGCACGATCTTGTTGTCCTCCAGGAACTGCAGATTCAGATCGTCCGGGTACGACATGTCGGCGTAGTTCAAGAACACCTGCGGATACGGGGGCTGCACCTGACCGTGAGGCGGCGTATAGACCTCGACGCCTTGGAGCTGGGCCACGGCGGCTCCTGCGGCCTCCGGGAACGACATGCCCTCCGCCATGAACTCCTCGGTCGTCTTGGCGCTGCTGTCTGGAGCGACCAGGATCGCGTACCCCACGTAGATGTCGTGGAAGACGATCGGCGGGATGTCCTGACCGAACGTGGGCAGGGTCTGCAGATAGCCCTGGATGAATGTCGCAGCTGCGTCGAAGTCACCGCGTTCCATCGACGGCGTGATCTGGTCGAACAGGGTGTACTGGTGCCCGCCTTCTGGATCCAGCGTGATGCCCACTTCGTCCCAGAACCCCTTTTCAGCGGTCACCGCGAAGAGGGCCTGATCCGCACAGCACGGGTAGTAGCCGAATCGCACGGTCGACGCCGGGATCGAATAGCTCCCCGCGCTACCGGTCTCGCCACCGGTCTCGCCACCGGTCTCGCTGCCGGTCTCGCCGTCGCCGCCCTCGTCGCCGGTGCAGGCGGCGAGCACCAAGGCGAACGCGAAGACCAGTGCGAACAACCGCACCCACGTCTTCTTCATCGGCCTTCCCTCCTCCGGCCCCCTCAGCGAGAGCCTTCGTCTCGGGTGGAGGATCCTCGATCGCCTCGCACCCCCCCGTACGCCGGGCGCTCGTACGTCTCGCCCCGCTCGCGAACGCCCGATGATGGCCCACCGGCTTCAAGTTGTCAACTGCTAACAGTTCGCTTCGGGGGTCTGCTTCCGCCTCCTCCGGATGAGTCATCCGGAGAGATCCTTTCGGGCTCGCTCCCTTTCATACGTAGCCAGCAGACCAGCGTGGGCGATGAATCGCTCGAGCATGGCATTGACTTGATCCGGAACGTCCTGGAGGGCCCAGTGGCCGGCCCCGACGGTCTGGCCGGAGACGACCTGTGGACACAAGGCGCGGACCTCGCGGAGGTCGTACCCCGGCTGCCCGTGGTCCAGGTACAAGCATGGAACTCGACACGCGCGCAGAGCCGGGCTTGGCTCCCAATCAAGGGCCTTCCACGTGGCCCGGACGACGTGATCGGGCATCAACCGCACCGCCGCCAGACTCCTATCCAGCCGTTCCTGGTCGTCTGCAGGGTGCACGGCCCGTCGGAGGAAGGTTTCGAGAACGTCTCGGAACGCCTCCCCTTCCATCTCGCGGTCCAAAGGATGTGCGTATCGCAGCGACCAGCCCGGGATCACGCTCGGCGAGTCCAGCGTGACTAGGGAACCCACGACGTCGGGGTGCCGGCCCGCCATCTCGACCGCGACCAGGCCACCGAGGCTGTGACCGACGACCACGCAGCTCCGCAGGCCGAGTTCCCCGGCCAGATAGGCGACATCGTCGGCGAAGCCCTCGACCGAGTACCCGTCTCTCGGCTGAGCGCTCTCGCCATGGCCCCGCAGGTCGACCCGAACGATGTCGTGTCGCGCGGCGAAGTGTTCCACCTGGCGGTCGTAGGCGAAGCGGTTGGAGAACGCCCCGTGGATCAGCAGGAGCGTCGGCGTCCCCTCCCCGGTCCGGTCGTACGCCAGCCCGACGCCGTCACGCTCGATCCGGGCCATGGTCTCCCCCTCCTAATGATGCCGACAGTTGACACTCGACCGGCGGAGTATGATACGGCCTCCCGCGGCGGGATGCGCCCGCGGCGAGCTTCGTGAGGGGCATCGACGATGGTCGTGCCGATGACCGATCTGGGATCGGAGTATCGATCCCTCAAGGACGAGATCGACGCAGCGATCGAACGAGTGCTCGATAGCGGGCGGTATGCGCTGGGCCCGGAGCTCGCCGCATTCGAAGCCGAGTTCGCAGCCTACTGCGACACCGCACACGCGATCGGCGTCGCCTCAGGAACCGCGGCGGTGCAGCTCGCCTTGATCGCCACTGACTGCGGAGCGGGTGACGAAGTCATCACTGTCCCGGACACGGACTCGCCGACGGTCACGGCCATCACCCACGTGGGCGCTGCTGTCGTGTGGGTTGATACGGACCCGTTCAGTTTCAACCTGGACCCCTCGCTTCTTGAGGCAGCCATCACTCCCCGCACGAAAGCGATCCTCCCCGTGCACATGTTCGGGCACCCGGTGGATATGGACCCTGTGCTCGAGATCGCTGCGCGGCACGGCATCCCTGTGATCGAGGATGCGGCACTAGCCGCCGGCGCTCGATACCGCGAACGGCGGACGGGTGGGATCGGGAACGTCGGATGTTTCAGCCTGGCCCCCGGCAAGGTGTTCGGCGGGTACGGAGACGGTGGCATCGTGGTCACCGACGACGCGGCGATCGCCGAGCGTCTGCGGATCCTGCGGAACTACGGCCATGCCCCCGAGATGAGCCTGGACGAACGGAACCTGATCGGGACCGATCGCTGGCAGGTGATCGAGGAGGGGTACAACGAGCGTCTGGACGAGGTCTGGGCTGCGGTGCTACGGATCAAGCTCCCCACGCTGGACGAACGGATCGATCGGCGTCGCGCCGCCGCAGCCAGGTACGCAAAGCGGTTGGCCGAGCTTCCGCTACAGACGCCAAGCGAGGCACCAAACGTTCGACACGCATACCACTCCTACCAGATCTTGATCGACGACCGGGACCGCGCGCGCCGGTTCCTCCAGCGGCGCGGGATCGCGACTCGACTCTTCTACATCCCTCCGCTCCACCTTCAGCCGGCATACGAGCGCCTTGGGTTCAGGGCTGGCTCGTTCCCCATCACCGAGTCCACCAGCGCTCGCATGCTCGCGCTCCCTCTGTTCCCGCGGATCACTGACGACCAGGTTGACGAGGTCGCCGATGCGCTTGCCGCGTTCTTCGAGACCCGCGGGGCGGACGATGGCTGACACGCCGACCCGGATCGGCGTCGTCGGCGCCGATCCGACGGGTAGGGGCTTCGGACCGCGGGCGCACATCCCGGGCGTGCTTGCCACGCCCGGTCTCGAGCTATTCGCCGTCTGCACGGCGCATGAAGAGACCGCCCGGGCAGCCGCAGAGAGATGGGGCGCGAAGCGCTGGTACGCCAACTTCGAGGCGATGTGCTCCGACCCAGACGTCGATATGGTCACGGTCTCCGTGCGCGTCCGGCTTCACCGCCCCGTGGTCGAGGCCGCTCTGGCGAGTGGGAAGACCGTGTACTGCGAATGGCCGCTCGGGCTTGATTCCGACGAAGCAGGCGCGATGGCGGGACGGGCGAGCGAGCGAGGCATTGCCAACGGGGTCGGCACGCAAGGCCGATTCTCCCCCGCCGTCCGGCTGGTCAAGGAACGCCTGGCCTGCGGGGACATCGGCCGCCCCCTGACATTCGCGGCCACGCAACAGCTCTCCAGGTTCGCGGTCGACGAGGACCGCGGATGGCTGGCGCGCCAAGAGGAAGCGAGTGGCGCGCTCCACGTGGCCGCGGGTCATGTGACTGACACCGTCCGGTACTTGCTCGGCGACGTCGCCGAGATCGCGGGCCTTCGGACCATCGAAGCGCCGGAGGGGAGGTACGCAGACACGGGAGGGAGCTTCACCTGGACCGCGCCCGACGTCGTCGCCTACGTATGCCGGCTCGTAGACGGGACGCCCGGGGCAGCGCACATCACCAACCTCGCGACCCCGTCGGCCGGGTTCACACTTCGGATCTTCGGCGACGAGGGATCACTCACGGTCGCGGCGCCCGGCTACATCTCCTTTGCTCGCGCGCGCGTCTCCCTCGGCGCCCCGGATGGTCGGATGCGGGAACTCGAGATCCCCGAGTCATACCGACAGGGGATCGACCTGCCCGACGAGCACCCCGGCCTCAACCTCGGGCTCGCGCTCCAGGCGCTGGTGAGCGTGGCGGCCTCCGGCGAGCGCTTCCGCCCGGATTTCGCCGACGCCCACTCGCTCCACCGTGTCATCGAGGGAATCGCTCGCTCCTCGGACGAGGGGACCTGGCAGCGCCTGACTGCCTGAGAGGGCCAGGACTCAAGCCGCTTCATCGAAGCGGACGATCGTGCGGATTGAGGACCCGTCCTCGAGGTAACGGAATCCATGCTCGATCTCGTCCAGGCTGATCTCGTGCGTCACCATCTGGTCGAGGTCCAGCGCCCCGTCCAGGTACAGGCGCATGAACACTGGAAGGTCTTGTGCGGGGATCGTGTCTCCTCCGTGGGTGACGGTCAGGGTGCTCGTCCTGGCGAAGAGGCCCTCGGGGCCGGCGAGCTCGATCGTCGCGCCCGCCTGTCCCTGCGGGACCCCGACCTCCACGGCCGTGCCTCCGTACGCGAGCATCCGGACGCAGTCCTCGACGCATCGGGACAGTCCCACCGCTTCGAATGCGGCGTCGACGCCCTCGCCGTCGGTGATACGGCGGACCGCTTCTACCGGGTCCTCCTTGGAGGCGTCGACGACGTGGGTGGCACCGAGCTCCCGGGCCCAGGCGAGCTTGCGCGGTTCGATGTCGATCGCGATACGCGGGTATGCGTGAGCGATCCGGCTGCCTTGCAACGCCGACAGCCCGATGCCCCCGCAGCCGATGACCGCCGCCGATGATCCGGGCCGCAGTGAGGCCGTGTGAAGAACGGCTCCCACCCCCGTCGAAACCGCGCAGCCAAGGATCCCTGCCTGTGCCATCGGGATCCCTGGTGAGAGCGGGACGACGACCCTGGCGTCGACCGGGATGTGCGAGGCGAACAACGCGACGCCGAGAGCCGGCCTTACCGTCGTGCCCCCGACGAGACGGAGGGCGGCGGGTCGCGGTGATGAGGCACGGCACCTGCGTGGCCGCCCGGCGCGGCACTGCGTGCAGGACCCGCACGGCGCTCGGCAGCCGATCGCAACTCGGTCCCCCGGGCGAACATGCTCAACCCCCGGCCCCACCTCCTCCACCACGCCCGCGCCCTCGTGCCCAAGCAGAAGCGGGAACCCGCGACCCCAACCGTCCGAGCTGTTCGCGATGTGCAGATCCGTGTGACAGACGCCGGCGCTCGCGACCGCAACGACCACCTCGCCGGGGCCCGGAGCGCCGAACTCGATATCGACGACCTCGTAGACACGCGGGCCCGTGAGG
>Ga0187893_10011842_pt1 | contig 12545 bp, 9 predicted proteins | sample MA1701074metaG_FD_139574 | JGI IMG/M metagenome (GOLD analysis project Ga0187893, IMG submission 139574) | White microbial mat communities from a basaltic lava cave in the Kipuka Kanohina Cave System on the Island of Hawaii, USA - MA170107-4 metaG ...
AAGCGGCTAGCCCAGGCCGTGCACGGGCGGCAACATTTGGTCTTCCCTCGAGACCGAGCTGCAGCATGCGAGTGAGACGTTTCTCTGCCCCCGTTTTAGCTCTCATTTCGACGACCGCTCTTCCGCTCGTGGCGCAACAACAGCAGCCCCCGCCTGCGGGCGCGCCGCCACAGCAGCAAGCTCCGGGGCAGCCACAGCGACGCGCGCCCAGGCCCTACGCGCAGGTCATCACGGATAAGGCGGTGACGGACGCCGGCGGCATAACCGTCCACCGCGTCGACGACCGCTGGTTCTTCGAGGTCCCCGATTCGCTCGTTAGGCGCGACTTTCTTTTAGTGAGTCGAGTTGCGGGTGTGCCGTCCAACTTCGGCGGCTTTACGTCAGCGGGAACGTCCATCGAAGAGCGCGTCGTACGCTGGGAACGACACCTGGATCGCGTGCTTTTGCGTGCGATCGCGTTCGATGCCGTGGCCGACGACTCGCTGCCGATCGCGCTGTCGGTGCACAACAACAACGTCGGCCCCATACTAGCGGCTTTACCCATTCAGGCCTTCAGTCGCGATAGTGCCAGTTACGTATTGGACGTGACGGACTTCTTCGCCGGGGACACGCCTGCGATCTCCGGAATGACCCCGGCGCAGCGCCGTCAATACCAAGTGCGCCGCCTCGACCCGGCACGGAGCTACATCAACGCCGTGCGCTCGTTCCCGCTCAACATCGAAGTGCGCCACACGCAGACGTACGACGCCGCGGAACCGCCGCCTCCCGATCGCAGCGGCTCCACGATGACGATCGAGATGAGTCAGTCGATCGTGCTTCTGCCCAAAGAACCGATGCGTCCGCGTTATGCAGACGCGCGCGTCGGCTTCTTCAGCATCGAGCGCGTGAACTACGGACTCGATGAGCAGAAGGCAGCCTCACAGAGTTTCATCCGTCGCTGGCGCCTCGAACCGCAAGATCCGGCGGCCTACGCTCGCGGTGAGCTTGTCGAGCCCATCAAACCGATCGTGTATTACATCGACCCCGCGACGCCGGTAAAGTGGCGTCCATACGTGCGCCAAGGCGTGCAGGATTGGCAAGTCGCTTTCGAGAAGGCCGGGTTCAAGAACGCGATTCTCGCCAAGGATCCGCCGTCGCCGAAGGAAGATCCCGAGTGGGATCCAGAAGATATCCGCTACTCTGTCGTTAGGTGGGCGGCGAGCCTCGTGCGCAACGCCGTTGGCCCGAGCACATCGGACCCGCGTACAGGCGAGATCATCGAGAGCGACATCACGTGGTACCACAACCACATGCGTTCCTATCGCAACCGTCTCATGATCGAAACGGCTGCGGCGAATCCCGTGGCCCGCTCACTCGAGATCCCGGAAGACCTGATGGGTGAAACGATGCGCAAGGTCATCACGCACGAAGTCGGTCACGCGATCGGTCTTCCGCACAATATGGTCGCGTCCAGCTCCTTCCCAGTTGACTCGCTGCGCAAGGCATCCTTCGCCAAGAAGTACGGCGTCTCGGCCACGATCATGGACTACGCTCGGCAGAACTACGTCGCCCAGCCGGGCGACGGCCTCGAGCCCAAGGATTTCGTGCGGCGCTTGGGGCCCTTCGACGACTGGGTGATCAACTGGGGCTATCGCGTTCTGCCTAACGCGGCAACGCCGGAAGCCGAGCGCAAAACGTTGAACGAGTGGATCACGAAGCAGAACGGCTGGCCGAAGTATCGTTACGTGCCGCAGCAGATCGGCGGCATAGACCCACGCTCTCAGACCGAGGACGTTGGCGACGATCCGGTGCGCGCAAGCACGTTCGCGATTGCCAATCTCAAGCGCGTGGTGCCGAACCTTGTCGAGTGGACGACGCGCGCCGGCGAGGACTACAAGGATCTCAACGAACTATACAGCGAGACGCTCGGCATGTGGTCGCTGTACATGGGACACGTCACGACGGTCATCGGCGGCGTGCAGGTCGACTTCAAGTCCGCGGACCAGGATGGGGCGGTCTTTACCGTCGTCCCAAAGGCCCGGCAGAAAGCCGCGCTGCAGTTCCTGAGCGACAACGCGTTCCGCACGCCCGAGTGGCTCACGACTAGCGAGATCCTGGTGCGCCTCGGGCCCCCACTAGGCGCGACATCGATTTCCAATCGTCAGGCGGGTGTGCTCACGCAACTGCTTCAAGTCGGGCGCCTCACGCGGCTGAGCGACGCCGAGTCCTTCGACCCGACAAACGCATATCCGGCCGCGGAGTATCTGGCCGAGCTGCGTCGCGCTGTATGGGGCGCGCCAGGCGCACCGGACGCCAACCGCCGCTTGCTGCATCGCGTCTATCTCGAACGTCTGAGCGCGATCGTCACGCCGCCAACGCCACCGGCGGGGCCGGGTGCCGGCGCTGGTCCGCCGCAACAACAGGGACCGCAGTTCCCGCTGCTGCTACCGCCTAACGTGCAGCGCAGCGACATCCCCGCGCTGGCCCGGCGCGAGCTGCGCGCTATTCAAGGCGATGCGCGACAAAAGGCCAGCGGCACGACTGATCCTGTGACACGCGCGCATTGGCTCGACATCGTCGATCGCATCGACGCCATCCTCGACCCACGAAGGGAGCGATAGCATGCGACTACTGGCTGTTTCCATTGCGACGTTGTCACTAGCGCAAGCACTCGCTGCGCAAGCGCGATCACCGATCTACACGGCGGGTAAGCTCACGCCGAACCAGCAGATCGCGCACGACATCTATAAAGAACTGATCGAGATCAAGACCGGCGTCGAGACCGGGAACATCACGACCGCCGCGCTCGCGATGGCCAAGCGCTTTCGTGAGGCGGGCGTTCCCGAGTCGGACATCTTCGTCGGTGGGCCGCGCCCCGAGAAGCACAACGTGGTCGCGCGCATCCGCGGCAAAGGTGAGCCTAACGCGCGCAAGCCCATTCTGCTGCTGGCGCACCTCGACGTCGTCGAGGCGCTCAAGAGCGATTGGTCGCCCGATCTCGATCCTTTCGTGTTCACGGAACGCGACGGCTATTACTACGGCCGCGGCACGGCGGACGACAAAGCGATGGCCGCGATTTTCGTCGCGAATGTATTTCGCATGAAGCGCGAGGGATATGTTCCGGACAGAGACATAATCATCGCGCTGACAGCAGACGAAGAGAGCGGACCGGCCAACGGTGTCGACTGGCTCATCAAGAATCACAAAGACAAAGTCGATGCGGCGTTCGTGATCAATGAAGGCGGTGGGGGTACGCTTCGTGACGGCAAGCCTCTTTTCAATTCGGTGCAGGCGAGCGAGAAGATCACCACGAACTTCACGCTGCGCGCAATGAATAAAGGTGGCCATTCGTCGGTCCCGCGCGCCGACAACGCAGTCACGTCACTCGCGGATGCACTCTCCAAAGTCGGCCGCCACACGTTCACGATCAAATTGAACGAGATCACGCGCGAGTTCTTCAGCAAGACAGCGGATCTCGAGGAGCCCGCGCTGGGTCGCGCAATGAAAGCGCTCGTGGCGAACCCTAACGATGCAAGCGCCGCGACAACGGTTGCCAAAGATGTCCGCTACAACGCGATGCTGCGCACAACGTGCGTCGCCACAATGCTGAGCGGCGGGCACGCGACAAACGCGCTCCCGCAACTCGCGGAAGCGAACATCAACTGCCGTCTCTACCCAACTGAAACTGCTGAGCAAGTTCGCGCCGAGCTGGCGCGAGTGATCGGCGATACGACGGTGCAGGTGGTCATTCGCTCGCAGCGCCCAGCGTCGCCGCCGTCGGCGTTGATTCCCGAAGTCATCGATCCGGTTAGGCAGATCACGCGCGATCTCTTCGGTGATATACCTGTGATTCCGGTGATGTCGACAGGCGCGACGGATTCCCGCTTCTTCCGCGCGCTGCGCGTACCGGCGTTCGGCGTGTCAGGTCTCTTCAGCGATCCGAGCGTCGATGCCCGAGCGCACGGGCGCGACGAACGCATGAGCGTGAAGTCGTTTTACGAAGGTCAGGAATTCCTGTATCGCCTAACGAAAGCCCTCACGTCGACGACGCAGACGGTCCCCTAAACACCAGTCTTCGAGTTTGCTTAGCTACCGAAAGTTGTCACCGCGAGCAGGATCGCGTTCTGGCCGAATCGGTCTGGCGGCGGTAGCGATCGTGCAGGCGTGTGGGACAGATGGGGCAGGCGGACCGGGTGCCGCGACTGCACCCGCGGCATTGAGGGCTGCTGCTGACACTTCGTTGAGTGGAGCGGTCGGGAGCGTTGCGTCGATTCAGCCAGCGGTCCGCGTGGTCGACCGAAGCGGGCATCCTGTCGCGCGCGTCTGGAGGCGTTTCTTGGCGCTGAGTGGAGGCGGTGCAGCAAGGCCCGACTCTGCGCTAAGCGATGGAAACGGCGTCGCGCGAACCACCTGGGTGCTCGGGTCTCGAGCTGGAATGCAACAACTCACTGCGTCGGCCGCCAACATCAATTCCGTGACGTTCACTGTGCTCGCCCGACCGGGGTCGCCGGCGAAGGTGAACCCCACTGCTGGTTCGCAGCAAACCGGAGTGGTCGGCAGCGTTCTCGATTTGCCGACGACAGCGAGCGTTATCGACGCTTACGGGAATTCTGTGCCGGCAGTGCCAGTGACGTTCACACTTTCGGCAGACGGCGGCTCGTTAACCGATACGATTGTGCGGACGGACGACCGCGGCGAGGCGCGGACCACCTGGACGATCGGTGCGAAGGCTGGCCAGCACGAGCTGTACGCCGCAGTCGCGACGTTGCCCGCGGCCGTTTTTCGCGCACAAGCGATTCCAGCGCTCGGCATTCAGCCCTCCCGGCTGGATTTCATTCCTGCTCGTTAGGCGCTGGCGGAGAAGCGTACTGCTGGGGTGAAAACCTCTCTGGACAGCTTGGCGCGAGTGGAATGCGACGCGTGGAGCCGGCAGTAATTTTCGGGGCCGATCGCTTTACGGACATTGCGGCTGGACAATCCCATACTTGTGGCGTCTCTACGCGTGCCTCCGTACACTGCTGGGGCGACAATAGATATGGCCAGAGTGGACAGCCGCTCTGGGCGTCAACAGTCCCTGTTCCAAGTAGTGTTGCATTGCCCGGACCGGCAGCAGATGTCGCCAGCGATGATGCGCACTCCTGTGCGCTGCTGGATGATGGAGCAGCCTCCTGTTGGGGCGACAATCAGGCGGGCCAGCTGGGAAACGGCACGACCAGCATCAGCGCCACGCCGGTCAACGTCAGCGCGACTGCACCATTTGTTGCGATCACCGCGGGAGCGTCGAGCACTTGTGCACTTACAAAGTTCGGCGAGGCCTATTGCTGGGGCGCGAATGATCACGGCCAGCTCGGTGATGGCACGAGGCAATCGCGGTCGCGTCCTGTGCGTTCGGCGTTAGGTAACCGTTTTCAGCGAATGTCCATATCGAGCCATGCATGCGGCGTCACTCTCAACGATCAGCTATTGTGCTGGGGCGACAACCGGACAGGCGCTCTCGGAGCCGAGGTGTTCTTGCGCTCACTGTCTCCGGTCTCACCCTCACGGATTGGGCGGGTGAAGGGAATCGCTACAGGCGCAGGGCACACGTGCGCTATCGACATTGGTGATGCTATCTATTGCTGGGGGGCGAAACTCTTTCGGGCAGGTTGGCGATGGGACCACGGACATTCGCTGGTCACCTGCGCGTGTTTCGTTAGGCGACTCATTTGCGCAAATTGCTACCGGGTGGGCCCATGCATGCGCGGCGAGTGCACGAGACAATGTGCAGTGCTGGGGCGCGAACGGCGGCGGCCAGCTCGGCAATGGAGTTGGGGGGCCACGGTCGGTTCCTGAGGTCGTCCCGGACATCGGACCATCAATATCGGCGTCCCTCAGTGCCGTATTCGGTTGTAGTGTGGACGGTCTTCGAGCAACGTGGTGCTGGGGTTTCAATGACGAGACCTACCTGCCGGGTATCAGGTCCCGACAACGACCCGCGCTTTTCAGTCTCAGCGTGCGATTTGAAACCACAGTCTCCGGGGCAATCCACAGCTGCGGCCTAACGAGTGCCGGAAGCGCCTGGTGCTGGGGCAACAACCTGAGCGGCCAACTTGGCGACGGCGGTGCAGCGTGGGTCAGCGCCCAAGCGAGGGAAGTCGCAGGAGGCCATGCCTTCAAACAGTTGTCGGCGGGTACAGGGACGTGCGCAATTGCCGTGACTGACGAAGCCTATTGCTGGGGAGATAACAGCGCTGGCCAGATCGGCGATGGGACGACTGTGTCACGCCGCGTCCCGACGCTCGTGACCGGTGCCTTCAGTTACTCTGGAATCTCGAGCGGATGGGGATTCACATGTGGAGTGACGATTGCTCGTGCCGCGTATTGCTGGGGTTCAACGGCTGGGGACAGTTAGGTGATGGATCGACGGCAAATCGTGCAACACCGACTCTTGTCCAAAGCGCCCAGAGTTTTCTAACCGTTGCCGCAGGAGGCACAGCGACATGCGCCGTAACCTCGTTAGGCGAAATACACTGCTGGGGAGACAATTCCTGGGGCCAGCTCGGCGATGGCACACTGCAAAACAGTCAATTGCCTCGACGTATACCGTCGTCGGCGTCTTTCGTGAGCGTGACGGCGGGAACCTATCATTTCTGTGCACTTGCGAATGACGGTCAAGCCTACTGCTGGGGCATGAATATCCACGGTCAGCTTGGCCTCGGATACGAATCCTTTTCCGTCACGAGGCCGCAACAAGTAGTAGGTGGTCATCGATTCGTCTCTCTGTCAGCGGCAGGCTTTTCGACCTCGTGGAATACGGGCGCGACATGCGGCGTCCGCGGAGATGGCGCCGTTCTTTGCTGGGGCTCGAACAGCGCCGGCCAGCTTGGCAATGGCCACGGATGGGCGCTTACGCCGGTGCCCGTGCATCGCGTTCCGTAGAGTCAAGCGCAGTCGCCTAACGAACGCGCTTACAGCATCGCGCTCCCGCTTTTGATCTTTAACGTTGTACTGACCCAGCCGGCAACCGATAGAGCAGCGCAGCGGTGCGCGCATCGGCATCGGTGAGCTTGTACTGCCGGCCCTCAGTCGCGGCCGCCATGATGTCGTCCACGTTAGGCGAATGGCCCAGACCTAACACGTGCCCCGCCTCGTGTCGCACCGCGTTCTGCACCGTATAGATGTCGCGCGCCGTCGAGAGGATAACGTGCGCCAGAACAATCCAGCTGTCGCCAGTCGTTATGCGGAACGTCGCAGCGACCTGTTCCGGCCTGGACATCGTCGCTGACCACGTGACATGAACATCCGCGTCCGTCGAATCCTCTACGATCGCGAACTGCACGCCAAGGTCGAGCTCATTCCACGCTGTAAAGCCTCGTCGCGCCGGGCTGACCAGATCGCGCGTAAAGCCTGGCTCCGATGAGTACGGCTGAACCCAAACGCGAATCGGCTCCTCGCTGCCACGCCAGCGCGAGGCCGTGCCGCCATCCGCTGCGAGCATTGCTTCGAGATAGCTGCCCCTGGCCGCGTTCAGCACGGCGGTTATGGAATCCTGGGGAATCCGAGGGACGTCGGCGGTCTGTTCGACAAGCGTTGCCGCGTTTTGTAGCCTCGCGATGTGGACCTCGCTAAGCCACTTCAGGGCGACGTACGCTTGGTCGCGTGCCGCCAGCTGGCTCTGGTACTGAGCGGCGATTTGAATACTGTCGGCCGCAGAGAGGCGTGCGCTCTCTGGGCTGCGATTGCTGTCGGAGGCGAACACCAGCACTGCGACGAAGCCGCCGAGTGCCAGCACGCCGAAGCCCAGCGAAAGTTCGAGGCCTGAAACGTTGCGCCGCATCATATAGATGACGGCGCCCCTTTCGGTGGGGCAACGACTATAACGCGAACGTGGGGATCTTGAGCTTGCGCGCGATAGTCAGCATGTGGGCGTCGTAGCTGGCCAACGCGACATCCTGTCGCTGCGCGCGCAGAAACTCGATCGACGCGAGATGCAGCGCATCGAGAGTGCGGACGCTGGCGGGGAATGGCTCGAGCGCACGCGCGAGCACTGGCGGCGCGAGCTCGAGGAGCGCCACACGTTGGAGCAGCTCACGCGCGTGCTCACTGTGCGAGGCTCCCAAGCCACGCGCGTGCAGCCGAGTCCACATTTCGTACTCGAGCAACCTGCTACTAACCAGCGTTTCGTCCCACAGCGACAGCGGCGGGCTTTTGTCCGCGGCGAGCAGGTGCGCAAGCGCGACCGACGTATCCAGATAGATCAACGGTCCTCGCGATCGGCTCGAAGCTCACTCAGCAATTCAGCCAATGGCGCGACCGGCGCACGGGGCGGGGCTCCCTCACGCACCACAAGCGGAGCGGCGAGCCAACCCTGCCGCATCGCTTCGGCCAGCAGCGCATCCGATGTGAGCGGACCGCGACCCTGCGGCGGACGTAGCTCGGCGACGATTCGGTCGCGGTCGGTGACCAGTACAACCTCTCCACCACCGACGATCCGGATGTATTCGCTTAGGCGATTTTTTAGGACCTTCAGGCCTACGGTTCGCATGAGAGAAAGGTAGCTTCTAGAAGCTACCTCACGCAAGGGGAGATCCAGGACGCCGCCGCTCGGTGTTTGCATGGTTAGTCTCGGTCCGGCATTTCGAGACGCTCGAAATCTGGATGTTTGAAGATCTCGGCCTCGATGCCACGGCTGTCGGCGCCGGCATCACGCACCGCATCAGTGACCTGGCCCGCGAAAGACGCGATGAGCCGGTTCATGTGCGTCACCGCGCGCACGAGTTGAGCGGCATCGCGCGATTCCCAGTAGCCCGTTTCGTCGTGCACGGTGACTGCGAAGCCGAGCGACTGGGCTGTTTCCAGCGCCGCGACGAGAGCGAGATGGCAGCGCACAAGGTTGTCGTCCCCGTGAACGGACGCATACTGAGTTTTGCAGTAGCAACGCCACCACCACGGTGACGGCGCGTAACCTGTCGGCGAAACACGGACGATGCCTAACGCGGCCGGCTCGCTACCGTGTCCGACCGCTATCCCGAAACCGTATGCTTCAGCTGGTAAATCAGCCGGCACATCGACTGGGTGGACATAGATGTCGTTTCCCACTCGCTCAAAAATCTCGGACTCGGGAATGCCAGCTGCGCGAGTGTACAACTCCTCGCGCGTGAAGAAGGCCGTGAGGCGCGCAACATCCTCGAGCCGACGGAAGCCAAGACCCTGGAGTTCCGGACGCTCTCCAAGCTCGTGGTCTCTCAGGTGGATGACGTCGGAGACGGCGTCGAAGGGCAGGTCGAGGGCGTAATGATGGAGCTGCCACACGAGCGCCGCCGCGTGGCCCGGTGACATGTCGGACGCGAGGCTTAGCTCGTAGTTGAGGTGTAGGCCCATTGAGTAGCTCGACAGAAGAATCGCTGCTCGCTACCCGAACGTATGCTGCAGACGGCCTCGCCGCGTACCAAAGTATTGCGACCCGTCACGAAGCCGTCCGGGCCTAAGTCATTCCAGCGTCGCGATATGGCTTGCCCAAGTGCCGAGGGCTAGCTTGGGGGCTGCCAGCGGGCCAACGGGAACCGCGCCGGCACAAACCGGAGTCCGATGACTGATCCGCGCGACCAACTGCAGTCCTCGTTAGGATCGGCCTACACGCTCGAGCGTGAGTTGGGCGGCGGCGGCATGTCGCGCACCTACCTGGCGACGGAGCACGCACTGTCACGTCGTGTCGTCGTGAAGATCCTGGCGCCCGAGCTGCTCGCCGGCATTTCGGTCGATCGCTTCAAGCGCGAAGTGCTGCTCGCAGCGCAGCTGCAGCATCCGCACGTTGTCCCAGTGCTGACATCCGGCGACGCAGATGGACTGCCGTGGTTCACTATGCCGTACGTCGAAGGAGAGTCGCTGCGCACTCGGCTCGCGCGCGGTCCGCTGCGCATGAGCGAGATCACCGGCATTCTCAAAGACGTTGCTCGCGCGCTGGAGTTCGCGCACGGCCACAACGTCGTGCATCGCGACATCAAGCCGGACAACGTGCTGCTCGCTGGCAGCAGCGCTACTGTCACAGACTTCGGGATCGCCAAGGCGATTTCGGCAGCGCGCACTGACGGCAGCCAGCGCACGCAGCTCACAGTCACCGGGCAGATCATCGGCACGCCGGCGTACATGCCGCCGGAGCAGGCATCGGGCGATAGCGACGTTGACCATCGCTCCGACATCTACTCGTACGGCGCGATGGCCTATGAGATGTTGGCGGGCCGGCCGCCCTTCATCGGTGCGACAGGGAAAGTTCTCGGCGCGCACTTCACCGAGACACCGCGACCGGTCACGGAATTGCGTGGCGACACGCCGGCGGCACTGGCCGATCTCGTTATGCGCTGTCTCGAGAAGGACATGGCGCGGCGGCCGCAAACAGCCGCGGATCTCGTGCGCGTGCTCGACTCCATTTCCTCGAGTGGGGCGACAGACCTGGCTCCCGCGATCCTGCACGGGGGACATATCCGTCTTGGGCGGGCGATCGGCCTCTGGGCAGGAGCGACGGCGCTCGTCGCGCTCACGGCGTGGGCGGCGACCGCGGCGATTGGGATCCCCGATTGGGTGTTGCCCGGCTCGTTAGGCGTCATGCTGGCCGGCCTTCCGGTGATCCTGCTCACTTGGTACGTGCAGCGCACGGTGCGCCAAGCGTTCACGGCGACCCCGGCGTACACGCCAGGAGGCTCCGAGTCTGGCCATGGGACATTCGCTGCGCTCGCGATCAAAGCCAGTCCGCACTTCTCCTGGCGTCGCGCCTGGCTCGGCGGCGCGATTGCAGTGGGAGCCTTCACCGCGCTCGTCGTCGGCTTCATGGTGCTGCGCGCGTTAGGCATAGGGCCGGTGGGCTCCCTCATGGCGGCAGGGAAGATGGACGCAGGTGGCACGCTCGTCGTGGCTGACTTCCGCGGGCCGCCAGGCGACTCCACGTTAGGCGCGACTATTGGCGAGGCGCTGCGGACGGACCTGGGCCAGTCGAGCGCCTTCCGCGTGATGACCCGCGCCACGCTGCGCGACATCTTGCGGCTCATGCAGCGCCCCATCGAGAGCTCAGTCCCGTTCGATCTGGCGCGTGAGATCGCGACCCGCGAAGGCGCCAAGGCGGTCATCGATGGCGAGGTCGTCAAACTGGGCGAAAGCTACGTGGTGTCCAGCCGGCTTGTCGCAACGCTCGATGGTACTGAGCTGGCGACCTTCAGACAAACGGCCTCCGGTGAGAACGAACTAGTCAAAGCGTTAGGTAAGCTCTCGCGCGAGATCCGCGGGAAAGTCGGCGAGTCACTGAAAGACATCCGCGACGCACAATCGCTGGAGCGCGTTAGCACGCCGTCACTTCCCGCGCTGCGCAAATACGTCGAAGGGATCCGCTTCACCGACGAGCTGGGCAACGCGGATCGCGGTCTTGCGTTGCTGGAAGAGGCGGTCACCCTCGACACCGCCTTCGCGATGGCCTGGCGCAAGATCGCCGCTGTCGTAGGCAATCTGCGCACCGATCGCCCGCGCCAAATGGGCGCCGCAACCCGAGCCTTCAATCATCGCAATCGGCTCAGCGAGAACGAACGGCTCCTTACCGAAGCGTACTACTACGGGCAAGGACCTGAACCCAACCTCGATAAAGCACTCGCCGCGTACGACGCGATCCTCGAGCGCGAGCCGGACAACATGACCGCGCTCAATAACTCCGGCGTCACGTACGTGCAGAAAAAGGACTGGACAAAAGCTGAGGAGCGATACCGGGCCGCAGCGCAGATCAAGCGACCATTTGGAAGCACCTTCTCCAATCTCGTGATGGCACAGCTGCGTCAGGGGAAGATCGCGGCGGCTGAAAGCACACAGGAAGCGTTACTGCGCCGCTTCCCCAACCACGAGGACAAGTGGGAGAGCGAGTGGATGGTGCAGTGGGCCCGCGGTGATGTGCGCGGCGCCGACTCGACGGCACGCGCTATGAATCGCGCCGCCCGCAACGCACGCCAAGGCTCGCGTTCGGCGTGGAGCCTGTCGGCGTCGGCGATGATGCACGGCAGGCTTCGTGAGGCAATGCGGTGGCGTACAGAGGGGCACCAGGCCATCTATCGCGGCTCGAAGGCCCCCGACAGATCGCTGCTCATCGCCATCGATTCTGCGTTAGGCGTGGCGCTGTTCTACCGGAACACCGACCGCGCGCACGAGATATTGCATCGTGCACTGGCGCGGAACCCGATGAGCCAGATGCTCCCGGCCTCGCGCCCGTGGCACGAACTCGCCCAAGTGGCAGCGTTCACTCGCGATGGCCAGCTGGCGCGTGAGGCACTCAGCGGTCTCGAGGCGGACATTCCACAATTGGGCCTGCTGAACAACGACGCGCACCGCGCGTATCAGCGTGCGTGGGTGGCGATCGCAACCGCGCGATACGATGACGCTGCACAGGCGTTCCAGGAGGCCGCTCGAGGAGTGCCAGGGTCTCTTGACTTTCTCGTCACCTTCGCCACAGCTGACGCGTTCGATCTCGCCGGGAAACCCGACTCCGCCGTCGCGTACTACGAGAAGTTTCTCGCGATGCCAGAACCGTTAGCCGATGCCAACGGCTATTTCCGTGC